>Ga0316194_10000520_pt1 | contig 24762 bp, 24 predicted proteins | sample CroRivsedime1_MG_FD_204936 | JGI IMG/M metagenome (GOLD analysis project Ga0316194, IMG submission 204936) | Coastal sediment microbial communities from Maine, United States - Cross River sediment 1 | ecosystem: Environmental > Aquatic > Marine > Coastal > Sediment | place: USA: Maine...
CCAGCGGACGGAGTTGGGCTAATCCGTGTACTCGATACCCTGTTGCTAGGCCCCCGTATTCGATCCGGGGGTTTTGCTCATGAATCGACCAACCGAACCCACGAGAGGCCCGGGCCGCTGGTTGACTCCGCGCCGCGTTGCGCTGCCGTGGGTGCTGTGGATCTTCGGGCTGTCGACGACGCTGCTTCTTGTCGGGCTCTGGGGCCGGGCCGTTACCGTTGACCAGAACACGATTGCCCGGTCGACCGAAGCGGCCCTGTCCACGGAGTTGGTGACCGAGCGGGTGTGGGATTGGGTCGGTGAAGGACTCGCAGCAACCGAAGGTGTCAGTCCGGTCGATGCCGACCGGGTGTTGGGCGAACTCAAGAATCGACCGGAGGCGCTCGGAGCCGTCGATGCGCTCATCGACCAGGTCGTTGAGGCGCTGGTGGCTCCGCCGGGGACCGAGACGACGATTGACGTCGCGTCGACGCTCGCACCGCTCGTTCCGGAAGTTGTATCGGGCCTCTCCGCAAGAGGGGTCGACGTATCTGCCGAGTCGGTAGAGGCGACCGTGGACTCCCTGGATCCGGTTGCATTGGATGCCGGAGAAGCGGTCTCGGTCGGTGTGGTAAGCGAACAGGCTCGCGCCGTTCTGACGCTCGGTGTGCTCGTGGCTGCCGTGATGCTCATTCTCTTCGCGACGCTTGCAGTGGTGATCGCCGAAGAGCGGTGGTCCATGGTGCGGGGTCTCGCGACGCGGATCGCCTTCTCGGCCCTCTCATTCGCCATGCTCTTCCGATTTGGTGGATGGGTGCTCGATCCCGACGGCGGCGGGTCCCCGCTCCGCCGGAGCAGCGCAATCCTCGTTGCCAGCAACCTTCACGTGTTTGTCATCGTTGGTGGTGTTTCAGCGTTGATTGCAGCTGCGATCTGGATCGTGCGTCGCCCTCAGCGGACGAGCATCAGCACGCCCATCACGCACGAGCGGATCACCGATGACACCTCAACCCAAGAGCTCATCTCCATCTGAAAGCCGGCCTCCAACGGGGCGAGGGGACGCGGAGGAGCGCCGGCGATGGCGCATGCGGGCTGGTCTCGTCACCTCATCTCGAAGGTTGGAGGACCCAGAGCCCCCTCCGCTTCGCTTCGGCCTTCCGGCCGGACGCTCGCGCCTCCCCCACCATGCGGTGAAGGCGAAGACGCTCCCTACCTAGGCGCCTTTGACAGCAGCGAAGAGATCTACGCCGTTCCCGTCCGGGTCGAGGACGGTGGCGTATCGCTGACCCCAGAATGCGTCGAAGGGCTCGCGCTCGGACCTGTACTCGGCTTCGCACACGGTGTCATACACCCGGTCGACCTCGTCAGGACTCTCACACAAGAACGCAAGGCCGATCCGTGCCGTGCCCGATGGCGGCTCAAACGTGGGATCAAACGAGCGAATCACGTCCTCGGTGTCGAACATCAGGCGGGTGCCGCCGGGCAGCTCCGCTTCAACGCGACCCCCTTCCTCGGCGTCTTCGGGGAATGAGAGACCCAGCAGTCGGTAGAACGCAAGCGTCGCCTCCATGTCGGAGACAACGATCCCAATGGCATCAAATCGTGGAGACATAGTGCCGATTCTGTCACACCCGCGTGACAAGATGGAACGGTGCACACATCAGGCGAGGCCACCATCCTCCACGCCGACCTCGATGCCTTCTATGCATCGGTGGTTCTCCTCAGCCGACCGGACCTCGTGGGGAAGCCGGTCGCGGTGGGTGGCGGGGTTGTACTCTCGGCGACGTACGAGGCCAGGGAGATGGGAGTCCGCGGTGCCATGCGGATTGGGGAGGCCCGCAAGCTCTGCCCCGGGCTGATCGTGGTCGACGGAGCGTTCGGTGACTACGTCGACTTCAGCGACCGGGTCTTCGACGTCTTTCGGGACTTCAGCCCGCTCGTTGAGCCAATCTCGATCGACGAGGCGTTCATTGACATCGGCGGCGCCATCCACCTCTTCGGGCCGACAGCCACAATTGCGGATGCGATCAGACATCGCGTGCGGCAGGAAACCGGCCTGCCGATATCCGTCGGGGGAGCGCAAACGAAGTTCCTGGCGAAAATCGCGAGCCGCGTCGCGAAGCCGGATGGCTCCCTCATCGTCACCCCCGGTACGGAGCTCAACTTCCTCCATGCGCTGCCGGTTGGGCACCTCTGGGGCGTCGGGCCGGTGACACTCGCTCAGCTCTCCGACCTTGGAATCTCATCGATCGGCGAGCTGGCGGAGGCACCAGCTTCGCTCCTTGCTACACGCGTCGGACCGCATCGGGCTCATCACCTGCACGCCCTCGCCTGGAATCGTGACCCGAGAGGAGTTGTTCCGGGCCGGCGATCCTCATCGGTCGGGGCACAACGAGCGTTCGGCGGCGATCACCGAGACCCCGAGTACCTGCGCAGTGTCCTCTCACGGCTTGCCTCACGCGTCGGGGCGAGGCTTCGGCGAGGAGGGCGTGCAGGACGGACGCTCACCGTACGAGCCCGATTCCGGGACTTCCAGGCGATCACGAGGGCAACCACCATGCGCACAGCAACGGCGTCGAGTGCGGTGCTCTACCGAACCGCGCTCGACCTCACGACAGGGGTGCGCGAAGAGTTCCCAGACCGCGGCCTCAGCCTCCTCGGAATCTCGATGTCGCACCTGGTGCCGGCTTCGCCGCTCCAACTCGAGCTCCCGCTCTTTGACGATGACTTCATCGGTGGGAGTCCGCGTGAATTGGAACTCCAGGCGCTCGACGCAGCCGTGGACGACCTCCGGGAGAGGTTCGGGAAAGGAACAGTCGGACCCGCCTCCGACCTGCTTGGCTCGAAGTCACCCTTCAGCGAAGGTCTGTCCGACATCATGACGAGAGAGCGGCCCACCGAATAGCCGCTGGGGTGATCCCACGTCAGGTTCCGACGTCTCTCCTCCGGAACCCGATGACGGCGCTCGCAATGAGGGCGAGGCCGACCGCGAGGAGAAGCGGCTGCTGCCATCCGAACCCCTGGTTGAGCGGGTTCGTGTCACCTTGATACCAGTAGAAGGGTGACAGCGGCCGAACGGGCTCGAGCCAGTCGATCACCAGCCCGAAGCCGTTGAGGAGAAACGCAACTACCCCAGTCGCAACGGCCACAGCGGTGGCCACGGCCGGGCTTCCCGTCCACGCTCCGGTGGCGAGCGCCAGTGTTCCGAACAGGAACGCGAAGAGCGTCATGCCGATCGTCGCGGAGACAAGGCCGGCGAACGTGATGTCGAGGCCGACGACCACGTTGGACACCCAGACGACAACTGCGATCCCCGCAAGGAGCGCGAGGAGCAGCCCGAAGATCGCGGAAGACTTGGCAACCACGATCCGGGAGCGCGTCTGCGGAGTGGTGAGGAGAAGATCGGCCGTGCCGTCACTTTCCTCACCTGCGAGTGCCGCCTTCCCCATGCCGATCGAGAACGACAGGACGACGATCAAACCGATGGTGGAATACACGCGACTTGAGAGGAACCCGGCACCCGTGAACAGGGACGCCGAGTCTGTGACGCCGAACATCGCGAGCATCTCCGGGGGGTAGGCGTCCATGAGATCCTGTAACGCATCGCCACCGACCTCCACGGTCAGTGGGAAGAAAGCGGCAGTCGCCGCCGCGATGACCGCCATTCCGAGAAGCCACCACCAGAACGAGTACCTGCGGTCCCAGACGGTCTTGCCTGACACGCTATGAAGCAGGCGACTCTGCGAACTCCGCACCGGGGTTGCGGCAGCCGACCGCCGTGGCATGAGTCTGATTGTCGAAACTACCCCGATGTTGCGCCGGCCGAATCCAACCACGGCACCGGCCGTGAACAGAACCGACCCTGCAAGGAGGAGCAGCAGCCACGCGCTCGGTCCGTTGAGCAATGGATCGTCGGCCAGGTACCAATGGAAGGGAAGGAACCCCTGGATGTCCTGCAGTTCTTCAACGAGGGGAGCCATTCCGTTGATGAAGAAAGCGAGGCCGGCGATGCCTGCAGCCAGCCCCATCGCGAGGTTTCGCATGCCGGACCACGCGGCGATCACAAACGCCAGGGATCCGAAGAAGGTACCGAGCAGGAGGAGACCCAGGTTCACACCGAAGATGCCCCAAATCGAGAGGCGTAGGACCACCGTCACCTGGCCGACCAGTATCGCCGCCACAAAGGAAAGAACGAGCACAGCAACCGAGATCACCAGGGCGAGGGTCTTCTGTAAGACAACCGAGGACCGGGTCGTCGGCGTGGTGAGCAGAAGATCTGCGGTGCCGCTGCGCTCCTCGACTGCGGTCGCGGACGCACCGATCCCGATGGCCAGCACGAGGACGAACAGGGGGCCGATGAGCGTGTACATCTGCGCCTGGAGATAGCCGAAGCCGGTGGTCAGGATCTCGGGGTCGATCCCGAACAGTGCGAGCATTCCAACGGGAAGCTCGTCGATCAGCGTGGCGAGACCGGAGTTGTCGCGGACGATGGGATACACGGCAACGATGAACGCTGTCATCGTGAATCCGCCGATCACCCAGCCGAGAAGTCCCCAGCGGCGTTCCCACAGCGTCTTCGTGAAGACGTTACGCAGCATCGTCGTCCTCGTAGAACGACAGGAATGCGTCCTCGAGGTCGCCTTCGTGGGAGATCACGTTCTCCATCCGGTACTCGGACGCCGTGCCGAGCACCCCCTCCACCGGTCCTTCGACGTGGATGTCTATGCCGTGACCGTCGTGTGATGAACGCACCGACGACACACCGGGCAGGTCCGAGAACACCGCCGGGTCGATGGGATCGGCGAATACGAACTGGAAGTGTCGGCGTGCCTTCGCTTTGAGGTCGGCCACGGTTTCGAGCGCCACAAGACGGCTGTGCCTCACGATCGCCACCCGGTCGGCCGTTCGCTCGACCTCCGGCAGGATATGAGATGAGAGAAAGACGGTGCGACCCTCCGCCTGAATCTCGTCGACCATCCGATAGAACTCTTGCTGCATCAACGGATCGAGACCGGAACTTGGCTCATCCAGGATCAGCAGCTCCGGCTTGTGCATGAAAGCCTGGATGATGGCAACCTTCTGCCGATTGCCGCTCGAGTAGGAGCTGATCTTGCGATCAAGGTCGAGTTCGAGCCGGCCGGCGAGCCGCGCGACGTACGCGCTCGTATCAATCGATCGCAGAGCTGAGAAGTACGTCAACATTTCGCGGGCCGTCATGTTGTCGTACATTGCGACCTCTCCTGGGAGGTAGCCGATGCGACGGTGAATCTCGGTCGCGTCTCTGTGTGAATCGAATCCAAGGATGGTTGCCGACCCGTTGGTCGGATGAAGAAGATCGAGCAGTGTCCGGATCGTTGTGCTCTTCCCTGCGCCGTTCGGACCGAGGAATCCGAACACCTCGCCGACCTGAACTTCGAGGCTGAGATCGAGAATCCCCGGGGTCGAGCCGTAGTACGTTGTCAGCTGGTCGGTTTGGATCGCCGCCGTCACCAGGTGTGCCTCCAATCGTTTCCGCGTCGGATCGGTCGAGAGTGTTGCCGACACTACGCTTCCATCCATGGCAACGGAATCGAAGCGCCTCGTCATTCTCGCACTTGTCGCGAATGCCGGGATTGCGATCACGAAGTTCGTCGCAGCAGGGATCTCGGGCAGCAGTGCGATGCTGTCGGAAGCCATCCACTCGGTCGCGGATACCGGCAACCAACTATTTCTGCTTCGCGGGCACGCTGCCTCTCGGTACAGCGCCAGCGTGCAGCACCCATACGGACGCGGCAAGGAGATCTACTTCTGGAGCTTCATGGTCGCCGTGTTCCTCTTCGTGGGCGGCTCGGTGTTGTCGATCGTCTCCGGTGTTGGCAAGATCAGGGACCCCCACGGCCACGGTGGTGAGGGCTTCTGGCTCTCGCTTGCCGTTCTCGGAATAGCGGCACTCTTCGAAGGTCTGATCGCGTTCCGTCCTGCCCTGAAGGAGTTCAATCGGCAGCGGGCCGGGCGCACCTTCCAGAAAACCATCAAAGAGTCGAAGGACCCCTCGCTTCTGGTCGTGTTGTTCGAGGACAGCGCGGCAATCGTCGGGTTGGTTATTGCTGCCTCCGGCCTGATCACCGCGAAGCTGACCGAGAATGCGGTATGGGACGGGATTGCCTCGGTGCTCATCGGTCTCCTGCTCGCTGCGGTGGCGTGGGTGCTTGCGGTTGAGATGAAGTCGCTGTTGATCGGAGAATCGGCGACTCGCGAGGAGAGGGCGAAGATCCGGGCGGCAGCATTGTCGGTTGGATCGGCTCGGACCGTCGATCGCCTCCTCACCATGCAGCTTGCTCCTGACGAGATACTTGTGACGATGGACATCGAGTTTGACGACGGTATCGGCGGGGATCTTCTGGAGTCGGCGATTGTCGAAATGGAGGGCAGGATCGCCGAGGCCGTGCCCCAAGCGACGCGAATCTTCATCGAGCCGGTCAACCCATGACCGCTCCTGAACCTGCCTGGGCTTCCGCCCCGGCGTCGTCCGGCAACCTCGGGCCCGGCTTCGATGTACTCGGTCTGGCACTCGATCTGCGGTGTGTTGTTAGGGCCTTGCCGGCTGATCGGATGACGGTCGACGACGGTGACGGCCCGGTCGATCTAGAACCTCGCGACATGTTGTTCGGTGCCGTCATGGCCGCGGCAGACCGGCCAATGGCCCTCGCCGTCGAGAACGCAATCCCGAGAACGCGGGGCCTTGGGTCCTCGTCGGCCGTGACCGCGGCGGCGGCGGCGGCGGCAGTCCGGGCAGTGGGGCGGGAACCCGTGCGGGAGCAGATCTACGAGCTCGTTGCCGGCATCGAGGGACACGGCGACAACGCAGCGCCGGCCGTGTACGGCGGCCTCATGGCCGTGGGTTCCAACGGACCCCATCGGCTCGAAATAGACCCCAGCATCCTCCCGGTCGTCGGCATTCCCGACACCAGGCTCGCAACTCGGCGCGCCCGGCAAGTGGTGCCGAGCGAGGTGCCGGTGGCCGCGGCCTCCCGCAACGTGGGGAGAGCCGTCCTGCTCGTCGAGGCTCTTCGCACCGGCGACTCGTCTGCGTTCGCTGCCGCAGCAGGTGATGAACTCCATGAGGAAGCGAGGGGACCGCTCTCACCAATCACAACGGCGATGATCGACGCCGCCCGGGCCGCCGGGGCGCTGCACGCTGCCTGGTCCGGCGCCGGTCCCGCGACACTCGCGCTTGTCACAGCCGAGACACAGTCGATGGTGATCGACGCTCTCGAGTTGGTGCTCGGCGATTCGGGAGTGGTTCGATCACTCTCCGTCGACTTCGATGGCCTCCGGTAGTCCGCGAGATCTGGTCGAGTCTGGCGGTCGTCGTTGGGTTCAGGTGAGCCGCGCCGAGTCGACAAATCCCTCGAATAGCCGATGGGATACTTCGTCGGAGTTGCTGCTGAGATACTCGGGGTGCCACTGGACGGCGAGGAGTGGCCACCCTTCATCTTCGTGTTCGATGCCCTCGATGACGCCATCGTTGGCCCAGGCGACGGCCCGCAAGCCCGGTGCAAGATCTCTCACTGCTTGGTGATGGATGGAATTGACCATCAAATCAGTCACACCGGTTGCTTTTGCGATGAGTGAGTTGCTCTCGACATTGACCGGTTGATGACCGTCGTAGACGGCATGGCCGATGACGGTGTGGTCGATCGATCCGAGAACCGAAGGGATGTCCTGAATCAGCGTACCGCCGAGCGCCACATTCACGATCTGGAGGCCTCGGCAGATAGCCAGCACGGGGAGATGGCGAGCCAGTGCTTCTCTGGTGAGCGCAATCTCGAATTCATCCCGGGTCTCGTTCGTTCGATTCACGGTCGGATGTGGCTCGTCGCCGTAGCGTTTCGGTTCGACGTCACCGCCACCGGAAAGGAGCAGCCCGTCGAGGCGGTCGATGATGGCGGGTACGTCCTCATTGGGGACAGGAGCGAGGATGACTGGGAGTCCACCGGCGCGTTTCACCGCGTCGGTGTACGTATGGCCGATAACGTGGGAGTTGAGGTCTCCGGCCGAACCTTTGGTTGGCTTCGGCTCGGATGTCACGCCGATAATGGGATGCATCATGGGATTCTAGGAGGGCCACCGACCGCCGGAATGGGGTGTCGGAGTGACACCTGTTTGCGTAGCGGCCTATCCTCCGCGAACCTTATGGGCTCCGGCCCGGCCTCGCCGCCGCCGGAACCGGTCCCCGAAATCGTTGAGATGAGGTCTCCTGAATGGGTTCGCTGATCAAGAAGCGTCGGAAGAAGATGAGCAAGCACAAATACCGCAAGCGCATCAAGGCGAATCGCCACAAGACGAAGAAGTAGTTTTCATCACCGCCCACGATCACCGTGGGCGGTGATCGTTTCCCGACGAATCAGCGAACCTCGGAGCCCCGACCGGTCGATTGCTACTCGTTCCGCGGGCTGGGGACGCCAAATAGGACGTGGGGAACCCTGGGTACGCGTTTCTAGACGTCTTTGAGGAAACGCTCGATCTCGTCGAACAGCTCGCCGCTTCTGCCCGGGTCGAGCGACCGGTCGTTCTCTGCGATCTCTCGCACGTATTCGGCCAGGTCGTCGGACTCAGCGACGGCCTCGTCGACCTGGAGAATGAAATCTGCCTCGAGAGCTCGCAGCTCCTCGCTGTCGCCGGCGAATCCCACGATCTGGCCGGCCTTGCGCAGCAGCGCCCGCATGGCCATCGGGTTCGCGTTCGCAGCGAGGTAGTGCGGGGTGGCGGCCCAGATGCTCGTGGCCTGGATGCCCGCCTCTCTGCAGGCCTCGCCGAGCACTGCGACGATGCCCGTCGGGCCTTCGTAGTCGGTGGGCGGGAGCCCTGTGCCGTCGAGATACGACAGATCGGTTGCGACCCCGGACAGTGGTACGGGCGTCGAGTGTGTCACCGATCCGATGTAGGCGCCGAGCATGGTGGCCGACTCGACGCCGCAGTCGGCGAGGACGGCGGTGACGGTCCGAGCGAAGGTCTTCCATCGGAACGTCGGTTCGTCTCCGACGACAACAACGAGGTCGTGGTCGAGGTCGGGCCGGCTGATGGCGTAGAACCGGGTCTCGGGCCAGATCATCGACTCGACGGTTCCGTCGAGCACGGAGACGGTGGGACGGTGCTCCTGGAAATCGAAGAACTCCTCCGGTTCTATCGCGGCGAATGGCCGGTCGACGCCCCAGCGTTCGAGGAGGTGGCGGAGCGCCCCCGACGCAGCATCGCAGGCATCGTTCCAGCCCTCGAAAGCAAGGACCGCGCGCGGCCTGCGGAGGAAGGGTCGTTCAAAGCGTCGTACCGGGTCCACCCTTGGAAGGCTATCGGGCAGGTGTCGTAGCGCCCATCAAGTTTGTTATAGGGTCGAACGGCCAACTGCCCGTGGCTTCCGGCCCTAGATGCGTCCGGAGCCGCTTCATACGGTGTTGGGCAGCATCCCAGGATGGAGACGTGAAAGAATCACTCGTCATCGACCGTGAGGGTGTCGATGCCCTCATCAGCGCGCTCGCCGATCGCGGCTACGAAGTCGTTGGACCGACCGTTCGCGGTCAAACGATCTTGTACGACACGATTACCTCGACCGACGACCTCCCTGTCGGCCTCCGTGACCGTCAGGAGGCCGGTACCTACCGGCTTGAGGAACGAGGAGACGACGCCCTCTTTGGGTATGTCGTCGGCCCCCAGTCGTTCCGGAAGTTCACCACACCACCGGGAACGGTCTTCTGGAAAGGCCTTCGCACCGATGGCGGTTTCGAGACCGTCGCACCGGAAGAGCCACCGCGGTACGCCTTCTTCGGCGCCCGGCCCTGCGAGGTCGCGGCGCTGAAGGTCCAGGACAACGTCTACGGGGCGGTCGGCGACCCCGTCTACGCGAGACGCCGGAACCAGTCGTTCGTCGTGGCGGTGAACTGCACGGAGCCGGCGCCGACCTGCTTCTGCGATTCGATGGGAACCGGACCCGGCGTTTCGGACGGATACGACCTCGCTCTGACCGAGGTGATCGACGGGGACACCCACTACATCCTTGCCGAAGCCGGGAGCGACGAAGGCGAAGCGGTCCTTGCATCGTTGACGGCCCGCAGCCCTGCGGATGAGGAGCTCGTTGCTGCCCACCGGATGGTGGTTCGATCGGCGGAGCACATGGGACGATTCCTCGACACCGACGGGTTGAAGGAGGTGCTCCAGGACAACCTCGAGAACCCCTACTGGGACGAGATCGCGAAGCGCTGTCTCTCCTGTACGAACTGCACGTTGGTGTGCCCGACGTGCTTCTGTTCGAGCGTCGAGGACCACCTATCCCTCGACGGATCCGAAGCCGAGCGCGTGCGGACGTGGGACTCGTGTTTCACGCTCGATTTCTCCTATGTCAACGGTGGCCCGGTACGTCCGTCTCCCGGACCCCGATATCGCCAGTGGCTCACCCACAAGCTGGCCTCTTGGCAAGACCAGTTCGGAGAGATCGGGTGCGTCGGCTGCGGCCGTTGCATCACCTGGTGCCCCGTCGGCATCGACATCACGAAGGAGGCGGCCCAGATTCGCGAACGCGATGTTCGTCGGGTCGTGGTCGGCACACCAAGCGTCAAGGAGGCAGCCGAATGAGCGAAGTGTTCGACGTACTCATCGATCAACCGTTCTTTGAGGGGATGACCGAGGAGCAGGTCCAGGCCGTTGCAGAGACGGCGAGGCTTGTCACGTTCGAAGAAGGCGCGGTGATGTTCGTAGAGGGTGGTCCGGCCAGACGGACGTACCTCATTCTTGACGGTGATGTGGCGCTCTCCCTCCGGACGCAGGAGCACGGGGCGAAGACCATCCAGACCCTTCATCGGGGTGATTTCGTCGGCTGGTCGTGGATGTACCCGCCCTACCGGTGGAGTTTCGACGCCAACGTTCGGAGCGAGGTCACAGCGCTCCAATTCGATGGTCCACTACTGAAGAAGGCGTCCTTGGCCGACCCGGAGCTCGGGTACGAGCTGCTGAGGCGGTTCACCGAGGTCATCGTCACCCGCATGCAAGCCCTCAGGATTCAACTGCTCGATGTCTACTCAACTTTCCGTTAAAGCTGACGCCCACGTGATGAGCCCGGTGCCGTGCCGGGTCCTCAGCGTGGAGCAAGAACTGCAAGACACCTACACGCTCGAGATCGAGCCGCCGAGGGACGATTGGAGTTTCCTTCCCGGGCAATACACGATGCTGTACGCATTCGGTATCGGCGAGATCCCGATCTCGATCAGTGGCGATCCCGATGATTCCACGAAGATCGTCCAGACGATCCGGGCGGTTGGAGCGGTCAGCGACGCCCTCGTCGCCCTGCAACCCGGCGACTCCATCGGCGTTCGCGGACCTTTCGGCACAGCGTGGGGCACCAAGGCGGCCGAAGGCCGGGATGTGTTGATCGTTGCCGGTGGGGTAGGCCTTGCGCCGCTGCGGCCGGTGGTGTACGACGTGCTCAACCACCGGGCTCGTTATGAGAACGTGACGTTGATGTATGGCGCCCGTTCGCCTGCCGACTTGCTCTTCGCTTCGCAGATCTCGGAGTGGCGCGGCCGATTCGACCTGGAAGTCCTTGTGACCGTGGATCATGGTGATGACGCATGGCGAGGTCCGGTTGGTGTTGTGACGTCGCTGATCGGTCGCTCCTCGTTCGACGGGGACACGGCCATGGCGTTTGTCTGTGGGCCGGAAGTGATGATGCGCTTCACGATCCAAGCGCTCGAACGGGGCGGACTCACCGACGACCGCCTCTACGTCTCGATGGAGCGCAACATGAAATGCGGAGTCGGGTTGTGCGGCCACTGCCAACTCGGGCGATTCTTCCTCTGCAAGGACGGCCCCGTGATGACGTGCGCCCAGATGGCCGGCTCGTGCTGGATCAGGGAGGTGTGACGTGGCGCTACCGAAACTCGCTGTTCATAAGTTTGCATCCTGCGACGGGTGTCAGCTGAGCCTGCTCGATCTCGAGGACGAACTGCTCGCTGTTGCGGGTGTTGTGCAGATCGCCAACTTCATGGAGGCGTCTCGCGAGGTCCTGCCACCGCCGTACGATGTCACGCTGGTCGAGGGCTCGATCACGACGCCACACGACCGGGACCGGATCCAACAGATTCGCGACGAGACGACCGTCCTCATCACCATCGGTGCGTGTGCCACCGCCGGGGGGATTCAGGCACTGCGGAACTGGAAGGACGTCGACGACTTCAACGCCTACGTATACGCCCACCCGGAGTTCATTGACACGTTGCAGGAGTCGACGCCGATCGCCGACTACGTACCGGTCGACTTCGAACTCCGCGGTTGCCCAATCTCGAAGTACCAGTTGCTCGAAGTGCTGGTTGCGTTCCTGCAAGGGCGAAAGCCGAACATCCCTACGTACAGCGTGTGTGTGGAGTGCAAGGCCAAGGGCAACCCCTGTGTGATGGTGTCGCACGGAACGGTGTGTCTCGGACCGATCACGCAGGCGGGATGCAACGCCTTGTGTCCCACGTACGATCGCGGTTGCTACGGCTGCTTCGGACCGATGGAGAGCGCCAATGCAGCCTCACTGGCTCGCCAGTGGCAGCTGATGGGGTTGTCGGACCGGCAGATCGTTGATTCGCTACGCGGCTTCAACGCATGGTCGGAGGCGTTCCGCGTGGAGAGCGACCGGCGAGAGGCATCGATTGAGATCGGAGGTGCGCGATGACCAACGCGAGGGAGATCTCCGTCGAGTATCTCGCGCGAGTCGAGGGTGAAGGCTCGATGCGTGTCAAGGTCGTCGACGACCAAATCGAGGACGTCGAGTTCTCGATCTTCGAGCCACCTCGGTTCTTCGAAGCGTTCCTCCGCGGCCGACCGCACACCGATGCGCCGGACATCACGGCACGAATCTGCGGGATCTGCCCGATTGCCTATCAGATGAGTTCGGTCCATGCGATGGAGGACGCCTTCGGTTTCACGGTTGGCGGGTCCCTCCGCGAACTGCGCCGGCTCATCTACTGCGGTGAGTGGATCGAGAGCCACGTGCTCCACGTCTACCTGCTCCACGCCCCCGACTTCCTCGGCTACGAGAGCGGTATCCACATGGCTGCCGACCACCGAGAGGTGGTCGAGCGGGGCCTCCGGATGAAGAAGGCTGGGAACGACATCGTCGCTCTGCTCGGTGGTCGAGAGATCCATCCGATCAACGTTCGTGTCGGCGGGTTCTACCGCACTCCGACGAAGAAGGAGCTGCAGGCGCTCGTCCCCGAACTCGAGTGGGCGAAGGACGCCGCCCTCGAAACGATCAACTGGACGGCTGGGTTCACGTTCCCCGAGGCCGACCTCGACTTCGAGTTCGTCTCGGTGTGCCATCCCGACGAGTACCCGTTCAACGAGGGAAACATCGTTTCGAACAAAGGCATCGACGTCCCGGTGTCCCAGTTCAACGAGTTCTTCACGGAAGAGCACGTTGAGCGTTCGAACGCACTCCACAGTCGGGTCCGAGGCCGCGGCGCCTATCACGTCGGCCCGCTCGCCCGGTATGCGATCAACTTCGAGAAGCTGACACCGCTTGCGCAGCAGTCGGCGCTCGACGCCGGGCTGGAGCCGGTGTGCAACAACCCGTTCAAGAGCATCATCGTGCGGAGTGTGGAAACGCTCTACGCGATCGAGGAAGCGCTGCGGATCATCGACGAGTATGAGGAACCCGCAGAGCCGTATGTGTCGTACACGCCGAAGGCGGGAGTTGGCCACGGCGCAACGGAAGCGCCGCGCGGCATGCTCTACCACCAGTATCGGCTCCACGAGGACGGACGCATCGCAGACGCTCAGATCACGCCGCCGACGGCACAGAACCAGCTGACGATCGAGTCGGACCTGCGATTCGTGCTCGAGCAGCACCTCGATCTCCCCGATCCCGAGTTGACGTGGGTCCTGGAGCAGTCGATCCGCAACTATGACCCGTGCATCTCATGTGCGACACACTTCCTCGACCTGACGGTCGAACGTGTCTGAAGTCGTCGTCATCGGCGTCGGGAATCGAGTGATGGGAGATGATGCGGCCGGTCCGGCCGTGATCGACCGTCTCGCAGAGCGCGTCCCTGCGTCCGTCGCGTTGGTTGAGTCCGTCGGGGACGCGACCCATCTCCTCGAGACGTGGCGTGACGCAGGACTTGCGATCATCGTCGATGCTGTGGTTTCGGGCGGCGCGGCGGGTTCGATCCATCGCATCGACGGGATGCAGGGTTTCCCATCGGCCTGGCGATCGGCATCGACCCACCTCGTCGGCCTTGCCGAGGCGATCGACCTCGGGGACGCCGTCGGCGTGCTCCCCGAAGTTATGGTCATCTACGGCATCGAGATCGATCGTGTTGAACCGGGTGTAGGACTCAGTCCCACGATCGATCAGGCTGTTGACGAGGTCGCTGCAGGCATCGTCGAGCTCTGTAGGGGCTATGCCTGACCGTCTGCCAGAACCTCTGCGACCCCGCCGCCGGTCACCACGATGGGTTCGAAGCCGCCCGCTTCGAGGTAGCGGACGGCCATCTGTGATCGGTAGCCGCCGCCGCAGATCACCCAGACCGGGTGTTCGGAGTTGAGTTCGTCCGGGAGCCGAGACCGAAGATCTGGGACGTATCGGTGGAACGAGCCTGGGATCGATGACGCTTCCCAATCCCCCGGTGTTCGGACGTCGAGAATCTGGGGAGAAGCCGTTCGAAGGTCGTTCTTCAGGTCGGCGATCGATGCCAACCGGTACGTGGCCAGCTTGTCCCGCTGTCCGAGATCGGTGATGACGCCGACCACATGGTCGTAGCCGATGCGTGCAAGCTGAACGGTGGCTGCCGCGATGTCCTGATTGGCGTTGGCAACGAGCACGATCGGTTCTTCGAACGGAATCAGCCACCCGGCCCACACCCCCATCTGGTCCTCGAGTTCGAGGCCGTACGATCCGGGGAGGTGCCCCGCGGCGTAGTCGGCCTGGGGACGGATATCGACGACGTGGGCTGCAGCGGGAATATCGTTGACGTTGATCAGCGGTGCCGAGTCGCGCGGCATAGGATCGGGTCCCGCGAGGTTGATCGGGCCCATGTGGGCGTAGTAATCCGGGTAGGGCTGGAGTCCGTTCAGGGCATCCGTAACGAACGATGCAGCCGTTGGATGTGCAAGCACGGGGTTCGACCGCTTCTCCTTGCCGACAGTCGACGATGCAGTCTCCGCAACCGAAGACGTGCAGAACGAACCCGCTCCATGGGTGGGGTAGAGCGCCACGTTGTCCGGTAGACCGGCGAGCCGACTGACCGACAGATACTGGAGTCTGGCGAGCGATTCAGCACGGTCCATACCGAGCAGATCACTTCGACCGGCCGATCCGACGAGCAGGCTACCTCCAGAGAAAAGTGCCACGGCCTGGCCGTCAACGAGGACGAGATAACTCACGTGTTCCGGCGTGTGGCCCGGCGTGTGAATGGGACGGACGGTGAAGCTGCCACCGTCGAGGTCTTCGAGATGGAAAGCAGGCAGGTAGTTGAACGCAGCGCCGGCGGAGGCAGGGAGCACGAGTTCGGCACCGGTTGCCTCCGCTACGAACCGGCCGCCCGACACGTAGTCGTTGTGAAGGTGTGTCTCGAGCACGTATCGCGTATCGAGATCGGCGGCTGCTTCGACGAAGCGGTCGATGTCACGTTGCGGATCAACCAAGACACCCACCCCTTCGTGTTCGAACAGGTAGGTCGAGTCTCCGAGACCGGGTGTAGCGAAGGTCGTGACGTTCATGTGAGGCCTGAGGGCAGCGGGACGAGCGACACTTGTCAAGTCCTGCCGAAGCGGCGGAGCCTCAGCGAGTTCGTGACCACCGACACCGATGAGAACGCCATGGCGGCCGCGGCGATCATCGGATTGAGCAAACCGAACGCCGCGAGCGGAATAGCAGCGATGTTGTAGCCGAATGCCCAGAAGAGATTCTGCTTGATCGTGCGGAAGGTGGCGCGTGCGAGGCCGAGTGCCGTAACGGCAAGCTGTGGGTCGCCCGACATGAGCACAACATCACCGGCCTCGATCGCGACATCGGTCCCCGATCCAACCGCCATTCCGAGATCGGCTCGTGTGAGCGCAGGAGCGTCGTTGATGCCGTCGCCGACGAAGGCGACCGAACGCCCGGAGCTTTGGAGGCGGCTGACCTCGTCGGCCTTCCCCGCGGGCAACACACCGGCGATGACCCGTGAAATACCGACCTGTGTCGCGATCTCCTCCGCTGTGCGAGTGTTGTCGCCGGTCAGCATCGCAACGTCAACACTGAGGTCGTGAAGTTCGGAGACCGCGGCTTTCGAGGAGGTTCTCACCGTGTCGGCGACCCCGATCGAACCGCGAACACGACCGTCCCACGCTGCGAGGAATGCGGTGTGGCCTGCGCTCTCGATCCCTTCCATGGCCTCCGCGTACCGTTTCGGGACTTCGATTCCGAGTTCGTCCATCAACAACGTGCGCCCGACGGCAACGCCCACTCCTTCGACGGTTCCCTCCACGCCGAGTCCGCGGCGGGCGACGAAGTCCTCGACCGGCTTCAGCGTGAGGTCTCGTTCTTCGGCACCGAGCGCCACGGCCATGCCGATCGGATGTTCGGATGCTGCCTCGAGGGAGCCGACGAGCGTGAGGAAACGATCGACCGGCTCTTCGGTCTCGATCGTGGTGAGCGTCATCGCACCGCGGGTGAGCGTGCCCGTCTTGTCGAAGACCACGGTGTCGATTGCTTTCGCCCGTTCGAAGACCTCGGCCGACTTGAACAACACGCCCTGCTCGGCTCCCCTGGCCGAGCCCACCATGATGGCGGTGGGTGTCGCTAGGCCCATCGCACACGGGCACGCGATGATGAGAACGGCGACGGCACTGCGCATGGCGCTGGTGATGTCGCCGTCGAAGATCATCCATGCCACAAACGTCACGATGGCGACCCCGATCACGGCAGGCACGAACACCCCGCTGACTTGGTCGGCAAGGCGTTGGACCGGGGCCTTCGATGCTTGGGCTTCTTCAACGAGCTTCACGATCTGTGCGAGAGCGGTGTTCCCGCCGAGACGGGTCACCTCAATCTCGAGGCGGCCCTGCTGGTTGATCGTTGCACCGAAAACGTCGTCTCCTACCACTTTGTCGACTGCCGCGGATTCGCCGGTGAGCATCGATTCATCCACCGATGACGTGCCGGCGATGATTCGACCGTCGGTCGGGATCTTCTCACCCGGCCGCACGACGACAACAGAGCCGACTGCGAGGTCGTCGAGGTCGACCATCTCCTCGACATCACCTCGTCTGACCCGCGCCTGTTTCGCCCCGAGTTCGAGCAGGCTCGTGATCGCGTGCGAAGCTCGGCCCTTCGCCCGTGCTTCGAAGTAGCGGCCGAGCAGGATGAGCGTTGCGATCATCGCGGCCGTTTCGAAGAACACGGGGTAGCCGGCGAAGACCGCCCACACCGAATAGGCCCACGCGGTCACGGTCCCGACCGACACCAGCGTGTCCATGGCCGGACTGAACGATGTGATCTGTTTCCACGCCGCCGCGTGGAACTGACGACCGAACCAGAAGACGACCACGGTGGTGAGCACGCCCTGGACGATCTCCGACCAGCGGGCGTCCGGACCGAGCATCGCCAGGATCATCACCGGGACGGTGAGGATGGCGGCACCGATCATGTTCCGCTTCTGGAAGGCAACTTCCTGGTCGTATCGCTCGGTCAGCGACCGGCGGTCCTCACCCTCGGCGAACGGCGTGATCTCGTATCCGAGCTTCTCGATGGCTGCTTGGAGGCCTTCGATGTCGACGATTCCGGGATCTACGACGGCTCTAGCTTCCTGGCCGGCGAAGTTCACGACCGCCGACTCGACCCCGTCCTGCCGGCCGAGCACACGTTCGATGCGCAGCGCACACGAGGCACAGGTCATCCCCTCGACGTCGAATGAGACCGTGTCGGGTGGGGCCGGGCTCACTCGGTGTCAGGCCTGGACCGGGACTTCGTATCCGACGTCCTCGATCGCCGTCACGATCGTGGTCAGCGTGTCGTCGGTGCCGTCGTAGTCGAGCTGGACGGTGCTTTCATCGATCTGAACCTCAACGCGTTCGACGCCGTCGATCTGAGAGACGGCAGCCTCGATCGCGGACTTGCAGTGTCCACATGAAATCTCGGGCACACTCAACGTACGGCTGGTCATGGGTTCTCCTTCATCGTCGCTGTTGGCCGAGCGTATCAATAGCCCGACCCTTGTGAAACGAGTTTCGACGGTCGGCTATTTCACATGTGGTGGGGGCATCGCTATTTCAGGAGCAACACACCGATTCGGCGGGCGGTGATCATCGACCCCACGATGCCCCATGCCGCAAGGTACGCGACGTTGATGACCATCGTCCACTCGAGAATTCCGAGCGTGAGGCCGCGGATCAGCACCACGCCGTGGTAGAGGGGTGAGACCCACGTCACGATCTGAATGAACTCGGGGTAGACGTCGATCGGATAGAACGTCGCGGAGAAGAGGAACAGCGGCAGGGTCACCAGCGTCACGAGGTCGAGGTCCTGCCACGTTCGCATGTACGTCGTGGCGGCCACACCAGCGGCACCGAACGCGAAACCAATGAGGATGGCCGCAGGGAAGGCGAGGATTCCGTACGGCGATTGGATGAGGCCCATTACCGCCATGACGAGAATGAATGCCAGGGAGTAGATGGAGCCACGAGCCAGCGACCAGGCAATCTCCCCGGTGGCCACATCGCGCGCCTGGAGCGGCGTAGAGAGAATCCCATCGTAGATCTTGCCGTACTTGAGCTTGAAGAACATATTGGTCGACTCGTAGATGGCGCCGTTCATGGCAGAGGCGGCCAGCATCGCCGGCGCGACGAATGCGGTGTAGTCGACCGGCATCCCGGCCACTTCAACGTCACCGGCGAGTTGGCCGATCCCGACGCCGATCGCCAGTAGGTAGAAGACCGGATCGAAGAAGCCGGACAGGAAGACCGGCCAGAACGCCTTGGTGGCCATGAGGTTTCGTTCGACGAGGTACTTCCCCCTCCACCGACGAGGCAGCTGCGGTACGACGCGTGTGAGCAGGGGTTCCGTCGTCATGGCGTCAGCCGCTTTCGAAACGGGCCGAACGAGACCGCGGTCCCGACCACGATCCAAGCCAGGAGATACAGGACGCTGATCCACCACGCGACGGGCGGTTCTGTTCCGACCACGATGGCCCGACTCAATTCGACGCCGTGGTACATCGGGGTTGCGAGCGCGACCGCCTGGAGCCAGCCCGGAAGCTGGGTGATCGGGAAGAACGCCCCCGAGAACAGGAACATCGGGATCACGACGAGCCTGAAGTACAGGGGGAGTCCCCCCTCGTCCTTGAGCCTCGCGGTGAACGCGGTCGTCACGGCAGCCATCCCGAGGCCGACGAGCAGCGCCGGGCCAACGGCGAGAAGAGACTGCCACAGCGGGGCGATGCGGAATGCGGCAATGACCACGGCGAAGACCACCGACACCATGAGGACGCGCGCCCCCGACCACAGCATGTGACCGAAGACGAGACCGGAGATGCTGACCGGGGTGGCCAGCCTGGCGTGGTAGGTCTTGAGCCACTTGATGCCCGCCATCACTTTCCATGCACCCTCAGCGGCGCCGGTCTGCATTGCGGTGGCAACCAGGAGACCGGGAGCGAGGAAGGTCAGATAGGAGACACCGTCGACTCCCTCCGGCATGTTTGCATCGACGAGAGAGCCGAGCCCGACCCCCATTGCGGTCAGGTAGAGGACCGGGTTGAGGAAACTCGAGAACACGGAGGCTCGCCACGTGCGGCGATAGACCCGGGCCTCGGACTCGAAGACGCGAAGTGCGAGCGGTGTTGCCATCAGTCGATGAGCGAGCGACCCGTCAGGCGGAGGAACACGTCCTCGAGTGACGACCGCCTCGCCAGGATGGTCTCGGGTTCGAGTCCGTCCGCGCTGACGAGGGAGATCGTTTCCTCGGCATCGTCTGTGTAGAGGAGCGCCCGGTCGGCGAGGATCTCGGCCCGGGGAGCAAAGGCCTCGACCCGGTCGGCGACGTCATCCAAGACTCCCGGTGGGAAGCGAATCTCGACAACTTCGCGCGGTGCGTACTTCTCGATGAGTGACCGCGGCGATCCCTCGGCAACGATCTTGGCCTTGTCCATGATCACGAGCCGGTCGCACAGCTGTTCCGCCTCTTCCATGTAGTGGGTGGTGATGATGAGGGTCACACCCTTTTGTTTGAGGCGGTACAGCCGGTCCCACAGGACGTGGCGAGCCTGTGGGTCGAGGCCGGTTGTCGGTTCGTCGAGGATCAGCATGTCGGGCTCGTTGATCAGGCCGCGGGCGATCGTGAGCCGTCGTTTCATCCCGCCAGACAGTGCGTCGACTTTCGACTTGCTCTTCTCGGCGAGTTGGACGAAATCGAGGAGTTCTTCGATTCGGTCTCTGATGACGGCACGCGGCAGGTCGAAGTAGCGGCCGTACATCATCAGGTTGTCGTAGACCGTCAGTTCCTCGTCGAGGTTGTCCTCCTGTGGGACAACACCGAGCCGGTCGCGCAGTTGCGGCCCCTGGTGTTCAGGGTCGAGGCCCAGAACCGAGAGCGAACCGCTCGTGATCGGGCTCACCGCTCCGATCATGCGCATCGTCGATGTTTTGCCTGCACCGTTGGGACCAAGGAAGCCGAACGACTCACCCTCCTCGACCGCGAAGCTGATGCCGTCGACGGCAACGAAGTCACCGAACTTCTTCGTCAGTTCTCGAGCATCGATCAGAGCGGGCATAGGCCGGGAAGGGTAATGAGGTAGAACTAGCTGGGTAGCGGAGCAGCCGAGGGCCTGGATCGCGAACATGAGGCTCGTCACGTCCGTTGCGCCACGGCCTCGACGCACGAAGCCCCCTCCGCGTCCGAGCATTCGCTCGAACGTGCCTCCCCCACTCCGCGGGAGAGGCAAAGACCCCCCACCTTCTCCCCTCCCTCACGTAGTGGGGGAGGGTGCCCGAGCGTCAGCGAGGGCGGGAGGGGACGGTCTGGAAGCCTGAATCGCGAAAACGGAGTCCGCAGCGCGCCTTTTCTCGCTCCTACCCGATCAGCTCCATCACGTCCGTGTCTTCTGGAGGGGTCGGTGGGCGGCGGCGGGCGGCCGCGGTCAGGATGTCGTAGAGGAACGAACCAAGGCTGAACGCTATGCCGGCGAAGACCGCCGTGCCGAGGAGGACCGCCGCGACGCTGACGATCGTGGTTTGGCCGGGGAGGTTCGTCATCACTGCCCAACCGATCAGGAAGGCGGCTGCGGCTCCCAGGACGGTCGGTGGGATGGCGCGCCCGGCCGTTCCCAGGACGTGACGCAGGCGGGCGTGCCCGTCGGCCCCTCGATACCAGAGAAGCGCGAGTGCGCCCGTGTAGGCGAGGAGCGAGAGCACGCTGGCGAGGGCAACGCCGCGGATGCCGAATTCGTCGGCGAGCAAGAGATAGAGCGGGATAGCGATGGCAGTGGTGACCGTGCCGACGATGACCGGAGTCCACATCGATCGGCGGGCATAGAACGCCCGGGTTAGGATCTGGAGAGCGCCCCAGATCGGTATCGAGAACGCGTAGAAGAAGAGTGCTGCCGCTGTGGCAGAACTGTCTGCCACTTCAAACGCGTACCGCTCGTAGAGAGAACGGACGACCGGCAGTGCCAGGGCAGCGAGCAGGCCGGCCGCTCCGATCGAGAGCACGAGCACCCACCGCATCGCCTTGTCCACGGTTCTCTGCATGGCCCGGATCTTCCCCTCCGCGAACAACCGTGACAGGAACGGGTACGTAGCAACGGCAGCGGCCTGGGCGATGATCCCGACCGGCACGAGCATGGTTCGGCGCGCATAGAGCAGGTGGGTCTGGGTCCCATCGCCGACGAGGTCTCCGAAGATCGACATGAAGCTCTCGTCGAGCGCCACGATCGACTGACCAATCATGAGTGGGATGGCCATCAGCACGTACTGCTTGACGGCGCCTGAGAACCATCCGCCGGCGAAGTCGATGTGCATCCCGACTCTGCGTGCCCCCCACCACTGAACGGCGAGGTTGCCGATGAATGCGCCGGCGACGGCTCCCCAGATGAACCCCTCCGGGTTGGCCGTTCCGGTGACCCATGCGTAGATGACGCCGCCGGCGATGATGCCGACGTTGTAGATGATTGGGGCCAGTGTCGGGATCGTGAACACACCCTGCGCGTACTGGACTGCGGCAAACATGGCGCCGACCACGAACGCGAACTGCGCCGTCATGACGATCCGTGTGAGGCGGACCGTGGTTGAGATCTGGTCCGGTGTGAACTCCGGGTAGATCGTGTCGATGATCCACGGTGTCGCGAACCACGCGGCGATGATGAGCGCTGTGATGCCGATTGCCAGCCATCGCACAATCGAGGAGAAGGCGCGCCATCCTCCCTCCTCATCGTCATCCGCGAGGTACTTCGAGAAGATCGGGATGAACGTGATCGTCAGGAAGCCGCCGGCGAGGAGATAATTGGCGTAGTCGGGAATCCGAAACGCGGCGACGTACTGGTCGGTGATGTTGTCGGCACCGAGGAACGCGGCGAAGATCATCTCGCGCACCACACCAAGCAACCGGGAGATCAGGATGCCGCCGGAAACGACGAGGGCAGCGACGCCGATCCTGCTCCGTTTCAGACGGTCCGTGGAGCGGCTCATGTTCCTACGATCGTAGATCGTTGTCGCCTGAGAACGCGGTCACTCACGTGAGGTCGCGTCTGCGGAGCACCATCGTGGTCGCGGCGATCGAGAGCGCGGCGATGAGGACCGTCCTGAAGAGCGCTGTGCCGAAACTCGACAGGCTTGCGCCACCGAACTCGGAGAGTTCGGCAGCGACTTCGGTCGGTGCGAGACCAGTGAACGCCGACATGCCGATCCTCCACGGTGAGAGCGAGGACAAACCATTCAGGGCGCTCACCACCGCGTTCTCGAAGATGAATACAAAAACCAGGCCGACGAGCACGGCCCGGTCGGTGAAGAACCCAAGCGGCACGAACAGCGACGCATACACGATGCTTGCGAAGGCGCCACCGACGACGAGCGGCACGACGAGGTTCCACGACCCTGTCTCAATCCCGTAGGCCGCCGTCAGCGCAACGGCACCGAAGATGTTGAGGCCGGCTGCCACGATCACGGCGCCGCCGAATTTCGAGAGTGCGATGACGGATCGCGGGATCGGTCGGAGAACGAGGAACGAGAGGGTTCCATCGCGGCGTTCATCACCCAGGGCGGAGGCCGCAACGATCAGGGTCACGATCGGGACGAAGAGCGGGAAGTAGAGGGCTGCGACCATGGCGAGGAGCCGGTCGAGCGCTGCCTCCTCCGCCAGCGTTTGGGTCATGAGAAGGAGCACACCTGCGGGTGCCAGTTCGGCGAGGCCGAACAAAATCAGTCGGCGTACGCCGAGCAGTTGCCTGATCGTCGTGGTGGTGATGGCCCATGCCGCTCGCATCAGCGCCTCACCAGGTACCGGAAGACACTCTCAAGCGAGGCGTCCTCGGGTTGGAACGAAGTGATCCGTGCGTCGACTTCTCGCGCGACTGCCGGAACGCGACGTCCGAGCGCCGCGAGATCGCCGGTCTCGACGTGCAGGATCCCACCATCGACGGACACGCCGTGTACCAACGCCTCCTCGAGGAGCCGGGCCGCGAGCACCCGCGTGGAGTCAGACTCGATGCGGACCCGATAGGGGATGTCGGACATGGCTTCGCGGATCGCAGCGACGTCGCCGGCTGCCGCGAGGCGTCCGTCGACGATTGCGATTACACGATCGGACATGCGATCGACCTCATCGAGAATATGGGACGAGACGATCACGGTTCGCCCTTCGGAACCGAGACGCTGGAACAGGTTGATGAGGTGAAGGCGCTGCACCGGGTCGGTCCCGTTGAGCGGCTCATCGAGGAGAAGGACCTGCGGATCGCTGACGAGTGCGGCGGCGACCTTGGCCCGTTGGCGCATGCCCTTTGAGTAGCCAGCGAGCTTGCGGTCGGCCGGTTCGCCGAGCGCAACCGTGTCGATCGCGCGGGCGGTTGCCTCGTCCACGTCGGCGATACCCGAGAGCGTCGCCGCGTATCGGACGTACTCGCGTGCCGTGAGCGCGGGATACACGGCGGCCTCCTCCGGCACCAGTCCAACCTCGGCGTACACCGACGGGGAGGTCCTCGGCCAGACACCCAGGACTCGCACCGAGCCCTGCGAAGGCCGGATCAGGCCGGTGAGCATGCGGAGCATCGTTGTCTTGCCTGCCCCGTTCGGACCGAGCAATCCGGTGACACCGGGTCCGAACGAGCAGGTGACGTTGGACACTGCCACCTTCTGGCCGAACCACTTCGAGGTGTCGTCCAGTTCAACCGTGGGTGATTCGACAAGCGCGGGGTTGGTGGTCACATCAGCCTCCGGTAGCGCCACACCACGAAGATTGAAGATGCAACGGCAACAACTGCGATCACCGCGAGTGACACCCAGGGATCGAATCCGGCGGTCGCCATAACTCTGTCGCTCGACACGGCCAGGCCAAAGACCCAATCCCGGACGTAGTCCGCGTGTTCACCGAGCGCGAGGAGGGCTGCAAAGCGGCTCCCTGGGACCGAGGTTGCCTCGACGAGCGCTGCGGCGAGGCCCGTTCCGACGAAGAGCACACCGAGGTAGATGCCGGTTGCCGCAGCCTTGCGAGACGCAATGGTTGAGATCAGAAGAACGAGGGGCGCAATCGCGACTGCGTAGACGACGCTAGTGGCGAGGATCTTGGGTATCTCATCGGCGTTG
>Ga0316194_10000522_pt1 | contig 24735 bp, 20 predicted proteins | sample CroRivsedime1_MG_FD_204936 | JGI IMG/M metagenome (GOLD analysis project Ga0316194, IMG submission 204936) | Coastal sediment microbial communities from Maine, United States - Cross River sediment 1 | ecosystem: Environmental > Aquatic > Marine > Coastal > Sediment | place: USA: Maine...
CACGGCTGCCTTCAGCACCTGTCCATCACCGGCTGCGTTAGTCAGGGTGATTTGCAATTCGCCCGCCGCCGCAACCACGGCTGATTTTTCACTGGAATAAAAGTCACCATCCTGCATGGATACCACCTGTGATTTCGAATCTGGCGACCATGCACCCATCGAGTGCGGATGATTCCTTGCATACGCCTTGACAGGCCCCGCGACGCGGCGATCCGAGTTACCCTCACGCAACACCGGATTAACCGCACTGCCCAACACCCTGGCATAGCGCGCCTTGATACTTTCCTGCTCCACAGTGGCGGGTTCTTCGGGGTAGTCCGGAATGTCGAAACCCAGCACCTGCAATTCACTGATGGCCGCCGTCAACTGCGGCACCGATGCACTGATATTGGGCAACTTGATGATATTCGCTGCAGGAGTCTTTGCCAGTTCACCCAGTTCTGCCAGCGCATCGCCAATCATCTGCCCTGCCGTCAGCTTGTCCGGGAAATTGGCAATAATTCGCCCCGCCAGGGAAATATCGCGCGTTTCCACATTGACACCCGCCATCCGGCTATAGGCCTGTACAACAGGCAGAAAAGAATACGTGGCCAGCGCTGGCGCTTCATCAGTTTCGGTGTAGATAATGGTTGAATCCGGCATAGTCTCGGTCTCTGGATGTATAAATGACAGGGCAACTCCCGTGAGAGCGCATAGTGTATTTCAGAACGGGGCCGAGTTCACTATCGTGAACAGTGACTGCAGGTAACCTTGCGGGCGCGATGATCGGCAAATTTCCCCTTTGCTTGATGACGTTAGCCGTGGCCGCCCGGTCATTTTCAGGGTCCGGCAGCGGCTTGCCGGCTTTTGTATAATCGACCCGGATAGCGCTGCCTGCCGAACCCCGTCAGGTGGTTTCTTTCATCCACACAGCCACACCAACAAGGACACACATGAATATGCATACCAGTCAAAGAACACAGCGTGGCGCTTCTGCCATCACTCTCATCATTATCATGGCGATCATCGGAGCAGGCACCTTCATCGGGCTGCAGTACATCCCGCAATATATCGAGGCCGGCACGGTGGATTCCATCCTGAGTAACATCGAGCAGGCACATGAAGAAACGCCCGTCACCAGCGTAAACGCCATCCGCAACATGATCGAAAAGCAGCTGGACATAAACCAGATGGATGACCTTCGCGACAGTTTCAAGGTGACGCAGGATGAAGAGACCTACACCGTCACGGTAAACTACGAAAGGGAGCTGAACCTGATTTACGAGAAGAAACTCATAAAATACGACAAGTCCCTGACCCTGAGATAATACCGGCTTGCCAATTCACCCGCAGGGGCGGCGCTCCTGCGGGTTGTGTCGGGAATGCACTTCCGACACATCAACCACGGCGAGCCCGGTCAGTTTGCCTGCAGGTAATCAATAATCTGATTAATGACGCGCTCCCGATTTTCACCCGTGATCCCGGGATCGAGCGGCGGCATTGCGGTGAACCTGTTAATGGCGACCGGATTATCAATCCAGTCTCGCAAGTCACTTCTGGACCTGCCCTTGATCGCCTCCCTCAGATCCATGCCGAACTTCTTGCCGCCAAAGCCGTTAATGTTATGGCAGCTGAGGCAGTTGTCCTTGTACGCATCAAAGCCGGCCTCAACCGAGGGTGATGCAGCAACCGGCTGTAACTTCAGCAGCATCGCGTCTGACACCAGTGCCACGCGATACACCTGATAGGGCCAGGCGTAGGAATTTGATTCTTGCTGGCCTTGATTTTTGACGTTGTCCCACACCAGATAAAACGGGCCGAGCGGCACATCATGTTCCTGCTGGTGGTTATTATCAATCACAAACGGTTTACCGTCAGCACGGGCAAACGCCATGTAGGCCGTTCCCTGCCGTGCCTTTTCTGCATCCACGATACTGAGGTAGCCATCAAGGGCATGGAAATGAACTTCGCCGTCAAACTCCTTCCACTCCCTGGGGTACAGATACTGCAGCAACGACTCGAGCGGGATACCGGTATAGGTAACCGTGGTAATTTTATCGCTGGTTGATTCATGGAGCTCAATGACCTCGATATCGACAATCTCTGCAGCAAGATCTTTCCTGATCTGCTTGACGCCCAGATTGCCTGCATCTGCATAAACCTGCGAGCCGCCAAAAAAGAGAAAAATCACCAGGTAACGATAAAACATACGGACCTCACTGTTTTAATTCCAGGGACGATTGTATTGATACCAGCCAGCAACAGCGCACGGCAAACATTTATGGTGCCCAATAATGGCTGATATTTCTACAATTGCCGGTTTTTTTAGAGCTGAAGAAAAACACCTTTCATGCTGATTGCTACTATTATTGGCAGATGCATCCATCATTAACGACTATACTTGAATGATGTGTGTAAATTGAGCCCATAAAAACATGCTCTTATTTACCGAATTTCTCGCAGCAGCCATAACAGGTACTGACTCCAGGGTGGAATTCACTATGACCAGAACCACGATCAAACTGTTTACGTCACTTGCAATGTTCAGTACTGCATTCATGCTGCAAACGGCACATGCCGGGCAACCGCTGGTGCTGGTGACCTCCCCGAATCAATTCGTCATCCAGTTACCGGACATTGATCGCGAAGCACTCATCGAACAGGTCAGGATACTGCGCAGCCAGCTTATACAACGCAAGCAAGCGCTGGTAAAGATTATCGCGGACAAGAAAATGGATGGCAGCGACGCACTCATCACCACCCTCATGCCAGGCGGACTGATTTATGCCGTCTACAAAAAGACCTCCTATGAGCAGTCCAGGAGCAAACTGGCCAGCATCAACGCCGACATCGAGGAATGCTCTGACGACCTGCTGGCCATGCAGTCCGGGGCAGCACCGGTATTCGTCGCGCAAGTACAGTAACCCCACGACATCATGCTGCAGCGCAGCGCATGCGCGCGTGTCCAGTCAGCCCATAAAAACGTGGTCTGTCCCTCACTGTCTGCAGCGCTTATACCTCGATGCGTTCAACACACACGTACTTGCCGGACACAAGTGTCTGTTCACCATCCCAGCGGTAGGCCACCAGCCTGCCACCCGGTTTCGCCACACTGTAATCAAGACAGGCAATGTTCGGGGCCAGCGGCTGCGGGTCCCCCTCCATCCAGTAATGGCCGAGAAAGACCGGGGGTGCCTCGCGTGAATACTCCACCAGGTGATCACAATCGATTGCGTCATCGGGTATATGGGTGCGGGCGCTCTCCGGGCCCATGAAGGCCGCCTGGTAGGTCACGGCTCGCCGGTCCCACCAGCGAACGCGTATGTTATGGCGCACATTGCCGTCCTTGTCACTGAAGCTGGCGCCGCGCTGCAGCGGAATTTCCTTGCCTTTCAGGATCGTCTCGATCGCCGTGAACTGCCAGCTACCGATGTCACATGACATGCGCAGCAGCTCCTCTCCCAGGTGGTGATCGCCACCCTGGTATTGCAGGATTTCGGCTATTTCGTGCTGGTCCCAGCAGGCATGCACTATTCTCAGATCGCCCAGGTCCAGCCACAGGGGCAGGGTCCTGAACCAGTTGATGGTATCTTCATATTCAGCCGGTGAGCCTGCATAGGCATCGAGGAAGGCCTGGTGTTGCCCGCTATTCTTCGCAGAATGCGCCCTGAGGTAACCATCCGCCTTGTCATCGGGCGTGTAAAAGGCAATCGCGTTGAACTCGTGGTTACCCATGACCGACAGCGCCGCGCCTGACTCGATCATCGGCCGGACGATATCCAGCACCTCCCGCTGGAACTCGCCGCGGTCGACAAAGTCACCGAGGAAGATCGCCTGTCGTGATGGATGGTGGTACACACCGGCCTCGTTCCGGTAACCCAGCTTTTCCAGCAGGGCCAGCAGGCTACGGCTGTGCCCGTGGATATCGCCGATGATGTCGTAACTCACGACAGCCAACCCGGCTGCTCGCGGCTGAACCGAATATCACGCACGGACAAACAAATACGCTGCCACAGCCAGCCAGCTGATAACCAGCAATATCCAGGGTAACCATTGCTGTCTGCAGACCACCTTCTCCCGAACCTCCACCTCGACCTCGGCCACAGCGGGTGCTGCGATCTGCTGTTTGACCTTCTTCAGCTTCCTGTCCAGCTCCCTGGCCCTGGCGTTCTGTTGCTGCCGGTATTGCCTGATACCCTCCTGGATTCCCTGCGCTATCAGCTTCGTCTGTTCCCTGGTCTGCCCGGGGCGTTGTCTGCCGCGGGCAATCCGCATGGCTTCATCATGGGTTACTGCTGATTCCTGCTGCCTTTTGGGGCGCTTGGCCATGAGTATTCCCTGTTCCGTCTTCTGTTATCGAGTCGAGCTGTGTATACAGCTGGAGGCCGGGGTTGATCTATTTTACACTGGACAGGCACACGCCACACGTGTGAACAGCCCCCGCCCCTTGTTTAACCCGAGCGATCCCGCCATGACAGTCGACGAACTCATCGAAAAGATCAATACCGAACCCCACAACCTTGACTTTACCGAGGTCATTGGCACGATCGAGGCGGCTTACGCCTGTACAGCCACCCGTTTTCACAATGGCACAGGCAGCAAGGCAATCATCAATAAAGCAGGCACTAACGAGGGATCCTGCAAAATATTCGCCTTTGGCAAGCTACACAACCTGGATGAGAAACAAACACTTGCCTGTTTTGGCAAATACTATCGCGAGGATGTACTGGGCCATCCTGAAAACGACGATCATGCCAATATCCGCAATTTTATACGGTATGGCTGGGAAGGAATCAGGTTTGAGGGGGAGGCGTTGCATGCAGGGAATTCATCACCAGGAACCGGCCTGTCGCGGCGATAAATCATGGTCTGTCGCCGTTTACCGGCCCCGCCATTCCATCACGCCGGCTGACAGCGTATAAAGCGCCCATGAAAGTACCGAAAAGATTAAAACCGCTGGTCGACGATGGACTGATCGACGAGATTCTCTCCCAGTTGATGAGCGGCAAGGAAGCGCAGGTCTACGTGGTTCGCTGTGGCACCGAAATACGCTGTGCCAAGGTTTACAAAGAGGCACAGCAGCGCAGCTTCAAACAGGCCGTGCAATACCAGGAAGGACGCAAGGTCAAAAACAGCCGCCGGGCACGCGCCATGGGCAAACGTACCCGTTACGGGCAAAGAGAGGCGGAAGAGGCCTGGGTCAACGCAGAGGTGGATGCGCTCTACTGCCTGGCCGCGGCCGATGTACGCGTGCCCAAACCCTATGGCTTTGTCGATGGCGTACTGTTAATGGAACTGGTGACGGACGACGACGGCAGCGCCGCCCCGCGACTCAATGACCTCACCCTCACCGCCACGCAGGCGCGTGAGTATTACTCGCGGATAATTGCAGAGATCGTACGCATGCTCTGCGCGGGGCTTGTCCATGGCGACCTGTCGCCGTTCAACGTGCTGGTTGACAGTGACGGTCCCGTCATCATCGATCTGCCACAAGCGGTCAATGCCGCAGGCAATAACAGTGCGGCGGCGATGCTGGAGCGGGACGTTGACAATATGGCCATATATTTCGGCCGTTTCGCCCCCGAATTACTGAAAACCGACTATGGCAAGGAAATCTGGGGACTCTATGAAAGCGGCAATCTCCAGCCTGACACCCCGCTTACCGGGCACTTTGAACGCAGCACCGTGGATGCCGATGTGGCAGAAATCATGCAGGTGATCGATGACGCCCGTGAACAGGAAGCCGCACGGCGCCAGCGGGAACTGGCTGCACGGGAAGACCGTTAGCAAAGCTGCCGGGCGCCGCACACCTGCTCACTCATACGCCGCCAAGGTACTCAAGCGCACATCTTCCACTGCCCCGCCCACGGTGAAGTGATAAATATCCTGGAAACTCCAGCCTGACAGTCCCAGCACCTCGTGCAGCGGATCATCAAAAAAACACCCAATCCCCGTACCGCGAATACCGGCCGCCTCGGCCTCGAGATAGAGTAACTGGCCGATCATGCCGGCCTCCCAGTAGAGGCGCGGATAAAACCACGGGCCGTGGCGTTGCAGCGGTCCGCTGAAACTGGCCAGCATCGCCAGGCTGAAACAGCCGTCACTGGCGATGTCCTGCTGGCAGGAGATCTCCCGGGCGGCGGCGCGGGTATCCCGTTCCATCAGGCAATACAGTGGTAACTGCTCCGGGCAGCCCGGCGGCTTGTGCCACGGATCTGCCTGGGTGAGCGCCTGCTCCAGCAGCCCTGTCTGCGCCGGATCGCGCACCAGCAGATAGAGCCCCGGAGGGATATCGTCCACCCGGTGCACCAGCAGCGCCAGGTGCAGCTGTGACTTCCATGGCAATGTGTTAAACGGCACCGCGCCGGGCACTGCCAGTGTCCGGTCCAGTATGCGATAGAAATCCGCACGCGACAGGCGTGTCTGCCCGTCCAGGGCCACGGCACTGCGCCGCTGGCGAATCATGCGCCGCAGCGCAACCGCGCGCGGCGGTGGCGCAAAGGATTGCGGTAACTCTGTAAACGGTTCGTACGCACTCACCCCGTGCGGCTTGCGCACCTGTGCAGCAAACGTATCGATACCCCAGTCCACATGTGCCGGACTCAACGGGTTGGGACGCCCCTGCCAGCTGAGCGACGCGAAGGATTGCAACACCGCGGCAGACAACTCCGGCAATGCTGCCGTTGCTGGCCCCGGCACACAGGCAAGCAACATATCCGGCTCTTCCGGCTCACTCCTGTGCGGCTGCATGGTGCCCAGCAACCCGGCCAGCTCATCCGTACCGGGCGCATCGAGCAGGCGCATCTGCCACCCCAGTCCGGCAGCCGCAATACAGAGCGCGCCCAGGGCATGCCCCGCATCATGCATGCAATAACGGTACGCCCGCTGGCCATACTTCCAGGCCTCGCGCCAGTGAATGGAAGTCAGCCCGATAAAAAACGTGTGCGCGGGAAAGCCGTGACACAAGCTGTCCCAGAGCGCGTTGTCAAACCCGGCGCGCACTTCCAGGCCGTGTTCCTGTGCGGCATAGTGGCAGACCACGGGTTGCTCGCACAGCCCTTCGACCGGCCCGCACACCAGGTAGCCCTCGGTCGGGTGGAGGTTGCCGCTGGAGGCATTGACGCGCAACGCCCAGCGGGCCGTGCCGGTGCTCTTCCAGGCGGACAGCGCCAGGCTGTCGTAGAACAGCTGTGAAATCGTGTGCACATTCAGCGGTGCCGCGGCCGGCATGTGTCCCGGCGTGAAGATCGTATCGAAACGGGGTTCATCGGTCGGCGCGACGGTTTCCAGCGACATCAGCCGCGCCCCCGCATAGCGGCGAAACGGGTCCGGCTGGGTCGCCCAGTCCAGCCTGCCCGGCCCGCTGGCGAAGGCCTCGAAGCGGTGCTTGGTCGCCTGGTGATAGTCGAACACTGCTTGCAAGCGCTCAGACCGGGCAGTGGGATCTATGGTGGCAGACACATGGATTGCCTGTAGCAGGGTTAAATGTGCGCTGGCATATTAACGGATTTTTTCTTTCATGCCGGACGCAGGCCGTGGACACTCAGTGGCAGGGAGTAAATCGGTTTGCCGGTCGCGGCATACAAGGCGTTGCAGAGTGCCGGGGCAACGGGCGGCAACGGCGGCTCGCCCATGCCGCCCCAGAAGTCGCCACTGGCAACGATGTGCGTTTCCACCACCGGCATCTGCCGCAGCGTCAGCATCGGGTAGTCGTCGAAATTACCCTGCTGCACGCGGCCCTTGTCAATGGTGATAGTGCCAAACAGCGCGGCCGTCAGGCCGTAGGTGACGGCGCTCTCCACCTGGGCGTTGATGGTATCCGGGTTGACCACATGCCCGGGATCGATGGCACAGACGACCCGCAGCAGCCTGAAGGTCCCGTCACCGTTAACCTTGACCTCCACCACCTGTGCACAATGACTCCCGTAGGAGGTCTCGACGGCGATGCCGCGATACGTGTTCGCAGGCAATGCATCACCCCAGCCTGCCCTGGTGGCGACTGCCTGCAGTACCGCGCGCTGTTTGGGCGCTTCCTGCAGCATGCCAAGCCTGAACTGATAGGGGTCCTGGCCGGTCTCGCGCGCAACGTGGTCAAGAAAGTGCTCACGAAAATACGCATTCTGGGAATGGTTCACCGAACGCCAGAACCCGACCGGTACGTGCAGGGTGCGCAGGGCGTAGTCCGCCCGGTAATTGGGCACGCTATAGAACATGTCGGCGATGCCCTGCAGCGCGAACGGGTCGGTCCCGTCCGCGGCCTTCATGCCCAGCGAGGTCATGATGGAGGGCGCGGCGATGCGTGCGCGCAGACCGGTGAGCCGGCCCTCGCTGTTCACTGCCGCCGTCAGGCGCGCCATGCTGGCCGGGCGGTAGAAATCATGCTGCGTGTCTTCCTCGCGTGACCACAGCAGTTTCACCGGCCGGCCGACGGCCATGGCGATCTGCACCGCCTGCTCGGTAAAGTCCTGGTTGGCGCCGCGCCGGCCGAAGCCGCCACCGAGCTGGGTGTTGTGCACCGTGACCTGCAGCGGATCGACCCCCGCGGTACGCGCGGCGGCATCCAGGCTGGCACTGGCATTTTGTGTGGGCACCCAGACCTCGACCCGGCCATCCTTGTGCACGGCTGCGGTGCAGGTCATCGGTTCCATGGTTGCGTGCGCGAGATACGGTGCGTAGAAGTTCGCCTCGATCTGTTGTCCGGTCGACGGCAGGGTGGCGTCCGGCTTGCCGTGTTCGGCCATGACCACGGCCTGGTCCGCGGCCAGGCCGGCCTCGAGATCGGCACGAATGTCGGCGTCACCGACGGTGCCATGGCCCGCCTCATCCCAGGTCACCGGCAGGGCCTGCAGTGCCTGGTGCGCCTGCCACCAGCTTTCTGCCACCACGGCCACGGCAGTATCGAGTGCCACCACCTGCACCACGCCGGGCCGTTTTAGGACGGCCTCGGCATCATATTGTTGCAGCTTGCCGCCGAACACGGGGCAGGCGCGAATTGCGGCATGCACGAGGCCGGGCAGCTCCACGTCGGTGCCAAACACCGGCTTGCCGGCGATCTTGTCCGGCACGTCCAGACGCCTGACCGGGGTACCCAGCAGCCGCCACTCCTGCGGCTCCTTGAGAAACACCTCTTGCGGCGGTTCCAGTTGCGCAGCGGCCGCGGCCACCGCACCGAAGTCCAGGGTGCGGCCGCTCGGGACATGGGTAATCACACTGTTCGCGGCACGGCATTCTGCAGGCGGCACGTTCCAGCGTGCGGCCGCCGCACTGACCAGCAGCTCGCGCGTGATGGCGCCGGCCATGCGCAGGTAATCCTGGGAACCGCGCACCGAGCGGCTGCCACCGGTACTCATCGACTGGTAGACATTGTCACGCCGCCGGTTTTCGCTGGCCGAGGCGTATGTGGCGCGTACCTTGCCCCAGTCACAGTCCAGTTCCTCCGCCACCAGCATCGGCAGCGCCGTGAAGATACCCTGCCCCATCTCGGAGCGCGCCACGCGGATGACTACGCTGTTGTCCGGGTGAATCTCGATCCAGGCATTGACCTCCACCGGCTGCTCGGCACCCGCACCGTCCCGGGGTGCTGCGGCCAGCTTGCGCTGTGCGGGCAGGTGAAAACCCAGCAGCAGGCCGGCACCGGTAACACCGCTGCGGACCAGGAATGCGCGGCGCGACAGCTTGATGGCTTCAGACATCGTCGGCCTCCGGCTTTTTGGCGGCCGCGTGGATAGCCTGGCGTACACGGCTGTAGGTCCCGCAGCGACAGATGTTGGTGATGGCCGCATCGATATCGGCATCGGTGGGCGACGGGTTCTCGTGTAACAGGGCAACGCTTGCCATGATCATCCCCGGTTGGCAGTAACCGCACTGCGGCACCTGGAATTCTTCCCAGGCCTGCTGTACCGGCTCGCTGTCAGGGTCGAGACCCTCGATGGTGGTAATGGCCTTGCCAGCAACTGCACCGGCCGTCACCAGGCAGGCGCGCACGGCGCGGTCATCAATATGCACCGTGCAGGTGCCGCACAGGCCAATGCCACAGCCGTATTTGCTGCCGTGCAGGTGCAGGTGATCGCGCAGCGCCCACAACAGCGGGGTGTCGGGGGCGATGTCCAGCTCGTGATGCTGACCGTTGACCTTCAATTGCAGCATGATCGTGCTCCTGCGTATGTGTATGAACCCGGAGGTCCAATATTAGTTGAATCACCGGCGCACTGCCATGACCGGCGTATGCACCGATGAAAAATGCCTATTGCAGGAGCCCTCGCCGCAATAAATGACAATCGCGCCGGGACGGCTTTATGCTCGGCACGGGTGCTCCTACATGTCTGTGGCAGAATCTGGCAGAGGAACAGGCAGCGACGCCGGCGTGTCGATATCGAGAATCACACCGCTGTCCTGCGTGTCGATCAGCTCCAGCGTTTCGCGGTGTGCCGCGATGATGTCGCGGGCACCGCGATCGCCGCGCAATGCGCACAGGGCCGCTGCATGGCCTGATGCAAACCCGACCGGATGGCCGCGCTGCCCGCGATAGACCGGCGCAATGAGATCCGCGCCACGCGCCAGCCCATCGGCAACGGACTGGATGACGCCGGCCGGAATGGCTGGCATATCGGCCAGGAGGATGATCCAGCCGCCGGCATGCGGGCTGGCGGCCACGCCGCAGGCAATGCTGGTACCCATACCCTCCTGCGCATGCGGATTGGCAATGACCTGCAGGCCCGCTGCTGCCAGTCGCCGTGCCACGGCATCCTGCACGTCACTGACCACCGCAATGCAGTGCGCCAGCACGCTGCGCAGGGTGCGCGCACTGGCAACAGCCATCGGCGTGCCGTCCGCCAGCGGGTGCAACAGTTTGTTGCTGCCGAAGCGCGTCCCCTGCCCCGCGGCCAGCAGGATGCCTGCGGGGGGTGATGTCATGCGCTGCCGGTCCTGTTCGCGGCAAACGGCGTTGCCCGGTTTCGCAGTGCGGTGACCTCGGCCATGATGGACAGCGCGATCTCGGCTGCCGCATGGCTGCCGATCGGCAGTCCAACGGGGGCATGCAGGCGTTGCAGGCTGGCAGCGGACAGGCCCAGTGTCTGCAGACGGGCACGGCGGCGCTCGCTGTTCAGTTGCGAGCCGAGCGCACCGACGTAGAACGCCGGCGACTGCAATGCATCGACCAGCGCCATGTCGTCGAGCTTCGGATCATGGGTAAGTGCCACGACCACGCTGCGCGGTTGCTGCACATAGGCAAGCACCGCTTCGTCAGGCATCATGCTCACCCGCTCGACGCCGTCAGGAACCGCGTCCACAACCGGCACATCGCGCGGGTCGCAGATGATGACACGGTAATCCAGCATCAGCGCGAGTTGCGTAACGTAGCGAGTCAGCTGGCCGTCGCCGATCAACAACAACAGCCAGCGCGAGCCGAACACCTTCATCAGGCTATCGTCCCGGCAGGTAAACGTGTCGGTGGCATCGGACACTGCGTGCAGGCTGACCTCGCCGGTACCGAGGCAGACACGCCGTGCCACCAGCTCCCCGGCGCCGATCCTGTCCAGTAACCGCCTGAGCGGGGCTGGGCTGTCGAGCGCTTCGACCAGCAACTCCAGCCGTCCCCCGCAGGGCAGGCCCAGGCGGGCCGCTGCCGCACGATCGACGCCGTAATCAACCAGCGTCGGCAGTTGCTCACCGAGCTGCCCGGCCTGGAAGCGCAGCACCAGGTCCTCTTCCACACAGCCGCCCGATACCGAGCCGACAAAGGTCCCGTCCGTGTCCATCAGCATCAGGGCCCCGGCGGGCCGCGGTGATGAACCCCAGGTCCTTGCCACGGTCACCAGGGCCACACGCCGCCCCTCCTCCAGCCAGAGGATGGCCGTTTCCAGTACTTCACGGTCTGTGCTGTAAAGTGGCTTCACGCCTGGTCAGGATTCATTTTGATTCTGGAATTCACCGCTGGCGAGGTTCGGACACATCCTGCAGGAGCACCCGTGCCGGGCATTAACGCCGTCCCCGGCGCGATTCGCGGCCAGGAGGCCGCTCCTGCAGGAAGAATTATGCAATGATTGGGTATACATCTGGTTGACGGATTCACTCGCTAGTCTTCACCTGCTGCCAGCTCCCTGTCGAGCTGGCGACGCACCCGTTTTGGTGAGCCGGTGTGGCGCGCCAGCAGGTCGTAGGCAACGGGCACCACGAACAGGGTGAAGAAGGTAGCCGAGAGGATACCGGACAGCACCACGGTGCCAATGACCGTGCGTGTTTCCGTGCCGGCACCGGATGACAGCAACAGCGGGATGGAACCGGCCGCCGTGGTAATGCCCGTCATGATGATCGGCCGCAGGCGAATATCGGAGGCCTCGACAAGCGCCTCGCGGAACGGCCTGCCGGCATCACGCAACTGGTTGGCAAACTCCACGATCAGAATACCGTTCTTGGCCGCAAGTCCGACCAGCATGATCAAACCGATCTGGCTGTATATGTTGAGTGTCTGGTCGCTAAGATACAATCCAAGCAGGGCACCGACCATGGCAAGCGGCACCGTCAACATGATCACGAACGGGTGTATCCAGCTCTCGAACTGTGCGGCAAGCACCAGGAACACCACCACAATGCCGAGCAGGAAGGTGAACAGGATCGCGCCACCGGTCGACTTGTAGTCCTCTGACTGGCCCTTGTAGTCGATAATGACCTCGCTGGGCAGGTGCTCCTTGACCAGTTGATCCAGCGCACCGAGCGCAGCGCCAAGCGCCACCCCGTCGGCAAGGTTGGCCTCCAGAGTAATGGCGCGCACCCGGTTGTAGCGATTCAGGTTGATCGAGTCGGCGAACTCCTCGAGCCGCACCAGGTTGGAGAGCGGTATCAGCTGTTGCGTGCGTTCCGAGCGCACGTAGATGTTTTCCAGACTGGTCGGCGTACGCTGCGTACTGCGCTCGCCTTCCAGGATCACATCGTATTCCTCGCCGGCATCGATGTAGGTGGTGACCCGCCTTGAACCCAGCAGGGTTTCCAGCGTACGCCCGATATTGCCGATGGTCACGCCCATTTCGGCGGCCCGGTCATAGTCGATGACGACACGCAGTTGCGGCTTGGTTTCCTTGTAGTCCCAGTCGAGTCCTACCAGACCGGGATTGTTCTCGTTGATCTTCTCCACCAGCGTGTCGCGCCACTGCGCCAGCTGTTCGTAGGTGCCACCGCCAATCACGAACTGCACCGGCTTCTGCACGCGCGCCCCGAACCCCTGGCGCATCACCGGAAAGGCACGCACACCGGGCAGGTCCTGCAGGCGCTGGCGAACATCGTCCATGATCTCCCAGGCCGAGCGGCGCTGCGACCAGTCGCTCAGCACATTGATGACAATACCGGTATTGAAGATCGCGAAGTTGCCGAAGGCTCGCGGTGCACGCACCAGCATGCGCGAGATCTCGCCGTTGTCCACCAGCGGCATGAGACGCTGTTCGATCTCCGTCATGTAGGCCGCGATGTAGGGGTAGGAAGTTCCCTCCGGTCCGGTGACCATCAGGTAAAACACACCGCGATCCTCGCGGGGTGCGTATTCATCGGGAATCTCCTGGTACAGCCACACGGATGCGCCCAGCAAGCCCATGAATACCAGGCCAACGATCCAGCTGTGCCTGAGCGTCGCCTGCAGGGCGGTGTGATAGCCGCTGCGCACCACGCCAAACAGGCGATCTACCAGCAGCGACAGGCGCGAGTGCCGGTGATCCTGCGGCAGGATCTTCGAGGCCAGCATCGGCGACAGCGACAGTGCGACAAAGCTGGAGAACGACACGGCGGCCGCCATGGTCAGCGCAAACTCGGAAAACAGGCGGCCGATGTCACCCTGCAGAAAGGCAATCGGCACAAACACCGCCACCAGCACCACGGTAGTGGCAATCACCGCGAAGCCGACCTGGCGGGTACCCCGGTACGCTGCCACCAGCCGTGTTTCGCCATGCTGTTCCATGCGGCGGTGGATGTTCTCGATCACCACGATGGCATCGTCTACCACCAGACCGATCGCCAGCACCAGTGCCAGCAGGGTGAGAATGTTGAGCGAGAAACCCAGTGCCAGCAGCACCATGGAGGTGGCGATCAGCGAGACCGGCACGGTCACGGCCGGCACCAGCATGGCACGCAGGCTGCCAAGGAACAGGTAGATCACGCCAATCACCATACTGATGGCGATGATCAGGGTCTTGTAGACCTCGTGGATGGCACCCTCCACAAAGACCGAGCTGTCGTAACTCTGCTTGATGGCCATCCCGGCCGGCAGCGCGGGATTGATGCGCGCCATTTCCGCCTTGGCGGCCTTGGCCACAGCCAGGGTATTGGCCGTCGACTGCTTGGTGATCCCGATGCCGACCATGGGCACGCCGTTGCCGCGAAAGAACAGGCGGTCCTCCGTGGTACCGCGCACCACGCGCGCCACATCGCCGAGCCTGACCAGGTAACCATCGTCCCCGCGCGCCAGCACCAGCCGCGCAAAATCGTCCGCAGTCAGGAAGGTCCGCTGGGTGCGCACCGTAAACTGGCGGTTTTCCGAATCGATGCTGCCCGCCGGCAGCTCCAGGTTCTCGGCACGCAGCGCCGCCTCCACATCCGCGGCGGTCAGGTTGCGTGCCGCGAGTTCGCGCCGATCCAGCCAGATGCGCATGGCGTACACCTGGCCGCCACCGACGCGCACCCGCGCCACACCATCCAGCACCGAGAAACGGTCCACCAGGTAACGCCTTGCATAGTCAGTCAGTTCCGGAATGCTCATGCCTTCCCCGACCAGGTTCAGCCACATGATCACATCGTCATTACTGTCCTGCTTCTGGATGTCCGGCGGTTCGGCCTCATCCGGCAGGTCGTCGAGGATGGCGGAGACACGGTCGCGGATGTCATTGGCGGCCGCATCGATGTCGCGGTTGATGTCAAATTCCACGGTGACGCGCGAGCGCCCGTCCTCGCTGGTGGAGGCGATGAAGCGGATGCCCTCGACACCGGAAATACGGTCCTCGACAAGTTCGGTAATGCGGTTTTCCACCACGTTGGCGGCCGCCCCCGGATAAGTCGTGTCCACGGTGACGATCGGCGGATCGATGTCCGGGTATTCACGCAGTGGCAGGCGATCGAAGGACAGCAGTCCGAAGGCGATCAGCAATAATGACATGACCGACGCGAACACCGGCCGGGTCACCGAGATATCGGACAGGATCATTCGGGACGACGGCTGCCAGGCAGGGAACGCAGCAGCCCGGACAACGGCAGGCTGCCGTCATCGACCGCGGTGATGGACACGGCTGTACCCGGGCGGACCTGCATCTGACCGTGTGTAATGACCTGCTCACCTGGCGCAAGACCCTCCAGCACCTCGACCAGTCCCGGTCGACGTCCACCGATACGGACCTCGCGATTCTCGACGGTATTGTCGGCTGTCACGACGAACACGAACTGCTGCTCGCCGAGGGGTTGTAGTGATTCTTCCGGGATGACCAGCGCCTGGCGCGGACCCTTCAGCATCTCGACATACATCAACATGCCGGGCTTGAGCAGGTAATCCGGATTCGGCAGCAGGGCGCGCACGCGGATGGAACGGGTCACCGGGTCAATGCGGCTGTCCACCGCCGCGACGCTACCGCTGAAGATGCGCCCGGCAAAGGCACGGCTGGTTGCGGTGACCTCCAGCCCGGGATGCAGCACCTCCAGGTAGGTGGCGGACACCGGAAATTCCAGTTTCATGACACGGTCATCATCCAGAGTCGTGATCAGGTCGCCGGGCTCTACGAGTGCGCCCACACTCAGGTCGCGCAGCCCCACCACGCCCGCGAACGGCGCCTTGATCAGCCGGTCGGCCAACCGTGATTCGATGGCCGCCAGGCGCGCCCGCGCGGTTTCCCATTCACGCTGGCGCTCATCGAGCAGCGACTGTGCCGCGGTGCCCTCGTCCGCCAGTGGCTTGATGCGCTGGTACTGGCGGTAGGACTCGTTGCTGGTGGCGCGTGCCTCTTCCATCTGGGCATGTTGTTCACGATTGGTCATCTCGACCAGCAACTGGCCCTTTACGACCCGGTCGCCGTCATTGAAATGGATAACGCTGATCGTTTCCGTGACCGTGGCGGTCAGATCAACCGACTCATTGGCCGACAGCGTACCGAGCGCCTCGATGCGGTCCGCAAATTCAATCAGGCGGACAGGTGCAACGATGACACCCGTCGCTGGCGGGTCGGCAGCCAGTGCTGCGCCGCTCCACAGGGCCACACCGGCAAGCAGCAGGCACAGCAGGTGCGGACAATCTACCTTGATCATAAGGCCATGTTATTCACGTGTGGTTGGTGTGACAGCATATTACTGACGTTCACAAACTACCAGCTACTCCTGCAGACAGCACGGCCCTGCATGAAGTTCAGCGGTAAGACTTTATCGGTGATACCAGGCGTAAGCACTTCACCATACCGCCCGCAAGGCGTGCAAAATCACAGCAAGCGGCTATGCTATGCGAAATGAAGACGGAACACCGCACAATCAGGATCCTGGTGCTGCTCTGTGGCTTGCTGGCGGTGCTCGCTGCAGCCGCACAGGAACAAGCAGATTAATACCGGATCTATCGAGTCGTCCCGCTCTCGCGAACTGTTCGTGGCTGCAGGCAGCGCCCTGCATTTTTGACAGATCCGGGTTTGTCGCCAATACTGTAATTCAAGGCAGGCTCCACCAGCGCGTTCCAACTGTACGGGAGACTGCCGTCAGTACCAATCGTGCAGGCAACACAGGACATAATAAAATGACCAGACTATCAACTGGCACAGTGCTCGCCGTTTTACTGTCATTCCAGGCACAGGCAGCAGACAACATCACCAGGGAACTTATCCAGCAGGTTATGAATGTGACTGACGCGGCAGCAAGGAACCGCGACACCGCCGGCATTGGCGAGTATCTGAGTGATGACTTTGAGAGAATCATCGAGTTTGTACATGACAAATACATTGCCAAGGTGCGCGTCGACAAGAAAAAATACCTGGAACTGATTGACGAGGGCTGGCCAACTCTCGAGAAATACGACTATCAGCGCGCTGATACAGTGATTTACGTGATGGCGGACGGTTCGAGTGGACAGTCCTACTCAACCATAACCGAGACCCTGTCCCTTGAAGGCACAAGCATGGTGAGCAAATTCCGCGAATACGCACTGTACACACTGGAAGAAGGCAAACCGGTAATAGCGGAGATCAGCGGCCACACCCTGCTCGGTGACACCATGCGAAAACCGGGGCAGTAGCCCCGGGCTTACGAGGCACCGTTTACGGGTAGGAGCGGCCTCCTGGCCGCGATTCGCGCCGGGGACGCCGCTACTACCCGATATTCCCGGTGTGCTGCAGACAGCAACCATCAAAGCACCCGATAAATTTATTTCCCTCATCCCGCAGGCGCGTGGTAAACAATCTCCATCGGCAGTCCCTGTCCGTCTTGCGCCGGTCTGGCCGGTGCCGTCAGATAGCGGCCATAACCGAGTTTGGCTGTCACTGCACACACCATGGCGTCGATGATGTCATCGCGTGCGACCTCGCGCCGCAAAAACCGGCCGCAGGCCTGCTCGAAAAGTGCATGGCACTGCGGGAAGTAGTGTTCCAGCACTAACAGCCGTTCCTGCCGGCCCTCCCGCTTCTTCTTGTTGTATTGCATCGCCTGTTTGCCGTTGAGCGCCCGGAAGCAAAGCTCCGGATGACATTCGCGCAGCACGCCCCGCAGTCTCCCTTCCTCACGCAACAGGGTGTCGATGTCGCGAATCTTCGGCACGATGCCCCAGGCCTGCAGGCTCAGCCCGCGGCCGGTCGCCTGGCGATTCAGTTCGAGTGCCTGCGCAAAGCTGGTCGCAGCGAGCGTACGGCGCGCCGGGGCGGAAAATACGCTGGCCGCACGCCCGCGCCCCAGCAACTGCCTCGCTTCCCGGTCACAGAGGCGTCCACCAGACCCCGCAGCGGGGAGACCGATCGGGATATCGATCATGACGCTGTCAGCTTCGATGGACAACTCTCCAACAGCGTGTGCATCTGGTGCCAAACGGCAGGACCAGTTATCCCCTGCATCCAGCAGCACACAGAACCAGCCTGCCCTGCAGCCGTCGATGCCGATGAATGTCCGGGCGGATGCCATGGCCATATTGTCGCCCGCGCTCACACAGCGCGCCAGTGCTGGAAGTTATAAAGAAACGCTGAACGGTCCGTGGTCCCGGCGTTGACCGGTCCCGCTCAGTGCAAGCATGGCGTGGCAATCTGCTGCTTCGGATGCAGTAAATTCAGGCATCTTTATTCCAGATCATTATACTAGCGCCGAGTAAACCTGCTCCTGGAGCATCCCGTTCTTGACATGACGACACAGGCACAACAGCAGCCGGCAGATCAACTGGCACCCTGGAAGCTGGCGACGATTCTGTTCCTGCTCTCCTTCGCCACGGTGGTGTTTACCATCGTGCTGTTCCGCCTGCTCACCTTTTTCATTATGCCCTCCCTGTTCTTCGACCTGCTGTTTATCGGGTTCCCGCTGGGGGCGCTGGCGGGGGTGTATTTTTATACGGTCAGCAAACAGTCGTTCCTGAAGACATTGTGGATCCTGCAGGGGGCAATGCTGTTCTCCATCATGGCCATGCTGGCCTGCAAGCATTTCGATTATCTGCGGGCACACCTGTTCGACGTCGAGCTGCAGCGGCTGTTTTACCAGATGCTCATCTTCACGCTGTTTTTTCTGCCGTTCTTTATCGCCTACGGCATGAGTGAGTATATCGGTTACCAGATGGGCCGCCGGAGCCTCAGGGGCCGCATGCCCTTGGTCTATGCCATTTACCTGTTCGGCGCAGCCGGGGCCTACCTGTTCGCCGAGTTCGCGTTCCCGCTGCTCGGTGCCACCCGGCTGCTGGGCATCCCGCTGCTGCTGGTTGCACTGGCCATGCTCATGCTGGGACCGCCCGTTCACACACGCCGGGGGCTGCTTGCGTTGCAGGCAGCGATTGTCGTGCTGTTATTGCTTCCCCAGCTTGAAAGCGGCTTCCTGAAGCTCTACAAGGGGACCAGCCCCCAGTCAACCCATGCCTATGCCAGGATGGGGTTCGAGACGATTCATCAGGAATGGGGGAAATACAGCCTGATTGAAATCATGCAGGCACCCGGCATGGAGGCTTACATCGGGTTTTATAACGATATCATCCAGTGGAAATTTGCCCCTGCCACCGGCTTTTTCGCCCATTCCATTGGCATGTTTCCGCTTGAACGGGTCCCCGCAGGAGGGCATATTGCCATTATCGGTGCCGGTGCGGGGCGCCAGGTACAGTATGCCCGCAAGTCCACACACGATTTTGCAGAGATCGTGGCCATTGAAGTCGAGCCGGCCGTTATCGATGCCGTGCGAGGTCCGCTTGCCGAGCAGTTTGATTCCGTTTACGAAGACAGTCGTGTCCAGCTGGTCATCCATGAGGCGCGCAGCTATATGGAGAACACCGACAGGCATTTCGACCTGATCTACCTGCCCAGCGTCGGTGGCTATCCACAGATGATGCTGGAACCGGGCAATATGATACGGACCATCGAAGCCTATAAAACGCTCAGTGAGCGTCTCACGGAACAGGGGGTGCTGGCCATCTGGTATCCAGCGGTGCTCGATCCGCGCACCATCCTCACCGAACAGTACATACACACGCTGGAGAGCCCGGAAATCGGGCTGCGGGTACGCGCCTTCAGGAATGCCGGCGAATTCCTGATCCTGGCGGCAAGGCAGGCCGAATACCTGCCAACACTCGAGCAGGCCAGGGAGTTTTATCTGCGCCCGGCGGTCGCGCGCTTTGGTGAAGCTATTGCGCCCTTGGCCGTCGGCACTACCGTGAATGTTGAAAAAACCTGGGACAGTTCACAATTCAAACCCATCAGGGACAATCAGCCGTTCCTGGCCGGCAACGTGCAGCACATCTTTTCCCTCCGGCAGGTGGGCAAACTGTTCATGCTGGTGCTTGGGCTGTTGCTCGGGTTTTCAGCACTGTTGTACCTGCTGTTGAGAAAGCGGGGAAACCCCGACATACCGGACAGGTCGTTTTCGCAGCTGCTTGTTATCAGCCTGATTGTCGGGGCCAACTTCCTGATAATGGAGCATTACCTTATTCTGTTACTGTTCAGCAAATTGTATGTCTACCGTGACGCCCTGGTACTGGGCGCGATCAGCTTTCTGCTCATCACGGGCATGGGCAGCACCTTCATCAAACCGGCCATGCGACCGCTGCTCCAGGTAACGGGCGGTCTGTTTATCCTGCTGTTGCTGCTGTTCCAGGACAGCCTGAGCCCGCTGGCAAATCTTGCCTTGATTGCACCCGTGGCGTTCGTGACAGGCAGTTTCTTTCCCGCCCTGTTCGAGGCGGCTGCGGAAAACCCTCTCGGGGTTTTTGCGGCTGATTCCATTGGTGCGGCCATTGGCTCCATGGCCTCGTTCTTCATCCCCATTGTCTTCGGCTTCGACTGGTTTTTCGTCTTTGCCACGGTCATCTTCTGGGCCACGGCCTTCGCCACCTTTCTGTTTTTCCGCAACCTGAAGTCGGCAACCGCAGGTTAACAGCGGCTGCCCGGCAAGCCTGTCAACGCGGCAGTACCGGCAATGGCCCCGGTGTTCCGGGAAGCTCCGGGAGATTCGCATTGCGAGGAACCACCCTCACATGGAATCCAGCGCCTTCCTGGAGCCCTTGTGGCCGTGATCCGCCGCCCGGGTGAACCACTTCCTGGCCTCTTCACGGTCCGGCTTCACGCCCTGTCCTTTCAGGTACATGTTCCCCAGGTTGAACTGGGCATGGGGATAGCCACGCTCCGCGGCCTTGCGAAACCACTCCAGTGCCGCTGCGTAATCCTGGTTGACACCCTGGCCATTCCGGTACAGGAGACCCAGGTTGTTCTGCGCGCTCGCGTAGCCATGCCTGGCCGCCTTGCGGTACCAACTGGCCGCCTCGGTGTAATCCTGCTGGACGCCGTCTCCCTTCGCATAACGCAGGCCCATGCTGTATTCGGCGGGTGGATAGCCTTTCTCCGCCGCCTTGCGGTGCCACTTGACCGATTCCGTATAATTCTTCTTGGTGCCCTTGCCGGTGTAATAACCGAGACCCAGATTATGCTGGGCAACCGTATCGCCTTTCGCCGCGCCCAGCCGAAACCACTCGAAGGACATTGCCTCGTTCTTCTCGACGCCTTTACCGGCCCGGTACATGATCCCCAATTGAACCATTGCCTGGGTGTCACCCCCGCCGGCGGCCTCCTCGAGCCATTTCAGCCCCTCTGCCTCGTCCTTGTCCACGCCTTCCCCACTGGCATACATCATGGCGATGTTGATCTTGGCCCGGGTATCGCCCTGCTCAGCGGCCTTGCGATACCAGCGCATGGCCTCGCCATAGTCCTTGTCGACCCCCCTGCCCGAGCGGTAGAGATTACCCAGGTTCGTCTGTGCCTTGATATGCCCCTGCAGCGCGGCCTTACGGTACCAGGTGGCGGCTGCGTCCAGATCCCGCTTGACACCGCCTTTTCCTGCCTCGTACCGCTGGCCCAGACTGAACTGGCTTGCCTTGTCTCCCTGCTCGGCAGATTTCCTGACCGCCTCGACGGCGTCAGCACACCAGGCAGGAACGGCCGCAGTGGCCAGCAGGGTAAACAGGAGTGTTGCAAGCAGTTTTTTCATAGTAGCGGCGTCCGGGATTGCGGATTTTGTGGCCTGGTAACACCACGGTCACTGCAAGGAAGTTTGCCTTCTCACCCGGTACGCATCAAGACTCATTATTGGAAAGGCGAAGACTCCACCGGCCAAAGCCGGATCATCCGGCCGTTCGGCCGATTAACCCCCTCTCCCTCCGGAGGGAGAGGGGACTTTCACGACACCCTCCGCAGGGAGCGGGGACTCTTCATTTCTGGGTGGCATAAACAGGCGACTGAATAGCCTTTGCATACTTACTGATTCGCCGCCTGAAGGCGAGGAATTTACTGATCCTCTATACGGGGACTCAAAATAATAAAGGTCACGCCGGGACAGCCCGGCATGTGCCGGCAACTGGCAAACACGCACTACCCGGCGCACAATGCGGCACGCCCGCACCTGAAGCCCCGCGACATGCCGAGAAACAAACAAAAGACCATCGCCGAGCAGCGCCCACCGAGCCGCGATCTGCGCGTACTGAAACAGCTGTTCACCTTTCTGCGCCCCTATCGCGGTGCGCTGCTGGGTGCAGCGACCGCGTTGCTGATCGCGGCTGGCGCCGTGCTCGGTTTCGGCGTGGTCCTGCAACGTGTCGTCGATCACGGCCTGAGCAGCGGCTCGGGTGCGGCGCTGAACCAGGCGCTGTTGCTGTTCCTGATTGTGGTCACGGTGATGTCGGCCTCGGTGGCGGCCCGTGTCTACCTGGTCACCTGGATCGGTGAGCGGGTGGTGGCCGATATCCGCAAGGCTGTGTTCGCCAGGGTGCTCAGCCTGGAGCCGGCGTTTTTCGAAGTAACACGCACCGGCGAAGTCATCTCGCGCCTGACGGTGGATACCTCGCTGCTGCAGGTGGTGGTCGGTTCGACGCTGGCGATCGCCGTGCGCAACGCCCTGCTGATCAGCGGCGGACTGGTCATGCTGGCCATCACCAGCGGCAAGCTGGCACTACTGGTATTGCTTGGCGTGCCCGTGGCGGTGATACCGCTGTGGCTGCTCGGGCACCGGGTGCGCCGCCTGTCGCGCAGCAGTCAGGACCGGATTGCCGATATCGGCGCCATGGTCGATGAAGTGTTGTACGGTATCCGCACCGTACAGGCGTTCTGTCATGAGCACATCGACCGGCGGCGTTACGGCGAGCACGTGGAGGCCGCTTTCGCTGCCGCCATCCGGCGCACCCGGGTCAGCGCGCTGCTCACTGCCACGGTGATGCTGTTCACCTTTGTCGCTGTCAGTATCGTGTTGTGGGTGGGCGGCCATGACGTACTGGCCGGGCGCATCAGCGGCGGGCAGCTCTCGGCCTTTGTGTTTTATGCCCTGCTGGTCGCCGGTTCCGTGGGTGCGCTGAGCGAGGTGGCCGGTGACCTGCTGCGTGCTGCCGGCGCTACCGAACGGCTGCTGGAACTGCTCAATACCGAACCCGCCATCGCCACGCCGGGCGCGCCCGTTGCCCTGCCCGAACCGGCGCGTGGCGAGGTACAGTTACGCAATGTCACCTTCCGTTACCCGTCACGGCCGGCCAGCCCCGCACTCAGCGAACTGTCACTGACGTTACACCCCGGCCAGAAGGTGGCGCTGGTCGGCCCCTCGGGCGCCGGCAAGTCAACCGTGTTGCAACTGCTGTTGCGCTTCTACGATCCGGACGCCGGTGAAATTCGTTTCGATGGTGTCGATATCCGCCAGGCAGATCCGCAACAACTGCGTCAGCGCATGGCGCTGGTGCCGCAGGACCCCGTCATCTTCGGCGCCGATGCCCGGGAGAACATCCGCTACGGTTTTCCCGGCGTAAGCGATGCCGATGTACGGCGCGCGGCTGCAGCCGCGCACGCAGCGGAATTTCTCGACCAGTTACCGCAGGGCTTCAACACCTTTCTCGGTGAGCGCGGCGTGCGGCTGTCCGGCGGACAACGCCAGCGCATCGCCATCGCCCGCGCCATCCTGCGCGACCCGGCCGTGCTGCTGCTCGATGAAGCCACCAGTTCCCTGGACGCCGAAAGCGAACGCCTGGTCCAGGACGCGCTCGAACAACTGATGCAGGCGCGCACCACGCTCATTATCGCGCATCGTCTTGCGACGGTACGCAAGGTTGACCGGATCCTGGTGATGGATGGCGGCCGTATCGTCGCCAGCGGTCGCCATGACGAACTGGTCGCCGCACACGGGCTCTATGCGCGGCTGGCGGCACTGCAGTTCCGCGATACAGCGTCTACACTGTGACCAAGGGAGCCATGGAAATGAAAGACAGCGTCGCCGCACACTACACCGATGGCCAGTTACTCAACCGAATTCTGAGCGGGGTGCAAGCCATCGGCAAGACTCCCGCTACGGTCAGCGTGGACGAACTGGCCCCGGTGGATGAATTTCATATCGGCGGGCGCCAGGCATCAGAGGACTTCATCAGTCAACTGGAACTGTCGGCAGACGATCTCACGCTGGATGTGGGTTGTGGCATTGGTGGCACCTCCCGGTTCGTTGCCAGTCGCTTCGGCTGTCGTGTCACCGGCATCGACCTGACCCCTGAGTTCGTCTCAACCGGGCAGTCCCTGTGCGACTGGGTTGGCCTGTCCGATAAAGTCGAGCTGCACCAGGGTGATGCTACGGCGATGCCCTTTAGCGATGAAAGTTTTGACGCGGCTTTTATGCTGCATGTCGGCATGAACATCGCCAGCAAGGACGAATTGTTTGCCGAGGTATTTCGCCTGTTAAAGCCCGACGCGTTGTTTGGTGTTTACGACGTGATGCAGACCAGTGACGAACCACTGACCTACCCGGTTCCCTGGTCCTCGGTACCCGGCACCAGTGCGCTGGCGACCCAGGCACAATATATCGAGGCACTCGAGCAGGCCGGTTTCGATATCATCAAGATACGCGACCGGCGGGAATTTGCGGCAGCGTTTTTTGCCGAAACCCGCCGGCGCATGGAGCACGCGGATGGCACTCCGCCACTGGGTGTGCACATCGCCATGGGTGAATCGGCACCCGTCAAGATCAGCAACATGGTGAAAAATATTGCCGCCGGATGCATTTCACCGGTCGAGATCATCGTTATCAAGTGACCAGGAAAAGGGCCGGATACATTTTATAAAAATG
>Ga0316194_10000523_pt1 | contig 24703 bp, 21 predicted proteins | sample CroRivsedime1_MG_FD_204936 | JGI IMG/M metagenome (GOLD analysis project Ga0316194, IMG submission 204936) | Coastal sediment microbial communities from Maine, United States - Cross River sediment 1 | ecosystem: Environmental > Aquatic > Marine > Coastal > Sediment | place: USA: Maine...
GGACCGTGCCGTTGCCCGGCACTTTGTCGCCCTGTCGACCAACCGCGAAGCGGTACCGGCCTTCGGTATCGATCCGGTCAACATGTTCGAGTTCTGGGACTGGGTGGGTGGGCGCTATTCGCTGTGGTCGGCTATCGGATTATCTATCGCGCTGTATGTCGGTATGGACCGCTTTGAAGAGCTATTGGCCGGTGCACACGAGATGGACCTGCATTTCAGATCCGCACCACTTGAAAAGAACATGCCGGTGGTGCTTGCAATGCTGGGTATCTGGTACCACAACTTTTTTGATGCAGACAGCCACGCCATACTTCCCTATGACGAACACCTGCACCGCCTGCCGGCATATTTGCAGCAAGCGGATATGGAGAGTAACGGAAAACGTATAACCCGAAACGGTGAAGTAACTGATTATGCAACCGGCCCGATCATCTGGGGAGAACCGGGGACTAACGGCCAGCATGCATTTTTCCAGCTGGTGCACCAGGGTACGCTGCTGATCCCCACGGATTTCCTGACTGCGGTAAATCCACATCACAGCCTGGCTGAACAGCATAAAATCCTGTTTTCCAATTACATTGCCCAGACCGAGGCATTGATGCGCGGGAAAAATGAAGCCGAGGCCCGGGCAGATATGGTGGCAGAAGGACTGAGTGGAGCTGAAATCGAACAGTTACTGCCCCACAAGATTTTCCCCGGGAACAAGCCCAGCAACTCGCTGTTGTACCCCAGGCTGACACCGCGTCTGCTGGGTATGCTAATCGCTTTGTACGAGCACAAGATTTTTGTGCAGGGCATTGTCTGGCAGATCAATTCCTTTGATCAGTGGGGTGTGGAGCTGGGTAAACAGCTGGCGAAAGTGATTCAGCAGGAACTGGGTCAGCCGCAGGCGCATGGCGAACACGATGCCTCGACGCTCGGTCTGCTGGCATTTTACCGCAAAACACTTCAGGATTAGCGGCGGGTCGACCGTAATGGCTCGGAGTGAAACATGATTTGGCAATGGATTGCCAGGCAACACTACAAGGGAGTTACACATGACAGCACAGGCAGCACACCCATCCGCCACGCGTATCCAGGAGGCGGAGGAGGAATATCAGCTCGGACGGGTTTTTTTTAAAAAGAAACAGTGGCGTATCGCGTCACAGCATTTTTCGCTGGCGGAAAAGCGTGCACCACGCAATGATGCCCAACTGCACCTGTATCGCTCCTGGCACGGGTTGGCACTGGTCTATAGCCAGGATATCAGCGGCCTGAACCTGTGCCGGCATGCAGCTGCAGAGAAATGCATAGAGGCCACGGTGTTTCAGAACCTGGTGCTCGCAGAACTCAAACTCAATCACCGCAAGCGCGCCTGCGAAGCACTGCGCCAGGGCTTGCGCCTTGATCCCCGTCATCGCGGACTCCTGACGCTGAAGAAAAAAGTCAGGCTGCGCCGCCGCCAGTGCCTGACCTTCCTGAAACGTGAAAATCCGCTCAACAAGTGGCTGGGGAAGATGACTTACCGCAGGATGATGCGGCGCGGAGATCTGCGCTGACGCACCGCGGCGGTGGGCCGCGCCTGCCAGTTCCGGTCATATTTGCTTGAGGTTATGGCAATTCGAGGGTACCTTGCGCGTGGAAGTCGGCCGGGCAGCCGCTGTGACGTCAGTCACGGAGGAAAGTCCGGGCTCCACAGGGCAGGGTGCCAGGTAACGCCTGGGGGGCGCGAGCCTACGGAAAGTGCCACAGAAAATATACCGCCTGTGCTTGCACAGGTAAGGGTGAAATGGTGCGGTAAGAGCGCACCGCGCGGCTGGTAACAGCCGTGGCAGGGTAAACCCCACCCGGAGCAAGACCAAATAGGGGAACATTGGCGTGGCCCGCGCTGTTCCCGGGTAGGTCGCTTGAGGTGCACGGCGACGTGCATCCCAGATGAATGGTTGTCCACGACAGAACCCGGCTTACAGGCCGACTTCCTCTTTAATTTACTGATTGTGCCTGAAAATTCCTGTAGAATGTCTTCCCCTTTTTAGATAGTTGACGAGTCCGTTTCCTGGCTGGCAGAAGGATACAGTGGGAACGCTTGTTACAGGCGCGAGAACCAGAGCCAATGACTGGCAAAGTATTTATAAAAACCCACGGTTGTCAGATGAACGAGTACGATTCCGCCAAAATGGTGGACGTGCTGGCTGCTGCACACGGTCTGGGACTGGCACCCACGGCGCAGGAGGCGGATGTGTTGCTGCTCAACACCTGTTCTATCCGGGAGAAGGCGCAGGAAAAAGTTTTTTCCCAGCTCGGCCAGTGGCGCGAACTGAAGGAGCAACGGCCGGACCTGATCATTGGTGTCGGCGGCTGTGTTGCGAGCCAGGAAGGGGATGCGCTGCGCAAGCGCGCGCCGTTTGTGGACCTGGTGTTCGGTCCGCAGACCCTGCACAGATTGCCAGCCATGATCGATGCCGTACGCAGCGAACGCAGTCCGGTGGTGGATGTTTCCTTTCCGGAAATCGAAAAGTTTGACTGTTTGCCCGAACCGCGTGCTGAAGGGCCCACTGCCTTTCTGTCCATCATGGAAGGCTGCAGCAAATACTGCACCTTCTGCGTGGTGCCTTATACACGCGGCGAGGAAGTCAGTCGGCCATTCGATAGCATCATTGCGGAAGCTGTAAGCCTTGCGGAACAGGGTGTTCGTGAAATCAATCTGCTTGGTCAGAATGTTAACGCCTATCGTGGCAGTATGGAGGATGGTTCGATAGCAGACCTTGCGTTGTTGATTACGTATATTGCGGCTATCGACGGTATCGACCGTATCCGTTACACCACATCGCACCCGCAGGAAATGAGCGACAGCCTCATTAATGTGTATGCCGAAGTGCCCGAGCTGGTCGGTCATCTGCACCTGCCGGTGCAAAGCGGGTCGGACCGGGTGCTGGCGGCCATGAAGCGCAATCACACAGCGCTGGAGTACAAGTCCAGAATACGCCGATTGCGCGAAGTGCGTCCGGGTATCAGTCTATCCTCCGATTTCATTATCGGTTTTCCGGGGGAGACCGATAATGATTTCGAACGCACCATGCAGTTGATTGAAGATATTGGATTTGATCACTCGTTCAGTTTTATCTACAGCCGCCGGCCAGGTACCCTCGCAGCGAGCATGCCGGACGATGTGCCGATGGAAGTGAAGAAGCAGCGCCTCGCGCGATTGCAGGCACGTATCCAGGAAATGGCAGCCCAGATCAGTGCAGACATGGTGGGTAGTGAACTGCGTATTCTGGTTGAAGGGCCTTCGAGAAAAAATCCTGCACAGATGGCCGGGCGTACGGAGAATAATCGAGTAGTTAACTTTGATGCCGGTCCGGAGTTGGTCGGGCGTTTTGCAAGAGTACGGATCAGCGCGGCCCTGCCCAACTCACTGCAAGGTGAATTCATCGCTGAAGACGATGTTGGCACTGCCGATAAGGCAGCTAACTGGGGTTGATCCCCGCTACAAACCATTATCTTGGACCCTGAACCTTCTTCTATAAACGTCACGCTGGAACCCGCTGATAATCAGCGGCTGGCATCGCTGTGCGGGCAATTTGACGAGCACCTGCGTCAGCTGGAACATCGTCTGCATGTCGAGATCAGTAATCGCGGTAACCAGTTCCGGATCGCCGGTAGTGATAACCGTGCACCCAGTCTCGCAGGCGAAGTCCTGCAGGGTCTTTACCACGCGACAAGTGAAGCTCCACTAACGCCGGAGCGGGTACACCTGTATCTGCAGCAGGCCGGTCTCGAAGAACTGAATGAGAGATCTGAAGACGATGAACCGGATCTTGTTATTCATACGCGGCGCAGCAGGATAAAAGCGCGCGGGGCCCATCAGCAGAACTATATTCGCAATATTCTCAAGCTGGATATCAATTTTGGTATCGGCCCGGCCGGGACCGGCAAGACCTATCTCGCCGTTGCCTGTGCCATACAGGCGCTGGAGCGCGAGTCGGTACGGCGACTGGTGCTGGTACGCCCTGCCGTGGAGGCTGGTGAGCGCCTGGGGTTTCTGCCCGGTGATCTTACCCAGAAAGTCGATCCTTACCTGCGTCCACTTTACGATGCCCTGTATGAAATGCTGGGGTTTGAGCATGTGGCCAAACTGATTGAACGCAACATAATTGAGATCGCACCGCTCGCTTTCATGCGCGGACGAACGCTCAATGATGCTTTCGTTATCCTGGATGAGGCGCAGAACACCACCGTCGAACAGATGAAAATGTTTCTGACCAGGATAGGTTTTGGATCCACTGCTGTTATCACAGGCGACATCACCCAGATCGATTTGCCCAAACACATAAAATCCGGTTTGCGGCAGGTGATGGGGGTGCTGGATGGCGTGGAGGGCATAGGTTTTACGCAATTTGATGCGCGCGATGTTGTGCGCCACCCGCTGGTAAAAAAGATCCTGCACGCCTACGAGCGCTTTGAGAAGAACGAAGGCGGGAACAGTGACTGAAGAGAAGCATGTGCTGGGCCTGGATGTTCAGTATGCAGTCGATGATGATAGTTTGCCGACACAGCGTGAGTTCGAGTGCTGGGTGCGGGCAGCGCTGGAGCCCATGGGTGACACTGTGGATATGGCTATCAGGGTTGTTGACGAACAGGAAGGACAGCAGTTGAATAACCGGTATCGAGATATAGACAGGGCGACCAATGTGCTGTCGTTTCCATTTGAGGCGCCGCCCGGTATCGAATCGGACTATATAGGCGATCTGGTTATTTGTGCACCGGTTGTGCAACGTGAGGCGCAACAGCAACACAAACCGGAAAAGCACCACTGGGCGCATATGGTGGTGCACGGTGTGTTGCACCTGCGGGGCTATGATCACCAGCTTGATGCGCAGGCTGTGGAAATGGAAACGCTGGAAAAGAAGATACTGGCAACACTGGGTGTCCAGGATCCCTATCAAACGGACGTGGCCGTATGAAGGAGCGACATGAAAGAAGATCGATCTAGCAAGGGTGCTGGCTGGCTGTCATGGATGGACTGGCTTAGCCAGACCTTGCTGGGTAAGCCCAGGGACCGAGAGCAGCTGGTGAACGTACTGCGTGGCGCGCAGCGCCACGGGCTGTTCGACGCTGATGCACAGGGTATGATCGAAGGGGTATTGCAGGTCGCCGAAATGCAGGTCCGCGAAATTATGATCCCGCGTTCGCAGATGGTAGTCGTGAGTCGTGATGATAATCCTGACGAACTGATACCGGTTGCTATCCAGTCGGGACATTCCCGTTTCCCGGTGGTCGGTGACAGTCGTGATGAGGTCGTCGGTGTGCTGCTGGCAAAGGATCTGTTGCGCTATTCGTCAAAGAATGAACAGGAGCAGTTCTCTGTTCGGGAAATATTGCGCCCGGCTGTGTTTGTACCGGAAAGCAAGCGTCTCAATGTACTGCTGAAGGAGTTCCGGGCCAGCCGCAATCACCTGGCGATCGTGGTCGATGAATACGGGGGTGTCGCCGGCATGGTGACGATCGAGGATGTTCTTGAGCAGATTGTGGGGGAAATCGAGGATGAACACGATATTGACGAAGAAACCTATATACGCAAGTTCAGTGATATCAACTATACAGTCAAGGCATTGACTCCGATTGAAGACTTCAATGAACACTTCGGTACAGACTTCAGTGATGATGAGTTCGATACCATTGGCGGGCTGGTAACGGACAAGATCGGGCGCCTGCCCAAGCGTGGCGAAACCATCCTGCTGGAGAATATGAGCTTTCAGGTGGTCAATGCGGATAACCGGCGCATTCACCTGTTGAAAGTCACGCTGCTGCAGAATCCGAACGCGACCCAGCCATCCATCGACACCTGACTGCATGCTGATCTCCGCAGGCAAGGTCTGGAAAGGGCTGATTGCGCTGTTAGCCGGTGCGGTTTTCCCCCTGGGTTTTGCGCCTTTCGGCTGGACCCTTTTACCCGTTGTGGCGCTGGCCGCTCTGGCGATGCTGGTGTTTCCGGCCAGATCCCGGGATGCCTTTCTCTATGGCTGGTTATTCGGTATCGGTCAGTTTGGCGTTGGCGTGTCCTGGGTTTATGTCAGCATCTATCTGTATGGAAACGCCGGCCTGCTGTTGTCCATTGCGGTCATGCTGCTATTCGTGATGTTTCTTGGCTTGTATCCCGCGATAATGGCGTGGGCGATTGCCAGAGCGCGCATTGTATCCGGGAGCAGGTATTTCATTGCTGCGTTTCCTGCGGTCTGGGTACTTTCCGAATGGGTTCGTTCCTGGCTATTCACCGGGTTCCCGTGGCTCAACCTGGGCTACAGCCAGATTGATAGCCCACTGTCAGGTTTTGCGCCGGTTGTCGGTGTATACGGTGTTGGCTGGCTGACCGCGCTGAGTGCCGGGTTATTGGGCTGGTTAGTAAGCGGGGGTAAGGGTGCGCGTTTTGCCGTACCCGCGGGTCTTTTACTGTTGTGGGCTGGCGGATTTGCGCTAAGCCATTATCAATGGACCGAGCCGGCTGGCGACAGGCTTGTCGCGACGCTGGTGCAGGGCAATATTCCGCAGGAACTGAAATGGAAACCGGAACAGCAACGGGCCACGCTGGAGCGCTATGTTGATCTGAGTCGCGAGCACTTTGACAGCGACATCATCGTATGGCCGGAAACAGCGATTCCCGCATTCTACGACGAGGTCGAAGCTGATTTGATCAATCCGCTTCGGGAGGAGCTCGGGCAGCGCAATGTATCGCTGGTAACCGGGGTACCGGTTCTTGATCGCAGCCACTGGAACTATTACAACAGTGTAATCAGTCTCGACCAGCCCGGCCGGTTTTACTACAAGGTGCACCTGGTGCCATTCGGTGAATATCTGCCGTTGCGTGACTGGTTGGCAGGCGTATTGGGATTTTTGCCGGTACCCCAGGCAGATTTCAGCGCCGGAGAACTGCAACAGCCCTTGCTGGAAGCAGCGGGTTACCCCATCGGAACTTCCATCTGTTATGAAATAGCCTTTGGCGAACAACTCATAAACGCATTACCGGATGCCGCCCTCCTGGTTAACGTCAGTAACGACGCCTGGTTCGGCGATTCCCTCGCCCCCCATCAACATCTGGAAATGGCTCGCATGCGGGCACGGGAGACCGAGCGCTACTTATTGCGTGCGACCAATACCGGGATTTCCGCAATCATAGATGCTGAAGGTGCGTTGGTTACACGCAGCCGGCAGTTTGAAACGCAGACCATTAGCGGCGAAGTGCAGCCCAGAATGGGTGCGACACCTTACGTGCGTTGGGGAAACTGGCCGGTTTTGATTGTCTGCCTGTTCATGCTGTTGCTGGCTGGGCGTCCCATCGTCCAAGTCTAAGATACTAGAAAAACAAGGGATAATTAAAAAATTGGTCTTATATTCCCAAACATATAAAAATATGTGATAAGCTTTGTGCTGAAACATACAAACAAAAATTCAGCGCGAGGAGTAACAGTATGCGATGCCTTTCCCGTTTAGCAAGGCTCTTTGCAATTCCTGTTGTTACCCTGTTTTTGTTTGCCTGCGGTGGAGGTGGAAGCGGTAGCGGGGGCGGCGTGACAACAGTCTCGCCAGCCGGTACAGGTACAGTTACCTTGTTGATCACCGACGGGCCCAGTGATGATTTCGATGCCATAAATCTGTCAGTCGTCAAGGCCGAGCTGTTTTCCGACAGTGGCAAGGTGACGCTGTTCAGCGGGGAAAAGACCTTTGATTTGCTGCAACTGAAAAATGTAACCGAAATTTTTTCGGTTACACACATTCCCAATGGTACCTATAACAAGATTCGCCTGACCCTGACCAGCATTGAACTGGTCAAAAAAGATGGTACCAGGGCGTACCCCAAATTGCCGGGCAACGGCAAACTGGATCTTAATCCGCGCGGCAGTTTTGTTGTCAGTGCGGGTTCCACGGTTCTGATCCAGCTGGACATGGATGCTGAAAAGTCCGTCAAGATAACCGGTACCGGTAGTGGCGACGCGTACCAGTTCCGTCCCGTGGTATTTGTAAAGATCGTGACGGGCCAATTCGACACCAGGCTGGTCAGGTTGCGCGGTACGGTAAATAGCCTCGATACCCTTGAAGGTACGTTCGATCTTTGCCGGATCGAAGTACAGGGTTTGTTGCTCGATGACGATGAAGAGGACGGAGAACCCTATTGTGTGACGGTGGACACTACGCCGGTTCCCTCATCATTTTTTGACATCAATGGCGATCCCACCGATATCAACAGCTTTGAAAATGGCGAAATCGTAACGGCGGTAGGGCGTTTTGCTTTTGACGGGGCAACAATTGCGTCGAGCAAGACCATCAGAGCCAGTGCTCATGGCAACCAGGATGATAACAATAGCGATGACCGTTCCAGAGACGATGATTCTTCTGACGACGACTTTAACCGATATAATATGGTTCTTATTGCGGAAGTCGTCTGGCAGGGTGACTTCGTCGAAGTGCGAGGCATAGCACGTTCAGAAGTCGCTACGGATGCCGACAATTGCACCTTTTTCGAGCTGGAAGTGTTGCCCGGGCAGGGGTATTTACTGGATGAACCGATAGCTACGATTCTTCAGGAGGGCACCAGGCTTTACAACCGCAAGGGACTGCCCATAGACAAATCGTCAATAGAGGATGGTATCAGGGCCAAGGTGGACGGTGTCTTCCAGGCCGAGCCGAAAGAACTGAAGGCGGCATTGGCTATCTTTGATACTGAGCTTACGCAAGCGCAGCTCATCGGCACCATTGGCAGCGTAGCTGACGATTTCTCGTCCATGAATCTGCTGACGAATAGTGGAGATCGTTGTGTGCTTATCGATTCCCGTAGCAGTGGTACGCAGATTTTCGAAACCAGCCTGGCTGACGACGATACTATTCAATTCGACCAGAAGGCTGCTTCCGATCTGAGGATTGGTAACACGGCAAATGTATTCGGCGACTTCGATGTAACCGGTTGTCTGCAGGCCGAGACCATCATCTACGAAGTCGATGGTGCGTCTATACCCGTACAGCCATTGCCCTGAGCAAGGTGCCGGTATCTGCCCACCGGCTTCGGCTATGGTTACTTAGCCGTTTCGGCAAGAAACTCCAATAGGAATTGCCTGTTTTCCCGGTTGTTAAACGTGGCTGTATGGGGCCCGCTCGTGGAAAGAAAAGTTTTTGGAGACAACGCTGCCTGCCGTAGTTCCTGGCTGAAAGTGTAGGGAATGATCGGATCGTCCTTGCTGTGAATCAGCAACAGGGGTACAGGTGAAATTTCCGCAATGTAGTCGACAGGATCATAGCCGCGTATTACGCTCCAGGATATTGGGTACTGCAACGGCCACGTTAACCAGCTTTGTCCGGCAGCGTAACGGGTGATCTCGCTGTAGCGGGTGAACGCAGCATCACTTATTACGGCACTCAGGTTTTGCTTTGCCTGCGGATCGTTGGCCGCAAAATAGATGGCCATACTTGCGCCCAGACTCTGCCCCAACAGGTAGACCGGCTTTCCCGGTTCGGTATTTCTGTCCAGGACAAACTGGAATCCAGTGCTAACGTCCTGCAGTGCTCCCGGTAACCTGGCTTCACCTTGCGATTTTCCAAAACCGCGGTAGTCAATCAGGAAAACCCGGTAGCCATGCTCCGTTAACCAGGCGACATTGTAAAAGTGCGTGCTGATGTTCTCGGCATTGCCGTGCAGAAAATAGACAGTTCCGCGTACCGGTATCCTCGCGTTCAACCACCAGCCGTGAATCCTCACATTGTCCGCAGATTTCAGAAAGACGTCTTCATAGTCCAGGCCTGACCGATCCGGTGTTTGCACGTGGGTTTTCTGTGGGAAGTAGAAGATACCCGAGCAACCGGAAACAGCGTTCAGTACCAGCAGGCCTGTTAGTGTGAGCAGTAATCGCATGATCAAGAAGAAGTGATTGTAGCTCAGGCTGACTTCAGCTGCGGGTAACCGGCCGGTGGTGGATTCCTTTCGAAATATCGGTAAAAAATGTGAGGAGGCATATAAGAGATGTCTGATATTTGGCTGAATTGGGCAAAAAGGGAATATATGGGCGGATAAATACGTAAATTAGTAATGAGCAGCTACGATCGAGGCGAGTCACCCTCCACTTCAGCAACAGAATTCGGAGCTACCCGGATCGCAATCGATGGTCGGCGCCTGCCTGTCCGTATTTTTGTCTTTTGCCTGGTGATTGAACTTTTATTTGTCCTGCTTGATGCGGTTGTGAATTACGGAGAGCTTACCGACCTTGGTCCGCTCAAGCGTTTGTTCAATATCACTCGCGAAGATGGCCTGGCCACCTGGTTCATGGTCACCCAGACTTTTGTGGCAGCCCTCGTCCTGTGGGTGATATTTCTGGTGCATCGCAGTCGTAGCTGCGCTACCCGGAAGATAGCTGCGTGGGGTTTCCTGGCAGGGTTCTTTACCTATATGGCTGCGGATGACGGGGCAAAAATTCACGAGCGCCTGGGCTCAATATTTTCGGAAGTAAATGAAACCGCCGGCTCAGATCCGCCCGCTGACGCGCTTGAACATTTGCAGGGAATGTTTCCCAGCTATGACTGGCAGTTGGTAGCACTGCCTTTGCTGGCCGCTGCCGGCCTGTTTATGGTTGTCTTCCTGTTGCGTGAGATCCGTGACCGAAAAGGACGGGTGCTGTTGTTTCTTGCGCCTGGTTTTATGGCTACCGCAGTCGGGCTCGATTTTATCGAAGGCCTGGACGACTCTCATGCATGGAATATCCAGGTCTGGATCAGGGAGGCGTTCGGTCTCACCAAGTATACCGTCCGGCATTTCGCCAAAGCGCTGGAGGAATTTCTGGAGATGGTGGCCATTTCGCTGTTGCTGATGCTGTTTATCCGTCAATTGATACAGATCATCGATTCGCGACTGCTTGTTGATTTCCGTGGCCAGCAGACGGTGGAATGAATAACCGCGAACCGGTGTTCAGGTTTCCACAGGCCAGCGTCGAAAAGTCCCGTTGCCGCATTTCGGACAATCGGGAATGCGCGCTGTATGATGAAAGTGCAGGGGTTCACCGCACATCGAACAATACAGACTGCCTGGGCCCGTGACTTCGCCACTGTGATAGGGGGGGTCTTTTTCGAGTTCCTCCTGCAGTTCCAGCCACTCGATTTTTGTCCGGTCGGCGACCAGGCTGAAAATGTCCAGCAGGCGGTCTTCGATCCGGTCGATATCAAAGCGCAGCCAGTCGCCCAGTTCGTGGCTGGTTTCAGCCAGGTGTCGACCGGCATCCTGAACGTCCCGTTTCAGATAATAAGCGACTTTCTCGGCCTCGTCGTGGCTCAGCTCTTCAAGCTCCACCGCGGTTTCGCGGGCTTTGTCGACACTGTGCCGGATGCTGGGCAAGGTTTTTGAACCGGCTTCTTCGAACGCATGGCGAATGCGCTCCATCATCCGGTTGTAGGCCTGCACAAGCTTGTCGGAGGCAGGGTTGGTCATTGCGTACTCCAGAATTTGTGGTCTGCTACATGCCCTTTATGTACAAGTTTAGTTGCTTTCGCCGCTTCTGTGTATTGTTCGCCCGGCGCGCGGTACGCTATTCTTCGCGTTTTGAATAATGACACAGGCCGCCGGGATGGAAGAGCAGTATAATCCGCAGGAAATTGAGGCAAGAATCCAGCAGCAGTGGATCGATCAGGGTACTTTTCGAGCGCTGGAGGACGATTCCCGGGAAAAATACTACTGTCTATCCATGTTCCCGTATCCCAGCGGCCGCCTGCATATGGGACATGTGCGCAATTACACCATCGGTGACGTAATTTCGCGCTATCAACGCATGCAGGGCAAGAACGTGCTGCAGCCGATGGGCTGGGATGCGTTCGGCCTGCCCGCAGAAAATGCAGCGATCAAGAACAGGGTGCCGCCCGCCAAATGGACCTACGAAAATATTGATTACATGCGTGGGCAGCTCCAGCGGCTGGGATTTGGTTACGACTGGGCGCGCGAGCTGGCGACCTGTGATCCTGATTACTACCGCTGGGAGCAGTGGTTTTTCACCAAATTGCTCGACAAGGGGCTGGTTTACAAGAAGACTGCCGTGGTGAACTGGGATCCGGTCGATCAGACCGTGCTCGCCAACGAACAGGTGATTGACGGTAAGGGCTGGCGCTCCGGTGCGCCGGTGGAACGGCGCGAAATACCGCAGTGGTTCATGAAAATCACCGATTATGCACAGCAGCTGCTCGATGATCTGGATCAGCTGGACGGCTGGCCCGACCAGGTGCGTACCATGCAGCGCAACTGGATCGGCCGCTCCGACGGTGTCGAACTGGAATTTGAGGTCGAGGGCGATGATAAGCCGCTCACGGTCTATACCACACGCCCCGATACCTTGATGGGCGTGACCTATGTGGGGGTGGCACCTGAGCATCCACTGGCACAACAGGCCGCGCAGAATAATCCTGCGCTGCGCGTATTCATCGATGAATGTGTACATACCAAGGTTGCTGAAGCAGAGTTGGCGACCATGGAGAAGAAAGGGGTCGATACCGGCCTGAAGGCGATCCACCCTGTTAGCGGCGATACGGTCCCGGTATGGAGCGCGAACTTTGTACTTATGGGCTACGGTTCCGGTGCCGTCATGGCGGTACCTGCACACGACCAGCGTGATTACGAGTTTGCGCATGAATACGGTCTTCCGATCCGCCAGGTGATTTATCCCGCCGATGATTCGCTTACAGCTGATGTTGGCACAGCAGCCTTTACCGACAAGGGCGTTCTGAGAAATTCCGGCGAGTTTGACGGGCTGTCATCACAACAGGCATTTGATGCCATTGCCGATCACCTCGACAAACAGGGCAAAGGCCGCAAGACCATCAACTTCCGTCTACGCGACTGGGGTGTCTCCAGGCAGCGCTACTGGGGTTGCCCGATTCCGGTCATCAACTGTCCGGCGTGTGGTGCGGTGCCGGTTCCTGAACATCAACTGCCGGTTGAGCTGCCGCGAGACGTGGTGCTCGAAGGCACCGGTTCACCCCTGAAGAAAGACCGGGATTTTATCGAGACGTCCTGTCCTGAATGTGGCGCTGCGGCGGAACGTGAAACCGATACCTTCGATACTTTTTTCGAGTCATCCTGGTATTACGCGCGTTATACCTGCCCTGATTTTGACCAGGGCATGCTGGACGACCGGGTTAATTACTGGACCCCGGTGGATCAGTACGTCGGTGGCATCGAACACGCGGTCCTGCATTTGCTGTACGCGCGGTTCTTCCACAAGCTGATGCGCGACCTGGGGCTGGTTAAGGGTGATGAACCGTTTAAGCATCTATTGACCCAGGGTATGGTCAACAAGGACGGGTCCAAAATGTCCAAGTCGAAGGGCAATACCGTGGATCCGCAGGCACTGATAGATCAGTACGGTGCCGATACCGTGCGGCTGTTCATGATGTTTGCCGCACCTCCGGACCAGTCACTGGAATGGTCGGACTCGGGCGTTGAAGGCGCATCACGCTTTCTGAAGCGGCTCTGGAAAGCGGTGGCGGGTCACGTATCCGCCAGTCCGGCCCGTGCAGTGGATGCAGGCGCGCTGAGTGATGCACAGAAGGCATTTCGCTGCAAGGTGCATGAAACGATCAGCAAGGTCAGCGACGATGTCGGGCGGCGCTATACCTTCAATACGGCCATTGCCGCAAACATGGAACTGCTGAACGAGCTTGGCAGGTTCAAAGACGACTCGGAGCAGGGGCGGGCGCTGGTGCAGGAGGCGCTTGGCGCCGCTGTATTGATGTTGTCGCCTATCGTGCCGCACATCTGCCAGGAACTCTGGCAGGCAATGGGCCACAGTGATGCAGTCGTGGATTGCAGCTGGCCGGTGGCGGATGAAAGTGCAATGCAGAAGGACAGCATCGAACTGGTCGTACAGGTAAACGGCAAGATGCGCGGCAGGATTTCAGTGGACGCTGATGCCAGTAAAGAAGTTATTATCAATGCGGCGTTGGCTGAGCCCAATGTGATGCGGTTTATGGAAGGAAAGGCACTACGCAAGGCCATTGCAGTGCCTGGCCGTTTGGTGAACCTGGTAGTTGCCTGAGGATAAAAGAACAGCTATGACTTTTAATCGCTGCTGCAATACCTTCACCATTCTGCTGTTGCTGGCGATGTGCTCTGCCTGTGGTTTCAAACTGCGTGGTGCTGTCGAAATGCCTCCGATTTTGCAGGAAACCTACATTGAGTCGGAAAACCCGTTCACAGGTATGGCGCGTGCGTTACGCGTCGAGCTGGAAGCTGCCAATGCCAGGATATTGGATAGCAGTGAACAGGCTACGGCGGTATTGAGAATAGTTAACGAAACATCGGAGAATCGCATACTGTCAGTCGGGAGTACAGGCAGGGCGAGTGAATACGAATTGTTCGACGAAGTCACCTTCGAACTTGCTGACCGGAATGGCAAGATTCTGGTAAAGCGGCAGAATCTGCGCATGATTCGTGACCTGGTATTTGACGAAAACCAACTGCTGGGCAAGGTCTCCGAGTCCGAGCAACTGCATGTGCAGATGCGCCGCAGCCTGGCCCGCCAGATTATTACCCGTATTAATGCGGAGCTTCAGCAAAAATGACGCAACTGCGTATTGATCAGCTGGGTTCGCATCTCGGTTCTGAACTGGCGCCGGTGTACTTTATCCACGGTGATGAGACCCTGTTGGTGGACGAATGCGCAGATGCTGTGCGTGCGGCAACACGCAAGCAGGGGTACAGCGATCGCCAGGTGTTCACTGTCGAGCCCGGTTTTGACTGGCAAAGCCTGTTAGCCGCTTGCGACAGCCTGTCACTTTTTTCCGAACAGCGTGTCCTCGAGTTGCGCTTACCAACCGGCAAGCCGGGCAAGGAAGGCGCAAAGGTATTGCGCGAGTACGCTGAAAGACCACCTGAAGACACCTTGTTGCTGATCGTTTCGGCAAAACTCGAACCTGCCGCACGCAGAAGCAAATGGGTGCAGGCGCTGGACAAGGCGGGCGTAAGTGTTGCGGTTTGGCCGGTTGACATCACGCAGCTGCCGGCGTGGATCGATGCTCGCATGCGTGCGCGTGGTATGCAGCCCAGCCGTGACGCACTGCACCTGATTGCAGAGCGCGTGGAAGGCAATCTGTTGGCCGCAGCCCAGGAAATCGAAAAACTCTACCTGCTGAACGGGCCGGGACCGCTGGAGCTGGAGACGGTCACGGAGCTGGTCACTGACTGTGCCCGCTACGACATTTTTGGGCTGGTGGATGCCGCGCTGGCGGGCGATACGCTGCACGTGCAGCGCATTCTGACCGGCCTGCGGGGCGAAGGCGTAGAGCCGGTGCTGGTACTGTGGGCACTGGCGCGTGAAATACGCGCGCTCACCGGTATGGCGCGGGAGTTGCAACGCGGTGTTGCGCTGGCCCGGGTACTGGCATCGTGGCGGGTATGGGACAAGCGTAAGCCTCTGATCAACGGCGCATTAAAACGTATTCGCGGGCGTCAGTGGTGGGCCCTGTTGCAGCACTGCGCTTACATTGACAGGGTTATCAAGGGGCGCGCACCGGGCAGTGCCTGGGATGAGCTGTTACAATTGGCGCTGCGGCTTGCCGGTGTGGCACCGCTGCGGAATTTTGCCTGAATAAGACGGCCAGTGTGATGAGCAAAACAGCAGAATCCATAAATTTTGATGTTCCCGGCTACATGCTTGAGCTGGGACAGCGTGCGCGTGCAGCTTCGCGGCTCATCGGGCGTGCAGAAAGCTGCGCAAAGAATACAGCGCTGTGCGCGATTGCCGACGCCATACTGGCGGACAAGGCGCACTTGAAAGCCGAAAATCAGAAGGACCTGGAAGCCGGAAAACAGCGTGGTCTTGATGCTGCGTTGCTGGATCGTCTGGAACTGACTGACGCACGTGTTGATGCTATGGTCGAAGGTCTCCACCAGATCGCTGCGCTGGCCGATCCGGTTGGCGCCATCAGTGACCTGGACTACCGGCCTTCCGGTATTCAGGTGGGGCGCATGCGTGTGCCCCTGGGCGTCATCGGCATTATTTATGAATCGCGTCCCAACGTGACCGCGGATGCAGCAGCACTGTGTCTCAAGTCCGGTAATGCCTGTATCCTGCGCGGCGGTTCGGAAGCGTTGCATTCCAATCAGGCGGTAGCACGCTGTATCGAGCGGGGCCTTGAACAGGCCGGCCTGCCAGCGGCTGCCGTGCAGGTGGTTGCGACCACGGACCGGGCAGCTGTCGGCGAACTGCTGCGGCTGGAAAAGTATGTAGATGTTATCGTGCCGCGCGGTGGCAAGGGTCTGATCGAGCGCGTTACCGCAGAATCCCGCATTCCGGTTATCAAACACCTGCACGGTGTCTGTCACACCTATATCGATGACCAGGCCGATCTCGACAAGGCGGTAAAGGTTGCCTTTAACGCCAAGACCCAACGCTACGGCACCTGCAATACCATGGAGACCCTGCTGATCGCTGAGGGGATCGCCGAACGTGTCCTGCCGGTACTCGGCAAGATGTACCAGGACGAAGGTGTGGAACTGCGCGGTTGTGAGCGTTCCCGGAAAATCCTTGGCGGTATCAAAGCCGCACGGGATGCTGACTGGGATGAGGAGTATCTTGCACCGATTCTGTCGCTGCGCATTGTCGATGATCTGGACGCTGCCATGGACCATATTGATAAACATGGCTCACAGCATACCGACGCCATCATTACGGAAAATTTTACGCGTGCGCGCCGCTTTTTGCGCGAAGTGGATTCCAGCTCGGTAATGGTCAACGCCTCGTCCCGTTTTGCCGATGGTTTTGAGTACGGCCTGGGTGCCGAAATCGGGATCAGTACCGACAAGCTGCATGCGCGTGGTCCGGTCGGCCTGGAAGGCCTGACGACACTGAAGTTCATCGTGCTCGGTGACGGGCATATCAGAGAGTAGTTTTCAAGACTCCGTGATCTGCATCCTCGGTGGCACTTTCGACCCAGTCCATTTTGGTCACTTGCGGCCAGCCCTGGATGTACAACAGGCCCTGGGTATTGCCTGTGTTCAACTGTTGCCTTGCCGGGAGCCGCCACACCGTGCTGCGCCACTGGCAACAGCTGAACAACGGCTGGAACTGTTACAGCTGGCGGTAGCGAATGAGCCGGCGCTGGGTATAGATGAACGCGAGCTGTGTCGCGAAGGACCATCCTATATGGTGGACACGCTCGAATCATTGCGCACGGAGAAGGGGAACGAGCCCGTGTGCCTGGCATTGGGTATGGACGCCCTGCTGGGTCTTGATCGCTGGCATCGCTGGCAGGATATTCCTGCATTGTGTCACCTGGTGGTAATGCAACGTCCCGGTAGCCCGTGGCCACAACAGGGAGAGCTGGCGGACTGGGTGAACACTGCACGCGTGACTGATGTCAGTGTGCTGAACAACCAAGCGGCCGGCTGTGTAATCGGTGTTCCGGTGACACAGATGGCGGTTTCATCAACACAGATCCGGGACCTGCTGGCAGCAGGGCAAAGCCCGCGTTATCTGTTGCCGGACGCGGTACTGGACCGGATCAGACAAGAGAAGTGGTATGCAAACTGAAGCATTGAAGAAGGTTGCTCTGAGAGCGCTGGATGATCTTAAAGGCATCGATATTGCTGAACTGGACGTGCGTGACATGACCTCGGTTACCGATATTATGATTGTCGCCAGTGGCACCTCGGCCCGTCACGTCAAGTCACTGGCTGAAGCCGTGGTGCAGGCGTGCAAGGAGGCGGGTGTTCCACCGCTGGGTGTCGAAGGCGAACGCGAGGGCGAGTGGGCGCTTGTCGATCTCGGTGATGTGGTGGTACATGTCATGCAACCGCGTATTCGCGAGTTCTATGCGCTGGAAAAACTTTGGACCGTCACCGAAGAGAGTCGTGGTAAAAGCGAACAGGGGTGACAGCTGATCCGCCAGGTTTAACCAGGATCCATGGATATAAATCTAATCGCCGCTGGAACCCGCATGCCTTCCTGGGTAAACGAAGGCTACCAGCAGTATGCGCGTCGTCTGCCACGCGAGTGCAGCCTGAAGCTTACCGAAATCCCCCTCGGTCAGAGGGCCAGGTCTACGCCTGTAGAGCGTGCAGTCAATGAAGAGGGGAAACGTATGCTTGCCGCGACCGCGCCTTCACAGCGTGTGATTGCCATGGACGTACAGGGCCGCTGCTGGTCAACCGATCAGCTGGCAGATGCACTGGCATCATGGTTGCAGGATGGTCGTGATGTCAGTTTGCTGGTTGGCGGACCTGACGGCTTGTCAAGTGCCTGTCTGGAGCGTGCGGAACTACGCTGGTCACTGTCGGCATTAACCCTCCCGCATCCGCTGGTGCGCGTCCTGCTGGCCGAGCAGTTGTATCGTGCCTGGACAGTGATCAACAGTCATCCCTACCACCGGTCCTGAAGATGAGTGTACAGCTGGTTCTGGCTTCAGCTTCACCCCGTCGTCAGGTCCTTTTGCAGCAGGCGGGGATCGTCTTCCGGAAGCAGGTCGCAGAAATTGACGAAACTCCGCTGGATAATGAAGCTGCTGAAGATTACGTAATGAGGCTGGCACTGGAAAAAGCACGCGCGGTTCGGCAACATTCAGCTACTGGCGGATTACCGGTACTGGGCGCTGATACGGCGGTTGTCGTGGATGGCAGACTACTCGGTAAACCGGAAAGCCTGGCGCATGCGCGGGAGATGCTGCAACTGCTTTCCGGACGCGAGCACCAGGTAATGACTGCGGTAGCCCTGGTCGGGGACCGGGAAGCCGTACAGCTCAGTACGAGCCGTGTGTGGTTTCGTCCGTTGAGCGAAAACGAGATCGACGAATACTGGCGTACTGGCGAGCCACAGGACAAGGCAGGGGCCTATGCAATTCAGGGTGTCGGCGCGATATTTGTAGAGCGGCTGGAAGGCAGTTACACGGGGGTGATGGGTCTGCCCCTGTATGAAACGTACCAGCTGCTGCAGGATTTTGGTATTCATGTATTGGAACGACGCTAATGACAGTTGAACTACTGGCTAACGTGACACCGCAGGAAACCCGGGTCGCGGTAGTCGAGAACGGGATGTTGCAGGAGGTCTTTATCGAGCGTGCGCGCTGCCGCGGCCTGGTAGGCAATATCTACAAAGGCGTAGTGAGACGCGTGTTGCCCGGCATGCAGGCGGCATTTGTCGATATCGGGCTGGCGAAAGCCGCTTTTCTGCATGCGTCGGACATAGCGGTGGCTGGCGACGAAGAAAAAATCGAGCAGAACGGGAACGATGACAGTATTACCAGGCTGCTGCAGGAAGGTCAGGAAGTCCTGGTGCAGGTCATCAAGGACCCACTCGGCACCAAGGGTGCGCGCCTGACAACGCATATCACAATCCCCTCACGATACCTGGTATTCATGCCGGAAGCCGGTAACGTGGGTGTTTCCCAGCGTATCGAGCAGGAAGACGAGCGGCAGCGACTGCGAGACATTGTCATTGCTGCGCGCGGCAAGGACGCCGGCGGTGGCTTTATTTTGCGCACCGCAGCGGAACACGTCGGTGAAGAGGCCATTGTCTATGACCTGAAATTCCTGCAGCGCCTGTGGTCCTCGGTTCAGGAACGCATTGCCACGGCGGGTCCCGGCGACGCTGTGCACGAGGACCTGCCGCTGGTGTTACGCGTATTGCGTGATATCTCCGATACAGAAGTGGAGAAATTGCGCATCGATTCATGCGAAACATTCCAGCGCACTGAAAAATTTGTTCAGCAGTTCACGCCAGAACTGGCCGGCAAGCTGGAATACTATCCCGGCGAACGGCCCATCTTTGACCTGTACAGTATTGATGACGAAATCCAAAAGGCACTGGACCGCAAGGTGCAACTCAAATCGGGTGGGCACCTGGTACTCGATCAGACCGAAGCCATGACCACGATCGACGTAAATACCGGTGCCTACGTTGGTCATCGCAACCTCGAAGAAACTATCTTCAAAACAAATCTGGAGGCTGCACAAGCCATAGTGCGGCAGCTGCGGTTGCGCAACCTGGGCGGCATGATCATTATCGATTTTATTGACATGCAAACCGAAGAACATAAACGGCAGGTGCTGCGAGCACTCGAAAAACACATTGAACGCGATCATGCCAATTGCCACATCAGTGAGATTTCGAACCTTGGCCTGGTACAGATGACTCGCAAGCGCACACGCGAGAGTCTCGAACACATACTGTGCGAAACCTGTCCCATGTGTGACGGACGCGCCTCGGTTAAAACTGCGGAAACCGTGTGCTACGAGATATTTCGGGAAATTCTGCGCGAGGCCCGCCAGTTCGATGCACAACAGCTGCTGGTGCTGGCGGCCCAGGATGTTGTGGACATGCTGCTGGATGAGGAATCTACCAGTCTGGCGGAGCTGGAGGCATTTATTGGCAAACCTATCAAGTTCCAGGTCGAGGCCCTGTACAGCCAGGAACAATTCGATGTCGTATTGCTGTAAGGCAACGTCAGCCTGTGATCTGCATCAACGCCGGTTTTTACGGGTATAGCGGAGCAGGCCGGGAAATATGGTCGCACGGCGCGTTTTAGCGTTCGCATGGTGGAGCATCGCTATTGTGGTGGTGGCGCTGGCCGTCACGCTCAGTGCGGCGCGACTGTTGCTGCCCGGCATGTCGGAATACCGGGTCCAGCTTCAGTCCGTAGCACAGAGGGTTCTGAAGCACCCTGTCAGCATTGGCTCACTCGACGCTGCCTGGCACGGTCTGTCCCCGGTCTTGAAACTCAACCAGGTCGTCGTCCGGGACAAGCGATTTCCTGACGGGAAGCTAAGCATTAGTGAAGTAGATGTGGCCCTGGATATCTTTGAATCGCTCAGGCAGCTACAGTGGATCACAGCCGGAGTCCGCCTTGTTGGCATTCGTCTGAGCCTGCAGACAGATGTGCTCAATCGTGGCGCAAAACAACAGGACCTGGGTTCGCTTGCCTGGTTGTTGCTACAGGAAAGCATCGCGGTCGAAGACGTGCAGCTCAGCTGGTCGGACCCCGGCCTGTTTGAAGCTCCTGTCAACTTTACAGAACTTTCATTGCAACTGATAAATCAGGGCCTTCGGCACCAGTTTATCGTGCAGACAGATCTGCCGGAGTCTCTGGGTAGTACACTTAAAATTGCTGCTGATCTAAGTGGTACAGGTACGGATTTCCAGACCTGGGACGGCCAGGTGTATCTGAAAACGGAAAGTCTGGCTTTGGCAGCCGTTCATCATGTAGTCCCCGATCTCCCCGTAGTCATCAATGGTTCGCTGGATGTGGAATTGTGGGCAGGCATTCGAAAACTGCGAGCGCAATGGGGTAGTGGCTCGTTCGCGGTGCGCGCAGCCCGATTCGAGAATGCTGCTGCAGATGCACAGGCGGTTACCGCCGATTCTCTGTCCAGTCGTTTTTACTGGCGAGCGGTCCGGCAAGGCTGGAAGGCCGGGCTGAGCGGACTGGAATTGCAACGCGAGGCCAGATCTGCCTGGCCACCGAGCGATGTCCAGCTGACTATCGGAACCCATGCCGGCCTGACTATTGAGGGTGGTATGACGCTTGTCGTGCTTGAAGAGTTGAATGCACTGCTTCCCCTTTTGCCCTGGGTCGATGATGATGCGCTGGCGATGGTGGACCGCCTGCAGCCGCAAGGTATGTTGCACGATGCTGGGTTCAGATTCAGTCTCTTAAATGGGGCGGCGCCAGCGTTTGCGGCCAGGGCAAAAATCGAGAACCTCCAACTTGCCGCTAACGAAGGACTGCCAGGTGTGCGCGGCTTATCCGGAAGTATTGAGGGAAACCTTCAATCCGGCAACCTGTATCTGCAGTCAAGTCGCGCTTCGCTGAGCATACCAAAACTGTTTCCTGCTGCGCTTGAGCTTGAACGTCTCGATGGTGTTGTGCACTGGCAGCGCTATGCCGATATGTTTCGCATCGAGAGCGATCAACTGACAATGCAATCTTCTTCCCTCGGGCTGGCCACGCGCTGGCAGCTGGACTGGCCCTATGCACAATCATCGCCCTGGCTTGATATGCAACTTGCACTGGATGATCTACCGATAGCGGACGTCAGCCGTTTTCTTCCTGAAAAGGTCATGCCACCCATGGCAGTCGCCTGGCTGCAACAGGCCCTTGTATCCGGGACCGCCAACGATGCACGTGTCCTGTTGCAGGGCAGGCTGGACCAGATGCCGTTTGATCATCAGGAAGGGCGTTTCGAAGCACGTTTTGATTTTGATAATACCGTGCTGGACTATCACCCGACCTGGGGACAGCTCGACGAGCTTGCCGGAACGGCTGTTTTTACCGGGCGCGGCATGAATATAACAGGTACAACTGGACGTATCCTGGAGGCACCCGTGGAGCGGGTTGTGGCAGTCATCAAGGACCTGAAAAAACCGCTGCTGGAAATCCGCGGAACTGCCGGCGGCACACTCGCCGGAATGCTTGAATACACCAGCAGCAGTCCGCTTGGGCCACAGTTCGGCCGGTTGATCGACGGATTGGACTCCAGTGGTGATGCGCGTCTGCAGCTGGAACTGGATATTCCATTAAAACCGGATCTGGGCGAGGTCAGGGTTAGCGGTGACGTGACGCTGGAGGACAATGACCTGGTGCCGAAGAACGCTGGTATCGGTTTAACGGACATCCACGGGACACTCCATTTTACCGGCGATGGCATCACTGTTGACAAGGCGCGCGCGCGGGTGCTCGGCCAGCCGGTCCAGGTAGCAGTTTACCGTAAGGGGAAAGCGGGTCAGTCAAAAACCGTTGTCGATATCGATGGCAAGTTGAAGCTGGTCGAGCTGATGCAAAAAAAGGAGTCTGTGCTTGCGTCCAATTTCAGTGGGGCAGCGCGCTGGCGTGCCTTGCTGAATATTCAGAATCAGCCCATACCCGGTACTCAGCAGGTTGAGCTGGAGTTACGCTCGGATCTGAAGGGTGTGGCTATCGATCTGCCCGAACCTTTTAAAAAATCCTCCACCGATATGCGCGACCTGCGGATCTCCTGGACACCCGGCCAGGAAAATGTTCTGCCATTTGTGATTAGTTACGCTGATATCGCCGATGCGCAGATGCTGCTGGCAGCCAATACGTGGGCCCTGCGTAAAATGCATATGCGATTTGGCGGTGGAACGGCGCTGTTGCCGGATGACGATGTCATTCATCTTTCCGGGTATGTGGATGAGCTGGATCTGGCGCGCTGGATTACGGTTTTCAATTCCGCGCCGACCGGTGGGGCGAAACCTCCACCGCTAACTGTGGACCTGTCAGTGGAAAATTTCTACCTGGCAGGTGCCGGGGTAAAAAATATCCAGGTGACAAGTGATATGCCCGATCCATGGTACTTCAAGGTGGAAGGCGAGGGGACCAGTGGCTGGGTGCGCTGGCTGTTTGCTGACAAGGCAGTTCCAGCGCGGCTAATGGCTAATCTGCAGCACCTGGTGGTAAGCAGCAGGGAACAGCAGGAGGGAAGCGAAACGACTGACAGTATGCGGCCGCAAGCCTTGCCCGAAATGGATATTGGCGTTGCGAGCCTGAACTGGGATGAACGGGATCTGGGCAGTATCAAGGTAATCGCAAAGCGTTCGCCGCAGGGCATTGAATTTGAAACTCTGGATATGGATTCAAAGGCTATTTCCTTCAAAGGAACAGGTGCGTGGCTGGAGCATAACGGGCACCAAAGTAGCCGTTTCCATGCCGAGATCCAGGGCGGTGAACTGGGCGAACTGGCCAGTTTGTTGAGGACCGGCAGCACGGTAAAAGGCGGCAAGCTGGACGGCAGCATACAGTTGAACTGGGCGGGATCCCCGGCAGATTTCAGCCTGAAGACGGTGGAAGCGGAATTTGATCTGCGCGCGAAAAAAGGACGCCTGGTCAGTGTTGATGAAGGTGGCGCGGGTAAGTTGCTCAGCCTGTTCAGCCTGAATACATTGCAACGCCGCCTGACACTCGATTTCAGCGATGTATTCAAGGAGGGGTTCACCTTCGACAAGATGCAGGGTCATTTCGTGGTAATGGATGGCGATGCCTTCACCAACGACTTCACCATCAAGGGTTCATCTGCCACTATCGACGTTGCCGGTCGCACCGGCCTGACCGCACAGGACTATGACCAGCTGGTGACGGTGACTCCACAGGTCAGTTCAACGTTGCCGATTGCAGGGGCAATCGCGGGTGGTCCGGCAGTTGGTGCTGTCGTATTTCTCGCTGACAAACTGGTGGGCGATAAATTCAATCGCATGACCAGAATCCAGTACCAGGTTACTGGAAGCTGGGACGAACCCGAATACAAAAAGCTGGGGCAGTGAACCTGAGAACAGGACATCACAGCGACAGAGTGCGGCCCAACCTGAATCGGGCCGCTGTGTGTTATGCTTGGCCTATGAAAGCGCTCGGATTTTTGTCGTTGCTGATTTTTTCCCTGGCGATACAGGCTGAAGCCAGACAGTGGGTATTGAGCGCTGATGAATGGGCGCGCCCCAGAGACGGGCAATCGGTCGCCCGCATGACGCCTCTGCCGGAACTGATTTCAAGCTGGTCATCAGAGAAGGGGCAACGACTGCTGATTCGTTATCCGGGTGGCGAGGAGGGCTTGTTGTGGGCGCACGAACTGCGTTCCTGGCTGGTGGCACTGGGCGTGCCGATGGAAGACCAGGAGCTGGTGGCGGGTAGCCACCAGTCGGATCGTATTGAACTGGAATTAACGAGGTAAAAAAGTGACAACGGCAGCCTGTATACAGATGGC
>Ga0316194_10000524_pt1 | contig 24678 bp, 18 predicted proteins | sample CroRivsedime1_MG_FD_204936 | JGI IMG/M metagenome (GOLD analysis project Ga0316194, IMG submission 204936) | Coastal sediment microbial communities from Maine, United States - Cross River sediment 1 | ecosystem: Environmental > Aquatic > Marine > Coastal > Sediment | place: USA: Maine...
GGCCTCATAATCGGCAGGTCGAAGGTTCGAGTCCTTCCAGGCCCACCATTTATTCCCCTTCTCGGCGTTGCCGATTCCTGATAATAACTTTTCTTGTGATAGCTGAAAGCCACAGATTACACGGCGTTACGCCTTGATTGGTCAATCTGTACCAGTTGAGTCAGGTGGTCCTAGCTTGACCGCTTGGACCATAATCCCTTTTCTCATTTACCGGTGGAATCTGAAAGCCACTATTTATGGGGGCTCCACCCTCGTAACGAAAGTCGTGTAGATTGTCAGATTACCCAGTTCTTTCTTTTGTATTAACGTTTGGTTATATACAACTACTGAGTGTATATTGATTTTCCTTTAAAAGTTCTGACCGCATTATTTATCCTTATTCCACAAGCAAGGAGACAAAATGTTAACAATGACATGGCAAGTTGTTTGATATTCTCCAATATCGATTCAGAACCGGAGATGAAGAAACACGTTTTATTTTCATGATTGATTATAATGTATTAAATAACTTAACTAACCAAAAGAAGAAACTACATCGTGTTGCAGACAAGTGAAGCGCTTAAATCAGGGCCTCGGCATGTATATATAGCTGTTATTTTTACTATTCTGCTGAGTATCTTCTGGTCAACTATGGTTTCTGCAGTGCCCGGTCTGGATCCGCTGCGACAGGCGAATACATCAAGCCCACGTGATACCCTTCGCAGCTTCATTACCGACTCAAGCCTGTTCATTAATGAGTCTCGAGAGAATAAAACAAATGAAACCGACTATCGAGCGTTTCGTCGTGCCAGTCAGACGCTTGACTTTAGCTCTATCGCCGATGGCGACTCATGGCTTGTTCGCATCAGAGGTGTAGCTCTGTTGCAGGAATTGCTGGCGCGCATCGAACTGCCTCCCGATAGTGAAATTCCCGGTGAGACAGAAGTTGCCGACGGCACCATTCTGCAGTGGACCATTCCCAACACCGGAATCACAATTACCAGGATCCAGCAGGGTCCTCAGACCGGCCAATTTTTATTCTCGGCAGAGACGGTGCAGGGGTTAGACAGATATTATCGGCAAGCGAAAGATTTACCCTATCAGCCGGGAGCTACAATCGGTATCTATGAGCAGATACAAGATACCAAATCAAGCGTGTTCACTCAGGAGCAGGAGTTGCGTAACCGCTTAAAACCTGCCGATACATCCAGCCCGCGTTCTACCCTTGAGGGTTTTCTGGACAGTGTTAACCGAGCCTATGCCTTAATCACCGAGACCAACGAAGCTTTGCAGAAAGTGCCTTCAGCGATGTCTCGAAAAGTGGCGCTTGAAAGAGAAAAAATGGCTGCGAATTTGTTACACCTTGCCAGCGAAACGCTCGATCTGAGCCAGGTGCCTAAAGCACTTCGTCAGGATGTCAGTATAGAATCTGTGCTGCAGTTGAAAGAAGTGTTCGATCGAATGTTGCTGCCACCATTAGATGCGCTGCCGAACACGAATTTGGTTGCTGCGACACCAAAAGAGACGGATGGAGTAGCAACTCTCTCTCTAGATCCTTTACGCTGGAGAATGCCGAACACTCAAATCGAGATAGTGGAAATATTGGAAGGGGAACGGCATGGTCAATTCCTGTTTAGCAGCAGCACAGTTAAAAATATCGGCCGTATCTACAAAAAGATTAAGGACCTGCCTTATCGTAAAGCGCAATTTGGCGGGACAGAACTTGAGTATCTTTCACCCGGTCTATCACCGGGCTTCTATGAAAATTATAGTTCAACGCCTGGTTATTTAATTTCACAAGCACATCCCCTTGGTAAATTAATCGACAGTTTGCCGAATTGGTTCAAGTTAAGTTATAACGATCTAACGGTTTGGCAATGGCTAGGTCTTTCACTGTGTTTGTTGCTAACTGGTTTACTTGCCTATTTTTCTTATCGCTATATCAGCTTGTTATCTGCTCACAGAAAGGCTCCGCTACATTATTGGCTAAATCTTCTGGCTGTAATGCTCATCTTTTTGGTTGTCTCGATCATGAGTGAGTTAATTAAGGAAGGGCTGAACTTCACCGGCGAGTTATTGTCGGTTCTGACGACAAGTAGTGCGGCGATTATTTTCACAATAGCAGCCTGGGGGGTGTTCGTTTTAAGTTTAGCTATTGCAGAATCGATTATTGCTACGCCCAGGATGCGAGAGCGGAGTTCCGAAGCTTCATTACTGCGGATTGGTGCACGTGTTATTGGCTTTTTGATAGCAGTCTGGATAGTTATCGACGGTCTTCGGTCGCTCGGCGCAGACCTCATCCCTTTGCTTGCTGGACTGGGTATTGGTGGTCTGGCTGTTGCCCTTGCGGCGCAACAGACTATCGCAAATTTCATTGGAGGTCTGATCCTTTTAGCCAACAAACCTGTCCGCGTGGGTGAATTTTGCCGGTATGGTGAGGACCCTTCCGCCGACTGGCTCCGCATAGGAACCGTTGAGGAAATTAACTGGCTTTCAACGCGCATCCGTGGCACCGATAGAACCGTCACAACTATTCCTAATGCTGAATTTTCTAATATGCACATCGTGAACATCACCAAGCGAGATAAACGTCTGTTCAGAACCACGCTCCAGCTCCGCTACGAAACCAATTCAGAACAATTACGCTATATCCTGGTTAAACTGCGCGAACTATTGCTGGGCCACCCGATGGTAACTCCCGAACCGGCACGTGTCCGTTTCATTGGTTATGCCGCTTACTCTAAGGACGTCGATATTTATTGTTATCTCGAATGTCGAGAACAAAATGAATTTCTTGCTATACAGGAAGATCTGCTTTTGCGGATAGATGATATTGTTACAGCCGCGGGTAGTGGATTTGCCTTCCCCTCACAGACAGCTTATCTCGCTCGTGATGGCGGAGTAGACAGTGAAAAAAGAGACGTAGCGGAAACCGAAGTGGGCAATTTACGTATTAGAGGAAAATTACCGTTCCCTTACTTTGATGAAGAAGAACGCGAACAGCTTGAAAACATTCTCGATTATCCACCAAAAGGCTCGCCTGATTTTCAATCACGAGAATAGTCGACAGTCCCGACACCTAACAATGCTTGCAGATAAATAATTCGGGTCAGAGCACAGTTCTCGCTAGTATTAGAACCAATTGGAATCTCTCCCGAAATAATTCAGAACGACAAGTACCTGCTTGCCTGTTACCTCGATATTAAACTCAATCCATTAAAGGGGTCTGATCCCCATTAATTTCTTCAAAAGTTAAAAAGGTATCCCACACTGATATAGTCAACAGTATCGGAAATACTGGTATATTCAATATCCAGCATGCCACTATTGCCCATTCTAATTCCGGCGCCAAGACCAAATGACAAATCTATATCGTTGTTGGAGGGCGTGTCCCAATAGGTTAAACCACCCTTGGCTTTGAAACCGACATTACCTGGAGTACGAAATACTGCATAGCCGGCGACATTATTAATGTCCCAGTTACTATTCGTGCCTACTTTTCCATCGAAAACAGTGGCATTCAGCTCTGCTTCCCATGAAAAATATTTTGCTACAGACTTACCGATAACACCACCAATATTGCCCGCCGAGTCGTTGCCTGAGCCATCGGGCTTCATGAATCCACCTTTGATGCCAAAAAACATACGATTCGACTTCGCAGGTTCTGCTGCAAATCCAGGACTCATCAGCGTTAGCGCAATAGCACTTACAATTATTATTCGAATCATTGGTTTACCCTCTCATTGTTTTTAGAGATATAGTATACATGCTAGTTATTTGGGATCAGAGTAACAACGTTGATCGAGGTCAAGGAAACCTAATAAAGGGGCAGTCTCCTTTATTAGGTCTAAAGACAAGCCAACCAAAAACTGCTTACCGAGCCAAAACTCCAGCACCAGAAGAACTTGCTTCACTTATTCATAGGTGTGTAGCTGTATTTCTGACCACCAAGTGTTGCCTGATACATTAATCCACCTTTGCCCATAGCGAAAACAATTATACCTTTGTGATACCTGGCTTCAGCCTGGGTAGCATTGGCGCTGGCAGAAGTGCCTTCAGTGCCAGCCGACGCGCCGGCACTGCTGGTAATCGCAACAGCCTCGTTAAACGTCTACACAGCCCGATTTCAGTGGGATTCAAGACTCGCTAACCGGGCCTCATAATCGGCAGGTCGAAGGTTCGAGTCCTTCCAGGCCCACCATTTTCTCCCCGGACCTGACCGGCAACATAGGTAACACTTTATACCGAAGACATAGGTAACAGTTTTGTCAGATGGTCCTGGCTTGTTGGCTTAAATCCTATTCCTTCCGACCATTGCTGAGCCGCATTACGATCAATATGCAAGTCCACATGATAGTGGTTGCTCATTACCGCATAGGCGGCGATATCGATGGCGAATACATCAGCGAGTTCTAATAAACGTTGCTCAATCATGCCACGGCGGTGTTCGAAGGATTTTCCTGATACAAAATCATCGCCGCACAGAAAAGCGCGTCGAACACATCGGGAAATGCAGTGGTAATAGGGTATGGCATCGAGCGATACTAGCGACTTCCCTGGTCTTGACATGGTGCGTTCCTTTGCACGGGTTAGATGTTCTATCGAGCGTAGGAATTTGATAAGCTGATGTCAATTTAATTTATGAGTGTCCGTTTTAACATCCATTAAAAAGGAAAAAATATGAATAACACTTACTTAACATTCATAAGCCTGGTCATGCTGGCGCTTATCACCGCATGTTCAACAGAAAAGGCGAGCGCACAAAAAGAGAGCAATGCAATACCCTATCCCTTGCCTGAATGGGAAGGTGTACAGGGTAAAACCCTTGCCGACTCAAAACCCGATTTTATTGGTCAGCCCAAAGCACCCAAGGATGCCCCAAATGTTTTGATTGTAATGCTTGATGATGCCGGGTACTCGAATGCGACCTCATTTGGCGGCGTTATGAAAACGCCCACCCTTGATCGGATTGGTGATGAAGGGATACGGTACACCCACATGTCCGTGGCCGCAGTTTGTTCACCGACACGAGGTTCATTATTAACCGGTTATAACATTCACCAGATCGGCACCGGCATCATTTCAGAGTTCGCCACCGGATATCCGGGATACAACTCTCAAATTGATTACAGCACGCCATCCATAGCCAAGATTTTGACCGACAATGGTTATGCGACAGCGGCATTCGGCAAATGGCACAACACTCCTATGGAAGAAGCTTCGCCTGCCGGACCTTTTGAAAGCTGGCCGACGGGCATCTGGGGATTTGAATATTTCTGGGGTTTCCTCGGTGGCGAAACTAACCAGTTCCATCCGCTGTTGTACGAAAACACCACCGCCATCGAAACCCCGAAAACCAATGCAGATGGATCAGAGTTTCATCTATCCCACGGCATGGCCGATCAGGCTATTAAATGGCTGGATAGATGGAAAGGATTACGAGATGCTCCGTTCTTCATGTACTACACACCGGGAGCTGTTCATGCGCCAATTCAGGTACCTAAAGAGTGGCGCGATAAATATAAAGGGCAGTTTGACGACGGCTGGCACGTCTACAGGGCGCAACAACTCGAGCGTCAGAAAAAATTGGGCCTGGTTCCCGAAGATGCAAAGATGGTCGATTGGCCCGCATCCATTCCCCAATGGGATTCTTTTAGCGAAGAGGGCAAAGCCTATCTGTCCCGCCAAATGGAAGTAAATGCCGCCTTCATGGAGCATGTGGATCATCACGTCGGACGTGTGATCGGGCATCTTGAAGAAATGGGTGAACTGGACAATACACTGGTCGTTTATCTCTCCGCCGACAACGGCGCTACGGCAGAAGGAACCCCAACCGGAACCTTCTCGGAGCTGCTGATGCAGAACGGATTCCCGCCTCTCACTATGGAGAAGCAGCTGGAAAAACTCGAAGAATTCGGCGGGCTGGATGCCTGGGGCGGGCCGCACATGGCTAACCATTATTCTGTTGCCTGGGCATACGCCTCATCCACACCTTTCCAGTGGACCAAGCAGGTAGCTTCCCATTTCGGCGGCACCATGTCTGCTACAGCCATACGCTACCCCAAAGCAATTGAAGCAAGAGGAGAATGGCGAAGGCAGTTTCAGAATGTGACCGATCTTGTTCCAACCATACTTGAAGTGACTGGCGTGCCCGCACCCGACTATGTAAACGGGCAAAAGAGGCAAGAGTATCCGGGAAAATCACTGACCTATGCGTGGAACGATGCAGATGCCAAAACCAACCATCCCACCCAGTATTTTGAAATGCTGGGTTTCATGGGCCTGTATCATGATGGCTGGACACTTGCAGGAAAACCGTATCGCATCCCCTGGTCGACAGACCCGGCAGCCTTGGCAAACTTTGATCCCCTGAATACCGAATGGGAACTCTACAATATTAATGAAGACCCCATACAACAGGTGAATGTAGCCGATCAGTATCCTGAAAAAGTGAAAGAGCTGGAAAAACTGTTCTGGGAAGAAGCTGAGAAATACAATGTGGCTCCCGTGGGTGGCTCCATGGGCCGCATGTTGCAACCGGCATCCAATCCGCAACGGGCCGCAAAACGCCACTGGGAACTCACACCCAGTGTATACCGCGTGCCTGAATTGGCCGGACCGGAAATCAAATCCACCAATTACGAGATCAATGCCTATTTGACTGCGGATGAAACTACCGAGGGGGTTATCTATGCCGTGGGTGAGCACATCGGAGGGCAGGCCCTGTTTATCAAGGACGGCAAACTGCGTTACAGCTATTCCACGCTCGGATTGTACTGGCACGATTTTGACGGCGATGTGAATATCCCTTATGGAGACATCAAAATCACTCTGAAGCACACCATGAAAGAGCCACAACTGAATGGTCCTTCTACCGTCGAATTTTTCATCAATGATGAAAAGGTGGGTGAAATGGACATTACTGCGACTGTATATGGTTCTTATACAGCGCATGAAACCTTCGACATTGGCCGTGATGAGGGTCTTCCCGTCAATGAAGAATATGCCGATATGGGCAAATTTGAATTTACCCCGGGGCAATTGCATAAAGTGGTATTTGACATCAAGAATCCAGAAGAGGAAGTGGATGCTTCCGAGTATGGCGTGATCGAATAATTTGATGATTCTTCTGAAGTAAAAACCGCGAGCAGTCGCGGCCTTTGCCTTTTGCGTACTGCTTCGGTTTCTGAGGAATTTTCGGAATAGTACAATCCGTACCGACCAAACGACGGGAGATGAACAGTGGCGAAAATCGACACGCGTGGCCTGACGGTCCACTTCATGGATGGCAGCAAGATGCGCTTTACCGGACCGAAGCAGGCGAAGGACGACTGGGACGCGATTCGAAAAATGCAGCTTGTTCTGGATCGCCCCTATCTCTGTCTCGAAACCGAAGACAGTGCGATGATCATTCCCATGGCGAACGTGAAATATATCGAAGCCTCGCCGAAACCATCCTCAGTTCCGGAATTCTTCCTGAAGGACGTTCATCTCGTCGGGGAGTAACTGTCCAACGTAACTGCTTCCCCGCTTGGCAGAGTCATCTCCGAGCGGCTGTGGTTACGAATGACCTTGCCACCAGGGCGTTGCCTCAGCATTCGGATCGAAACCGGAGGACTCTGGGAATCGACAGGCGAAAAAACAGCGAGAGGCAACAAATTGGAGGCGCGACGAGCGAAGCATGTATCCTCGTTTGAATGCGATTGGTTCGCAGGAAGAGTACGCGCACGTTTTGGAAAGCGTCGCAAATGTTAGCGTCGATTCTTCTTTACGCCTTCGGATTTGACTAGGAAAATTTCTTTTTTGATCCCGTACAAAGCGGACATGTGTCAAATGCCGTCGCACCATGCGCGGTCTTGCGTCAAGACAGCGGGCGTGAATGGAAACACGATATTGGCTGTCTAAGGAATCCCAGTTTGCAGTTTCTCAAGGTAGATCATTCGCATGGCAAGCGATTTACCGGGACCTTCGGAAGCAATATCCCGGGGATCTGCCGAGAACTTTAGACTTCCGGCACTTATTTGGCGGATTGTGCATTTCGCTCGATTGTCCAGCGGCACCTATCCCCAGACTGCGGCGGCGGCTTGAAGAGTGCGTGGTCAAGGCTGAATTATGCGACGCTCGCTCTGGCGCAGCGGGGTTGCTAATCCTTTAGGTAGGGCTTTGAAACCGCCAGGCGCACGGTTATTGTTGCCGCCGCTCCACCTTCAGCAAGTCTGAACGCCTGGTAGCCTTTACCTGTTTTCGCTGCGGCGCCGTCAGCGCTGCTGGTGCCCGCGGCCACGTCGGCACCGGCAGTGAAGTGCGACGCACCAGTAGCGACTCGATTGAGTCGCTTTTCGTCCTCGAACGCGATAATTACCTTGAAAGTCTGAGCGCCGTAGCCGCCACCGATTTCGAAACGCGATACCTGGATGTATGAACGGGTATTGGTTCGCTTGTTGACGACGACACCATAGCCTGCGGCGGTACCGATCCACGGTATCTTCGCTGCTGTCAGTTTCAGCACGACATAGCCCACCGAGCGATCCATTATCTCTTGCGTCTCTGGTCGGGTTTCCAGCAGAGTGGCGACAGATCTTTCGCCCATCGCGTCCAGCTCGGTCGCCGTTGGTCCGTCGTGCGTTGATCGTGTGGCGCATCCGGCCAGGACTGCAAGAACATGTGCAACGATGAACACTCGAGCGGCTGTAGCTAAGACTGTTTTCATATCTGCCACTTCAATATGCGGCGATAACTAGGTTTTGTGCCCGGCACGGCTACTGTAGTTGTTCCAGTTGCACCCTCGACTCAAGTGTCATTAGTAGTATTCCTTCGGAAAAGCCATGAACAGGACATCCTGCACGCGTTGCCACCAACTGCGCGCGGGCTGTCTCGTTACCGTTTTCTGGTCGTGGACCCAGCGTAAACTGCCGCCGCCCTCGAGTTCTACCTGCCAGCTGTTTGCGGGACGGATGTCGCGTTCAATAAGCTTGGCCAGCGCTTCACCCAGACCACGGCTCTTTATGAATACGCCCATCTCCGTATTGATCCGCGCCGACCGGGGGTCATAATTCATCGATCCGATGTACACGTGCTCGCGATCGACCACCATACCCTTGGAATGCAGCCCCATGAATTGTGCTTGTGTTGGCGGTGTATCGGAAACCAGCGGCTGGATCGCGGCATCGTGTCGCATCTCGTACAACTTTGCCCCGGTTTCGAGAATCGGTTTACGCCACTTCTTGTAGTGACTGTTCACGGCCGGAACGTCATGCGAGGCGAGAGAATTGGTCAGGATGTTCATGTCAACGCCGCGGCCGTCCAGCTCACGCAGTAAGGAGATGCCGCGTTCAGCAGGAATAATGTATGCGTTGATGATCAGTAGTTCATCTTGTGCCGACAACATCATTTCGTGCTGACCTTGCAGCATGACGTGCTCGATGATATCGCCTGCAGGATAATCCGAATAGACCTCGCTGGTTCCGGCGTGCAGCCGCTCCTGCAGGTCGGCAAACTCCGCAGACCATGCCTTTGGTTCCAGTGCGAAACTGGCAAGCGATCCGGCCTCCTCAAGGCGATGCAACAGTTGTGCGTAGGCTGCGTCCTGCTCCGCGTCGGTAACGGCTAACTTGAGAGCCGAAACCGGCATCACCCACTCACTGTTCCAGTACGCGTCAAACACCTCTGAGGCCTGTCGTGCCACTGGCCCGATGCCCAGCACGTCGAGATCGTGAAAATTGAACTCGGCATGCAGCCCCATGTACTCGTCGCCGATGTTGCGCCCGCCGATGATGACTGCCCGGTTGTCCACGATCAGCGACTTGTTGTGCATGCGCTGGTTGACCCGTTCGAATTGGGATAGTGACTCCCCGAGTCGCCCGCCGAGGTCCCTGCTTGTCCACGGGTTGAAAAGTCGCAGTTCGATGCTGGGATGCTCTTCGATTAACGCAGCCACCTTGTCGCCCAATGCAACGGTGCTTGCGTCGCTGATCACGGTGTTCAGGTCGTCGACGAGAATGCGCACCTTCACGCCGCGGTCAGCGGCGTCGAGGAGGCGTTTGGCGAGCAGCCGGCCTGCGGTGTCGCCGTACCAGAGATAGTATTGGATGTCGATGGACTGCGTGGCCGAGTCTATCAGTGCGAGCCGCCAGACAAGGCCGTCCTCATTGCTGTCCAGCAGTTCGAATCCCGATACGTCAGGCCCATGTTCGGAACGGATCTTGTCTTCGATGTCAGAGAAAGCGCCATCCGGAGCAGCCGACATGGCGTATTCGGGGGGCGGGCGCTCGTAGGGTTCCACTGTCGTGACGGCGCACCCGGCAAGAGCGAGGACAAACAGCAGTACCAGTACGTTACGGCCAGGCAGCATCATTCTGTAGGGCCCGTTAGCGGATGGACGACGGCGTCGGACATCAAACTTACTCTCGCGTAGTCGAATTTTGCGATTCGGGCCGTCCCGTCTGTGGCGGCTGTCCCCAGTCGAGATTCTCGATTTCATCGAGTCGTTGCCGGCTCTCACTTAAGAAAAGGACCACTCTCAAACCGTCAGTGTAGAAAGGGTCTTTGGTGTAGTTGTAGCGAGGCGCGTCCCGGTCCGAGTAACCCACGCCTTCTACGTAACCCATGGCTCGCAGACTTTGCGAGGCAGCGATGTCTAGCGTGATATACAGGCGTGCTTCGTCAACGACAGGATCGATTTTGTGGGTAACAAACGTTTTGCTGCTGAATTTCACGCCGATGTCGCGGCTGATCTGCCCGATCCACACATTCTCGCCATCGAGCGTGACCGGCGCCAGCCATAACCGAAGATGGTTGCGTTCGTCGACACTGTGGCGCGCCTTCTGCAGCGCGATGTCCTGTGGCCGGTCAAAAGCATAGAGCGGTGAAACGGGCGATGTTCGGTATTTCCATCCGAACAATGATGACGCAACCGTGCGCCATGCGGTACCACGGCGTATCGTCTCGGTCAGATCCCACCCCCTGCGCACCAGAGTTGCCAGCATGTGCTCCCCTGCGCCGATTACAACAAAGTTGAGGGGGTCGCCGGGCGTTTCACGATCGCCTCCAAGTGCGCAGCAAGGGAGTTCTTCCAGATAGCGTCTCAGGCCTTCGAGATCCAGATCCTGGATTTCGGTTTCGCTGTATAGATTTTCAAAGTCGACGCGGGTGAAATCCGCTTTGAGGCCGGGGACGAGCTGGACGAATTCAAACGTTCGAATGTCGCCCTCACCGATGAGTTCGACGGCAAAGGCTTTGGCTCCGGGATCGAGATTCGTGTAGACGAATCCCGACGCCCTGTCTCGAGGCGGGATGACGATCGGTATGTGTTGATCCATAAACAGGTCCATTTTCTTGTCGAAACCCGGTTCGCCTTCTCCCCGGAACATCCAGGCAATTTCTGAGGGCGCGAAATAATCCGGATCAATGCTGAGCAGCATCAGTACGAATTTTTCATCTGCCCTGTTCTCGACCTCAATCCAGACTGGCTGAATGCCTCTTTTCGCAAGCGGTAGCGAAAAAGTGTCCAGACTTTCCTCTGAGCTCAAGGCAACCGCGCTTACGCTTACGCCATCCTGTGTTTTCGTTTCGGCCCGCGCGCGGTAGTCGACAGGCTCTGTCTGCACAGATGACGTGGCGCAGCCATACAACAGAGCGACGAGCAGCAACAGAATGCATGGGACACCTGGCACACCTGGGCTGACGCAGAAGCGTGGTCCCGAAATCTGGCAAGCCTCTCGAATGTCGTCGGTCATGCTACGTGATTGCTGTTGCCTGAAAATCTTCATGTGCAGGCGACTAGTGCGTGAAACCGGAACGGATCCAGTCTTCGCTCTTGACCCCTTCGGGCGGATTGACTTCGTCAGCACTGTAACGGGTAACGTTGACGATGGCGGTTTCTCCGTCGACATGTTTTATCATTCCGTAAGCTGTGCCTTGCACGCCTTGATGTCCCTTGCCAAGCCGCATACTCGTCTCGCCGCTTGGGGTTTCAAAACTCAGACCTTCGAACGCAGCGATGATTTGTGCCTGGTCCGGTTTGCGCCCGCTTGCCAGCTGCGCTTTTTCGTACGCGGCCTTGGTTCCGAGAATGGCCTGGACGAAGTGATAAGAGGTGAACACGGGTGGCATCTTGAACCGTTGTTGGTAGGCATCCCTGAACCAGCGATTCAGTGCATTGTCCGGAGCAAACATGCTGTGCGGGCCGCGGGCACCAATGATGGTGCCGTCCGGGATACGGTCAGCAAGTGAGTGCAGCGCGGTTTCACCGGTCGTCAATACTATCTTGGCGCGACGAAACAGTCCGCGCGGCGCGCCTTGCAGAATCAGCGCCTCGAGGTCGCCACCCCAGAAGCTGGAGTGAATGACATCTGGTCTTCTCGACAACAGTGCAGAAATCTCCCCGCCGTATTGGCTGGCGAACAGTTTTGGCATTTGAGATGTGGTGGTCTTGACGTCCGGTGAGAGCACTTTCATGGTCATCTCAAAATCACGCCATGAATCCTGACCCCACGCGTAGTTCTGGTTAATGCCCGCGATCTTCTTTGCTTCAGGGAAATGTTGCTTGATATATTTTGCCGCAGCGACGTTGTCCATAGCCGCGTGCGAGTTCGTCCTGAAGACGTAGCGGTAGCTGGCGTCTTCGAATATGCGCGGCGTGCCGCAATCGAAAAATACAGTGAGTTTCCTGAGTTCCTCGGCAATCGGCGCGACCGCGAGGCAACTGCCACTGGAAATGTAGCCAATGACTATGTCTACGTTCTGCGATTCCACCAGTTGCCGGTAACGGGTGGCTACACTCGTAGGCGGTCCCGCCTCGTCCATCACCACCATTTCAATCGGCGTGCCGCCGAAGCCCTTGCTCTGATACGGTGCCGGCAACTCACCCGCATTGAGTGCGTCAAATAGCAGTGCAGCTGCGTTATGTGCGGGCACGCCGAACGGCGCCGCTCCGGGGCCCGACAAAAATGTGACGACCCCGATACGAATCGAGTCGCCCTGGGCCATGGCGCTTTGGGCCACTGCGAGCAAAACGGCAAGTGCCAGAAGTTTCATGGCGTGTGCGATCTTCATGATGGTCTCCCCGTGGTGAGGATTGCTCAAACGCTATTCATCGGCAGGCGAGGTGACGACGACAAACTTGATGTCGGTCATGCCGGTATTGTAGATCGCGTGCTCTGTGCCGGGTGGAATGAAGATGACGTCATCCTTGTTTACGACAGTGCGCTTGCCATCGATTTCCATCAGGCCTTCGCCTTCGAGAATGTGATAAACCTGCTCCTGAATCCGGTGCCGGTGCGGCGCAACGTATGCCCTTGGCTGGTAAACCGAGATGCGGTAATCGATGCTCTTTGATCCGCATGACTCCGGGCGCACAAGCATCTTGGAAAATGCGCCGCCATAATGTGCGGGCGGTTCATCCCACATCACCGTCGCTGCTGGACGGATTGTAGCTGTGGGTTTCATCTTGCGTACCGATTGCTTCGCTTTCTTTTTTGCCATTTATTTCTCCTCTGATTGACCCGGCGCGACTGGAACGTTATCGCTGACCCTATTCTTGCGCACTGCCTGGATGTAGGCAGCGAGGCCGGAACGAATGTCGTACTTCGGCTTCCAGCCCATTTCGGCTTCGGCGCGCGAGATATCCAACGCGCCTTTCCTGACCAGTTCGATCTGATTGCCGTGTTTGTAAAGCCCGGGGCCGACCGAAAGTTTTGCACCCGGAATCAGTTCGCTGACGATCGCAGCCAGTTCTGTGACAGTGCTGGCTTGCCCGCTCGATACGTTATACACGTCGTAACGGTGCTCGCCATGATCAAGTGCGGTAATTACCGCACTAACCCAGTCATCGACATGAGTGTGATCGATTGCAGTGTCGGCACCGCAGGGAATATGTAGCGGTTGGCCTTGCAGTGCGGCAAGAACGAGATTGCGCGGGATGCGATCGCGGGGCAGTTCCGGGCCATAGACCCAGGAGGTACGCAGGTTGATGACTTCGAGTCCGTGCAGGTCACGGTAGGTACGGCCGAGTTGCTCAACTGTTGCCTTGCAGATGCCATAAGGCAACACCGGCTCCAGCGGGTGCGTCTCGTCGATGCGCTCGGCGCGAAACGCCCCGTAGGCCTCTTCGGAGCTGATGTGAATGCAGCGTTTGATGCCGCCAACGCGCATTGCTTCGAAGACGTTGATCGAGCCCTCGACGTTGATGCGCACGATATTAATCGGGCTGCCGATCGAGGACAGCACGCCGACAATCGCCGCGCAGTGGATTACGGCGTCCGGTTGATGCGTCAGTACCGTCTGCGCCAGCGCTGCCATGTCGGTGATGTCGCCCGGCACGCGAATGCAATGTTCCGACTCGGCGGCATCACGCGATGCGAACCGGGTGTCGAATGCGATCACCGTATCCCCGCGCGCAACAAGTGCCTTCGAAACGGCCGCTCCGAGAAAGCCGCCGCCACCGGTTACCAGTATCCGCATCAGTCAGCCCCTCAGAGGTTGAACACGATCAGCCGTTGCTCGGTCATTTCCTCGATGGCGTAGCGCGGTCCCTCGCGTCCAATGCCGCTGGATCGTACGCCACCGTAGGCGAGCTGATCAGTACGCCACGTCGACGTGCCATTGATAATCAAACCTCCGACCCGCATCCGGCGGATCGCCAAGAATGTGACTTCGTTTGATTTGGTAAAGATGCCCGCCTGAAGTCCGTACGGACTCGCGTTGATGGCGTCGAAGGCCTCGTCCAGTGAGTCGAACGGGATGATGTTGATCACCGGTCCGAATATTTCCTCGCAAACCACTTTCATATCGGGTTTGACACCGGTCATCACCGTTGGCTCGAATGCCGCGTTGTGGCGCTTGCCTCCGGTGATTGCACGCGCGCCGCTCTTGACTGCCTGCTGTACCCAGTCTTCGACACGCCTGGCAGCACGTTCATCAATGAGTGTGCCGACGTCCGTACCCGGATCAAGCGGATCGCCCAGTTTGAGTGTCCGCACCTCGGTCTCGACCAGGGCTACGAAACGTTCGTAGACGCTGCGCATGACGTAAACGCTTTGCACCGAAATACAGCTTTGCCCGGCCAGACGCATCGAGTTTCGCGCGCAAACAGTAGCGGCGGCGTCAAGATCGGCATCGTCGCAGACGATGGTCGCGCCGTTGCCACCGAGTTCGAGCGCCACCCGGCGCAAGCCGCTCGCCGCCTTGATCGCTTCGCCGGCGCGGCTGGAGCCGGTAAAGGTGATGAACTCAACGCGCGGATCCGCAACCAGTGCCGCGCCGATGTCGGTTTCGCCAAAAACGGTATTGACCATTCCTGCCGGCAGTCCGGCTTCATGCACCAGTTCAACCAGTTTGTGAACAATCAGCGGTGCCTGCGGCGGCGGCTTGAGCACCAGCGTGTTGCCCGCTGCGATCGCCGGCGCGATCTTGTGTGCGGCCAGATTGAACGGCGCGTTGAATGGTGTGATCGCCGCAACGACACCTACCGGGAAGCGCATCAGAAACGCCATTTTGCCCGCGCCCATGGCGCTGCCGTCGAGCGGGATGTGGCGCCCTTCGATGCGGATCGCTTCTTCACCCGCCAGCGCGAAAGTTTCCAGAGATCGCCGGATTTCCGCTTGCGCATCCCTGATGGCCTTGCCGGTCTCGCGCGCCATCAGATCTGCAAGCGATTTCACATCACGCTCAATGAGCTGTGAAATCCTTTTCAGCAGTGCAGCTCGTTCGTAGCCGGGCAGGGCGGCTGCGGCATCGCGTGCCGCGACGGCAGCATTCAACGCGTCATCGAGGTCTGCTTTGCTCGATACAGCCATTGTGCCGACGACATCGCCGCGATACGGATCATGGATTTTCCGCAGCGTTTCGGAAGAACGCCATTCGCCGCCGATCAGGGCGCGCGCCACCGGTTGCGGTTGAGTATCCATGACTAGGACGTTTTCCACGGCTTGCCGAACACCGGTTCCTTGTATGGCGTCGGCGGTAGCTGCCAGGTCCCGGTGCTGGGCGGTTTGACCTTGTCGTCGACGTGCACGTCGAGCAGGCAGGGCTTGCCTAGCGCGACAGCGTGGCGCAATGCGTCACCGAGTTGATCGCTGTGCTTGACGGGGATCCCCTCGACACCGCAACTGCGCGCCATTGCCGCAAAGTCCGGGTTATAGGGTTCCTTGTCTGGGCCCGCATAAAAACCGGTGCCGATTTCGCGCCCGTCGAACAAGCCGTACTGGATGTCCCGGATTGCCGCCCATGAATAGTTGTTCCACACCACCCACACCGCAGGAATGTCGTACTCGACTGCCGTTGCCAGCACGTGTGGCGTCATGATGAACCCGCCGTCGCCGCAGATCGACATGCAGACACGATCGGGTGCGGCGAGTTTTGCGCCGAGAATGCCGCTGACGCCAAAGCCCATTGCCGAGAATCCCCAGGAGTTGAGCATCGACTGCGGGCTGGGCGCGTCCCAGAACTGCATGAACCAGTTGTGATGCACGCCACTGTCGAGTGAAATGATGGCGTCATCGGGTAGTGCTGCGCGGATATCCTTGACGACCCGTTCGGGGCGCAGCGGCGAGCCGCTGTCATCGAAATGCGGGCGGGTAAATTCGTCCCATTCGCGGCGCCAGCCGTCAATTGCCTCCAGCCAGGGCGCGAAGCGATCGCCTTTGAGTTTGCGGCTGACCGCTTCGTTGTGCAGTTGTTCAAGAAACACTTTCGCGTCGGCCACAATGCCGAGCGCAACCGGATAGTTGCGGCCGATCTCGGCCTGATCAATATCGACGTGTACCAGTTTCGTTGGCGGGATATTCCAGGAGTACCCCGGTATCCACGACGAAGACGAACGATCATCGAACCGCGCGCCGACGGTGATGAGCAAATCGCAGTGCCGCCCGGTCTGGTTTGCATGATAAGTACCATTGCGCCCGATGAAGCCGAGCGCACGCGGATGTGACGTCGGCAGTGTGCCCATCGCGTTGGGTGAAGTGATGACCGGGATGTCCAGCAGTTCGGCAATGCGCGTCAGTTCGGGCCCGGCCTCGGCGAGGGTGACCCCGTGACTGACATAGAAGGCGGGCCGTTGTGCTGCCTCGATCATGTCGACGACCTTGCGTACGTCCTCTGGCGCAGCGCCGGGACGGGCAAAACCGGCCTTGCGGTCCGATGCCAGCAGTTCGACATCGTCTTCTTCCTGAAAAAGGTTGAACGGCACGTCGAGGTTTACCGGCCCCGGGCGACCCGTCATCATCAGATTGAAACTTTGCCGTAACGCCAGCGGCAGCATGTCCACCCGTGTCGGCTGGAAGGTGCGCTTTACATAGGGGCGCAGTGCCACCGGAAACTCGGCTGCCTGGTTACGGTGACTTTCCTGGAACGGGCCGCGGTTGAACTGGGACGTCGGCACGTTTGCGGTAATGGCATAGAAAGCCGACGAGTCCGCCGAAGCGGCCGCCGTTGCCATCACCAGATTGCATGAACCGGGTCCGCAGGATGTCAGGGTCGCCACCGGGCGGTGCGCGACACGATAGTAGGCATCGGCCATGTGGCCGGCGGTCTGTTCGTGGCGCGGCGAGATCAGCTTGATCCGGTCCTGCCGCTCCCACAGCGCATCGAGCAGGCCAACGTTACCGTGGCCGCAGATGCCGAACACGTATGGCACCTCCTCCTGAATCAGAAAATCGGAGATGAGATCTCCGCCCTTCATGCGAGGCATGTGAGTTCCTTCCCAGTCAGATTCTTGTTGTCGGTCTGCTTCATGTGCCCCCTCCAGGGGACGCGACCCCGGGGCAAGGCGCTGTCCAATCGCGGCCAGCCTGCGATAATGCAATTCTGTGTTCTAGATCAATTTCGAGTTTAGTGCAATTCGCGCTTGTCCCGGTGTAACGGCCGGCGCTGAAAGAAAGGAAGAGCAATGCTGCCGGATGAATGTGATGTCGCCATTGTCGGCGCGGGCAACGCGGCGATGTGTGCCGCCCTGTCGGCGCGAGAGCGCGGCGCCAGTGTTGTGGTGCTGGAACGTGCGCCCGAAGATGAGGCCGGTGGTAATACGCGCTTTACCGCCGGCGCCATTCGTTTTGCGTATAACGGCGTCGACGACTTGCGCGAGCTGATGCCTGACCTGACGGACGAGGAGGTCGCTCGCACCGATTTCGGTGCTTATACCGAGGATCAATTTTTTGACGACATGGCACGGGTTACAGAGAACCGCACCGATCCGGATCTGGCCGAGTTGCTGGTGCGGCGCAGCCGCGAATCGATGATGTGGCTTCGCAGCAAGGGGTTTCGCTTCGTACCGATATATGGCCGCCAGGCGTTCAAGGTGAATGACCGGTTCAAGTTCTGGGGCGGGCTCACAGTCGAGGCCTGGGGCGGAGGCCCGGGACTGGTCGAAGCGCACATGAAGGCCGCCGCAAAGAACGACATCGGTGTCTTCTACGAAGCGCGGGCGACGTCATTGATACGCGACGATGATGGTGTGCACGGTGTAAATGTGCGTTATCAAGGGAAAACGCGCGCGCTTCGCAGCAAGTGTGTTGTGCTGGCCGCCGGCGGATTCGAATCAAATCCCGAATGGCGTACCCGCTATCTTGGTCCCGGCTGGGATCTGGCAAAAGTGCGCGGTACCCGGTTCAATACCGGCGACGGAATTCGCATGGCGCTCGACGCCGGTGCGTCACCATGTGGCAACTGGTCGGGTTGTCACGCCGTTGGCTGGGACCGTAATGCGCCGGAGTTCGGCGATCTCGCGGTGGGCGATGGCTTCCAGAAGCACTCGTACCCGTTCGGCATCATGATCAACGCCAATGGCGAGCGCTTCGTCGACGAGGGCGCGGATTTTCGCAACTACACCTATGCCAAGTACGGTGCGGTCATCCTGCGCCAGCCAGGGCAGTTCGCCTGGCAGATATTCGATGCCAAGGTCAGCCACCTGTTGCGGGATGAGTACCGCATCCGGCAGGTCACCCGGGTAAAGGCCGACACACTCGAAGAACTGGTCGCACGGCTGGACGACGTCAACGCCGACAAGGCGCTGGCGCACATTCACGATTACAACAAGGCGGTACGTACTGAAATTGACTTCAATCCCAACGTCAAGGATGGTCGATGCACGCAGGGGCTCTCAGTGCCCAAGTCGAACTGGGCAAATACCATCGACAAGCCTCCGTTTGAGGCCTATGCCGTTTCCTGCGGAATTACGTTTACTTTCGGAGGGCTTCGCATCACCAAAGACGCGCAGGTGGTCGATACCGACGGCATTCCCATTTCCGGTCTGTATGCCGCTGGTGAACTGGTCGGAGGTCTGTTCTACTTCAATTACCCCGGCGGCACCGGATTGATGTCAGGCACGGTGTTTGGCCGCATCGCCGGCGGCAGTGCCGGACAGGCGGCGGTGTTGAATTGACCCGTCCTCAATCGACATGAAAGAAGAACAGTTCGATGTCGTGGTCGTCGGTGGCGGCGGCTCGGGACTTGCGGCGGCGATCGAGGCGCGCAACGCTGGTGCACGCGTCGTATTGCTCGAAAAGAATGAAAAGCTAGGAGGGTCCACCGCCTGGTCGATTGGCTCCATTACGACAACCGGCAGCCCGCACCAGAAGCGCGCCGGTGTGCAGGACTCGCCTGACGATCATTTTATGGATATGCCGTTGTTCGCACCGGATCTTCTGGATCGCGACAACGATGAATTACGGCGAATCCTCTGTGACGAAATTCCCGATGCTTTTCGCTGGCTGTTGTCGCTGGGCGTGCGTTTTTTTGGCCCGATGCCAGAGCCGCCGCATCGGCAACCGCGCATGCACAATGTCTTGCCGAACTCACGGTCGTTCATTCATCACCTGGAAAAGCGGGCACGCAAGACCGGTGTGGACATTCGTACCGGCAGTCGTGTTGTGAGACTGGCGACAGAAGGGCACGCAGTCGTCGGCGTGGAAACGGATCGGGTGCGGTTTCGCGCCGAACGAGGGGTCATTCTCGGCGCGGGTGATTTCACCAACGATCCGGAACTCAAAGCGCGCTATATGGGGCCGCGCGAAGCCCAGGTGCAAGCCGTCAACGTCACGGCTACCGGTGACGGACAGAAGATGGCGCTCGAACTCGGTGCGCGCGTCGTCAACGGTGATCTCGCACTCGGGCCGGAGATTCGATTCTTGCCGCCGGCGCAAACGACATTACTACGTCGACTGCCACCGTGGCCCTTGTTGGCGCAGACGATGGCATGGTCGATGGCGCATTTGCCGATGTCGTTGCTGCGTCCGTTCATCATGAGTTTTGTCACAACTGCACTGGCACCGTCTCTGGAACTGTTCCGTCAGGGCGCAATCCTGGTCAATCGCGAAGGTGACCGGTTTTGTGACGAGAATGATCAGCCCGCGTTCGCGCTTGCGGAACAACCGAGAAAGCAGGGATACATTTTATTGGGCGGCGAGGTTGCGCGGCGATTTTCGAAGTGGCCGCATTTTGTGTCAACTGCGCCGGGCGTTGCCTACGCTTATATTCCGGACTATCGGCGAAACCGGCCTGATGCTTTTAATCAGGCAAATAGTTTTGCGCAACTTGCAGCGAAACTGAACCTGCCACCGAAGAGGCTCCAACAGGCACTTGAGAACACGACCGGTTTTGATCAGCCGCCGTATGTTGCACTTGGCCCAGTGTGCTCGGTGTTCGTGCACAACGAAGGCGGCCTTGCGGTGGATTCACAACACCGTGTGCTGGGAGAGAACGACCAGGCGATCCCGGGGCTGTACGCAGTCGGATCGACCGGGCAGGGTGGTTTACTTCTTAAAGGTCATGGCCATCATCTCGCATGGGCCTTCGTGTCGGGACGACGCGCCGGGCGGATTGCCGCATCGGACTGACGCATCGCTGCGAGTAACTGGTTTGCCAGCCGGACAGATTCTTTTCACTTGCGAGTTCGGCCGTGCGGTCGACGCATTCTGATGCCGGCACTGCAGCGGGTTTGCAAGCATCGGGCCGGAAGAAACGGGGCCGCAAGCAATTGGCCCGCAAGAAAACGGATCGCAAAAAAGTGGGCTGGATTGCTTTCATGCGCCTATTTGTCAGCCATATGTAAGTCGATGGCGAGCATCATGCGATGCATCGCCCGGGTCAAAATGGACCGGGCATTGAAACGCGAGGTGTGGCTTGAGCGATTGTCTTACAATGAGCTTGTGCCACGGGGGCCTGCCAGACGGCAATCCGGTAGCGCCTGAATACAAGCTTTTTGCCCAAAACCACTGAGTGCCATCAACGACAATTCGAAACTTCAGGAGGCAATGATGCAGGACGATAACCCGACCCCAAAAAACCGACGCGATTTTCTTGCCATGGCCGCCGCTGCGACGGCCGGTCTCGGTGTCACCCTGCCGCTTGCGGGAACCGCTGCCGCCGCGACGGGCCCCAGCACCGAGTTCACCCGCTGGCTTGACTCCATCCCCGGCCAACACAAACAGGTGACAGACTGGCCTGACCTGAACCATGGTATGGGTCTGATCTACACGTTTTCTTTCCTGCTTACTGCGCCGGGTGCCTATGGTGTGCCGGAAAGCGATACCGGTGCCGTGCTGGTCATTCGCCACAACACCATCCCGATCGTTTTGGGGCATGAGATGTGGTCGAAATACAGCCTGGGCGAAGTATTCAAAATTGACGACCCCGAAACCGGCGCAGCCGCGACGCGCAACCCGTTCTACGAAAAACCCGGTGGACTTCCTTTCGAGGCTGCCGCGCTTCAGAAGTTGATTGAGCGCGGCGTGAAAGTGGCCGCCTGCGAACTGGCACTCACTTTCTATAGCGGGAAGGTTGCCAGCAAGATGGGACTGCAGCACGAAGACGTGAAGAACGAATGGCTTGACGCTGTGCATCCCGGTATTCAGGTAGTTCCGTCCGGAACGGTTGCATGCAGCGGAGCCGTTGCCCGCGGCTGCGGCTACCTGTTCGGCGGCTGAGCAGACAAGGTCGAATCAGGTTACATTCGGTCAACCGGTCCCGCTAACGGGGTCGGTTGACCGATTCGCGCCGAACGTGAAGAGATCCCGGTGCGGGATGCCTTTGCGGCGGCGCGCTCGCGCGTTTATGCTGTGTTGAAAACCGGCCGATGATTTCAGGCGCTTCGCTGACCGCTTGGGGCCGTACAGCGCTTTCGTGAACGGCCTGATGTGACTGATGATGGGTATGCGCAAAATTCTGCTGAGCTTGTTCGTGATTGGTACTTTGGTCGGGTACTCTCTGTCGGCAATCGCGCGACCGACGATCGAGGAGTTGCAGGCGCGCGATTTCCTCGATGATTACGAGAGCAATATCGTCTATGGCTATAACATTGTCATGGAGACTGAGCGCTACGCCGCGCGCTACGTCGGCAACAAGCTCAGATGTACCAACTGTCATCTGAACGGCGGTACCACCCCCGATGCGTTTCCGCTCAATGTCGCCGGCCTGTATCCGCAGTGGCGCTCCAAGAACGGCGTTCGTAACGGCATCGTGCTTCGCATTCGCGAGTGCTTTTTGTACAGTCACAATGGAGTCTTGCCGCCTGATCACGCACCGGAAGTATTGGCGGTAGCGGCTTACATCAATTATTTGTCAGAAGGTGAAGTAATCGGTGAGCGCCCTCCGGGTGGCGGTGTACCCACCATCCCGGATACCGGGTTTGACCCCAATCCCGCGCGCGGTGAGGTGGTGTACAAGCGGGCATGCGTAGTGTGTCATGGTGCCGATGGCGCCGGTACTTCGGTAGCGCCGCCCTTGTGGGGGCCGGACTCGTACAACGCCGGAGCCGGCATGAACCGGATCGACAAATCTGCTGGATTTATCTGGGCGAACATGCCCCTTGGGCAAGGCCACAGCCTTTCGCATCAGGAGGCGCTGGATGTTGCCGCTTTCGTGAAGTTGCAATTGCGCCCGTTCGATCCAAGGGAGGGACGCCTGGCGAAGCTGGCGGAGCGCATTTGGCATCGAATCACCAGCTTGTTTGGCAAGGAGCAGCCTTGAGCCTGCGCGGTTACGCGCGGGCGTTGCTAACCGAATCGCGCCCCGATTTCTCCTGGACGCGGACCGTTAACGCCAGACGCGAGATGCTGTCCGGGCTGACGGGTGCAGCGCTGGTCATTCCCCAGGCGATTACGTTTGCCTACCTGGTCGGGCTGCCGCCCGAGTACGGGCTTTACTGCGCGGTCTTCGTTGGTTTTTTTGCCAGCTTGCTGGGCAATACGCCGATGGTGGGCGGGCCGAACACGGCGATGTCGATTCTGCTGGCGCTCACGATCATGCCGTTCGCGGGCCGTGGCAGCCCGCTCTACATCGATTACGTCCTGCTGCTCAGCGTCGTCGTCGGGTTGATCCAGTTGTTGATATGGCTGCTGCGCGGGGCGGAGTTGTTCCGCTACTTCAGCCCGGCTGCAATCTCCGGCATCAAGATGGGAGTCGGTCTGCTGCTGATTACCTCGGCGGTTGAAGGCACGCTGGGTCTGGCACCGTTGACGACGCAGTTTTTCTACGAGAAGTTTTACATCGTGATCGCGTCGTGGAGCGATATTGTCAATCCTTATGCCGCAACTGTCAGTGGAATCACTATCGTCAGCGGGCTGCTGATGCGTAAACGTTTTCCGCGGACCTACATCATTACAGCGGTGTTGATTGGAGGTATCACCGGTGCACTCCTGGTGGGTGTTCTGGGACTGGTTCGTACCGATATCGAGTTGTTGGGCCGTATTCCGTTTGAATTGCTGCCATTGCGCGTGCCTACAGTGTCGGCGGAATACCTGCTTGTCATGCAGGAGGTGTTCCCCAGCGCAGTGGCGATTGCCGTTCTTGGTCTTGCGCAATCCCTTGTTATTGCGCAAGACCTCAAGGGTCACGTCAAGACCCAGGTCAGCCTGGGGCGCGAAGTGTTTGCGCAAGGCGTTGCCAATCTGGCCGGGCCTTTCGTGTCTTCTTTCGCCGGGTCGGGCAGCTTTAATCGCACCAGCGTAGCTGTCAGCATGGGGGCGATGACACCGCTTTCCGGTCTGATTGCGGCGATTGCCGTAGCCGCGATTGCCTGGAGTCTGGGCCCCTTGCTTACGTACCTGCCGATGCCGGCTGTTGCGGGCGTGCTGGCGCTGGTGGGAATCGGAATGATTCAGGTCGGTGAAGCTCGCCGCTTCTTGCGCAGCTCGATCGACGGGCCGGTATTCGTGATAACGATTCTGACGGTCGCCTTCCTTGGTCTGAAGGCGGGGCTCGCGATTGCCGTGCTGCTATCACTTGGTTTCTTCATTGCCGGCGTTTCGAAAGTCGCTCTGGTGATGGTGGATCAGGACGGTGTCGAGCGTATTCAGGTGACGGGTAATCTGTTCTACGCTTCGCTCGACGCGCTTGCGCATCATCTGGGTGAACATCCCGGCGCGAACACTTTGCTCGACCTGACGCGGGTCCCCTATTGCGATTCGTCGGCACTTGCCATGATCGAAGCGATCAAGCGCGAGCGATTGGAGCACGGTGGACGGCTTGAGGTTGTGACGGCTGATTAGCACGCTGCTGCCCGCCGGGCGCCGCTACGTGTCCGTTTGACCGGATTATTCTGAATGTGACGCTTCCTGGGTGCGGGATCGGGCATTCCTCCTGCATCGGGTGGGCGGCGATGTGCTTCATCCCGATCGGACCTGGGAGATATGGTACGTACTCGATATCTCACGGGCTGGTCACCGCGTGCAGTTTTACCGACGCTCTTCTACCAGACCGATTAGTATT
>Ga0316194_10000525_pt1 | contig 24675 bp, 29 predicted proteins | sample CroRivsedime1_MG_FD_204936 | JGI IMG/M metagenome (GOLD analysis project Ga0316194, IMG submission 204936) | Coastal sediment microbial communities from Maine, United States - Cross River sediment 1 | ecosystem: Environmental > Aquatic > Marine > Coastal > Sediment | place: USA: Maine...
CCCTCACGACGAGCGGACCCGGGACCGTCGTCAAAGACAACGCTCAGCAGATCGACCAGGCGCTTGCCGCGCACAACGCGACCGTGGCATCGCCCGGCTGCGGGTGTGGGGTGGTGTCGCCGAGGTCGCACTTCAGCGCCTGGGCCAGCCTGGCGCTCTTCGTCCTCCTGAGGAGGAGGCGGCGCCGGCCAGCCTAGGTGCCCAGACCTGGAATCGAACCAGGGACACGAGGATTTTCAGTCCACTGCTCTACCAACTGAGCTATCTGGGCGGAAAACAGGCGCGGAGCCTAGCCGTCGCAAGAGAGGTGTCAAGGTTCATAGAAAACTTGCATTCCCGTAGGCCTTCAGGATTACAATGAATGCTGGATGGTGTGATTCGGGATGGCAAGCCCAGTGGATGATCGTGGTGCCGATTCGTTCCTCGTGCTTCTGCAGGAGGGCGCCCATGGACCAGACGCGAAGGTGGAAGCCCTCGAAGCGCTCTCGCTTCGGCCGATCTGGCTCGCGACGTGGGAGCCTCGGGCGGAAGGCTTTCGGACACTGATCAACGCAGACGGCGAGGAGGCCTTGGCCGTCTTCAGCTCCGAGGAAAAGCTGCACGCGACGGCGGAGCAGTTCGGCTGGCTCGAAGCAGACGGCACGGTGTCATCGCACCGGGCGATCGGCGGAGACATTCTGCGACACGCATGGACGCGCGAGTACGCGTTCGTGGTGGTCGACATCGGCAGCGATCATTCGCTCGAGTACGAGCGCGCAGAGCTCAAGTCGATACTGCGCGAGATGGACAGCACGGGACCGTTCCGCACGTCGCGGCCCCCAGCGCCAAGCGAGAAGGCCGCGCCGAAAAGCTCGTTTCCTCCTCCAGTCGAGAAGCCGCGCGAGCAGATCTCGACCATGTACAGCATGGCTCCGAGCAAAGCAGAGAAGCTCGATCGCCTGAGCGACCTGCCCACAAAGCCACATGAGATTCCGTACGACAGTGAGCCGCCGACTCAGCCGCGAGCCGCGCTGCCCAATCAAGGCCCACCGAAACGACAGCGCAAGAGCTCACGTCCGGCACACAAGCCCAGGAGTGAGCCTCCAGGCGCAACGATCGAAGAGGTCAGCAACGACAAGGCACAACTCGGCGACCGTGGCACCTATGGCGCGGCGAGCGTGATCCCGCCCTCGATGACGCCCGGGATCACGGCCTCGATGATCGTCAGCGGGGAGGTTGAAGAGACGCTGGATTCTTTGCCGCCAGAGACCTCCTCCGGGCCGAAGCTGAATTCCGAAGCGCCCACGGCACCCGCTGCCCAACCGCTTCCGACGCTTCAGCCTGGCAAGTTGAAGCTGCCCGCGGTCGGTCCGATCGGTGCGGGCGGCGTCGAGCCAGAGCCGCCTCAAAAGGATGCCCCGGCTGAGGCGCCCGAAGCGAAGACCGTGACGCCGCCTTCTCCGCCGGCAGCACGCGTGCCTGTGCCGTCGATCGGCGATGGAATCAGGTTGGTGGAAATGCACGAGCCGCCCGACGAGGCGCTGCTCGAAACGCTTGGGAGCGTGTTGCGCAGCTACTTCGAGGTCGAGTGGGCTTCCTACTGCCAGGTCGCCCGTCCGGCGGGAGAGGCGAGCCCAGCCATCGGCCTGCGCATTGCAGACAACTATCGCGACAACGTCACGGCGATCATCAAAGAGCTGTGCGAAGCCGCGCGCCAGCATGCCGTCGAGATCGACGTGTTGCTGATCGACGGTCACGACCTGCTTCGCAAGGCTCGGGAGAGCGCGTTCGTGTTCTACCCCTGGAAGCCCAAGGCCTAGGCAGCATAGCCAACGCCGGAGGGGCGCTCGTGCTAAGACACGCGCGTGACGGACGGCAACGCGCTTCCAGACATCAGCACACCCATCCCTTCGGCCGCGGGCCGCGCATGGATTGAGCGCTTGGCGGCGAGCGAGTGCCCTGCCCTCACGACTCGGCGCAAGCGTCGAGAGGAGCGGACTGGAGCGAGTCACGATCCCATCGTCTGGACGCACGCCGAGGGCGCCAACGTCGTCGACGTCGATGGCAATCGCTACGTGGACCTGACGTCCGGGTTCGGGGTCGCGTTCGTCGGCCATCGGCGTCCCGAAGTGGTCGACGCGGTCAAACGGCAGACCGAACGCCTGCTCCACGCCCTAGGTGATTTGCACCCCTCTGACGTGAAGATCGAGCTGCTCGAACGTCTTTGCGCCTTGTCGCCCTGGCCGAAAGCACGCGCGATGCTCTCTCTCAGCGGAGCAGACGCGGTGACCTCCGCGCTCAAGACTGCGGTATTGGCGACGGGCAAGACCGGAGTCATCGCCTTCGAAGGCAGCTACCACGGACTGACGTACGGGCCGCTTGCGGTATCGGGATACGCCGAGCGCTTTCGAGCGCCATTCCGCTCTCAGCTCCAGCCGGATGTATCGTTTGCTCCGTGGCCATGCGAGCACGATGACGCCTCGTCGGCTCTCGCCCCATTGGAGGAGCTCGATTGGAGCTCGGTGGGCGCCGTGATCGTCGAACCGATCCAGGGACGGGCAGGCGTCCGGATCCCGCCCCCTGGATTCGTTGCGGCGCTCGGCGCACTTTGCCACGAGCGAGAAGCGATCTTGATCGTCGACGAGATCTTCACGGGCGTTGGGCGCTGCGGCACATGGTGGCGTTCGGTGGCTGACGGAGCGGAGCCGGATTTGATCTGCGCGGGCAAAGCCCTCGGTGGAGGGCTTCCGATCAGCGCGTGCCTTGGCCGAGAAGAGGTGATGCAGGCCTGGGGTGACCCCGACCGAGAAGCGATCCACACCGGGACCTTCTACGGCGACCCTTTGGGCGCCGCCGCCGCATTGGCAACGCTCGCCCTAATCGAAGAACACGCGCTGCTCGCTCGCGCTGTGGAGCGCGGTGAATTTCTCGGAGGGGCGCTGGTCGCGGCAAAACTTCATGGTGTGCGCGAGGTGCGTCAGGCGGGTTTGATGCTGGGTGTACAGCTCGACGGCGACGCCCGCGCGCTCGGGGTGACACGCGCGCTGCTCGAGCGTGGATACCTCGTCTTGCCGGCGGGTCCGCGTGCAGACGTCATCCAGCTCGCACCAAGCGTCACAATCACGAACGCCCAAGTGCAGGGTTTCATCGCCGCATTCGCCGAAGCGATGGGGACGCGATGAGCGAGCGGGAGGCCTTCGCTCGGCGTATCGCGGCCATGATCGGCCGGTTCGAAGCCGGACAGCTCGTCGATTCCGCAACACGCGACGCGCTGATCGAGGATCTCGCCGCATGGCAGGCCGAACGAATCCCGGAGTACGGGCGGCTTGAACGACGCGGCGCTTGGCCGCCTGCGTTGCCGACCGATGTGTTCCGGTTTCGACGAATCGCGGGCCATCCAGAGCCAGACGATGTGCGCGTCTTCGTTAGTTCGGGCACCACATCGACGGAGCGAAGCGTCCATTCGTACCAAGACCTCTCGCTCTACGACCAGGCGGCTCGTACCGCCGCGCGGTACATGTTGTTTCCTGACGTGGAGAAAATGGCGCTGGTCTTGCTGGCCCCTCACGAGGACGAGGTGCCGGGCTCTTCGCTCGACTACATGCTCGCGCGCTTTTCCGATTGGTTCGGGTCGAGCTCGGCATGGGTATGGCGCGACGGCGCGCTGGACCTCGATGCCCTTTCGAAGACCCTGCGTGACGCCGAGACCTCCGGGCAACCGGTGGCCCTGCTCGGTACCTCGTTCGCGTTCGTCCACGCCGAAGACGGTCTCGGAGGCCGGCGCTTTTCCCTTCCTGCCGGAAGCCGCGTGATGCAGACGGGTGGCTACAAGGGACGCTCGCGAGAGATGGATGCCGATATACTCCTTGCTGCGATCGGAAAGCGCTACGGAATCGAGGAGCCGCTCATCATCAACGAGTTCGGAGCGACCGAGCTGAGCTCCCAGATGTACGAGACTACGTTGCGAGACGCGATCTATGGTTCTTCTGGCGTGCGGCGCTTGTGGGTCCCGCCATGGATGCGAGCAACCCCCGTCGATCCGGACTCGCTCGAACCCGTGGAAGGCGACCAGGTCGGCCTGCTTCGGCTGGACGACTGCGCGAACCTGGACTCCGTGTGTTGCATTCAGACCGCCGATCTCGCGCGCCGCTCGGAGGACGGAATCGTGGTGCTCGGTCGCACGCGGGGTGCGGTCCCGCGAGGCTGCTCGCTCGCCGCAGACCAGGCGCTCGGCCGCCATGAGTGAGAGCGCATCGAGGATCCGCGAGCAGGCGGCGGCGGTACGACGCGCCGGAAAGCAGCTCAAAGCCACAGCGCTCGATACACGCATCGCTTGGCTCGTGAGCGCCGCGGCGCGACTTACCAAGAGTTCGCTCGAGGCGCGCCAGTCGCTGGCGAGTGCAACGGGTCTCTCCCCAGCGATGGTCGAGTGGGGCGCCCGAACGACGCTCGCCACAGTCGACACCCGAGGCCTTCGAGCGCTCCACGATGAGGCAACGGTCCGAGGCGAGTCCCCGGTGGGGCTGCTGTCACTCGTTCTGGCAGGCAACCTGTTCACGGCATCGGTCCGCGGCATCCTGGTGCCGCTTCTGCTCGGCGTCCCGGTCCTGGCAAAGGCCTCCTCCCGCGACCGCCTATTTCCAGCGATGCTCGTGGACGCGCTGTGTGAGACTGACCCGGACCTCGGTGCCGCGCTCGGCTTGGTGTTCTTCTCGGGCGCCGACGAGCCTCTCGAGGAGGCGTTCGTGGACGCAGCCGATACCGTGGCGGTGTACGGGAGCGACGAGACCGTGTCCGCGATTCGTGAGCGGCACCCCGAGCTCCCTTTGATCGCACACGGCCACGGAGTCAGCGCAGCCTACTGCGGCCCGGACGCGCTTTCCTCGTACCACGTCGCTGGAACGCTCGAGAGCCTGGCACTCGATATCTGTGCGTACGATCAGCGCGGCTGCTTGTCGCCGCAGATCGTGTACGTCGACGAACGCGCGGTGTCCGCCGAGAGTTTCGCCACACAGCTCGGGGCCCTTGGTCTGGCAGCGATGGAAGAGCGACTTCCGCGAGGTCCACTTCCCATCGAGGTTGGTGCCGCACAGGCCCAGTGGAGAGGGCTCGCCGAAGTGGCTGGCACCCTCGTTCGAGGCGACACCTTCGCGATCGCGGCGGTCGGCGGTCCTGACGTGCGCTGGAGCCCAGGCTACCGGAACGTGAGCGTCGTGGGCGTCGATGGGCCGGAGGCGGCAGTCGAAGCGCTCTCGCCCCTAGGCCCGGCGCTCAAATGCGTCGGGGTCGACGAAGCATCCCGAGATCGCTTGGGCGATGTGCTAGCCCGCCGAGACGAACTCGGAGCCTATATGTGCTCGCTTGGAACCATGCAGACACCAGCGCTCGACGCGCCCGCAGACGGAAAACCGATTTGGCATGGGCTCTTGCGCTAGACGCCGATGAAGAGCCGTTGCCCGAAATTTCGCTCGAGCTTGGCGCTGAAAATCTTCGAGGCGGCGCTTTCGATGTCGTACTCGATGCGCTTGAACTGAAACTCGCGGGTGTCGCTATCGTAGACGGTATAGCTTGCGCGGTTGTCGTAGTCGCGTGGCTGGCCAACCGAACCAACGCTGACGATGTACTTGATGCCATCCTCGAGAACGAAGTTCTCCGGCGGCAACTCTTCGACGTGCCCGGGGCGAAGCGCAAACACCTTGCAGAGGTGGGAGTGCCCGATGAGCGTGATGTGGCCGAGCTCGTCCCAGATGGGCAAGCACTCTGCGGCTTGATCGGGAGCGAAGATGTACTCGAACTCTTCGAGCCGAACAGGAGAGCCGTGACAGCAATGCACCCCGACGTCGTCGAGACAGTGCTTGTAGGGAAGGCCTTTCAACCAAGCCATGTTCTCAGGGGTGAGCTCGCGCGCATGGAGGTCGAGTGCCTCGCGCGCCGCCTCGTAGTAGTAGGAGTAGTCCATTCGGCCCGCGACCGCGGCATCGTGGTTGCCGAGAATCGTGACCTCGGCGACCTCGCGGACGATGTCCGAGCACTCGTTCGGGCTCCCGCCGTACCCAACCACGTCGCCTAGACAATAGTAGGCGTCGATTTCCTCGCTGGAGTACGCATCCATGACAGCGCTCATGGCCTCAATGTTTGCGTGTACGTCGCTGAATATGCCGAGCCGCATGATGGATTCGCCGCTTACCTTGAAAGCTTAATGCTACACGAAAGCCGAGGCCCGGTCGAAGTACCGTGCATGGCCGAAAGGCGCTCCAGGGCAGCCTCGTTCTCAAGTATGGCCTGCTCATCGAGACCGTGTCCGGACGTCGAGGACACCATTTCCTCGAATCGCTGCTGAAGCCCCCGGACGAGGCACTTCGCATCCAGGGCAAGACCGAAGCGCACGGCCTGAACCACTAGGCTGTCGGACATCGCGAGCCCGAAGCGCAGGGCGTCGGCAAGGATTCGGCGACGGGACAACTCGAGGACGGTCAGTGGCACGCTGAGCCCGAGAAGTGCCTTTTCAAGTCGATGAGGCGAGCTCCAATCCTCGAGCTCACGAAGCTGCTCGAGCGCCTTCGCAGCGCTCCTAGCTTCGTCCTGCAAGAAGAAAGGATGCGCGTCGACGAGCGTGGACGGAGACGACGCGCGGCAAGCCTCGACCGCTGCGATCCAGCGCTCTTTGGAGCAAGCCGGCTCGAGCGCCGTGTGTTCGAGCATCATCTTCGCGTTGGCCGTCCGAGGAGCCTCGAGTCGATACGCGCGAAGAAGCCGCTGGGCGTGGTCGAGGATCATCACGGTGGCTTTGAAATCGCGGCTCAACGTCTCGAGGATTGGTCCGTCCGCCGATGGTGCCGGGTTTAGGTATGTCCGGCGCGCGGCTCCGGCGTGATCGTCTAGAAGCGTAAGAACGCATACCGGCACCTGGTCAAACGTCTCGAGCTGCAAGAGCAGATCGCTCGTGGACTCCGTGAAGGCGTCGTGATCTTCAGCATCGACGCGCACGAAGAGCCAGAGCGCCTCGTCCGCAAGCACCGGGACGAGCTCCTCGAACGCATGCCGCGTGAACCCTGCTTCTGGCAACAGCGCTGCAAGCCTCGGGAAATACCCCGCCGGCGTGAGGTCCATGTCCACCGGCTCGAGCTCGTGGACATCGACCTCCATGACCCGCCGATCGTCGACTTGCTGAGCGAGCCCGTCGTGACCGTAGGCGATCGTGAAGTGACGTACGTAGGCGGGGACGTCGTCGCCTGACTCTTCCATGAGAGAGTCGAGAAGCTTCGCTCGCTCCGAGAGCTCTCGGCCGCGCGCACCTTCTGGTATCACCAGCACGAACTGGCAGGCCGTGGGGTCATGATACAGGAACGGAACCTCGACCCGCTCACCATCGTCGAGGCGGTGCAGCTCGCCATTGAGCGCAGGCGCTCGCAGATCAGGGTGCTCCCCAACATTCACGACTCGGAATACCTCGACCTCCAACGGGTCGCGGCCTGGGCGAAACACGCGCACGTGCTCGATCCGAGTGCGTCCCGAAGGCCCCTCATACGGGTGGCTGGGCCCTCTGTCCGGTGTCTGCATCAATGAGTCGTCCGCCATTCGGACTAACGCATCGATCGAGGGATGGCCAGTTTGAGGAAGCAGGCTATCGTCCAATCGTCATGGAAACCGACGGCCCGGTGATGGACCTCACGGTGGCCTGCGTGACGTCGGTCAAGAACGCCCTCGGGCTCGACCTCGACCTCACCCAGGACACTCTTCCAATTCTCGACCACTACGCGAAGCTCGGGGGCTCGCCGAGGGATGAGGTGGTCTCGCTCTTGGCACCCATGTGCGGAGCCTATTTCGGAGAGCTCGTCCGCAGAGAGCTAGGCGATGGGGTGTGGCGCACCGATTCGGAGGAGCACTCGGAGTGGCGTATGTCGTTCGAGCGGTGCTCCCTGACCTTCAATCCGATCGGCGTCGCGCTGGAGGTCCTCCTCGAACAGGACGTGCCGGACTGGGGAGCACACCTTCAGCCCGCGCCCGAGCACCAGCTCCGGGTGAAGAAGGCGCTCGATGTGTTCGGAGACGTTCGCGATCGGGACTACTACACATTTGCTGTGCGATACGAAGCGATCGAGCAGGTCTACCTGGGTTTGCTGAATAATCCCGGGGGCATGGGCCCAAAGGGTTGACATGGCCGGGCAGGCCTCCATATTTGGCCAAGCTCCTGGAAACACTAGAGTTTTCAGATTTTTGATGTGACGGTTTCAGACACAGCGGCCGCGAAGGCACCGGGATGCAGCGACCTGCTCACAACCGGCGACATGGCGCGGCTCAGCGAGAGTACGCTCCGGACGGTGCGCTTCTACGAGCAGGAAGGCCTGATCGAGCCAGAGCGCCGAAGCTCTTGCGGCAACCGCCTGTTCAACGGGCGTGAGTTGATGAAACTGCAGCTGGCCCTAGACCTCCGGGAGGCGGGGCTGTCGCTTCAGGACATCAAGAACCTCTTCTATCTGAAGTCCGACTGTGCTGGTCCCGAAGAGGCTAGCGATCGGATGAGCACGGTGCTGACGGAACAGATCGACACGATGCAGCAAAAGATCGTTAAGCTCCGCAAGTTGAGAGAGGAGCTGACCGCAATGGTGTCCGTTTTGACAGAATGCCAATCCTGCGAAGATGGGAACTTCCCGCTCGCCTGCGAGAAGTGCGACGTCGTCGAGAGCCCGGAGCTGCCCCGCGCACTTCAGGTGCTCTGGCACGAGTGCAAGTAGAGCCGCAGATGGAATGGCAACCGAGCACTCCGCTCACGGCCGACGAGCTGGCTAGACTCCCGATCTTCCCCCTGCCCCGGGTGGTGTTCTTTCCAGGAACAGCGCTGCCGTTGCACCTGTTCGAGCCGCGTTACACGCGCATGCTCGAAGAGTGCATGGACCGAGGATGCACGGCGATGGCCGTTGCGCTCCTGGCACCGGGTTGGGAAGACACCTACGAGGGCAACCCCGACATCTACGACATCGCCGGAGCGGGACGAATCGTGGCGCACCAAGAGCGCGCGGACGGAAGCCACGACATCATCCTTCACGGTCTCAACCGGGTACGCCTGAACGAGCTACCGAGCGAAGGAAGCCCCTATCGCTGCGCGCGTGCAGAGCCGATCGCAGACTTTGGCAGCGTCTCCTCGACCGACATGATGGCCATGATGGCCTGTGCGACGCGCGTGGCTGGCAAGGTCCGCGAACGCCAACCGGATTTCACGCTCCAGGTGTCGACCGAGCTCACGCCCGCCCGCTCGGCTGATGTAATCGCTGATCAGCTGGTGGTCAGCCCCGACGAGCGTCAGCGAATCCTCGAAACGATCGACGTCGAGAAGCGAGTTGGACTGGTGACCCAGTCGGTTGCTTCACTGCTCGCGCAACTCTCAGAGGCCCACGCGCCTTCATGAGGGCATGTGGAACGGCATGCCTGCCTGTGGTACCGAGAGTTCTCTCATGAGCGAATCGCCAAAGCACGAACCCACCATCGAGCGGTACGCGGAAGCCAGGCTGCCGACGGAGTTCGGCCCCCTTGATGTCGTGGTGTATCGGGAGCGCGGCGCCGACAAAGAGCACTTGGCGGTTATCGCGGGCGAGGTTCGGGGTGCCGATGACCTGCTCGTGCGAGTTCACAGCGAGTGTCTCACCGGTGAGGTGCTGCACTCTCTGAAGTGCGACTGCCGAGACCAACTCGACCTTGCGCTCGAGAAGATCCAAGCCGCCGGGCGCGGCGCCGTCCTCTACCTTCGGCAGGAAGGCCGAGGCATCGGCCTCGGGAACAAGATTCGCGCCTATGCCAAACAGGACGAAGGGCTCGATACGGTCGACGCGAACCTCGCGCTGGGATTCGAGGACGACCAACGGGGCTACCAGATGGCCGCGGACATGCTCCGAGACCTGGGAGTCCGCTCAGTGGCCCTGATGACGAACAATCCGCGGAAAGTCCAGGGGCTCGAAGACGACGGCATTGAGGTCACCCGGCGAGAGCCCCATGAAATCGAGGCTCACGAGCACAACCGGGACTACCTCAGGACGAAGCAGGCGCGGCTTGGTCATCTCGGCAAGAGCGGCGACTGACCGACTGGTCTGGCGCGCCTGGCCGGGCTGCCGTACGCTCGGCCGCGTGCAACGCATCAGCTCCCTATTCATTGCGATGGTCGTGCTTGGTTCCCTCGCTGGATGCGACAAGGGCCCCACGACCACCTTCCCGCTCAGCTGGAAGAACCCCAACTACACGGAGGGCTTCAAGAAGCTCTTCGTGATCGGCGTCGGTGAGAACGACGGCGTTCGCCGGCTCTTCGAAGATACCTTCGCGAAGGCGATCGCAATCGAGGGCGCAGCGGCCCAGGCGAGCTGGGGCGACCTCCCGCAAACCGAACGCCTCACGGAGGAGCAGGTACGAGGCGCAATCGAGGGCGGCGACTTCGACGGGGTGATCATCACGCATCTGATCAGTGTCGATCAGAACGAAGAATACGTACCGCCTTCGAGCTATGCCGTACCGACGGGCTACCAAGGGTACGGTTACTACGGCTACTACGGCGCCAGCTACACCATCGTCAACGAGCCGGGTTACTTCAAGACCAACACCCGGTTTCGCTTGCAGACCAACCTCTACTCCGTGGCAACGAGTGAGCTCGTTTGGTCGGGACAATCCGACACATTGAACCCGGACAGCCTCGCTGCGGTGATCGACTCCATGACGACCGCAGTGGCCAAGAAACTCAAAACCGAAAAGCTGATTCCATGAAACGACACCAACTCGCTACCGTAGGCATGCTCCTGCTGACGCTCACGGCCTGCAACAAGGCCGCGACGACGAGCTTCTCTCAGAGCTACCGCAATCCAGGCTACGAAGAGACCGTCTTCAAGAGGATCTTGGTCATCGCGGTCTCAGAGGACGAAGAAGGCAGGAAGAGCTTCGAGGACGCCCTCGCCTCGGCCCTCGCCGGTCAGGGCGCCACGGCGGCCCCGAGCTACACGGTGGTGCCTCACAGCGACCAGGTCTCGGAAGAAGAGCTCCACGGTTTGATCGAGAGCTCTGGAATCGACGGGGTGTTGCTGACGCGTCTAGTCTCGGTCGATAAAGACTCCGAGTATGTGCCGCCAAAGAAGTACAACAACCCTCAAACTCGCTACTACCCGGGAGGTCTCGGCATGGGGTACGGCTACGGCGGGTACTATGGATTCTACGGCACGACGTACGCCGCAGTGCACACACCCGGCTACTTCGACACCAACACCACCCTGACTCTCGAGAGCAACCTCTATTCGGTCGCCACGAACGAGCTCGTCTGGACCGGCCAATCCGAAACCATCGACCCCAATTCGATCGAAGACGCCCGGGAATCCGTCACGGCGGCCGTAGCCCAAAAACTAAAAGCCGAGCGCCTAATCCCCTAGGGGACACGCAGCCCCCCCAAAACACCTCTACTTACAGGCGTTTGCAGAACCAAACGCGCACTTTGTCAGCACCGCGGCTTCAATTCTGGCCGGATTGTTGATTCATCAGCTCGGCCTGGTGGCTACTTCGGAGGGCCGTGAACAGGTCGCCGAGGTCGCCTTCCATCACGCGGTCGAGGCTGTGCAGCGTGAGCTGGATGCGGTGATCGGTGATCCGGTTCTGCGGGAAGTTGTACGTTCGAATCTTCTCGGAGCGTTCACCGGAGCCGACCATGTTTCGGCGCTCCGAACTGATCGCGCTCGCTTGTGCCTCTCGCTCGATCTCTAGAAGCTTCGCGGAAAGTATCTGGAGCGCCTTCGCCTTGTTCTGATGCTGCGAACGCTGCTGCTCCGAGCGGACCATGATGCCGCTCGGGATGTGCTTGATCTGCACGGCAGACATCGTTCGGTTCACGTGCTGGCCGCCAGGTCCGCCCGCTGCCGTCGTCATGATTTCTAGATCGCCCGGGTCGATCTTCACCTCGTCGACGTCGTCGACCTCGGGAAGGACGGCCACCGTGGCGGTCGAAGTGTGGATGCGCCCTTGCGACTCCGTCGCGGGAACACGTTGCACCCGGTGGACGCCGCCCTCGAACCGAAGCTGCGAGTAAACCTTGTCGCCCGACACCGAAGCTATGAGTTCCTTGATGCCACCCGCCGACGCTTCGCTGACGGACATCACCTCAACCCTCCAGCCCCGAGCCTCCGCGTACCGCGAATACATGCGAAACAGATCCGCCGCAAAGAGGGCGGCTTCCTCGCCACCCGTACCACTTCGAATCTCGAGAATCGTATTGCGCTCGTCGTTGGGGTCCTTTGGTAGGAGTAATACGTTGATCGATTTGATCAGCGCGTCGCGCTCCTGCTCGAGCGACGGGATCTCTTCGGCGGCGAGCTCCCTGAGCTCGGGATCGGATAGCGCCTCCTTATGCCCCGCCAGCTCTTCGCTGACTTGACCGTACCGGCCGTAGGCCTCGACGATCTCTTGGAGTTCAGCACGCTCGCGGGTGAGTCCCGTATAACGCTTGGAGTCGGATACGACGTTGGGCTGACAGAGCAGCTCTTCGATCTCGCGATAGCGAGCCGCAAGCGACTCGAGCTTGTCAGCAGGGAGCATGGTTAGGCCGCACGGGACGAGCCTAAGGAGCCCTCCCCGCTCAATACTTCCCTGAAGCGGCCGAAGCTCGCAAAGACAATCGGCTCTTCTCCGTGCGGCGCGGCATCCTGCATGCGATCCCGCCAGGCGGCCGTCTCCATCGCTGCGATAGCGATCTCGACCTGATCGTCATCGGGCTGCCGAGTGGTGATCTTCTGAACGAGAAACCCTGGGTAAAGGACGACACGACGCCAACCGGTCGTGCAGAAACGCGCACTGAGCCTCTGAAGCTCGTACGAAATCGCAGCGATGAAAGGCAGCAAACAGATCCGGATGGCGAGAAGTGAAACTTGAGCAAGCCAGCCGTCGACGTCGGGCATCAAGAGCGGCGCGACCAACGAGCCGAGAATGATCGAAACCACGATGACGACCACGAGAAAGGTGGTGCCGCAGCGCGGGTGCAAAGTGGTTTGAGCTTGGACGTTCTCAACCGTGAGAGGCAGTCGCTTCTCGTAGGCGTGTATCGTTTTGTGCTCCGCGCCGTGATACTGAAAGAGGCGTCGCACATCGGGAATGCGGCTGATCGCCAGCAGGTAGGCGAGAAATATCAGAAGCTTGAAACCACCGATGAGTGCGTGAAACGCGGTGTCGGTGAGACCCAGCTCCCAGCCTGCTCCTTTGGAAGCAAGGCTCGCTAGCGCCTGAGGTAGAGCCACAAACAGGCTGAGAGCGATGAGCGTGGACAGAGCAACGGCGAGCTTGCCGGAGCCCTGGTCTTGAGCGAGCTCCTCCTCCGTCATCTGCTGTTCGGCAGAGAACTGCAGTGCTCCAAAACCCATCGTCATGGACTCGACCAACATCGCGACGCCGCGAAAGCCGGGCAGCTTCCAGAGCTTTCTGGACCAGGTCGACTGATACGGCCCTTCGCGGAGTACGATCGCCCCGTCCGGACGACGCACCGCAACGGTCAAGCACGCAGGGGCGCGCATCATGACGCCCTCGATGACGGCCTGCCCACCGATGTAGGGATCGTTGTCAGCCGACACGGCTTAGCTGTCGGCGGACGTCTCGGGCGCCGCCTCGGCCGTGGTGCTCTTGTTCTTCGCGTACTTCTTGCGGAAGCGCTCGACGCGACCGGCCGTGTCCACCAGCTTCTGCTTGCCTGTGTAGAAAGGGTGGCAGTCAGAGCAGATGTCGACCTGCTCGATGGCCTTGGTCGAACGCATCTGGAACGAGGCGCCGCACGCGCAATGCACGGTGACTTCGTTGTACTCGGGATGGATGTCGGGTTTCATCGTTTGTCGTGCTCCGTCGCTAAGCGAGGCCGCCGTATGTAGCGTGGCCCGCCCCAGTCGGCAAACCATCGTGCCGAGGAGCACGTACGGCAAGGGCCGAAGATAATTACATCAATGTTTTCAGTGTTTTGAACGCTGTGAGGAGTCGGTGTCGGCTTCGACTGCCACCTCCTCGGCATCGGGATCCATGACCCGGACCCTCGGTTCGCTACCGGAAGCGAGCTCTCGGAAGATGTACTGAATCTCGCCTTCGTCCGTCACCTGCATCGAGACGCGGACCTCATCGACCATCTGGTCCAGGAGCTCCTCGGCCTCCGAACGCATGAGCGAGAGCCCATTGGCCGCATCCACTGCCCGCAGCACCCCGTCATGCTCCTCCGCAAGCGTGTACAGACGTTGCTCCGAAATCGCCGCCTCGAGCGTCCGGGCGCGACGACCGAATCGGCGGCTCTCCCAGAGGCCAAGGCCTCCTGTCACCACACCGGTGCCGCCAATGATCGCCGCGACCGTGAAGCCCGCCGCGGTGCCCGTGGCCGCGGCCACGATTCCAGCCACGAGCACGCCCGAACCGATGGCGGCGATGCCCGCAATGTAGAAGCCGAGTGACCAGCCTTGCGCGATTCGGGCGCGTGCTCCGATGCTTCGTCGACGTCGAGCCATGACGGAGGATAGCGCCGAGCGGCATCAACGCCTAGCGGTCGCGCGGGCGTCAAGTTAGGTTTGCACTCGTGACCTCGATCAAAACGACACCCGCCCGGTGGTTCTTTGCGATCGCCCTTGGTGCTGCCGTCACCGTGGGCATCGCATGCGCGACGACGGCGCCACAGACGACTGCCACCAAGGTCGAGGAAGCGCCGCCGCAGCCGGAGCCTCCGTCGCAGTCGTCGGTCGCGCCGAAGCTCGTCGTCCTAATCGTGCTCGATCAGTTTGGCTCATGGGTCTTGAACGAGCACTTGCCGCTGCTGCCTAGCAACAGTGTCATCCGCCGCGCGTACGAGGACGGGGCGTTCCACAGCGCAGCGTTCCCGTTTGCTTCAACGCAGACAGCGCCGGGTCACGCCTCGCTGGTCACCGGGGTGACGCCCGCCGTACACGGAATCGTCGCCAACTCGATCTTCGATCCAGCGATGGGATCGCGGCGCACGGTCGACGATCGCAAGCACGCTGTCCTCGGAAACCAGAAGCGCTTCGTCAGTCCGAGCCAGCTCCGTGCACCGACGGTTGCTGACGTGCTAGTCACCGCAACGGAAGGTCAGGCCCGAGTCGTCGGACTCTCGATGAAGGCGCGGTCCGCGGCGCTTTCCGTCGGTCAAAAGCCGACTGCCGTCGTGTTCTACGATTCGGTCGCACGAGCCATGACCACCTCCACCTATTACGCGCCGAAGCAGCGATTGCCGGACTGGCTGCGGGACTTCAACAAGGCGAACCCGGTGGAGCCGCTTCTTCAGACTTGGGAGCCCGAGGACCCGGTTCGGTGGGAGCAACACTTCGGCCCCGATGCTCGACCCGGCGAAATGTATCCTGCGTTTCCCCATGATCCGCGGCAGGCCGAAGATCCATTTTACGCTTTCTCGGGAACGCCCGAGTCGAGCGAGTATCTGCTCGCGTCCGCTTTCGCTGTGGTCAAGGCCGAGCGCATGGGTCTCGACGAAGTTCCCGACCTTCTCGTACTGAGCGTATCGGGCACGGACATCGTCGGACACGTTTGGGGGCCGCGGTCCTGGGAGTATGCCGACAACCTCGCGCGCATCGACCGAGCCCTGACCCGCTTCACGAAGCTGCTGGAGAACCGAGGCCCCGTGGCGTTCGTGCTGACGGCCGATCATGGGGTCGCCGACATGCCGGAGCGGGCGAAAGCCGAAGGCGGCTCCGGGGGACGACTACAGGGCCTTGCCCTCCTGGAGACGGCCAAACGAGCGGCTGGCGCAGCGCTTGGCGACGGTGATTGGGTTGCCGGATATGTCTCGCCGCTGCTGACGTACACAGCGCAGGGCAAAGCCCGCCGCGAAGAGCTCAATGAGACTCTCCAAGAAGCGATGCCCACGATGGACGGGATACGCGCCACCTACGATGCGACCGACGGTGCGTCGTTGCGCGCGAGCCGGGACGAGATCGAACGACTGATCGGCGCCACCCTCCCCGACGACCCACCAGGAGACCTCTACGTGCTGCCGGAGCAGGGCTGGTTCGACGCGCTCGCCGCCGACGGCGGGACGAACCACGGTACGCCTTGGGACTACGACCGCGAGGTGCCCGTCTTGATGTGGGGAACGGCTGTCGAGCGGCGCACGAGCGACCAAGTACAGAACGTCCTGCAGGTCGCCACAACCCTATCGGCGCTCCTCGGCATCCCAGCTCCAGCGGGTGCCCCGAAAAACCCGTTGCCGGGTGTCATGGGCCTGCCTGATTGAGTATGCTCCGACCATGAAGCTCGCCATCGCGTTGGGGAAGGTCGCCGTGCTCGCGACTTGGTTGTGGGGCCTGGCCTCGTTCGTGTCGCCAACGGCGGTGCCGGCGCCCGACATTGGCCGGATGGTGTTCCTCGGTCTACTGGCAGTACACGCCGCGGAGGCGTTCGCATTCGCGAAGACACTGCTCTCTGAGGCAGGGGGCTCACTCGCCGGTCATGTTCGGCAGCTCCTCGTGTTCGGCTACTTTCACGTCATGAGCGTTCGTTACGCCTAATGGGACAGAAGCGTATTCATTTATTCGTTCGTGGGCGCGTGCAGGGCGTCTACTTTCGCGCGACGGCGCAACGCGAGGCGCGTCAGCATGGCCTCAGCGGCTGGGTGAAAAACCGTCCGGATGGCTCGGTCGAGATCGTTGCCGAGGGCGAGGAAGACGATGTCAAAGACTTCCTCTCATGGGCGCACAACGGACCATCCACCGCTAGGGTCGACGACGTCGAAGTGCGGTGGCGCAGCTATACCGGCGAGTACACCGACTTTAGGATCACGCGCTGACTATTCGGCGGGCTGAGCGCCGCCGGAATCCAGGGCAGACGGCGCGGTCGAACGCGGTCGACTGCTCGCCGGGCGATAGATGATGCCCTCGGGCACATCTTCATAGTCGATGGTTGGACTTCGATACGTGCCGGCGACGCGATCCCAGAACGTGAAGTACTGGCCAAGATTGAAGTCGCTGTACCAGTGATGGAGCGTGTGGTGATCCGTGTAGTTCAGCCACGGCCAACGGAAGAAGCTCACCCGATCGTGAATGCAGACTGCCCACAGAGTGACGAAAGTCACCGATGCGACATAGACGACGGCGTGGACCGGGAAGAAGAACGCTGCGATGTGGTGTGGCACCGCTTGAAGGAATGAGTCCATCGGGTTGAACGAAAGGGCCGAGTATGGCTGCGGCACCTGGTACTTGTGATGACGCTCATGGATGTATTTCCAGAGGAAGGGGACGCGATGGAACGCATAGTGGGTCCAGTAGATGAGCGTCTCCGTGAACAGCAGCAGAAGAACGACCTGGCCGAAAATCCAGGCCCAGCCGTGCTCGCTGACGTCGTAGTACATCTTCGAGTAGTTCTTCGCGATCAGCATGTGGATCGGAAGCATCAGGAGCCCATTGCCCACGATGCCAATCACCACCCACTTGATGGCGGACTTCATCTCGGGCTTGTCGAGCTCGTAGGTCGGGTGGAACCGGGCCTTGAACTTCTTGAAGTAGAGAAAGTACGCGATCGACGCGAGCGAGAAATAGTAGAGCATCCCGCCGAAGACGAACACGAGAAGCATGACGCCGGGCGTGTCCGGCAGACCAAGGAGTTTCGCGATCACAGGGGGTTAATATCCCGGTCGGCGCTCTTGTAAAGAGATCGACGAAGGTGACCGAGAGGCCGAGGTGTACGGAACTACGAGCTTTTCCTAGACGGAGAGGCTGGGCGATACCGTTCACCGGGTGCCGAGAACCATTCAGGGCCGGGTCGAGACCGTTCAGCCGCTTTTTCGGATCCCGCGGGGTGATGCACCTACATTCCGAGCCTGAGAGGAGCGGCAGCGGCCGCTTTTGAGGAGTTAGCTTTGGGCGAGAACTACCGATTTCCCGGAATCCCAGTGGGCTGGTACACGATGGCCACCTCGAGTGAGGTGAAGCCGGGCCAGGTTATTCCGGTCAAGTACTTCGGCGAGGAGTTGATCCTCTACCGAACGGAGTCAGGCGAAGCACACCTGACCGGAGCGTACTGCCCGCACATGGGCGCGCACTTGGCCAAGGCCACGATCGAAGGCGACAACCTTCAATGTCCTTTCCACGGGTTTCAGTTCGCGGGCGACGGTCGCTGCGTTCACGCATACGGCAAGTCGATTCCGCGCAAGGCGAAGCTCGACACCTGGCACGTCCGCGAGCAAAACGGTTACATCTTCGCCTGGTATCACCCAGAGCGGATCGCCCCTGAGTGGACAATTCCTGCGCTTCCTGGACCCGAAGAGGGCTGGACGTCGTTCCGCACTCGCGCGTTCGAGGTGTCGAGTCACCCGCAAGAGACCAGCGAGAACAGCGTCGACGTAGGCCACTTCGTGCAGCTCCACGGCTTCGGTGATGCCTGGTACGAAGGGGATCTCGATATTCAGGGTCACCTGCTGAAGGGCGCGTACGGCATCAAGTACCAACCGCTTGGCCCTCGTCTTGGTTTCGAGGCGAAGTTCAACGTCGAGGTGCACGGGCTCGGCTACTCCTTGGTCCGAGTCACGGTTCCGAGGTTCGACGCACACGTGAACCTTTTGGTGCTTTCGACGCCGATCGATGCGGAGAACATCGTCTTGCGCACAGCGGCTTCGGTGAAGAACTGGGGACCGAGCCTGTTCACGAAGTTCGTTCGCGAGGCCGCATCGGTCGGCCTCAATCGCGAGGTGGGTCAGGATGCGCCCATCTGGGAGACAAAGCGCTACCTCGACAAGCCGGTCCTGGCGGAAGGTGACGGCCCGATCGGCGAGTACCGCCGCTACTGCAAGCAGTTCTACCCGCAACGAGCCGCGCTGAGCCCCGCGAAACTCCCCGTCGTCGCCGCCTAGTCGGGGACACGCAGCCCCCCGGAAAACGCTGTAATTTCAGATCGTTCCAATGCGGAACGCGCATTTTCGGGTTCGTCCGTGCGAGACTTGGATACCTGCGGCAGTTCGGTCGTTCCGACTTCGTGCAGGCGTCCGCGGTCGGAGCGGAGCCGGTGGGTAAGCTGGTCTCCGATTCGCTATTCGGAGATCACTTGGGCCCATTGGGCCATCCGCTTGTGGAGGTCGCCTTCGAGGTAGCCATCGATGACCCCAAGGCCCTCGATGAGGTACTGACCGCGGAGCATCATGTCTTTGAATCGCTCCTGTTGTTTGAGGACGCTCAACTGCTCGTCGCTCCCGCGGATGAGGATGAAGCCGGTTAGATCGTTGGTGGAGGGGTTCAGTAACACGGGCTCGAAGCTCTCGATCGCACCCTCGCTTTGAAGAGTGCTGTAGTACTCCATCGATCCTCCGAAGAGCGAAAGAGCCTTTTGTTCACGCCCAGGAACGGCGCGCTGCCATCGAATGAGAAGTGCTGCGTCTGCCATGGCTTGCTCCCTTGTAGCGACGAGCGCCAACCGCCCGTCTAAGGATCCACGAGGCTACACCTGCTCCCCATGAGCCGATATACGTAATTGTTATCGCCCTGCCCCGGGTGGCGAAGCCAACGCCTTCACGATGTCGCAGCATACTTAGGAGTCCGCATTCCAGGGTCCCACTTCAGCGGTAGCCGTTTTCGATTACCCCGGAGGTCATCGACTCGACGCAGTGTTTGGCCGAACATGCATGCGACGAAGATGACAATCGAAGGAACGATCACCGCCCTGATGCTCGTCGTTGCGGCGATTCACCTAATCCCGATCTCAGGCTTCTTCGGCGCGCGCGCTCTTGCGAGCTTGTACGGAATTGACGCCTCCGACAGCGATCTGCAGATACTGATGCGGCATCGCGGAATGCTCTTTGGCATTCTTGGTTCGTTCTTCGCATACGCAGCGTTCGAGCGTGAGTTGCAGCCGATCGCGTTCGTCGCGGCAGCAGTAAGCCTCGCGTCGTTCTTCTACCTGGCGTGCTCCGCCTCCGCATACGGGCCGCCCATACGCAAGATCGTCATCGGAGACCTCGTCGCCGCGCTCTGCCTGCTCGGAGCCGTCGGCCTCTACGCCTGGTCGCCATAGCCCTTCGCCGGCTCGCTAGGGCCAGCCGGGAAAGTGCGCACTTGGGTATCCAAGTGCTTGGAATGACTAGAGTTGTGGGGGGGCTGCGTGTCCCCTAGTCGAGGAACTCGATTAGGGACATGGGGGCGTTGTCGCCGCGGCGGTGGTTGACCTTGATGACGCGGGTGTAGCCGCCTCCCTTGTCTTCCTTGGCGCGCTCCAGATAGCGGGGGGCAATGTCGGTGAAGAGCTTGTGGATGAGATCCACCTCTTCGACCGTGCCGTCCGGATGGGTCTTCGCGAGCTGCTTCGGAAGGAAGCGTGCCACCTGTCGACGTGCGTGCAGTCGGCGAGCCAAGATGCGCTCTCGCTCACCCTCCTCGAGCTTTGCAACGTCCACGGTGAGCTCGTCACCGAGACGAAGCGCCTTGGTGACGAGCCGCTCGGCGATCCGACGAAGTTCCTTCGCTTTCGCGTCGGTCGTCTTGATTTGCTCGTGCAACACCAGGTTGCCCGCCATGTTCCTGAACATGGCCCGGCGATGACTGGTGTTACGACCGAACTTTCTGCCTGCCTTTTGATGCCTCATGACGACCTATACCCGCGACCCAGCGCTAGCGACTTAATGGTTGGCCTGTTGGGTCTTCCAGCGCTCGAGCATCTGCGACCAGTTGTCGATTTGCATGCCGAGGGAAAGCCCCATGTCAGCCAGGATTTCTTTGATCTCCTTGAGCGACTTGCGCCCAAAGTTCTTCGTCTTGAGCATCTCGCCTTCGCTCTTCTGAACCAGCTCGCCGATCAGTTTGATATTGGCGTTCTGGAGACAGTTGGCGGAGCGAACCGAAAGCTCGAGCTCGTCGACCGAGCGGAACAGGTTTTCGTTGAGCGGCTCTTCCGAGCTCACTTCCTCGACCGGCTCGTCCTGCTCTTCAAAGTTGATGAAGATGGTGAGCTGGTCCTTGAGAATCTTCGCGGCGTATGCGACCGCGTCGGCCGGCTTCACCGCGCCATTGGTCCACACCTCGAGGGTGAGCTTGTCGTAGTCGGTGATCTGGCCGACACGAGCGTTGGTCACGGTGTAGTTGACCTTGCGGATCGGCGAGAACAGGGAGTCGATGGCGATGGTCCCGATCGGGATACCCGCAGCCTTGTTGCGGTCCGCAGGAACATAGCCGTGTCCGACGTTGATCGTGAGATCAGCGGCGAAGCGACCGCCCTTGGCCAGGGTGCAGATCTTGTGATCCGGATTGAGAATCTCGATCTGATCGCTCGTCTGGATGTCACCGGCGGTCACTACCCCCGGGCCTTCCTTCTCGATGCGGACAGTCTGGGTTCGCGCGGTATGCGAGCGAACAACGACCTCTTTGAAGTTGAGGACCATCTCGGTGACGTCTTCGACGACGTCGGGCACCGAGGTGAACTCGTGGAGCGCTCCGTCAATCTTGACGGCCGTGATGGCAGCCCCTTGCAGGGACGACAGCAAGACTCGCCGAAGCGAGTTGCCGAGCGTGATGCCGAAGCCGCGCTCGAGCGGCTCCACCACGAACTTGCCGTAGGTTTCGCTCAGCGACTCTTGGTCTACCGGAACGTTCCTGGGGCGAATGAGTTCTCGCCAATTGCGTGCGACTAGGGTCGGACTCGTCATCAATTGCCTCCGCAGCCTTTATACGCGCCGCCGCTTGGGCGGGCGGCAACCATTGTGGGGAATCGGGGTCACGTCACGAAGCAGGGTTACCCGCATACCAACGTTCTGAAAAGCACGAAGCGCAGACTCGCGCCCCGCACCAGGGCCTTTCACGAAAATCGCGATCGTCCTCATGCCGACGTCCTGCGCTTTTCTAGCGGCGTCCTCGGCAGCAAGCTGCGCCGCGAACGGCGTGCTCTTCCGGGAGCCTTTGAAACCACGCGCACCTGCAGTCGACCAGGAGACTACGTCGCCTTCGAGGTCGGTGATGGTGACGATCGTGTTGTTGAAGGTCGACTGAATGTGAGCGATCCCGCTCGTCACGACCTTCTTAACCTTGCGCTTCTTGCCCTTGGAGGACTTTGCTTTTGCGTTGGCCATGATCTTAGCGCTTCCTGCTCATTGCACCGCGCTTCGGACCCTTTCGGGTACGCGCGTTGGTATGGGTTCGCTGGCCGCGACAAGGCAGACCGCGTCGATGGCGAAGCCCGCGATAGCAACCTAGATCCATGAGCCGCTTGATGTGCATGTTGATCTCACGACGAAGGTCGCCTTCGACCTTGAAGTTCTGATCGATGCACTCGCGGATTCTCTTGACGTCAGTGTCGTCGAGATCATCCGCTCGCTTGCTCTCGGGAATACCTGCCGTCTCGCAAATGTGCTTCGCGTGATGCGGGCCGATCCCGTAGATGTATTGCAGCGCAATCACCGTATGTTTCCGACCGGGGAGGTCGATACCTGCGATACGAGCCATGTACTCTTATCCTTGCCGTTGCTTATGGCGGGGGTTTTCACACAAGACTCGCACGACACCCTTGCGGCGCACGATCTTGCACTTCTCACAAATTTTTCGGACGCTTGGTCGAACCTTCATGTCAGCCTCTCTTTGATTCGTCCTCTCGTCGGGTCGTAGGGGGATATCTCAACCGTCACGCCATCACCTGGGAGCAGCTTTACCGTGACTTGCCTGGCCTTGCTGGAAACGGACGCTGTGATCTCTGCGCCGCCGTCAAGCCTCACTCGGTAGAGCGCCCTCGGTAGCACCTCTTGAATGGTGCCGCGGGCGGTTTTCGATTCAGTCATCCCTCGTTACTCGACCCCAATCGCTTTCTTAATTCGTTCCGTAATTTCTTCTAATGATCCGACGCCTTGCACGCTCTTCACGACGCCCTTGGCTTCGTAGTGGGCGAGCACCGGTTCGGTCTTCGCTTTGTACTCGTCGAACCGCTTCCGGACGACCTCTTCCGTGTCATCCGATCGCTGTACGATCTTCGATCCCCCACAGTTGGTGCACTCTCCGTTTTGGGGCGGCGGAGTATAGCGGACGTGATAGGTCTGTCCACAGTCCAAACAGACCCTTCGGCCGGTTACTCGTTCGACGATATCGTCGAGCGCCACATCGAGGGAAACCACTCGATCGATTCGGCGCTCGAGCTTCTCGAGCAGGCTGTCGAGGGCCTCTGCCTGTGCGACCGTCCTCGGGTAACCATCGAAGATCGCTCCGTTTTTGGCGTCTTCCTGAGTAAGTCGCTTATTGATGAGGTCGAGGACGAGACTGTCCGGCACCAACTTTCCAGCTGACATGTACTCGTCGAACTGCTGACCAAGCTCGGAGCCGGACTTTCGCTCAGCGCGCATCATGTCGCCGGTCGAGATCTGTGGGATCCCCAGCAGGTCGATCAGGAACTTGGCCTGGGTGCCTTTGCCCGCGCCGGGAGGTCCGAAAAGAAGGAGGTCCATCACGCATTCCTCGCACGAATCCGGGAGCCCTTCGCCCCGGTCAAACCCTCGTAGTGGCGGGTGATGAGATGGCTCTCGACTTGTTGCGCGAAGTCGAGCGCAACGCCGACGACGATCATGAGCGATGTGCCCCCGAGGTAGAAGGGAACGTTCCATCGCGCCTGAAGCAACGTTGGCACGGTGACGACGGCAGCGACGTACAAAGCGCCGCCGACCGTGATGCGGGTCACCACCGCATCGATGTACTCAGCCGTGGCCTTGCCAGGGCGGACGCCCGGTACAAAGGCGCTCTGCTTCTTGAGGTTCTCCGCCACATCGACCGGTTGGAAGGTGATGGCGGTGTAGAAGAAGCAGAAGAAGATCGTCATCACGGCAAACACCACGATGTAGACCCAGCCCCCCGGAACGAGGTTATTGCTGATCCAACGCATTGCATCGGACAGATACGGAATGTTGGTTCCCGCTAAGGTGACGGGGAACATCATCAACGAAGACGTGAAGATCGGCGGAATGACGCCCGCCATGTTCACGCGGAGCGGCAGATGAGATTGCTGCCCTCCATACATCTTTCTACCGATCATTCGTTTGGCATAGGTGATCGGGAGCCTGCGCTGGGCTCGTTCGAAAAACACGATGAACGCGGTGGTCGCGAGCGCGATCACCAGCAAGAGCATGAGATCGACCGGCTGAAGCTCACCGAGCTTGAACTGCTCGATGGTCATGAAGAGCGCGTCGGGCAGATTCGCCACGATACCGGCGAAAATGATAAGCGAAATACCGTTTCCGAGACCGCGTTCCGTGATCTGCTCGCCGAGCCACATGAGGAACGAGGTGCCCGTCGTGAGAGCCAAGACGGTCATCAGGCGGAACGCCCAGCCGGGATTGTGAACGATGTCGCCCGCAGTCGAGCTCTCGTTCCACCCCTCCCACAGCATGGCGAGTCCCATGCTCTGGAAGATACTCAGCCCGACCGTGCCGTAACGGGTGTACTGGTTGATCTTGCGCTGGCCCGCTTCGCCCTCTTTGCGAAGCTCCATCAGCGAGGGCACCACCACAGTCATCAGGGACAAGATGATGCTCGCCGAAACGTACGGCATGATGTTGAGAGCGAAAATCGACGCCTGCTCGAGCGCTCCACCTGAGAACAGGTTGAACATGCTCAAGAAGCCGCCCGACTGTCCGGCCACGTACTTACGCATGGCGGCCCGGTCGACGCCGGGGGTCGTGACGAAGATCCCGATTCGGTAAATCGCCAGCATTCCGAGCGTGAACAGAATGCGGCGTCGAAG
>Ga0316194_10000526_pt1 | contig 24664 bp, 23 predicted proteins | sample CroRivsedime1_MG_FD_204936 | JGI IMG/M metagenome (GOLD analysis project Ga0316194, IMG submission 204936) | Coastal sediment microbial communities from Maine, United States - Cross River sediment 1 | ecosystem: Environmental > Aquatic > Marine > Coastal > Sediment | place: USA: Maine...
TCAATTTTATACAGTGGCGGTATAAATCGGCGTAAAGGCAGTACCAGCGGATTCGTTACCGTTAACACGAACTTCACTATGGGGTTACGAAAATCTGCGCGTACCCATTGCATCGCCAGACGCAATACAAATGCCATCAGGTACAGATCCATGAGGGATTGCAGGATATAGATCAGACCGTTTTGCATATCTCAGACGTTTCCTTGTCTCATATTCCAGCCATTTTCCAGCTAATGCGGACCCTGCTCGCAGGGTTAGGGTTGTTCACGTTCTTGCAGCCAGTGTTTAGCGGGTCAAGCACCTAGCTCCACTGATCGGTCTCGTGCAGCGATCAGCGCCTTGCGGAAGATATCACGGATACCAGCCTCTTCGAGCGCAGTTAGCGCTGCCGCAGTCGTTCCGCCGGGAGATGTAACCTGCTGGCGCAAGGTAGCGAGGTCATCATCGCCACGCGTCGCTACGGTGGCAGCGCCCAGCGCTGTTTGAGTGCTGAGCATCCGCGCTACCTCCGTGGTAAAGCCGAATTCGTGAGCAACATCCTGCATGATTTCCATAATCAGATAGAAATAGGCTGGGCCACTGCCGGAGATCGCCGTTACGGCATCGAGCAGGCTTTCGTCGTCAAACCAGGCTGCTTCGCCGGTGGCAGCCATAAGGTAATCTGCAGCAGTACGTCCGAGGCCATCTACGGCGGCCGTTGCGCACAATCCCGACATGCCCTTGCCTGCCAGCGCGGGTTGATTTGGCATTACTCTCACAATAGAAGCACTTTCGCCGAACCAGCCACATAAAGATTTCAGGGTGATTCCCGCCGCGACGGAAACAATGACCTGATGCGCCGGCCGCTGCTGTTGGCCCAGTGCTTCCGCTACATCAGCCATAATCTGCGGCTTGACGGCGAGTACCAGTAAATCGCAGTGGCGCGCGAGTTCTGCACTGTCCGTCGACAATTTAATAGAGTTATCGATCGCTGCAATTGCGTCACGTTGTTCGGCCGAAGGGTCCATAACGGTGATGTGACTGCCGCTGTGCCCTGAGCTTAGCAGACCCCGAATAATGGCCTGTGCCATATTCCCGCCGCCAACAAACCCAATGCTTATTTTGTTGTAGTCACTCATTGATCAGCCTTTGCACATTAAAGTCATCGCCCGTTCCACTTAGCTTAGCCCACATTTAGCGCCGGTAAAATTTTTCGCTATCGCACTTTAGTATTGCCGCGGCCCAAATAATGCTGTTCCAATACGCACCATTGTGCTGCCTTCCATGACCGCTGCCTCAAGGTCACCGGTCATGCCCATCGACAGCGTGTCCAGAGGGAAGCCGCGCTCGATGAGTCCGGTATGTAATTCCTTCAGCAGGCGAAAGGGTATCCTTTGCTGTGCCCGATTTGTTGAGCCCAGCGGAATGGTCATCAGCCCACGCAACCGCAAGTTGGGCAGTCCCTCAACAACTTCGCATAGCTTCTCCACCTCGTCCGGCGCAATACCCTCGTGCTCGCCGCTGTTGTCTGTATCTACCTGTATGCATACATTGAGGTCGCCGCGATCATCTGGCCGTTGTCGGCTCAAACGCTCTGCTATACGCGCACTAGAGACAGTTTGCACCCACTGGAAGTTTTCGGCGATTAATCGGGTCTTATTGGATTGTATACGGCCAATAAAATGCCACTCAATTTCGGGGCCAAACACGGTGATTTTCTCAAGTGCTTCCTGCAGGTAGTTCTCGCCCATTGCCTGGAGGCCCGCAGCAGCTGCCTCACGTATAGCATCCGCGTCATGGCGCTTGCTTACGGCAAGAATTGAGACATCGTTCTCATTTCTGCCCGTTTCCATGCAGGCCGCGGCGATACGCTGTTTTAAATCGTGTAGGTTTTTCGTGATACGCATCACGATACCTCCCGGTGCAATCCATATACTGACATCCATTAGCGACCGTTATGTAAATTTTACACAGCGGTTGTCCGGATGCTTTGACTCAGGGATTTGAGATGGCAGTAGACATTGCGCAGTTATTGGCTTTTTCGGTTAAGAACAACGCTTCTGACCTTCACCTTTCAGCGGGTTTACCGCCGATGATTCGTGTTGATGGTGACGTAAAAAGGGTGAACATGCCACCGCTGTCACAAAAAGATGTGCACAGCATGATATACGACATCATGAACGACAAACAGCGGAAGTCATTCGAGGAATTTCTCGAGACCGACTTCTCGTTCGAGATACCGAAGCTCGCACGGTTTCGTGTCAATGCGTTCAATCAGATGCGCGGTGCCGGTGCGGTTTTCAGAACGATTCCATCGGAAATTCTGACACTTGAGGATCTGAATGCGCCCGCCATATTCAAGGACCTGTCCATGCACCCGCGAGGTATTGTGCTGGTCACCGGCCCTACGGGTTCGGGTAAGTCAACAACCCTTGCCGCGATGGTCAATCACGTCAACGAGAATAAGCCGGACCATATCCTGACAATCGAAGATCCGATTGAGTTTGTACATGAGAGTCAACGCTCTTTGATCAACCAGCGCGAAGTGCACAGAGACACTTTGGGCTTTGCCGAAGCATTACGTTCTGCTCTGCGTGAAGACCCGGACGTTATCCTCGTTGGTGAGTTGCGCGATCTGGAGACTATACGCCTGGCGCTAACCGCTGCCGAAACTGGTCATCTTGTGTTCGGTACCCTGCATACCAGTTCGGCGGCCAAAACCATTGACCGTATCGTTGACGTTTTCCCTGCTGCTGAGAAAGAAATGGTGCGGTCGATGTTGTCGGAATCACTGCGCGCCGTTATTTCACAGACATTGCTGAAGCGCACGGGCGGCGGCCGGATTGCGGCTCATGAAATCATGATTGGAACACCGGCAATACGTAACCTGATTAGAGAAGGCAAAATTGCGCAGATGTACTCAGCGATTCAGACAGGCCAAAGCTCTGGCATGCAGACCCTGGATCAGAATCTGCATGATCTGCTTGGCAAAGGAATGATCAGCAAGGAAGAGGCCAGGTTCAGGGCTTCCAATAAGGATGATTTCTAGCCTGGGCTTTTAACCACCAGTATAGAGTCAGAAAACGAATTTAGGACAAGGAGACGCACGATGGAACGCGATCAGGCAACACGAATGATGCAGACGTTGCTCAAGAAGATGGTTGCCAAGAATGGTTCCGACCTGTTTATCACGGCTGGGTTTCCACCTGCCATCAAAATAGACGGAGAAGTTCATAAAGCGGCAGAGCAAAGTCTCACGCCGACGCAGAGCGCCATCCTTGTGCGATCCATTATGAACGACAAACAGGCAAAGCAGTTCGATGCTACGCAGGAGTGCAACTTTGCTATTTACCCACAGGGTATAGGTCGTTTCCGTGTAAGCGCATTTATTCAGCAGGGTCAGGTAGGCGCCGTTCTGAGGCGGATTATTACCGAGATCCCTACTATCGAAGAACTCGATCTTCCCCCGATTCTTAACGAGATCTCACTTACCAAACGAGGACTTGTCATTCTGGTCGGTGCAACCGGTTCGGGTAAGTCAACGACGCTGGCAGCGATGGTCGGATACAGGAACGCAAACACGCGTGGCCATATTGTTACGATTGAAGATCCGGTTGAGTACGTGCATCCACACAATCTTTGTGTGGTGACCCAGCGTGAGGTTGGTGTAGATACGGATTCATGGCAAGCCGCGTTGAAGAATACGTTGCGTCAGGCGCCAGATGTGATCCTGATTGGCGAGATTCGTGATCGCGAAACGATGGAGTACGGCATTCAGTTCGCCGAAACAGGTCACTTGTGTCTTGCTACGCTGCATGCCAATAGCGCCAACCAGGCGCTGGATCGCGTTATCAACTTTTTCCCTGAAGAAAAGCGCGACCAGCTGTTGATGGATATGTCGCTCAATATCAAGGGCATTATTTCACAGCGTCTGTTGCCGCGGGAATCCGGCAGCGGCCGAATAGCAGCGATGGAAATCCTCCTTCAGACACCGCTGGTCTCCGATCTGATCTTCAAAGGCGAAGTAGCCGAATTGAAAGAAGTAATGAAGAAATCGAATCGTCTTGGAATGAACACATTTGATCAGGCGCTATTCGAGTTGTTTGAGCGCGGGCTGATCAGTTATGAGGACGCGTTGAAAAATGCTGACTCGAAGAATGAGGTGAGGTTGCGCGTCAAGCTTGAAAGTAAGAGGGCAGCAACTGATCCGACGGCAATTGATGAAGGCCTTGATCTGGTAGAAGAAGAAACCGGTATGGTTTTGTGATTGCCGAAATTAAACAATTAAGTGTGAGTGCAGAGAATAACGAATGAACGTAGAGCCACTATTCCGGTTGATGGTTGACAAAAAAGCGTCTGATCTTTTTTTTACTTGCTTTGCGCCGGTGAAGATCAAGATAGACGGAAAAATAATGCCGGTAAATAAACTTGAGTTGACGCCAAAGATGGTCAAGCAAGCGGCTATGGAATTGATGGATGAGAATCAGCTCGATGAATTTACTCGCGACCTGGAAATCGATTTTGCACTGTCCAAGGCCAAGCTGGGGCGTTTCAGAGTCAATATTTTTCATCAGCGCGGTAACATCGGTATGGTGTTGCGCTACATAGCTTCAGATTTGCCGGACCTCGATAACCTGAACATGCCGCAGGCTATGAAGGAACTGGTAATGTTCCGTCGTGGTCTTGTTCTGATGGTGGGTGCGACCGGTTGTGGTAAATCAACAACGCTGGCCGGCATGATCAATTATCGCAATGAGCGTGCCTCATCGCACATATTAACCATAGAAGATCCTATCGAGTTTTTGCATCCGAACAAGCGATCCATCGTTAATCAACGTGAAATTGGTATCGATACCCGGAGCTATGCGAGGGCACTGAAAAGTGCGATGCGTGAGGCGCCTGATGTCATTCTGATTGGTGAGATTCGTGATCGTGAATCCATGGAGGCCGCCCTGCATCTGGCAGGCACGGGTCATCTGGTGATATCCACATTACATGCGAATAATGCGCCTGAGACATTGGATCGAATCATCAACATGTTTCCGCAGGACCAGCATCGTCAGATATTTATGGATCTGTCACAGTATCTACGTGCGGTGGTTTCACAGCGCCTGGTGCTTGGCACCGATGGTAAACGGATCGCCGCGGTTGAAGTCATGCTGAATACACCGCATGTTTCGGAATTGATCAATCGTGGCGAAATTGCGGAGGTTAAGGAAGCATTCGCGCAAAGTTCCGAATCCGGTATGCAGAGCTTTGATGTCGCCCTTCTGAAACTCTACAAGGATGGCAAGATCAACATGGAAGAGGCGCTTGCCAACGCCGACTCACGTTCCAATCTTGAGGCCAGTATCCATTTCGGCTAGTAGCAGGCTCTGAAAACCAGTGATTCAGATATTCGGATAGATGCTCATAGCACTAAATACCGGGCCGTCTACACACACACGTTTCATGGCCATTTCACCATTGGTATATACGGGCACGCTGCAACCTGCGCAGCCGCCCACCGCGCAAGCCATGAATTCTTCCAGGCACAGCTGACCAGGCAGGTCAAAGCGTTTTGCAACCGCCGCTGCAGCTTCCAGCATGGGCTCGGGTCCACAGGCAAATATTTCCACTTCACCCAGTTGCTCAGCCGTCAGCGAATTCAGCCATTCAGACGCAAGATCGGTGACATAGCCCTGGTGGCAGCCAGAAAAATTTTGCAGGCTGGCGAGCCGGGAGGCCACGCCTATGAGTTCGAGATCAGGCATGCCGTCCGTAGCTGTATCGGATATTCCTTTAACCGCAATTTCTGAACTGACTTGCTGGAAGGGAAAGGGCACTTCCGAGCCCATTAATACCAGCGAGTCATCCAGCGATACTCCCGCACGATCTAGCTGCTCGGCCAGAAATACCATGGGGGGAATGCCCACGCCACCGCCAAGCATGAGTTTGCGCGGCCTGTCGCTGTGCGGACTAAAACCATTACCTATGGGGCCGAGTATGCTTAGCTGGTCGCCGACGCTGGTCGTGCTCAGTGCCGCCAGTCCTGCGCCTACGATCTTATAAAGAAAATCGACTTCACCGGTTTCCTGGTTGGCGCGCATGATGGATAAGGGCCGTCGCATCGGGATATCACGGTCACATCGAATATGGGCGAAACTGCCGGCTACGGCATGGGCGGCGCACTCGGGGGCTTTGACCCGCAAAATAAACTGATCCCCGGCGAATGCTTCGTGACTGGTGACCAGGGCATCTTCCAGAAAAATTGTGCCACGATGCTCCTTTGCGTTAGATGTGCTCATGATTTATGTGAGTCCATGACAGCAGCCAGTACTGCCATACGCACTGCCAGACCATTGTTGACCTGTTGCGCAATGACTGACTGCGGGCCATCTGCCACCGAACCCGCAATTTCGACGTCTCGATTCATCGGGCCGGGGTGCATGACGATCGCATCCGGTTTGGCCAGCTTGATTCGATCATTCGTTAGGCCGTAGCGATGCAGATACTCTTGGTCCGTTAACAGGTTGGATTTTTCTTCGATGCGCTCGCGTTGTATACGCAATGCCATTACGACATCAGCGCCCTCAATCGCGGTGTCTACTTCTCGTGAGAAGCTGGCTCCGGGGTAAAGATCCATATCGGGGGCGAGGCCTTCGGGCGCGACCAGTCGCAACTCGTTGTCGCCCATGATGCCGAGGCCCTCAGATATAGATCTCGCTACGCGGGAGTGTGCAATGTCACCAATGACCGTTACGACTAATCCGTCTAACGTGTCTTTGTTCTGCCGAATAGTCAGAAGGTCGAGCAGTCCTTGCGTAGGGTGGGAAATATTTGCTTCACCTGCGTTGAGTACGCTCACGTGAGGATCTACGTTGCCAACTATGAAATCAGGGATGCCGGCACCGGCATCGCGCACCACGAAGATGTCCACCTGCATGGCCTGCAAGGTATAGATCGTATCCAGCAGGCTTTCCCCCTTTATTCGCGAGGACATGTTGACGTCCAGGTTCAGCACGTCGGCGCTGAGTCGCTTGGCGGCCAGTTCGAACGAAGCGCGTGTCCGTGTGCTTGGTTCGAAGAAAAGATTGGCAACGGTATGACCGGCCAGAACCGTATCGCGCGCAGGAGGTTGCCCCACAGGTGTCTGATAGGCTTCTGCCTGATTCAGTAATCCTGTAATAAATTCCGAACTTAAACCCTGAAGTCGGATGAGGTGTCTGAGCGCACCTTGTTCGGTCAGTTGCGCGCTGGCCTTGTCGCTATTTGTCATGGATTTTGTTTAGACCGGTCGAGCAGTATTCATCCAGCTTTCTGCGATAAGCTGGGCGGCAACGGCATCGATGTCTTCCTTTTTTAGTTTCTTGTTGCGTATGCCTTGTCTGCGTTGCTCGCGGAGCAGCGATTCGGCTTCGACGGAAGTATAACGCTCATCGACAAACTCTACTGGTAGTTGAAAGAGAGATTTCAACCTGGTTGCGAATCTCTTAACTACCTCGGTCATGTCAGAATCACTCCCGTCACTATTATAAGGGAGGCCAAGCACGATCAGGTCGGGTCCCCATTCACTGATCAGTTGTCCTAGTCTTACCCAGTCTGGTTCACCTGCGATTGCAGTAACCGTCTCAACGGGGCTGGAAGTACCTGTCAGGCATGACCCGCTAGCCACACCTATCCTACGCTGCCCGAAATCGAGGGCAAGCAAACGTTCGGGTGCTTTGTTCGGCCGGGAACTCACTGCCGAAGACCCGGCACCTCAGGCGCTGCCCGCTTCCAGGCTAAGATTGGCGGGGTCTATTCCCAGCGAACTGGCCGCCCTGCGCCAAAGGTCGTCAGGCGGCGTATCAAATACAATATCTGTCGTGGCCGGAACGGTCAGCCATGCATTTTGTCTGAGTTCGTGCTCAAGCTGTCCCGCGCCCCAGCCAGCGTAACCCAGGGCCATCAGCATGCGATCCGGGCCATTGCCCGCTGCCACGGCAGACAGGATGTCCTGCGAGGTCGTCACATAGATAGACTGGTCTACCTCTGTAGTTGCGTCCCAGTGCTGCGGAGATTCGTGCAGCACAAAACCCCGTTCGGCCTGAACTGGACCGCCGCGAAGTACGGGCTGTGAAAGAAGGTCGTCAGCCGATGTTTCTAGCGATAACTGCTGGAGTATCTCGCCCAGTTCCATACCTATGGGTTTGTTAATGATAATGCCCAGAGCACCTTGCTCGCTGTGCTCGCAAATAAAGGTGACGGTATGCTGAAAATTCGGATCGGTCATGCCTGGCATGGAAACCAGTAATTGTCCTGCGAGTGTTTTGGTTTCTTCCATATCGATGTGCTCCCTTCCTCAGACAGCAGCTCGCGGTAAAGATTCCGGTTCAGATAAAATAAATCAGCGTATCGGAACCCTGCATCAAGGGACTGTCATGCGGCCAACACTGTTGCCGGTAAACTGCCACTCGTAAGAAAACTTAAGCGCATCATAATCATTTCTGAGGTATTCGGGAAACGGATCAAATGGGGCAGCCAGTCGCAATATTTTTACGGCCGCCATATCCAGCTCACGGCTGCCTGATCCGTTCAGAATGATAACCTCCGTCAGGTCACCATTCGCCGCAATACTGACTTCCAGTACGGGGTTATGCACGCCCGGTTCGTCGAGTGCCGAATAGGGAAAGTTGATGGTGCCCACCCGTTCCACGCGGCGCTTCCAGCCATCCAGGTATGCGGCTATGCGCGACTCGCGCGTATTGGCGCTGATGATCATTTGCCGGGGCTGCGCACCTTTCAGCATGGTTTCGGTATCGGGCGTGGCCAGTATCTCTACGCTGTTTGCGGTTCCCGGCATACCTGTGCGCAGCGGTGCTGAGTCCACAATCTTTTCGCGGCGCTGTTTTTCCGCCATGACCCCCGAATCGGGCGTGCGCGCATACAGTAACTGTTGTGCATCCGACTGTTCAGCTACCGGTTGCATGCTTTTATCAATGCCATCCTGCTCGGGGCCGGGCATTGCGGGGTTGGCATCGCGGCCGTAGGCAATTCGCAGCGCGCCATCTTCCTCTGTATTACCTGAACCGGTCAGACTCTGTTGCGCCAGGTATTCGGCATCTTCACTGTCCGGGCGCTTCTCGTATTCGCGCGTTAGCAGGACAACATCCATTGAAGAGGCATCCGCTGGCGAACTGTCTGGAGTTCCGGCCGTAAAGCTGATCCCGAGGATGAGTACGCCATGAAATAATGCCGCGACAAACAACATGGTCGCGAGATTGTCCGGTCGGGTCTGGAGTGAAGTGGGGGGCGCGTTGCCTGGCATGGCAGCGTGCGCCGTGTTGCCGGTGACGACGCCATTCATCGCGCGATCCTCATTTCGGCAGAGTCACATACCGTCAAAGCTGGCTACCCCGCACAAGTTATTGCGCTGTTGCTGGTCAAGTATTAATACCATGAATGTTTCGTCCGGTATGCCCTTCCACTGACAGCGGAAATCATGCAGTGAGCCGCGTTCAAATCCGAAGCGCGGGTAATAAGCAGCATGACCGATCACGATAATAAACGGGCAACCGGTCCGGCGCAGTTGCTCTATTCCCGCTTCCGACAAGCGTGTGCCTATGCCCTGACCCTGATTTTTCGGGAGCACCGCGAGTTGGCCGAGTCCCATGCCCGCTACTAAACCAGCACGTGTCTTAAGTGTGACAGGACTAAACAGCACGTGGCCAAGTAACTCGCCATCCTCTTCAGCGACCAGGGACAAAATATCATCGCGCTTGGCTCGGAATTGATCAAAAGAGACCGTTTCCCCATGCTCGGCAAAGGCAGCGGCATTCAGTTCGCTTATCGCATCGAGATCGTGGGCCCGGTTTTGTGGTCGAATGTTCAGCACAGCGGCTAGGCTCTCAGGCCGCTGCTTTGCGCGCTGACAATTTTTTCTCAATACAATCAATAAGATCGGCAGCCAGATCGACATTGGCATACTTGTAGATCTCACGGATACCGGTAGGGCTGGTTACATTGATCTCGGTGAGATAGTCCCCGATGACATCGAGCCCGGCGAAAATAACCCCGCGACGGCTCAGCTCCGGACCCACCTGCTCACAAATCCAGCGATCTCTGTCTGTTAGCTCGCGAATTTCTGCTGAAGCGCCCATAACCAGGTTGCCGCGGTTGTCATCGGCGTCGGGGATGCGCGCCAGCGCATAGTCTGGCGCTTTGCCGTCGACCAGGATTATGCGCTTATCGCCTTCCAGGATTTCCGGAATGTAAGTCTGCGCCATCGTGAAGCGCGTCTGTTCCTCCGTAAGCGTTTCAAATATCACGTTGGCATTGTTATCCCGATGATCGACCACGAAGATGGATTTGCCGCCCATGCCATCGAGCGGTTTTACGACAATACGCTGGTGATGATCTTTAAACGCATTAAGTTCATCGATATTCCTGGTGACCAGCGTGTCCGGAGAGCATTGCGGAAACCATGCGGTGTAGGCCTTTTCATTCATGTCCCGCAGGCTGGCCGGTCGGTTAACCACAAGCACTCCTGCAAGCTCAGCGCGCTCGAGTATGTATGTCGTGTATATGTACTCCATATTGAACGGAGGGTCTTTGCGCATCAGGATAACGTCGAGATCCGCCAGCGCCATGTCCAGAGGTTCTTGCTGCTCATACCAGTTATCAGCGCTATCCATTACACGTGTGGCCCGGCCACGACCTCGTGCCTCGCCGTTTTCAAGGCGTAAATCACTGATCTCGAAGCAGATAAGTTCATGGCCCCGTGACTGAGCTGCCAGAAGCATAGCCAGGCTACTGTCTTTGGCAGGTGTTATTGCGGCGATCGGGTCCATGACCATTCCGATGCGTACAGATTTCATATTCAGGCCTCTTTTGGATGGGGGCGAACCCATCCCTGTTTTTTGTGTATTCTGGCGCAGAGTTGCTGAAATATCAGCTATTCACGGTTATTATCTCTCATGTTGTGCGAATGGGTTAGGCTTGTGGTGGGCCAGTGGCTGATAAGGCCGTATTGTGTTGTCGTGGCATCGCTGGCAGCCCGCCGGTGACTATGGGGCTTGATCCGACCGGGTTTCTGGCGGACGCAGGGGCCGTAGATGCGAATCATTCATTATGTTAAGAAAGGTGTCAGGGTTTGCCGGAATCCTGTGTAGCCCTTTAGGAGGCGCGTGTGGTAGATGACTCAGCTCCCGATTTGCAGGGGCTAAAAATCCTTGTGATTGATGACAGCAAGACGATAAGACGGACAGCCGAAACCTTGCTCGCCAAGGAGGGTTGCACCGTTTTTACCGCAATGGATGGATTTGACGCGCTGTCTAAAATTGCGGATCACCATCCGGATGTCATTTTCGTCGACATCATGATGCCGCGGCTGGACGGTTATCAAACTTGCTCTCTGATCAAGCACAACAGCAGTTTCAAGGATACGCCGGTCATCATGTTGTCGAGTAAGGATGGCCTGTTTGACCGCGCGCGCGGCCGAATAGTTGGTTCCGAGCAGTATCTGACCAAGCCGTTTACCCGCGATGAATTGCTGGAAGCGATATCCCGGCAAGTAGCGCGGCACAACTGAATATTAGGGGCACGGTGTAACAATGGCGCTCGTATTAATAGTCGATGATTCACCCACAGAGCAGCATATTTTCTGCAAAGCACTTGAACGGCATGGCTATGACACAGCTGTAGCTAGTGATGGCGAGGAAGCTATAGCGGCTGCGCTGGAAATGCAGCCCGAGGTGATCGTCATGGACGTTGTTATGCCGGGTATGAATGGTTTCCAGGCTACCCGGCGGTTGTCGAAAAACCCGGCTACAGCCAATATCCCGGTGGTTATTGTAAGCAGCAAGGGGCAGGAAACAGATCGCATTTGGGGCTTGCGCCAGGGTGCTTCGCAATACCTGGTAAAGCCGGTTGATTCCGGTGAATTGGTGGCGGCGGTGGAGGCCGCAATGGGCAATGAGTGAGCATGACCAAAGCAGCCTGGCAAAATTGCGCGATAAACCGTTCGAGTTGTTGCGTGAAATGGAGCGGCTTAGCAGTTTGGCACTTGCTGATGGTTCGATGCAGGGAGAGGATGCGCAGGAATGGGTTGGCATCGGGTTCCAGCTTGCTAATGAGAAATTTCTGGTTGCACGTGAAGAGATACGTGAAGTTATGATTTTGCCGTCGAAACTGACGAGAGTTCCGGGGGCCAAAGACTGGGTTGTTGGCCTGGCGAATTTACGCGGTCAGCTTCTGACCGTGATCGATCTGCGCATTTTCCTTGGTTCTGGCACGAGCAAAGGTGTTCGCACGGCGCGGGTACTGGTTGTTGATAGCCCGGATATGCCCGTAGGAATTATTGTCGATGAGATTTTTGGTTTTCGTCGTTTTAGCGAGAGCGAATTCACGGAAACAATTACCGAAACAGAATTACGCTGTGATCGCTATATGTCCGGCACATGTGTCAGAGGAACTGATGTATGGCCGGTATTCAGTTTAAAAAAGCTGCTGGATGCTACTGAATTTCAGCAGGCCGCGGCTTGAGCGCCCGGCAGTATTGCAATGATATTGCAATGGTCTAGCGCATGATTGGCGGAGCTATAGGAATGCAAAGAAATGGCAGATAGAACCAGCGAGGCGCGATACTTGCCTGCACTGGCCGTATTGCTGTTATTGATCCTCGGTGTCACGGGTTGGTGGCTGTATGAATTAAATGCCCGGTCAACCGTGGCCGATTCGGCCTCGGCATCATTGGATCTCGAGGCGTTCGTTAGCGTCAATGCAGCGAGTCTGCAGGCGCGTCGCGCGGTTGCAGGCGATAGTCAGGCGTTTGCGGAGCTTAAAACAACGTCCGAGGTTCTGAGCCGCCTTCAGGCGGAGGCTATTTCGGAAGCCCAACTTGCTGATCTGGAAAAGATTGGCGGCGAGGTGGCTACGGTGCTCTCCGGGCAGGACAGTTTACTGGCTCTGCAGGCCGAAGTTTCCCGGCTTAATAACTGGGCGCCCGAGTTCGCTGGTTCCATATACGCGTTGCAGGGTGAACTCAGCATTCAGCGGCAGCCCGTCGTCATTGCTCAGTTGGAACGATTGCGGCTATTAGGCACTTCTATGCCGGTTCTCGCACGGGGGCTCTTTAGGGGTGACGCAGGTCTCGACAGTCAACTGATCGACAATGAGATGGAACTACAGCAGATAGTCCGCGCGCTGCAATCGGGTGATCCGGCACTGGGTATAGTGCCCATTGCCGAGGCCGATACAGAACAAGCTATTGTGAGCCTGGCGGCTCGCGCCAGCCAGATTGGTGATAGTGCGCGCAACGCATCTCAGTTGGCGGGCCGCTTGCCTGCGGTCAGGAATGCCAGTAATGCTATTGATCAGCTGTTAGTTGATTTCGATGTTGATTCCGGTGCGCAGGGTCAGGCTAAAGCGGCAACTGACGTGGAAGCGGAGTGGTTGCGGATTTACGCGATGCTTGGGGGGGCCGTGTTTATCGTTCTGGTCATGTTGGCGCTTTGGATGCGCAGCCTTGGGCAGAGCAGCAAGTCTCAGCGTCTTGCCATGCAAAGCGAGCGTGATCAGCAAGCGATTCTGCAGTTGCTGGACGAACTGGGCAATCTCGCTGACGGCGACCTGACCGTGCAGGCAACCGTGACCGAAGACGTTACCGGAGCGATTGCCGACTCGATAAACTATGCGATTGAAGCGCTGCGAGATCTGGTTGCTACGATTAATAAGGGTGTCATTCTGGTTGAGGATGCGTCCAGACAAACGCAATCCAGTGCGCAATCGTTGGAAGCAGCCAGTGAGGCTCAGTCGCGGCAGGTAAAAGCGGCGACTGAAGCGGTGCATCATATGGCAGCATCCATCGATGAAATATCCGGGAACGCGGAGCGTTCCTCCGATGTGGCGCGCCATTCGGTCGATATTGCGCACAAAGGCGGCGATGCGGTTCGCCGGACGATTGAGGGCATGAATACTATTCGCGAGACTATTCAGGATACAGCCAAGCGCATCAAGCGACTTGGCGAGAGCTCGCAGGAAATTGGCGACATCGTGGAATTGATCAACGATATCGCCGACCAGACAAATATTCTGGCCCTGAATGCGTCTATCCAGGCTTCAATGGCAGGCGAAGCCGGGCGCGGATTCGCCGTAGTTGCTGATGAAGTGCAGCGGCTGGCAGAACGGTCTGCCAATGCGACCAAACAAATTGAGGTGCTGGTAAGCACTATTCAGTCTGATACCAACGAGGCCGTGGTTTCTATGGAACGCAGCACCACCGACGTGGTGGGAGGTGCGTTGCTAGCTGAAAATGCAGGCGCTGCGCTTGAGGAAATCGAATCAGTGTCCAATCAGATAGCGATGCTGGTGCAGAATATTTCGGGTTCATCGCGCGAACAGACTGATGCCGCGAAGACCGTGTTGCAGATCGTCGAGCGACTTAATCAGATTAGCGGAGAAACGGATGCCAGTGCTGCGACGACCGCCAATTTTGTCAGCAAGCTGTTTGAATTGGCGTCCCAGTTGCGTGAATCGGTGTCCGGGTTTGTGTTGCCGGAAGACAAAATGGATGCTCAGGCAGCCGGGGAATCGGCCGCCGATTTGAGCGATGACGACCAGAACAAACCGGATGAGGGGGAAGATGATTTTGCGAGTCAGACTTCAAAGTTGTTTGCAGACCAGAACACAGCCTGAAGGCTATTAAGCGAGCCTGATGACTATTACGGCCAGACCCGAATCATTTCATATAGTCGGTGAGCAGATTGCTGCAACGCTCGCCGATGCTCGTCTCGCGTTGGAGAACTATGCGGACGGCGACGCTGATCCCGCCAGTCTGCATGCCTGTGCCGAGTTTCTTCATTCGGCCCGCGGAGCGCTTGAGGTACTTGAGGTCTATGGCGCGAGCCTGTTGGCCGAGGAGATGGAGTCCGCCTGTCAGGTTCTGGAGCAAGGCACTACTGGCGAACTAACGAATGCGGCAATTGAGGCGCTCAGCCGGGCGATGGTCCAGTTGCCAGCGTACATCGATCGCGTTATGGGTGGCGGCAGAGATATACCGCTGGTGTTACTGCCATTGTTGAATGATCTGCGTGCTGCTCGTGGTAATCCGTTGCTGTCCGAAAGCACTTTGCTGCTGCTTAATCTTGAAACCACCACGCACTCACAGCCGCAAGAAGTTGAACGCGCGCCGAGCGGCGAAAAACTTGATGATCTGGCAGCAAAACTGCGGCCTCAATTCCAGCTAGGGCTGCTTGGCTGGATAAAGGGAAGCAACTCGGACGAAGATCTGCGTCGGATGGCCAACGTTGCAGCCCGGCTTGAGAAGGCTGCAAATACCAAAGAATTGCATCAACTCTGGTGGGTGGTCGGCGGCGTATTGGAAGCGCTCCTCGCAGGCGGGTTGGAAACCAACGTCGCGTTAAAGCGTTTGTTAGGCCAGTCTGATCGCGAGATCAAGAAGTTGCAGGAAGTAGGCGAAACCGAATACTCCGGCGAGCCTCCTACCGAATTAGTAAACAACCTGCTTTATTACATTGCGCGATCTGTTCAGGGTGGTGAACGCTGCGCGGCCATTCGTGCGGCGTTTAATATTTCGAATGTCTCACCTGGCGATGAGCAGGTCGAGGAAGTTCGCGAAAGCCTCTCCGCACCTAGTCCGAAACTGATGAAGACGGTAGCGGATGCGATTCGGGAGGATCTGGCGAAAGTTAAGGACGTGCTCGATATCTACGTGCGTATGGGCATGAAGGATGTCTCAGATCTGGAAGCGCAGATCGGGTTGCTTAGCAAGATCGGCGAAACATTGGGCGTACTGGGTCTTGGCTCGCTGCGTGAAATCGTCCGGCAGCGTACTCAGGAACTAGAGGAAATTGTAAAAGCACAGGAAGGTCCGGAAGAATCGAGACTGGTTGGCCTGGCAGCCGCATTACTTGAGGTTGAAGGGAGGCTTGATGCTGATCTGAACAGCCTCATTCGTCGTCCTGTTCAGGATGAAGAAGCGCCGGCGGATCCTGATTTCCGTGAGGTGACGGCTGCAGTGATGCGAGAGTGCATCATTAATCTTGCGCGCATCAAAGAATCGATTACGCAGATTCTTGCGCAGCATGGTGATAGTGCAGCGCTGGATAGCATTGAGCAGCAGCTTCGCGGAATTACGGCTGGCCTGATGATGCTGGGGAAACCGCGTGCTGTGCAGGTCTTCACCCGTGTTGGTGTCGCGATCAACAATTGTGTTCAGTCGAGCTCGGTTACAGCAGATTCGGCCAGTATTAATCGATTAGCAGATTCTATTGTCAGTCTCGAGTATTACCTCGAGACATTGCAGGCCGGCCGCAAAGAACCGGCGTACATGCTGGACGATGCCGAGCGCAGTCTTGATGTGCTGGACACCGAAACACCGTTCGCCTGGCCCGAAGACGAAGCCGTCGCCGGGTCGCATACGCGTACACTGCAAATTGATACCGAACAGCTGGAAGCACTGCCAGAAGCTCCTCAAAAGCCTGAAGTTCCAGAAACGCCGCAAGCACCAGCAAAACCAGAAGAAACCAGCGTTATACATTTGCCGGTTCTGAAAACTGGCGACGCGCAACCCGACCCGGAACTGCTGGAAATATTTATTGAAGAAGCTCGGGAAGAAATTGTAGCCATAAAAAGGCATTTTTCTGTATGGATTGAAAACCAGGTTGATGATGAAGCGCTGATTACTGTCCGGCGGTCGTTCCACACGCTGAAAGGTAGCGGACGCATGGTGGGCGCAGCGCGTATAGGTGAGTATGCCTGGCATCTCGAAAACCTCCTGAACCGAGTTATCAGCAAGACCATCAGCACGGGGCCGGCACTTGTCAGCTATCTCCAGGATGCGATTGCAGCGGTACCGCAATTGCTGGAGCAGTTGGAAGTGGGCACCGCACCTTCAGTGGATGTGGATGCATTGGCTTCTGCTGCGGTGATATTTGGTGAGGGTGATGTTCCCGCCCAATATACGCTCCCACCGCGACCGGATTCCGCAGTTCAACCGGAAGTTGCAGTCGCCGATGATGTTGGTGAAACACCGGACGAGCTGGAAGCAGCGCCGGTAGAGATGGACCCCGTGCTGCTGGACATACTGTCGCGCGAAACAGCGGGGCATCTGGCCGCTTTACGAGACTTCTTGAACGAGTGTGCGATTGACACGCCGCCTTACGCCATTACCCCGGAAATGCACCGGGCATGCCATACCTTGCATGGCAGTATGACGATGGCCAAGGCCGATCAGGCTACCGTTATTACCGGCCCGTTGTACCAGATAGTTGAGCGCCTTTTCCGCAGCGATACAGGAATGGCGGCGGAGGTTCACCAACTTGCCAGCAGCTGCGCAGATGCGATCGAAGCAGTTATTGGCTACCTGGGCGACCCCAATGGCATATCGCCAGATACAGCGGAGCTGCAAGCCCGTTTAGACAGCGCTGCCGAAAAGTATGCCGCGGAACCCGCGGATGAAACGTTAGCTGATATACAGCCGGAATCTGAAGAGCCGCAGCCGGTCGATGACACGCGAACCCAGGTGCTGGCCGAAACTATCGATGTTGATCTGTCCGCGACGGATGATGTTGCAACTGAAGTAACGCAAGCCGCGCCGGAATTCGATGCTGAAATTGCGGCCATTTTTTCCGAAGAAGCAGCCGAGATTCTGGAAGCGGCGGATATCGCCATAGCGAGCCTGGCCAGTAACCGTGAGAACACCGCGCCACTGGCCGAGTTGCAGAGGCATCTGCACACGCTCAAAGGCGGCGCGCGAATGACCGGCGTTACCACGATGGGTGATTTCAGCCACGAACTGGAAAGCCTGCTGATGCGGGTGGATCAGGGTGGCAAGGGGCTGGACGATGCGACTTACAGTCTGTTGCAAGCCAGTGTTGATGAACTGCACCGCATGCGTGAACAGGTATTGAGTGGTGTAGTGTCGCCACCCAGTCAGGATCTGATGGCAAGATTGGCGGGTGTCGTGGAAGCAACCATGATAACGCCCGCCTTGCTTCCGGCTGACAAGCCGGCAGAGGTGGAGGCCGAATCTGCAGAAACCGCAGAAACCGCAGAAACCGCAGAACCGACCGTACCTGAGTTGCCGTTCATCGAGATTCCAGAGCCGGATATCGCTGAACAGGCTGAAGAGACTGAGGCTGCGGATGTCGAGCAGACTCACCCGCCTGCGGAAGAACCGCCGTCAGAGCGGCCCCTAGTTCCCGAGCCAGACCGACTGGCAGAGCTGGCCCGCGAACTGACTGATGGGCAGCCCCCGGAAATTTTGCAGCCCTTGCCCGACGAATTAGCGGCAACCTCTGCTGTTCCTGCTGTTCCTGCTGTTCCTGCTGTTCCTGCTGCGGCGTCTCGCAGAGAAATGGCACGCGTCGATTCGGCGATGCTGGAAGACCTGCTGAATAATGCTGGCGAAATAAGCATTTTTCACTCCCGATTAAATCAGCAAATGAGTTCTATTCAGTTCAATCTGGTGGAGCTTGGGCAGACCGTACTTCGGCTGCAACAACAGTTGCGTTTGCTCGAAGGCGAGACCGAGGCGCAGATACTTTTCCGTCACCAGAGTGAAGCTGAAGGTGACGAAGCGTTTGATCCGCTGGAGCTCGATCGTTATTCGACTATTCAGCAATTGTCCCGCGGCCTGTCGGAGACGGCCAGCGACGTCAGCAGCATTAAGGATTTGCTGCAGAACCTCGCGTCTGACACAGAGTCTATTCTGACGCAGCAGACTCGCACGACATCAGAGTTGCAGGACAACCTGATGCGTACTCGGATGGTTCCTTTCGATCAGCATGTGCCGCGACTATCGAGACTGGTTCGCCAGCAGGCAATGGAAAGCGGAAAAAATGTTGAGCTGGTTGTCGAGGGCAGCAGCGGCGAACTTGACCGGCAGGTCATGGAGAAAATGTTACCGCCTCTGGAGCATATGTTGCGCAATGCTGTGAATCACGGCATCGAGGACCCTGCTGCGCGGGATCAGTCTGGCAAGCCCGCCAATGCGACCATAGTTATTCGTTTCCGGCGTGAAGGCGCCCAGGTACTCATTGATATTGTGGATGATGGGGCAGGGCTGGACCTGGAAGCTGTTCGCCATAAGGCGGTTGAGCAGGGCGTTATAAAGGCTGATCACCAACTGACGGACGAGGAAATTACGCAGCTGATTTTGAGGTCCGGGCTGTCTACAGCAGAAAAGTTGACGCAGTCTGCGGGACGTGGCATCGGCATGGATGTGGTGACCAGCGAGATCGCCAAGCTGGGCGGCATGCTTTCAATCCAGTCGGTTGCCGGCGAGGGATGCACCTTTACCGTTCGTTTGCCCTATACGCTGGCAATTACGCAGGCGTTTATTGTTAAGGTCGGTAACGAGGTGTTCGCATTGCCTTTGCCAGCCGTTGAAGGGGTAGTGCGACTTTCCCGCAAAGAGTTTGATGAGCGATTGCAGCATGCTGAGCCCGCGGTTGAGTATGGCGGGCGTAAGTATCGGCTGCGGCATCTGGGTGTTTATCTTGGTCTTGGTCCGGCAACGCTCCCCGCAGATGAGGATCAGGTTGCTTTAATTTTGGTTGATGCGGGCGAGAACTCGGCGGCACTGATCGTTGATGAGACGGCTGATAGCCGCGAAATAGTGGTTAAATCTATTGGCCCTCAGCTGGCGGCAATTCGCGGAATAGCGGGTGCCACAATACTGGGCGATGGTCGAATTATTGTGATCCTGGACCCGGGCAGTCTCGTGCGTTCGGCTGTGCCAGGCACTATGGAAGTTCAGCCGGTTGTTACTATAGAAAGCGATTTGCCGCCTCTGGCACTGGTTGTGGACGACTCAATTACAATGCGTCGAGTGACCCAGCGATTGCTGGAACGAAATAAAATGCGGGTCCTGACCGCAAAAGACGGCATAGAGGCTTTGGAAGTATTGCAAGACCATACGCCGGAGATCGTGATACTGGATATCGAAATGCCGCGAATGGATGGATACGAATTCGCGAGCATTGTGCGTAACAAGCCCGAAACGGCAGATATGCCCATCATTATGGTGACCTCCCGAACCGGAGAAAAACACCGTGCACGTGCGATTGAGCTCGGCATCAATGATTATCTGGGCAAGCCATATCAGGAGCACGAATTGCTCGATGCCATTCGCAATATCCTGGGCGATTTTAACGTAGACGACAAAGTGCGCGAACGTGACACGGTATCGTGATTAACAGGGATCAAGTATGGCGGTAATTGCCGAAGAACTTTACAGTCTGCTGGTGCCACTTGGTGAGGATCGCCTGATTGTGCCCAGAAGCTGTATCGCCGAGGTAATACGCTATACCTCAGCGCCTGTTGACGGTTCGCATGCGCCCTGGCTATACGGCATGACTCAGTGGGGTAAGCAGGACATTCCTATAGTTTCTTTTGAGACCTTGTGTGGGAAAAAGGCACCCGAGCTAAGTGGCCGCACCCGCGTAGTCGTGTTTCATCCGCTCGGCGTTGCTGCAGGCTGTCCCCCATACGGGCTGCTGTCCGAAGGATTTCCGCAAATGGTTAAGCTGAATCGTGAAGTTGTTGTGCTCGATGAAAGCTACCGCGTCCCGGACGATGTTCCCGTGGTGTGCCAGATAATTATGATCAAGGATCATGCGTTGATTCCGGATCTCGAATGGGTTGAGCGGAACATAGTTGCTGAGCTGGGTATCACTACCTAGTCCATCGCTCCCGTGCGGCGAGCTTGAATAAAGCAGGCTCGGCCAGGCATCATAGATCCCCTGCCAGATGCTGCAGCAAACTTATTGCGGTAACAGGCGCGGTTTCTGTCCTGAGTACGCGCGGACCCAGTGAGACCAGACTAAATCCGGCCCCAGCCGCTGCTATTTTTTCGGCCTGACTGAACCCGCCTTCCGGGCCGGTCAGCAATACTATGTCCTTTCCTGGATTGAGATGCTGGCCTATACCTGATTCACCATCAGGGTCGCACATGATGGCCTTAATCGAAGTGCTCTGATTCGTTCGGAATCTGTCAAGGCAATCAGCAAGCATTCGGGGCTCTTCAATCCCCGGAATTAAAACCCGACCTGATTGCTCGCAAGCGCTTATTGCGACGTTACGCCAGTGGCTGGTTTTCTTTGCGCCGCGTTTGGCATCCAGGCGCACCGTGCCGTGGTCGGTTAACACAGGTTGAATCGCAGTGACGCCAAGCTCTGTTGCCTTTTGCACAACGCTGTCCATGCGACTGCTCCTGCATAGCCCATGCCAGAGTGTGATGTTTAGAGAGGACTCTGTCGCCGGTTGTTGCGCGTTTCCTAGTGCAACAGTTACCCGGTTCTTTGAAGCACTCTGGATGCTTCCCTGAAACTCGTTACCAGAGCCATCGAACAATACCAAATGGTCGCCAGTGACCATGCGCAGCACCTGTGCGACATGGCGGGCGGCTGTGCCTGCCAGCTCAATAGTTGTTTCGGCCACCAGCTTGTGTGGCGAATAAATTCGTGTTGATCGCATAAGCGCACATCGTGCAACATGTGTGCGATTCTGACAACGTAGGGATTGTGCAGGTATCATCACTGGATGTTCAGACTGAATAATGCAACCGGCTTGATTGACAATGCCCGGCAGGTCGATTCGCCGAACTGTGATGATCGACCGGCTGCTTGCACCCCCAGTTTAATCGTCATTCACGGAATCTCGCTGCCTCCCGGAGAGTTTGGTGGGCCCCAAATTGATCAGTTCTTTACCAATTGCCTGCCCGCCGATGCACACCCTTATTTTGAAGCGATTGCTGGCGTGACGGTGTCGGCTCATTTCCTGATACGCAGAGATGGAGAACTGGTTCAGTACGTACCCATAAGCAAACGGGCGTGGCATGCGGGCGAATCCTGCTACGATGGAGTTGATTGCTGCAACGACTATTCTATTGGAATAGAACTTGAAGGCGAAGATCATGTGCCCTATGAGGATGCTCAGTATGATTGCCTCACGGAACTTGTTGGCGTATTACGCGCTGGAAATGCAGCGCTCGCGGATGCCAGAATTGTTGGCCATAGCGATATTGCGCCAGGTAGGAAGACTGATCCGGGAGAAGCTTTCGACTGGCAAGATCTTTACAGACGGCTTGCTAAAAAGTGATCATACGTTGCGGGCAAATACAGGGATCTAACGGGCAATGAATTTTTTGGCTTTATTCCTTGGGTTGGGTCTCGAACGGCTGCTTACCCATCTTTTCCATCTGCGTGAGTTTCACTGGCTTGACCCCGTATTCGACTGGGTTTTGCGCAATCAGCGTATCACCCAGCCTAATCTGGCTGTCGCAGTTGTGGCACTGGCTGTATTGGCCGTCGTCGTGCCTGTTGGTTTGGTTGAGTGGGCTTTGCAGGACAGACTCGCCCAATTACCCCAGTATGTATTTGCAGTCGTGGTGTTGCTCTTCTGCCTTGGGCCCCGAGACCTGGGTGAGGAAGTGAACGACTATTGCAAGGCGATCGAAGCCGGCGACGAGGACGAATATCGGCATATTGCCAACGAACTGCTTGAATGCATGCCCGAGGCCGGCCAGCCGGCGCCCGATGTGGAAGAGGCGATATATGCCCAGGCTAATAATCGTATTTTTGGCGTAGTGTTCTGGTTTGTCCTGCTGGGTCCGACAGGCGCCTGGTTATTCAGAGTGCTGGATTTGATGCAGCGGCGGGCTGCATATTTTGCCTGCCAGGACTCCGGCGAAGAACGCACAGGCGAGTGGCCGCAACTGGTACAGGCCATATTGCTGATGCACAGGTTGTTTGCCTGGATGCCGGCAAGATTATTGGCAGTCGGTTACATGCTTGCCGGGAGCTACGATGGCGCGCTGGCGGCCTGGAAAAAACTGTACACCGTGAGTTCGGCATTTTTTCCTGGTCCAAACGACCAATTACTCGGCGCCGTTGGCAAGGGTGCTGTGCCTGTAATCGACGAAGGTGATGTTATTGCCCGGGCGCGGATAGCGCGAGATCTTGTAAGTCGCACACTTTGGATGATCTGGTGTCCTGTGCTGGCGCTGCTGACGATCTATGACCTGATGCTTTAACGGTAGTGGGCTGCCGGGCACTTCGTCGTGCCAGGGGTTGTCCCCGTAAAACTAAATGTCAGGATGATTTCTTCGCTGGCGTTTCGCGCAACTTGCCACCAGTCCATAGTACTTCCGCGTGGTCACTGCTTACGTTTAACGATCTGGCGAGCACAAACAACAGATCCGATAGTCGGTTTAGATAGCTAACCGAATACTCGTTAACACTGGCCTCTTCTGCCAGTGAGATGACCCGCCGCTCCGCGCGCCTGCAAACCGTGCGGGCCAAATGGCAAGCTGCCGCCGCAGCATTACCGCCAGGCAAAATAAAATCTTTTAATGGCGGTAGCGTGGCATTAAGTTGGTCGAGAGCTACTTCCAGCTGATCTACATCGATAGCGGTAAGTACCGCAGTACTTGGTATGCAAAGCTCACCGCCCAGATCGAACAGTTTTTGTTGAACGCCGGCTAACAGTTGTGCCGGGCCTTCTGGGAGACCGCAAGCCTGGACCACTCCCAGGACGCTGTTCAGCTCGTCGACGGTGCCGTATGCCTCAACCCGGATGTCATCCTTCCGCACGCGCGCCCCATCGCCCAGCCCCGTGCTGCCGTCATCGCCAGTGCGGGTATAAATTTTGCTAAGTCGATTGGCCAATTTTCTATCCGGTAGCTGTAATTTTCGCTTGTCAGGTTAAACGACGCAGCAGCCCCACGCAAAGCTTATGCGGCCAAGAAACGCAGGCAAAAAAAACCCCGCTGGGTGAGCGGGGTATACGGGTTATTGTTGTTGTCGCGAATTCGGTTTCTGTTTCAGCGTACGGGCTGTGGTGGATTATTGTTATTTTAGTTACGGATCTTATTATTATTATTGTTGTATATTCTTTTTCTTGTTTCGTCCGTTATCTTCTGGCTTCGATGTCTGTTAATCAGATTTCGAATTGCCCTGCATCACAGAAACCTTTTTGTGCGCATGTATATATAAGCAAGTCCTGTGCCAACCTTGCTTTACTTGTATAAAAACAATAGGTTGTGAAATTCGGTTTAAATGCTTTGATAGCACGATTTTCGATCCTGTAAATAGTTTCGACACTGCATACAAGGTGAAATTCCTTCTCAAACCCGATATAAGCCATTGCTGCTGCGGCCAATGCAAGTCCCACTTGGAGCTATTTAGGGCGCTAATATCGGCGCAGAGCAACGCGCTCGCACCAGTTTGCTGTGGAAAAGCGGTGCATAGCTTGGGTTTTTATCCCACTCATGCAATTTAGTGTAAGTTTTTCCGACATATGATGCAGTGCATTGCTTTTACTAGGGTTGCAGTCGAAAGGCTGTCCACGCACCCGGCTTCGGAGGCTTGTCACCCGCCAGCTCCAGAGGCCTTTCCCAACGGCCGCGGTCATGCAGTCTGGCCTGGCCTCTGACCCAGAGCTCTGCGGCACTAACCCATATTCGGTAGCCGCCCCAGAACGGTGGTCTGGGGATCTGCATAATCCCTGAGTCCATCGCCAGGTTGCTCAGCTTGCGAGCTGTGGCGGCATGTTTGTTGAGTAGCATCTGCCGCGATTTTACAGGTTGACTCTGATTGCTGGCCCAGGCGCCGATCTGGCTCTCCTTGTCTCTGCTGGCAAAATAGGCATCGCTTTCTTCTGCGGGCGACGGCAGTGCAAGGCCCTCTATGCGCACCTGGCG
>Ga0316194_10000528_pt1 | contig 24623 bp, 22 predicted proteins | sample CroRivsedime1_MG_FD_204936 | JGI IMG/M metagenome (GOLD analysis project Ga0316194, IMG submission 204936) | Coastal sediment microbial communities from Maine, United States - Cross River sediment 1 | ecosystem: Environmental > Aquatic > Marine > Coastal > Sediment | place: USA: Maine...
ATCGCGGCATAAAGTACTTCGGTGTAGAAGCGCTGCAGTGACTGCGGTAAGTGCGCCGCCCTTACCCACAACTCCAGTTTATCTTCCTGCTGCTGCAACTCAATGCCGATGCTGGGCAAAATGACTCGGTTGTAGCGCACCAAGAGTTTCAACGCATCGCCAATAGTCGCGCTGGTCATCAAGGCATATCCAAAGATTCCCTGGGAGGCGATACTGATTTGACTGCCAAATCTGAGCCCAAGTTGGCCGTCTTTTGACAACTCCAGTGCATTCGTACAAGCGATATCAAGCTGCCTGGCGGTCAGACTAAGTGGTTCCTGGGTATCGAGTTGCTGCGCACCGGTATTGCGCAGCAGTTGTGCTCGCGATATGCCGTCGGGCTCCAGCACTTTTAGCAATGTAGCGATGTAGTACGAGTGCATGACAGCCTCTTGATGGTATTTAACCCATAAGATGACCGTATTTAACTCTAAATACGGTGGTATTTAACCCTGTGGTTGATGGTATATAACCCCATTTAGGTGCTCCAGGTCAACTAGGATGTCACCTCGTTACTAACCTACACCACCGGAGCACCGTTATGTCTTCTGCCGCGCAAGCCGCCCATTACTCAAACCCGCCCTCTGCCAGTGAAGCTACCAGTCAGGCAACTACGCCGGCGAACGTGCAGATTAAGCCGCGCAATCGCTCACATGATATTGCACAGGCGCTGGAAGGCGAATGGTTGGATGACAACGCCTTCTTAACTGCAGTCTTCAATGGCATGTCGATCACCTTCCCAGCGGGTGAAAAGTTTTTCATCGACAGTGTCAGGCATTACGGTAATGACGTTACGGACCCAATCTTAAAGGAACACATTCGCGGGTTCTGTGGTCAGGAAGGCTTTCACCGTCGCGAGCATCAGCGCTACAACGAAGCGCTGTGTGCGACTCGTGGGTACGACCTCGAAAAGCTCGAGGGGAAGATGACGAAGCGATTGGCCTGGGCCCAGAAAAACCTTTCACCACTGCAAAACCTGGCTATCACAGTGGCAATCGAACACTTCACTGCCGTATTGGCCGAGCTATTATTGAGTTCCGATTCCGTTATGAACAAGGCCGACCCCGCAATGCGCGACCTGTGGCGCTGGCATGCCGCCGAAGAGATGGAACATAAGTCGGTTGCGTTCGATGTTTACCGCGCAGTCGGTGGTAGCGAATCGCTGCGCATTGCCGTCATGAAGCGTGCCTCTTTCTTTATCGGGCTGGAACTCATGCGGGCGCTTCTCTATATCCTGCGCAAAGACGGCCAACTGTTTAACGTGAAACTATGGCGCTCTGGAATCGTCGGATTGTTCGGTAAACAAGGTGCATTCAGCGGCGGCCTGTCACCTTATAAGGATTTTTACGCACAGGGTTTTCATCCATGGCAACAAGATACCCGGCAATTGCTGGTTGATTGGGCGGCCGAGGTGACTCCCCAAGCGGCTTAGCGCCAATGAGATATTGAAGATCTACTGCCTCAACTCAGTAGTCTGGAGTCCACACTCCCACCACCCGCTATGAGTCGGATGCTCTAACAGGAGTCTGGGCGAGAAGTTGTAGAAAGGTAACGAGATTTTCTGATGGAATGGGGCTGGGTAGCCCTCCGTGTCAGGCTGGTTGGCAGCAGGGTTTGTGGTGCGGCGATCCTGTGGAAAAGCAGTTCGAACACCGATGGGTGTGTTTCCGATTCAGCATGGCGATGCGCATCATTATTCCGCTTAGCGTGCCGAAGTCGATGATGTTATGCATCGTCCGAGCGTTGTGTGCGACCGAACTTGACATCGCCACACTAATATTTAATATTCGGCGACAGGCAATGATAGATAAAAATAGCTCATGACCGACTACCTGGTGCGCGCTTCTGCCCTGCAGGGCGTCAGACCCACCGTTGAACAGCTTGGCGGAGATGCCGATGCACTGCTGCGGAAAACGGGATTGACTGATGCCGAAAAGGATGCCGACTCCTGGATTTCCTACCGCAGCTTCTTGTTGCTGCTAGAGGAGGCCGCGCGGGTCACCGGCTGTCCGCACTTTGGCCTACGCCTTTCGCAGCAGCAGGACATCGGCATTCTGGGTGCAGTTGGCTTCGTTATGCAGCAGGCACCGGATTTGCGTACTGCGCTGAAGGAACTCGCCGCCCATTTCGCCCACCACAACCAGGGAGCGACCATCTCATTGCAAGTGGAAGATGCAACCGCACTCTGGCGCTTCTCCTGTAAGCTGCAGGGTTATGCCCCCTTGCGGCAACAGGCTGATCTCGTGGGTGGCCTCGCCGTTGATATGATGCGGCTGTTATGGAGACCCACGTGGGCACCCAACGCGGTCTACCTGCCGCACGCGGAGCCACAGGATATGCGGCCCTACAAAGCACGCTTCGCCTGCCCGATCTTTTTCAACTGGGATTCCATGGTAATGACCTTTGATCCGCAGATCCTGGACGCGCCGATAAGGGAGGCCAACCCGCAGCTGCACCAGGTACTGGATGATCATCTGCGCAACCTGAAACAGGATTACCGCGATGACTACCCGGCACAGATCAGGCACCTTATCAGGCAGGCATTGACCACAGGCGACTGCTCCATCGAAAAAGTGGCGGGTTTTCTGGCTATCAATAAGCGCACCCTGCAAAGGCAGCTGCAAGCGCACGATACCAGTTACAAGAGTCTGCTCGAGGAGGTGCGCTTTGACATTGCCAAGGGCTACTTGCGGGAATCCAGCGGCTCGCTGTCAGCCCTGGCCGATATGCTGTGTTATTCAGAATTGAGTGTCTTTTCCAATGCATTTCGCCAGCACCAGGGAATGTCCCCCAGGGAGTGGAAGAAACGGCAATCGCCGGGCTAGGGTTCCAGCTGGTCTTTAAGCTGTCTTAGTGCCCGACCGAAAATCCATTGCAACAACCAGGCAGTGATTTTACCGCTGCAGGGGATCCAGGCATCGAAACGGATGGCCCAACGAACCCTGGTAATACCATTATCATCGGTTACATAGACATCACCCTGATGCCTCCTGAAGGGGGCGCCGCTGCGCAGCTGATAAGCGTAGTGCCTCCCCTCCTGCCACGCTGTAATCTCTTCGATGATACGCATACCCGGTGCGGTTAACTCGCGAATACAACCGGTAGCATTCGGGTGGGGCTTACCCTCGCGCAGCAGCCTGCCTTTGAATGGGGACCAGTCGGCGACCGCCGCATGATCAGTTAGTTTGCGCCACACCTCGTCCGCAGGCGCGTAGATTGCAATCTCGTTTTCGACATAGGGTTCATGGGAATTGAAGCCGGAAATCGACCAGAACGCCTTGCGTGCGTTGAGCATCTCAATGCTAAAGCCGTGACGATCATTTACGTACATAACGCGAAACACGCCGATATCTTGCACCTCGCCATTGGGCAGCATGCCGTTATGCACGGCATGTGCAAAGGAGCGGTCATAGTCACCCCGTTCACGATAGCCCAGCGCAATATTCATGAAACCCTGATCTGCGATGGTGTAATTACCCGGCCATGGCTTTGGCGCCGGCGACTCGTACTCAACCAGCTCCAGCAGGAAGTTGTCACTGCACAATAACAGGCTTTTGTGCTTTGCACCCGGTAAGCCCCACAATGATTCGTCCTCAGGGCTATGCAGTTGAAAATCTTTTACCACTTGCAATCCCATGGCATCGACATAGGTCTGGCGCGCCGCCTCAAGACTGGGAACCGAGGTGCGCATGGTGCGCACTACCGCGGGCACCTCTGGTCGCAATACAGTCGCATTAGCGCCCTCAACCAAAGTCAACGGGTCACGCTCATAGATTTCTACCAGGTTGCCCTCGGGGTCGGCTATACAGGCACGTCGCAGCCCTGTCTCGCCAACCACCTCAGGCCCATCCCTGCCGGAAAAAGCACAGACATTGCGCAATACCTGGTCAAAGTCAGTTACAGCGATACCGACCATGTTGTAGCCGATATCACAAGGGCGCCAATCATCCGGCTTCAGCCGCGAACGCGGCGTCCAGAATTGGAAAAATTCCAGTTGAAAATAGTCCTGCTGGTCGATCAGCCAGCTGCACTTCTCCCAGGCACCGGGAATTCCCTGCACCGTGGATGTTGCAGGGGGGAAAAAAATCACCTTGCCCGACCTGACGAATCCAAATACGTTGGCATACCACTCCCGCAAGGCCGGAGCATTCAGGGCCGAAAAAGCTACCTGGCAAATATGTTTGGTATTCTCGTTGTTCATCACCGTCCACTCCGGCCCGCAAGGTGGCAGGCAGCCATTTTGCCCGCGCCGGATCGTTTCAAATTGCGCATCATTTGAACCTCCAGCGCAGTAATAACTCAGAACTACGGGCAAACAGCTCCGGGAAATGTCGGGCAATCCATGCCATCAGGTTCGCCCTGACACCGGGTACTATCACCGACTTGCCTCTGGCAATACTCCTGGCAATCTTTTGCGCAGCCACCGCCGGCTCCAAAGTGCCCACCAGGTCCTTTAAAAAGCGAGTCTGGGGCACAGGAGCCCGGGACTCTGCGGCGATCATGGGCGTGTTCACCTCGGGGGGGCATACAAGATGCGCGCTGACACCACTGCCAGCCAGTTCCTGGCGCAGTGCCTGCACCATTCCGGTGAGTGCAAATTTGGATGCTGAATAGGCACTGTAACCATACAGCCCGATCAAGCCCGCCATCGAAGACACAAAGGCGACTTGACCGCTGCCACGCTTCAACATATCTGGCAAAAGGGCCCTGGCCACCTCGCGACTACCACCCAGATTGATATTCACAATACTGTCGAACTCAGCGGCGGGCGTATTCAGGAAGGTGCCATTACCGGCCACACCGGCACAAAGTATCACCAGGTCGGGGGCGCCGTAGGATGCAGTCGCCTCGAGCAGCCGGGCTGGCAGACCGTCATAATCCATTATATCCAAGGAAAGCCCGGCGATGACCTGGTCAGCGTGTACAGCCAACCTGGAGCAAATCGCTACGGCCGAATCGAGTTTTACCTGGTCTCGCGCCAGCAACACGATATCAGCACCAGAACCCGCATAGACTTTAGCCAGGCCCAGGCCTATACCACTGGAGCCGCCAGTGATGTATACACATTGCCTGTTATTCATGGTCGGCTTGTTGCCGCTGCTTCATCTTTTGCCATATCACGCAGTTCGGAACGCACAATCCTGTCCACCAGGCCATTCATGATGAAATCAGGTAAATAACGGTTACAGAAGTAGGTTAATCTGGCTTTTCTGCCGGGGATAATGACGCTGCGGCCGGCATCCAGCCCTGCCATAATTTCGCTGATAGCCTGCTCCAGGGATAAGGAACCACCGATATCTTTAAGCCTGCGCGACACCGGGTGCATATTCTGCATCTCCTGTAACACCATGGGTGTATCGACTTCCGGTGGACAGATCAGGCAGACGTCGATGCCTTTCGGTTTATATTCCAGTCGCAATACCCGGCCCAACCCGATAACACCGAATTTTGATGCACAGTAACCTGCGTAGGAGTAGTTGGCTGCAAAACCTGCCATAGACGCGACCAGCGCCAGGCGTGAGCCTCTACTCATGGTTGGCAGCACTGCCGCGGCGAAGTTGCGCGAGCCAAACATATTTACCTGGATAACCTGCTCGAAATGCTCACGCGATAATTCTTCAAAAGATTGCGCCCTTTGTATACCGGCACAATTAATCGCCAGTTGGGGACTACCCAACGCCGCTACAGCCTGCACTACTGCGCTGTCTAGCGCGTCGAAGTCCGTGACACTGGCTTCGTATGCCAGGATTTTTTGTGCGGCGTGTTCTTTGTTCCTTTCCAACTCAGCCAGCACTTCTACCTTGACCACCAGGTCGAATATCGCCACATTCGCGCCACGTTTAACATACTGCAATGCCAGGGCGTGCCCCAGGCCACTCATGCCGCCAGTCAGAAAACATGTTTTCGGTCTACTGTTATCTGTCATATTACTCACCCGGTGTTATATAGACTTACGTCGTGAATTCACGCGACGCGCCATCGCAGCAGCTCAGGCGGCCGCCGGCGGGATGATCTCAACCAGTGCCTGGGCATCTACCTGGGCCGCTTCCAGCAGGCTTAAACCCTCAAATGCCTTAAGGAATGGCATATCCAGTTTGACGATGGTGCCATCCGGCAGGATGTTGTCGAGGTAGCGACCATCCTTGCCATCGAACACGATAAACAACTCAGCACCCTCGTCACTCCAGGGGGTATGATCGTTGCCTTCATCCTCCCAGGCGGTTTCACCGGATGAGAAGCTGCCTTCGTCGTAAGCCCAATGCCCGCTGATGGTGTAGGCAATGGCGCGACAGTGATGAATATGCCGGGGCATACGCGTGCCGGGATCGAACTTGATTTTTACCACCACCCGATCCATTTTCTCATCGGCCTTGAGTATCTTGACGTAGACACCCTCCGCACCAGGCAGGGGAATCGGCAGGTAGTCCTGCTCGCCATCTCGTATAATGCTCATTGACTCGTTGATCATGGTGTAGCCTCCTTTGCAGCTAAGCGAATGATGTATCCAATGCTGGTAATTCTAGCGTTTCTGATTGGACAGCCATTGCTATTGCGCGACACATAGTTGTAAAAAAACGACAGCACCGAGGCTGTCGCAAGAACCCGCGGGGGGATTGAAAAACCTCGCAACTTACTGCCGGTAGAGAACTTCCATGATCTGGTCCACCGTAAAACTCGCCGGGCGCTGGCGTGGCGGAAACGCCTGCAGGCTCTGCACCAGTTGCATCACGGCCACCTGACCCTGGGCACCTACCGGCGCAATTTTCTTATCCCACCAGTTGTTATACCCATTGGCATCGGTATCGGCCCGCTCCAGCGGGTCGCGTCGCAAGTTGAACAATTTGGGTATGCGCAGCGTTACGAAAGGCTCGCGCCATACGTCAAAGCGCTTTGCCCGCTGTTCTGCGAACACCAGTTTCCAGTCACCGATACGCGCGCCCAACAGCAGGCCATCGTCACTGAAGTAAAAAAACTCGCGCCGCGGGCCCTGATCACTCTGGCCGGTAAGAAAGGGGAGAAAGTTGTAACCATCCAGATGCACTTTGAAGCTCTTGTCGCCGGCACGGTGCCCTTTTTTCAATTTATCCTTGATATCACTGTCACCTACTGCCGCCATCAAAGTCGGGATCCAGTCCTGGTGTGACATCACCTCGTTACTAACACTGGAGGCCGCTATTTTCCCGGGCCAGCGTGCTAGTGCCGGCACTCGGAACCCGCCTTCCCAGTTGGTATTTTTTTCACCGCGGAAGGGTGTAATGCCCGCATCCGGCCACATGTTGAAGTGCGGGCCGTTGTCGGTGGAATAGAGGACAATAGTATTGTCAGCGATTTCCAGCTGGTCGAGTTTATCGAGCAGGGCGCCGACGTGATCGTCATGTTCCATCATGGCGTCATTGTAGAAACCCTGCCCGGAACGGCCTAACTGCGATTGCTTGACGTGGGTGTAATAGTGCATCCGCGTGGAATTGAACCAGACAAAAAAAGGTTTTTCCTGTTGGTGCGCCTTGTCGATGAATTTAAGTGCGCCTGCCAGAAATTCCTCGTCCACGGTTTCCATGCGTTTACGGGTCAAAGGCCCGCTGTCTTCAATCTCACCGTCTGCAGAGCTGCGAATAACGCCGCGAGGACCAAAGGCTTTGCTGAACTTTGGATCCTTGGGATAGTCGGGATCTTCGGGTTGCTCCTCAGCATTGAGGTGGTACAGGTTGCCCAGGAACTCATCGAAACCATGGTTAGTCGGCAGGAACTCGTCGCGATCGCCCAGGTGATTCTTGCCAAACTGACCGGTGACATAGCCATGTGGCTTGAGCAGCTCAGCCAGAGTTGGATCTTCTGGCTGGATACCCAGCGGCGCGCCCGGCACACCCACCTTGGTCAGACCGGTGCGCACCGGCATTTGCCCGGTGATGAACGCGGAGCGACCCGCCGTACAACTCTGTTCACCATAGTAGTCGGTGAATAACATGCCCTCGCGGGCGATGCGGTCAATGTTGTCGGTGCGATAACCCATCAGGCCGTGACTGTAATGGCTGATATTGAGGATACCGATGTCGTCTCCCCAGATTACCAGAATATTGGGTTTTTCTGCGGCCTGAACCCCTGCAGAGGTAACGAGCAACAGTAACGCAATGGTTTTAAGAGAACGTAGATAGCGCATTATTTCGCACCTCAGTTGTTGATCAGTTGGTCGGCGCAGGCCGACGTTAGTGGTCGGTAAATCAGCGCGTGCCTGGCGCCTCAAAAAAGCCCCCGCGAACAGGTCGACAGGGGCTGCTACTTGCAACAATGTAATGGCTAGAACCGGTACCGGGCCTGGATGGCCACCGAACGGGGGCGCTGCGGCACGCCGAAATAGCTGTTGCTGTTGGACAGGGGTACGTCATTTTTCCAGGCGTAGGTGGTCTCGTCAGACAGGTTTTTGCCTATTAACGCCACAGACCATTTGTCGTTCTCGCCGTTCAGGGCAATACGGGCGTTCCACAGGGTCGCGTCATCGTGCTTGGTGCTGGGGTCCAGGTCGAGCGCCGAGTAGTATTCGTCGCTGTAGTTCATATCGACGCTTGTCAGCAGTTCCAGGCCGTTATTGAACGGATAAATATAGGTCACGCTGAGGTTGCTGCTCCACTCGGGTGAGAACACCAGGTCTTCATCTTCCAGATCCTGTCCACCCTTTTCACCAGGAGCAATATTGCTGCCATCATCTCTCAGGCAACCCGGGTTATTGACCGGGTCTGCTTCCTGGGGAACGGTGCAGGTGGCATTCTTGAAATCATCATAGGTGGCGTCAAGGTAAGCGAGAGACCCGCCCAGGGTCAGGCGTTCAGTAAGCGCCCAGCGCCCATCCACTTCCACGCCTTGCGTGATCGCTTCCCCTGCATTACCTACCTGAAATACGTCTCCTACCAGGGAACTGGTTTGCAGATCATCAAACTCTGAGCGAAATACTGCAACATTCAATTCAGCAGCGCCATCCAGAAGTGACATTTTGGCGCCCAATTCGTAGGCCAGGACCGTCTCATCGGTTACCTCGAGGATGGAAGGGTCCGCGCCTGGTATGGTTTGTCCATTGGGTTCGCCAGTGAAAATGCCATCTGACAGGCGTATCACGTCACCCGCGCCTGAATAAGACTCATCAAAACCACCGCTCTTGAAGCCGGTGCTGACACTGGCATAGAGCATGGCATTGTCAGTGGCGTCCCACTGGGTATTGAAGGACCAGGTCCACTTGTCCTTGTCGCGGTCCAGTCCCTGCCAGTTGTGACTGCGCAGGTCGCTGATAATGGCGAGATCCCCAGGTCTGGCAAGCACGACCACGTTGGGAAGGCCAAGACTGGTGGCTCGAGTACCCACCTGACTGGTAAAACTCTTATCGAGTTCCTTTTTCTCATGGTTGAAGCGCAGGCCGCCGGTTACCCGGATCGTGTCTGTGAGATTATAGGTTAGCTGGGCAAAAGCGGCATAAGTGTCAGTGTCCTGGTCAAACTGGCTGGGCACCGGGGTGATATCCGGCAGGGCGACCAATGGCTGCACGACCAAAGGTCCGATCTGGGCAAAATCCGTGGCAAAGGTAAGACGTGCTACTTCAAGCTCCGCATGTTCGGCGTATGCGCCCACGATCCAGTCAACGGTTTCGCCGCCGGGGGACACTAGGCGAAGCTCCTGGCTCCACTGCTCAAATTTTTCGTCCTGCATACGATGCAACCCGGGTGTGATCGCATAATCGGAGTTGGTTTGCCTATCCAGGTCATACTTCGAATAGGCCGTTATCGAAGTAAAAGTGGCAAAATCAACATCCCAATTGACCGTCAGCGCCCCAACATCGGTGCGCACCGCAGAGTTGTCACTAATGTCGAAGCCCGCCTTATCCCGATCATCGATGATAGGAAATACATCCTGGCCCTCAAAATTCTGTGGTTGGTCGGACTGATACACCACCAGCGCCCGGTCGTCGGTCTGGAAGTCTCCGTATTCATATTTGGCGATCACTTCTATGCTATCGGTGGCGTCAAACAGGAGCGATGCCCTGCCATACCAGTTATCCGCATTGGGACCTTCGGCCCCGATTTCCTTGTTGTCCCACCAACCATCCATGCCGTCGTAACGCAGTGCCAGGCGGCCAGCGATTCTTTCGCTGATCTCACCGTTGAGCATCAGGTTATAGATTTGCTCACCGTGATCGTCCGAATACAGGGCATCCACCATGCCTTCATTTTCGAAGGAGGGTTTGGCGGTGGTGATGTTAATCGCACCCCCGATGGTGTTCTTGCCAAACAGGATACCTTGCGGACCCTTCAGGACCTCCACCCGCTCCAGGTCCATGGTCAATGGTACGGCCGCCAGGGCACCGCGCCCGGAATAGACGCCATCGATATACATGCCGACCGATTGCTCGAAACCGACATTGGTGCCTGAACCCACGCCGCGAATGTACAGGTTAGGCTGGGCCTGCCCCTGGTTGATATTAACGTTGGGAATATACAGAGTCAGCTCTTCCAGGTTGGTGATGCCCTGGTTTTCAATTTTTGCGCCGCTCATTGCCGCCACGGAAATCGGCACATCCTGCAGGCTCTCGGTGCGCTTCTGTGCGGTGACCACAACCTCTTCCAGCATTGGCTGGGAAAATGCCGCTAACGGTGCCAAGGCCATAGCCAGTGCCGTCACCTGAAACTGCGCGTGCTTGAAATATTTCATTATTGTTTTCCTCACTTTCATTATAGGTTTTGTTAAAGCCATGCGAGCGTGTCATTAAACACCAGGCGCCCAGCTAATACTTAATAATCTACGACAACAACTTATGAATTCGCGACAAGATCCGCCTCCAGGGCCTATCGCCGAATGAACGGCATACCCTCAGCAAGACGGATCTTTGGCTCATAGCCCAGCTGTCCCCGCCCGATAAACACTGCAGCGCCGGTAATAAATCGTTTCGATGGGAAATCCGGGATGTTATGGAGCATCCTTATTTTCCGGGATGTACCAGATTGGCGAGGTATACGCGCGCTCACGGGTGGTCATGGGTACCTCTTCGTCCATATCAATGCGGTAACGACGCGCATCGTAGGCAGTCCAGCGTGGTGTAGGAATCTCAATCACCCGCAGGTAATAAAAGGCGCCTTCCGCCGGGTCAAAATCCGGGTCGCGCCATACCGCTGACAATTGCGGGGCGCCGATGCCGTTGTCCCAGCTTGCCGCGGCCACGGTACTACCCACATCGGGAAGATCACCAGTGGCACTCAACTGACGCTCACCACTCCAGCTGATGTTATAGATTTTTTCGTGCAAGCCGCCCACGCTATCCAGCCACCCCTTGACCATCTGCACCCGATCGAGATTGGCACCCAGAGGGTCCCTGGCTGCCATGACCAGGAAAGTGGGTGCGGCCTGACCTTTGCCGAGAGTGGCGCCCATCGGCACACCCTTGCGATAGCCCAACGCGGCGATATCCGGCGCCGAGGCGTCTTCCTGCGCAAAGTCGTGCCCACCAAAAAACCGCACGGTCATTCGCGGGCCGGTGGTGGCGTACACTTCCCGCCTTTTTATCGCATCCCACAGGGCTTCCCGCGTATTTTCCCGGGCCCAAACGGCGGCATAACCTGAGGAAGCCTGCTCCCAGCCCTTCACGGCGCGCTCACCGGCCTGGCCCACCAGGTGGCTCCAGCGCTCCCCGCTGGGTTCCACGCCGCTGTGCTTGCCGAAGAAATTGTTCTCTTCTACAGCCGACAGGGCGGTGTGGGCATCGGTGGACCCGACCATGCCAAAGGCATAGGGGTTTGCGCCCAGCCGCTGTTGCAGTAGCAGTCCGTTTTTCAATCCCGAGCGCGCGTATTCGAAGGGCAGCATGGCGTCGGTTTTCGGCGCACCTTCAAAGTTTCCGGCGTCCCAGGTTTCATAGTCGGCAAATTCATCATCCGGGGACAGCAATGGATGCGCCTCCCCGTCGCCCTTGATCTGGGTGACCTCTATTACCGGTTCCCAGCGTGCGCGACGCTGCGTGTAATCGGCGTCGACGGCGCCGTCACCGTGGCGCTCGGACATCGGGAACATCAGCCCGTTGCTGAGGTTGCCGTTGTGGGGAATGGCCAGCACCTTGCCGCCGCTGGTCTGTTCGTAGTCCGCCAGGTAATCCCAGAGCTCATCCACCGGTGCATCGCCGCGACTGGACAGGGGCAGGACGTTACCCACCTGTTGCACATCGTCGCGAAAAATTACCACCCGGTGCAGGTTGCTTCCGCCGGGTGCAGACGTCCATTCGAAACCCAGTAGCGAGGTGAAGCGGCCCGGTGCATTGTACTTTTCCGCCACCGAGAGGCTGTGTCGCCAGATGGAGTATGCCAGTTCCGGGGTACTTGCCTCATCCAGCTTGGTAAAGGCGACCTGTCGGGTCTCACGGCGGAAAAACTCCTGGCTGAAGGTTTTGCGCTGGGCGGGGCTGCCATTGAGCAGCTCATGCCAGCGCTTTATCTCAGGGTCGCCGGTCACCCTGGGATCACCGGCCTGCACCAGGTTCATCATGCCCAGCGACTCGGCGTGATCTGCCAGCACCATAAAGTCCAGTGGGCGGGCCAGGCGTGCCTCGAGGCCATGGGAGGTGGTGACCGATTCACCGGTGGCGAAGCGGAAAGCCGCCTCCGGCCCAAGTGTCACGCCCAGGCCAAAGGCATCGCTGGACAGGGAGGAGTGCAGGTGGGTGTCACCCCAGTAAACATTGCGCGGAAAAGACTGACTCACATAGGGAGAGTAGTTATCTCCGGAAACCGACCCGGTCCCGGGATCAGACTCTGCATCTGCATGAGCGCAGAGGGCAGGGAACAACAACACCAGGCAACAAGCGACAATGAATTTCATAAAACAGCCTTCCGATAATTATTATTAACACGGCAGCATAAACCGGCCGGAATCCGGGATATTGATATTTAACGACAACAACTTGCGATTTTACGCCAGCGCTCTCGAGGCGGCAGATTTCAGTCGATGGCCGCAAAAAGACTACTTTTGCATCGTATACCATATCGGGCTGCTGTAGGCACGTTCCTGGATGCTGACGGGGGCACCCTCGGAAATCTCGTTACCAAACCTGCTCGCATCATAAGTGGTCCAGCGGGGAGTCGGAATTTCCAGTACGCGAGCGTAATAAAAAGCATTGCTGGAAGGGTTGAAGTCAGGATCTTTCCATACCGTAATGAGTTCCGCGGCGCCTATGGTATTGGTCCATGATGCCCGGGGGGCATCAACCGTATTCCCTACCGGAGGGAGGGTGCCATCCTTATTCAGCTTGCGCTTGTCCGCGTCGCCCCAGACAACATCATAGACCTTTTCCTGAGTGCTGCCGGTGCTATCAACCCAGCCCTTCACGATTTGAATGCGGTCAAGATTGCCACTCTGGGGGTCTTTCTGGGCAGCTACGAGAAACGTCGGGGCTTTACCCGCAGGGGCATTGTCAAGATCGCCGCCCATCGTTACGCCCTTGCTGTAGCCCAGGGCAGCGGGTTGACGAGTGAGTGCATCCTGTTCAGTAAAGTCAAAGCCGCCGAAAAAGCGCAGACGAATGCGTGGCCCTGTGGTGGCGAAGGTCTCCTTGCGTTGCATGGCATCAAAAATTTCAGCACGCGTATTATCGTGCGCCCAGACCGCCACCACACCGGCTGCAGCCGTTTGCCAGCCAAAGCGTTTCAGGCCCAGCTCGCGGTTTGCCTTGGAAAGATGGGCTCCCCGTCCCGGCCCGGGTTCGTCCCGGGCCATCTTGCCAAAAAAGTTGTTTTCCGCGTTGGTTGAAAGTGCCGTGTGGGTATCTGTTGAGCCGATCATGCCAAACTTATACGGATTGATTCCCAGCAAAGCCTCTAGCTCCAGCCCTCGCTTCAAAGCCGATCGCGCGTACTCCCCGGGAAGCATCTGTTGCGACTTTTTTTCGCTCAAATCCAGATTGCCGTTGTCCCAGGTCTCGAAGCCGGCGAATTCATCGTCGGGAGAAAGCAGCGGGTGGGCCTCGCCATCACCTTTTGACTGAGTCACCTCTACCAGTGGCTCCCATCTGCTGCGCGTGATCATATAAGCGGCATCCAGGGGGTTATCCTTGTCGAAATTGTCCACCAGGGGGAACATCCAGCCGTTAGACAAATTGCCATTATGGGGAATAGCCAGCATTTTACCGCCCGTTTCCTCTTCCCAGTTTGCCATCCATTGCCACAGGTCCCGCGGGTTGGGGCTGCCCAGTGGCGGCGTAGTGGTATAAGGCTCAATCAGGGTCGCCTTGTCTGCATCATCACGCATTAACACCACACGGTGCAGATTGTTTCCCTTGACCAGTGACGTCCACTCGAACCCGATCAGGGTAGTGAAACGACCGGGTTCGTTGTAATCTTCCGCCGCCTTAACGATTTTTTCCCAGGTAGCCCTGTACGCGGGATGACCCGGCTGGTAGTTGAGCGCCTCATTTATTTCTCCCTGGGCAAATCGCGCAATGAGACCAACTGTTGCCTGGTGCGCCGCCTTGCCCCCCTTATTAAAGGCCGCGTTCAGCTCACGCCCATAGGGGTCGGCCATAACATTCGGCGTTCCGGCCAGAATATCAAGAATGACCCCCATACCGTCCGTATGGTCGGTAACAGCCAGAAAGTCGTAGGGCTGGCTGATGCGCACGGGCTGCCCGGTATTAGACGTGACCCGCTCACCACGCGCGAAGCGGTAGGCGTCGCTGGGCATCAACCGGGTGCCCCCGCCACCGGCATCACCGGAGAGTCCGGTGTGGACGTGCACGTCCCCGAACAGGACTTTAGTTGGATAGGAGTTCCCAGCATAGGGCGAATACAATTCGCCTTTGGCAGCGCCAGGCGCAGCATTGACTGCAAGTGATGTCGAAGCCAGAACCATACCGAACAGACCGATAGTGGCCGTGGTGAGATATTTTGAATTCATGATAAGAACCCTGAGCGTTATTATGTTGCCGGCAGACCGCCATCGGCAGTCAACATTGCATCGCCAGTGTAACCCCCTCGGGGGTATCGGCAAATTAACTTCTCGGGATAGCAGGAATCCGGTATCTACGTTTACGCCACCGCCCTGCTCCACTCACTGAACGCACTGATCCTGAGATTCCGATAATGTTCAGCCCTGACCAAGTGCCTACCCAAGTTGAAAAGATTCTGCACCGCGGCATGCGCAGTCACGAAGCGCTGAGCCTGCCCCATCGACTTGAAACGACGCATCCCCGCTCCCTTACCCTGGTCGCCTCATGCGATTGTTCCGCCCGATTATTTTCATACTGTTCAGTGCTGTGGATCGTCTCTGGCATCAGCTTCCGGTGAGCAACGCCATAGCTGCGCAGTTTATCCGTAACGATTTTTCTGGGCTCGCCGCCATGACTTCTCAGTAAATTTCTGAAAAACCGCTTAGCGGCGGCCCCATCCCTTTTGGCTTGCAGAAACACATCAACCACTTCACCGTCCTGATCCACAGCACGCCACAGGTAATACGGCTTGCCGTTGATCTGAATGGTCGGCACACCGGCGAATACTTCATCGATGTAAAAGGTGTCGCCGAAACCTCGATGCTTTCGCTTCAATCGGCGGGTATAGATTGCTCCGAATTTGATGCACCAGAGACGAATCGCTTCTCTACTGATTGTGATTCCGCGTTCAGCCAGAATATCTTCGATGTCGCGGTGGCTGAGGTTGAATCGGTAGTAGAGCCAGACGGCATAGGAAATGATATCTGGAGGAAATCGATGACGTTTGTAAGTGTTCATCCGCGGATTCTACCAGTTAGGGGCTTTTAACTTGTCGGTACCGGGCGGTTGCTTGATCGTAGGTTCCGGGTTTCCCTGATCTGGCGAAGTTAATTTGCCAATACCGCCAATACCACCAAAACAGCTGAGGACTAAACGGAAAACAGCCGTCTTTGAAGTAAGGTTTGCATATCTCTTCGGCCATCGACTACCAGGTAAATGTAGACTTTTTTTTCTAAAACACGATAGATAACTCGATATGGTTTGAAGAAAATTTCACGATAGTCCTGGATCCCGAGCGCAGACAGCTCAGGCGGATAATTGCCACGTTCAGGGAACTCAGCAAGGGTACCGATTACTTCATCAAGCATGCCTAACACGTAGTCGGCGCTTTCAACTGAGTCATTGCTTAAAATGAATTCATCAAGTTCTTCTAGGTCTACTGCCGCGCTGTCTGTCAACAGAACGTCGTATGGCATTAGCGATTTTCCCTGCGTGCTTTGATCGCCTGGATGACCTGATCTGCAGGTTGAACTTTGTTATCTTCAATTTGCCGATTGCCGAGGGCAAGGATTTTTAACAGAGCTAGCGTTTCTTGGGCCTGTTCGTAGCTCTTAACATCTTGAAGTACGGCCTTGGCTTCTCCATTTTGAGTGATAACCATTGGCTCCTGCTGATCGCCTAAGTGGCGGATGATCTCGGATGCATTGGCCTTTAAGTAGCTGATTGATTTGATTTGACTGGAAAGTTTCATGTATTTGCCTTTGTCTGTGATAGACCAAATATAGACCAAATACGGCCTTATTTGCAATAGGTTTTTTAGAAAGCCAGCCTCTTTGATGTAGAGGTGTGGCTGTTCTATTCCCCCCGACATCCTCCGTTACGCCGTCTGGCTTTTACTGCCTGAAAAACACCACACATCCACCGACTCCAGTCTATATGTCTCGCTCCATAGTCGGATGCTCTCTTCTATAGAAAACCCATAAAGATCCATATGATGTTTCTCCCAGAATGGACGGCTCTTTATAGCACCCGATTATGCGTAGAATGCACCGAGCAGAATCCGCGCAGTAAGCCCAGGAAACCTAACGTGTTTTCCCAGGCGGGTAGGGCATGGAAGTCGAAACCAAACTTGTGAGGTATCGCAAACGTACTAGCCGGCCAAGTTACGCCTCTCCAATAACTCCCTTAACACGACCGGAAGGAACTGGCGTACTCCGCTGTTGATGGCGGCCTCGTTTTTTTGCCAGAGTACCCCCAGGTAGATGACTGCTATGCCTATAAAAGTCAGGGCTATCGGAAACAACCAGCTGTCCTGGAACACCGCGTTGGCCAGGTGCCCGAAATACATGCTCGCGCCCAGTGCCCCGAAAATAACGAACACTTTCCTGACCAGCGCCACGCCGACGACTATTAACAGGAGGTTGATGCAGAAATAAACGAATCTTGCCATTTCACTGTCGGATTGCTGCGAGCTCAGCCCCCCCCAGAACGCCATCACGCCAAACAGGTACAGCCAGAAGGCGTAATCCTGCGTATATCTCGAACGGATATCTACCCACAGTGCCAGTAGAGTTATAACCAAGCCAAACCACATGGTGATTTGGGCCTGTTCGGAGAAACCCACGATATCTCCTACGAGAAGCTCCGCAATGTCCATCGACATATACCACAGGGTGACCGCAATAGGCATCAACAGGAAGGGATAGCGGTAACGCCACAACATGAGGGCGCCAACCAACAGGGTGCCCAGTTCCATATAAATCCATAGGAATTTTATGAAGTGATGATAGTCCCGGTAGGCCGTCCCTCCCTCCGGTGCCTCTGGCCACAAGCCCATTCCCTGCTGCATGCCGTAGATAGCTAGCGGGGTCAAGGCAACTACGAAAGCACCGCAAATACCGGCGGGGACCGCGCGCCCCGCCGCACTAAAACGATTCGTTATCCACAGGCCCACGCCGGCATACAGCAGGCAGATAAAAAAGATGCCCCAGCCGCCAAACTGCTCCCATCCCAGGTTCATGAACAGCGTCAAAGCGCCGATAGCAATCAGCCCGCCAAGGTAATAAAGAACGTGGGTAAAATCGAATCGCGGGCCTGCTGCCTGGTTGGCTTGCAGGTAATCACAAAGTGGAGCGACTTGTTCTGGTTTAAGCAGGCCACTGCGCGCGGCGTCCTCCAGTTGTGCTTTGGTGACATTCATGGGGCTACTTTCTCCTGGGTGCACACGCAGTCGTTAGCAATTTATTCAATCTTGGCAGATATCTACTCAGGGCCCAACATTATCGAAATCTCAGGGTCAGTGCGTTCAATGAATGGAGTAGGGCGGTTGCTTGATCGTAGGTTCCGGGTTTCCCTGATCTGGCGAAGTTAATTTGCCAATACCGTTGCCTGAGGTTAAGTGGCAGAATCCTGCGGCCTCAATCAGTTAAGTTGTCAGAACCGTTAATTTGCCGATACCTGTCAGAACCCTGTCCCCTGTTTTCTAAGGCTGCCATTGAATATCTACTTTACGATGCTGGTTAGCACAGTCCCGTAGATATAGATTGATTAAGCTTTGATAGGGTACTCCGGAATCTTCTGCCATCGCTTTAAAGTAATCAATGACATCCTCGCTAAGGCGAATAGTAACGGGCTTCTTTAATTTAGAGGCGTAGGGATTTTTGCGGGACTTCATTTTGGAAAAGTCATACTCTTTTTTCATAACTGCTCACCTCGATAATATTGCATCTCTGCTTTTGTGGCTTTACGCGCCGAAATTATGCGCAAGACACCACCTTCATCCCGCTCACAATGAACCACAACTAAGACGCGAGTTAAATTGCTAGTGCCAAGGAGAATGAACCTCTCCTCACTGGTGTCGCCCTCTTCAAAGAATTGAACGGCCAGATCATCGTAGAAAACGGATTGAGCCTCCTCAAAAGAAACTCCGTGCTTCTTGAGGTTGGACTTGGCCTTATTTTTATCCCATTCAAATTTAATCATATGTACATTGTATGTATGATGCGGTATCTGTCAAGCGCCACCACTGCCCTCCACACATCATCAGCTACGCAGTCTGACTCTACAATAGATTCAATTTGAACCACCGCGACATTGATAGTCTACTGGCGGGTATCGACAAGTTAAACGGCCATAATTGTTAGATTCGGCGGGAGCAGGGCAGTGGCATGAAAGCGAACGTCGGATGTCTGTGATCTAGAGAAGTTAATTTGCCAATACCGTCAAAACCATTCCCGTAAATCAGTTCAAGCCATTCTCTACGAATGTCGCAGGTAAACTAGCTAAAACTGGCGCTCAAAATCCATTCTCTTGTGCAATATACGCACAACGTCAATCCCCGCACCTGTCATTTTGAAAAAGATGACATGGGAGCCAGACCTGACTTTTCGGTATCCCCTTCTTACATCACCAATATCTACGCACTTTGCTGGGTCACTGGCTGCCTGTTCCATAGCCGACCATAGATCCCGCACATATTTTTCAGCCTGCTCGATGCCCCATTGCGAAAGCGTGTAATCCCAAATCTCACCTAAATCTAATTTGGCCCTGGGGGATAAAATAACCGCGCTCACAGAGAGAGCGACTGCTTTTTGTCCGCAATAAACGCCTCTATATCAAGACCGGCAGAAGGGCCTGAATTCTCACCCTCAATCAACGCCTGGCGCAATTGCCCCAGCCTGACATGATCCTGTCTGATCAGATCTCGAACATAGTCAGAAGCATTAGCATATCGTCCGGATTGAACGCACTCTTCAACCCAGTTTTTCATCTGATCGGGCAAAGATATATTCATGGTCGCCATAGTGGTTTCCTTAAAGGGAAGGGGTGTCTACACATTATGGCAAAGATTGTCATATGTCAATCTTTGCCATAATGTCTTATTCACTACAGATTGTGTGACGTATTCAGCAAGTTAGTCATATCGAACCCATCAAACCACCCACAAGTTCATTATGGTTGCATTTCCCGATTAATAGTAATACCGTACTGTACGGTATCATAAAAAGGCAAGTATCATTTTGGTTATTGTCGCTTCAAGGAGGTGCCAGCATGCATGCAATTATTATTGGTGCGGGTATGGGAGGGCTTTATGCTGCCCTTGCCTTACGTGAGTCAGGTAAATTCGCTTCGATTGATGTATACGAACAAACACGCACCCCGAGTACTGCCGGTGCGGGTATTACCATGCCGCCCAACGGTTCAAGACTGTGCAAATGGCTGGGTGTTGACCTTGCCGGGGGAGACCCCAAGGGGCCAGATGGCGCGGTAGACGGCGGCCGGGCAGCGATCTTGGAGTGTTCACGAATGGTGATGGACGATGGCTCCATATCAGTGAAGCCACTTGATCATAATACAAAGGCAAATGATCAGGCGGGGTTTCATCATATGCATCGTCTGGATCTCTTAATGTGTCTGTACAAACGTTGTCTCGATTTTGCTCCTGCATCAGGGGAAACATGCCCAATCCAGATTCACATGTCCAAGCGATTGGAATCAATATCCCAAACAGATGATCTAGCTACAGTAACATTCAAAGATGGTACAAGCGATTCAGCGGAGGTAGTTATAGGCGCAGATGGCCTGAATTCGAAAACACGCCCGTTTGTCTATCCCGGTGCACCACCAAGACGCTGGACATTTGTTGTTTGTTATCGCGGTCTGATACCACGTGAGAAAGTAGCGAAGCTCACCAAAGAGGACGGTAGTCCGATGGATTACAATCCAATTGATTCATCCAGCATGGACGCCCGGAAGTCAGAGTTCGGATATCTGGTGACATACTGGGTGCGAGGCGGCGAACTGCTAAACGTCTGGTTTGGATACTACGAGCCTAATTCGGACGAGTTCGAAGGCGATGAAGGAGACTGGTTCTCTGCTGACCGAGCTGAGGTGATCGAAAATGCGAAAAAGGCTTTCAAAGACGATGTGCGAATGGATGATGTCGTTGCCTTGGTGGGCAATGTAGACAACCCGACTAAGTGGGGTCTATATGATATGGATGCATACCCAAACTGGCACAATGGAAGAATCGCTGTACTAGGCGACGCCGCTCACGCCGTGCTACCGACATTCGGACAGGGTGCCGCCCTGGCCATTGAGGATGGCGCTGCTCTAGGAAAATGTTTTGAACTACATGGTGAGAATGTTTCGAGCGCCTTGCTACACTATGAACGCGTTCGTCATTACCGTGGCACGCGTGTACAGTTCTCTTCAAAATTCCTGCTAAAACATCTTGAGCCGGAAGACTCGCCTCAGCGCCAGAAAATTTTAAAAGCGTTGGACGAGCGCGACTATCCCGTCTTTGATCATTCCGAACGTGCAGGAGGCGATGATTCATGGCTATACGCATTCGATGCTCGCGATATTGGGGACAAGATACCCCCTGTAAAACTTGGTCCCTGGGATTTTCGTGCAGCTGGAGCGGCTAAAGAAGCCAGAAGAGATGTAATGCAAAATCTCTGGGTACCTGATGAATTTCTCAAGGGAGATCGTAAGATAACTCTTGAGGAGGTTCAGCAACATAATACTTTCGACGATTGTTGGATCATCATACGTGGTAAGGTCTATGACTTTAGCGAATGGAAAAATCACCATCCTGGCGGGCCTTTCGTTGCCAGAATGTTTGCTGGTAAGGACGCTACAGCCGAGTTTGGCACTTACCACAGCAAGCTGGCAGAGCGACACATGGCCCACTTTTGCGTTGGCGATCTGGTCGACAAATAGATGTGTGGTTTCCAACTTTCACCATTTGTGTTCAGCGCATGACTGTATCAAGTTGCGCTACTCGTTTTAGATTTTTTCGAAAAACTTTTACCTGAATGTGGGCAATGCTTGGCACTCAATACTTTTTCAGATAACAAACGTAAAAACATTCTCTCGAATGCCACAGAGCTGTTCCTCGAGAAAGGGTTTAGTGCCGCGAGCACCTCTGAGTTAGTTCGTCGTGTTGGTGGCTCGAAGACGACAATCTATAGCCATTTCGGCAACAAGGCTGGTCTGTTTACCGCGGTTGTTGACGAGATGCTCAAGGACTCGGTTCAGATGTTCGGTTCGCTCGACTTATCTGAGCTCTCGCTAGCCGATGCCTTGACCAGAATCGCGCAACAATACCTAAGAGTAGTTCTTTCAGAACGTTATATCCGCTTTATGCGAATCGTGGTGGCTGAAGTCAACCAGTTTCCAGAGATTGGAAAGGCATTCTACGAGCATGGCCCCGGGATGAGCTATACAGAATTCAAGAGACTTCTTGATGAGCGTGTGGCGCGAGGTGAGCTCTCTATCCGCGATACGTCGCGCGCAACAGACCTGTTCTTTGGCACTCTATTGCACAGGGAATTACTCTCAAGATTGTACGGCGTCAAAACCGCGCCTCTGCCTGAGCGAAAAAAAGTTGCTGCAGCTGTAGCAGATGAATTTATCGAACTTTATAGTGATCAACGGTACCGCCAAGTTAAAAGCCGGTGATTGGTAGAATCGGTCGATGAATACCTACAAGCGTTACCGATTTCCTCCTGACATTATCAGTTATGCCGTCTGGCTTTACTACAGATTCAATCTCAGTCGCCGCCGGTGTGCCGGAACATTCAAATCAACGGCAAGCAGCATTACTTGTGGCGGGCGGTTGATCAGGATGGCGAAGTTGTTGATGTATATTTGCAGGCCAAGCGGAATGGGGCAGCGGCAAAAAAGGTTCTTCAAGCGACTATTACGAAGCCATGGCGGCGAGCCAAGGAAAATCGTTACTGTCAAGCTGCGGAGCTATCCGGTTGTTCATCGCGAGGTAATGTCTGAGGTCATCCATGAGACAGATCGGTATGCCAACAATCGGGTAGAGCAGACCCATGAGGCGACCAGAGTTCGTGAGCGAGGAATGCGAAAGTTCAAATCGGTCAGACAGGCTCAGAGATTCGTGACGGCGCATGCCGCTGTTCAAAATCTATTCAACCTGAGCCGGCATCTAGTTGGCGCACAGCATTACCGTGATCTTAGGATCGGTGCGTTCGGCGAGTGGAGCAGGGCAGTAGCCTGAGATCAGGTGGCTGATTCCAGCGGTCTAAGTGAGTTAAGTTGCCAGAACCCTAATAAGGGTCTGTCTCAGGCCTGATCAGCGAGACCAGCATTGCGACCGACGTGTACAGCCCAACCAGCTGAGTCATTTCAATAAGCTCAGCTGTCGAGAAATGCTCAAGAGCCTGCTCGAATACAGGGTCTGAGACTGACAAGGTCGAGACTAGCTCGTCCGTCAGCGAGATCAGTGAAACCTCTGCAACTGGCCACAGCGTCCTATCGACACTTTTGGTCTTTAGATCCTCGATCTCTGCTCTTGTGAGACCCATCTTTTCTGAAATTGTTCGTTCGTGCAGGTTGAACTCGTATTCGTTCCCGGCCAGCGTGCAGGTACGTAGAATAAGTAGTTCGCGAAGCCGTGACGGTATCGTTTTCCGGTCCATCAGACCGGCCGGTCCAATAAAACGCATATCGATCATATCGATAAACAGAGACTCATTGCGAGCCACGCTGCGATACAGGTTTGGTGAAGGTAATGCAGCGGGAAATATTGTAGCCATTTTCGACTTCAGCGGTTCCTTTAGATCCACATCAACCGGTTCTATCCTCGGCCTGCTTTGCGCAGTCATCCTGTGCCTCCTTTGAGTGCTCTCAAATAATTAGGTGCGCCATGTGTATGTTAAATTTCGATACTTCCCGAGAGATACCTCACCGCTTTGCCCTGGATAAAAACTCTGTCTCTATCCACTTTGCACAGCAGTTCGCCACCGCGTTTGGAGGCTTGATAAGCCCTTAACTCATGTTTCCCCAGCCGCTCAGACCAGAATGGCGCCAGGCCTGTGTGTATGGAGCCGGTAACGGGGTCTTCATCGCCGCCATTAGCAGGCCAGAAATAACGTGACACGAAATCATACTTCGCGGATGGTGCTGTAACGGTCACATCGTAAGGCTTGAGCTGCCTGATTTTATCTGGGTCCTGTTCAACCGCAAAGACCTGCTCCTCATCGCTATAAACAGCGAAGTAGGCTTGTTGATTAAGGTAGACTTCATTCGGTTTAATGGACAGGCCGTCAATCAGTGCTTCAGGTATATCATCGACTGGCTCAGGCATTCGATTTGGAAACCTCATTTGGATAAAGCCATCCTGGGCTTTATGGACCTCAAGTTCCCCGACAGCTTTGGCATAGAAGGTGATCGATTTTATTTTGCTGTACTGATTAAACAGAACATAAGCTGTCGCCAGAGTTGCGTGACCGCAGAACTCTATCTCCGTCAGGGGAGAGAACCAGCGAATATGATAACTATCTCCCGTCTTAACGGAAAAAGCTGTTTCCGACAGGTTGTTTTCTACCGCGATTGACTGCATCAGGTCATCGCTCAGCCATGTGTCTGAAATGATGACTGCGGCGGGATTTCCTTTAAATAAAGATTCAGTAAATGCGTCGATGTAATGGACATTAAGCTTCATTCAGGTGGACCTCTGGTTTAGGCGCGACCTTGTCTTGAAAGGAGACGCAGGTGGTAAGTTATTTTCTGGCATGCCCCTAGTTGGTCGCTTTCGCATTTCGTCCTTCCCAGGCGTATGTTTGGAAGGCTGCATCAAGTTCGAGCTCCAGCCCGATACTCACGTAGTTACTGAAGGTTTTGACACAGACGCCAATGATCACTTCGAAGAACTGTTGCCGGGTGTAGCCTGCGGCCAGAAAATCCTCGATATCTGTCTCAGATACGCGGCCCCGGCCTCTTACCATCTGGCGAACCAGCTTGTTCAGCGCCTGTAGTTTTGCGTCTTTGAGTGGTCTCATTTTGCGCATCGCGTCGATATCCTGCTGCGACATGTTTATCTGGT
>Ga0316194_10000529_pt1 | contig 24621 bp, 22 predicted proteins | sample CroRivsedime1_MG_FD_204936 | JGI IMG/M metagenome (GOLD analysis project Ga0316194, IMG submission 204936) | Coastal sediment microbial communities from Maine, United States - Cross River sediment 1 | ecosystem: Environmental > Aquatic > Marine > Coastal > Sediment | place: USA: Maine...
ATATCTTTCGTTTGATCTCAATTCGCAACCAAATTCTAACTTAAAGACGGGATCAATTTTAAAGGTCAGGTCCAAGCTTGGAAAAAAGAGAGTCGAGCCGGTGGTGTAGAAATTCGTGAAGTGATCGCAATCTGCTTGGTGCGAGCAGAGTAGGGTGATCGTAAAACCTTTTGGGTCGTCAAGGTCGTTGTCAGGTGGAAAACAATCTTGGATTGCAATCCATCCTGATCACATCTGGTCAACATAAAAAGGGGTTATGAAAATTCATAACCCCATTAAATAATATGTTAAAATGTGGTGCCGAAGGCCGGACTTGAACCGGCACGGATCTCTCCACTACCCCCTCAAGATAGCGTGTCTACCAAATTCCACCACTTCGGCACATGCACATAAGAGTCTCACAATAATGAGTTCAGGAAGTTTTAAGGCCGTAATAATATTTTGTTCTGCTTATTCTGCCTGATCAGGTTTTGCGGGCTGCGAAGCTTCCGGACTCGGTTGAGGGATTGTCTCCGGTGCAGCCTGTTGCTCTATGGGTGCCTTTTTATCCGTCATAATGGAACTTGTTGTACGATGGCCTGAAAGGTAAGCAAGTCCCAGGGAAGTTAACATAAAAACTACGGCTGCCACTGTTGTTAATTTTCCCAAAAACGTTGAAGATCCGGTACTGCCGAAAAGCGTCTGACTGGAGCCCCCGCCAAAAGCAGCCCCCATATCTGCTCCTTTACCGGTCTGAAGCAGAATAATCAAAATAAGGGCGATGCAAACAATTGTGTGTATGATGATTAAAAATGTTGACATAATTTTATCAAGTTTGATTCTAAAATTGAACGATTTTGCTGAATGTTTCCGGATCAAGGCTGGCACCGCCAACCAGTGCTCCATCAACATCAGGCATTGACATAAGTTCTTCGATATTATTCGGTTTAACGCTACCTCCATATAGGATTCTCATAGATTTGGCAAGCATATTTCCGAAATTTGTTTCAAGCGTTGTGCGCAAGAATTTATGGACTTCCTGGGCCTGATCAGTGGTCGCTGTTTTTCCGGTCCCGATGGCCCATACCGGTTCATATGCGATGACCAGTGTTTTTAGATCATCGTGAGAAAAGCCCTCTAACCCATTTTTTACCTGTTTGTCAAGCACTGAAAAAGTTTCGTTTAATTCCCGTTCTTTTTCAGATTCTCCCACACACATCACTGGTATTAAACTGTAATTGACAGATGATTTTACTTTCTTGTTAACAGATTCGTCTGTTTCTCCGAAATATTGACGCCGCTCGGAATGTCCGATAATGACATACCGGCAACCTGCTGAAACAAGCATGGATGGTGATATCTCACCGGTATATGCACCTTCAGCCTCCCAATAAAGATTCTGTGCGCCCAGAGATATACACGTCCCTTTCACCACATCTGAAACCTGTGCCAGTGCAGTAAACGGCGGCGCGATCATTACATCAACATCGACGGACGTCGATACAAGCTTTACAAGATGTTTTGCCGTTTCAACAGCCTCGGAACACGTTTTAAACATCTTCCAGTTACCGGCAATCAGTGGTCTGCGGTTGTCCATATGTTTATCTCCATTCTGAAGAAATCTCATTTAGTGCTTGAACGAAAAGTCATGAAATGCAAAATTCGAATATCGAAACTCGAAATTCGAAACAAATTTTAATACCAAATGACAAAATTACCAAAACGGCCTTATTGAAATTTTATTGTTTTTGTCATTAGAACATTTTTATTTCTGTCATTGTTTCGGATTTCGAAATTCGGATTCCGAATTTTTAATCGAAAAACCGTGGTTTTCGGTCAACCACTATTTAGTTTGAATCGAAAATATTCAATTTATAATTGTGTCGCAATCATAGCCGCCAGATCGACCATCCTGCTTGAATATCCGGTCTCATTGTCGTACCAGGACAGGACTTTGACCATGTTGTCCACAACATACGTTGTCGGTCCATCGACAATTGAGGATAAAGTTGATCCATTATAATCGGAAGATACCAGCGGAAGTTCACTATATCCAAGGATACCGGCAAGTGATTTTTCCGAGGCCTCTTTCAGGGCTGAATTTACATCAGTAACCGTAACCCCTGTTTTTTCTAAACTTGCAACGAAGTCGACAATGGATACATTTGGTGTGGGGACGCGAATGGCAAGGCCATTGAGTTTCCCGGAAAGTTCAGGCAGCACCAGAGCCACAGCTTTGGCTGCGCCTGTGGTCGTCGGAATCATGTTCATGGCAGCTGCTCGGGCCCTCCGAAGATCCTTATGAGGGAAATCGAGAAGCCGCTGATCGCCCGTGTAAGAATGTATGGTTGTCATTAAACCGCTTCTAATCCCGAAGTTTTCCAAAAGCACCTTGGCAATCGGTGCAAGACAGTTAGTCGTACAAGAGGCGTTTGATATGATATTGTGATTTCTGGGATCATACTGATTTGAGTTGACACCCATGACAATGGTAATATCCGGTTTCTGTGCAGGTGCCGATATGATCACCTTCCGTGCACCGGCGGTAAGATGTTTTGAAGCGGTTTCATGGTCTCTAAAAAGACCGGTGCATTCCGCAACAATTTCCACATTATGATCGTTCCAGGCAAGAGCGGCGGGATCTTTTATAGATGTCACTGCAACCGACCTTCCACCAACTTCTATTGAGTTTTCTTTTGCAATGACTTCCATTTCCAGGCGGCCGTGAACAGAATCGTAAGCGAGAAGATGGGCCATTGTGGCTGAATCCATGAGATCATTAATGGCCACAATTTCAAGTTCAGCGTGATTGATTAAAGCCCTGAAAACAAGGCGTCCTATTCTCCCAAAACCGTTTATACCTATTTTTACGCTCATACTGTCTCCTCCAAGTTTACCGACTTATTCCCGTTTATTTCCTTTTAAAATTCCGCTAGCAAGTGAAATACTTTTTTTCCCAAACGCTTCAAGATGTTCAGCGAGGTCGCAAAGATCCATTTCTTTTTTTTGGAAGTCTGCGGCTTTAATCAGAATAGGAAGATTAACGCCGGATATGACTTCCACTTTTCCTTCCTCAAGAAATGAATAGCTCAAGTTGGAAGGTGTTCCGCCAAACATATCTGTAAGGATTAGAATACCTTTATTACGGTCAACCTCTTTAATTCCTTTAGAAATTTTTTTGCGCAGTTTATCTGCATTTTCTTTCAAATTTATGGAAACAGATACCATGGTATCGGGTCGAGTTCCGAGAATGAATTCGGCAGCATCAATAAGCGCATCTCCAAGCTGACTGTGTGTTACAATAACGATACCTACCATATAATGCTCCTTCTAAAGATCAATATCACGATGTGTGACCATGATCTTTCTGTCTGGTTTTTTTATATGTTTTGAAATAACTTCGGCAATGACCACTGATCGATGCCTGCCTCCGGTACAACCGACGCCAATGGTTAAATAGGCTTTGCCTTCCTTTTCATACAATGGAATTAAATAGTCAAGGAAATCCAAATATTTTTTCAAAAAGGTTCGGGTGTCGTCGTTGTTTAAGACATAGTTCTGAACTTTTCCGGATTTTCCGTCCAACGCTTTTAGATCAGGAACAAAATGTGGATTTAAAAGAAAGCGAACATCCATGATGAGACTGGTATCAGAAGGGACGCCATACTTAAAACCGAATGACAGTATATTTATACTCATCGGAGCAAAATCTTTACTCTGTAGGGCGATATTCCGGATAACCGACTTCAGTTTGTGGACATTGTAATGGGAGGTATTAATAATTTTATCGGCAGCTATTTTTAGCTTTGTTAATTGCTCCTGCTCTTTACGGATTCCCTCTAAAAGGCTTTTGTCTTGGGACAGGGGATGATGTCTACGTGTCTGACTGTAACGCTTTAATAGAATGTTTTCGTCAGCCTCTAGAAAAAGGATTTTTAGTTGATATCCTTTCTCTTTAAGAGACTCAAAGATTGATGGATACGTGGAAAGAAAGCCTTTCTCTCTCAGATCCATCACAAATGCCAACCCATCGATTTCCGAGTCACTCTCAATCGGTAGTTCCACAAATTTTGGAAGAAGTGCTACCGGCATGTTGTCGACACAATAGAAACCCGTGTCTTCCAATGCTGCAATTGCACAACTCTTACCCGATCCAGAAAGCCCTGTAATAATGAATATGTTTAATTTTTTCACTTTTAATCAAGGATTGAGTTTAAAATTCTTCTTCCTCCTCTTCTTTAATAATTGAATAAATTTCATCTCTGTTAGTTGCACGCAGCAGTTTATCCTTGAAAGGATCATTTTTTAAAATTCTCGATATTCGTGCGAGAAGCTTCAAATGAAGGCCGGTTGAATTTTCCGGAGTCATGAGAAGGAAAAAAATATGCGCGGGCCGTCCGTCCATAGAATCAAAATCGACGCCTTTTCGGCTGAGGCCAAAACCGAGAATCAGCGAATCAAGATCCTTCACTTTGCCGTGAGGAATTCCAATGCCTTCACCGATGCCGGTGCTACCGAGCCGTTCCCGTTCCATCAGCACTTTTACGAGATCTTCATGGTTTACACCTGAAATATCGGCCACGGGACTGACAAGTTCTTCGAGGACTCCTTTTTTATCAACGGCTTTCAAATCAGCAAGAATTGCTTCTTTGGGCAAAACATCAAGAATCTTCATTTCATTTTCACCGATAATATATCATCTGATTTTGGCAATCGCAAAGTTTTCGGAGATGCAAGTTGTGCGAAGTGAAATCCTAAATAAAATTCGACATTCAAGATTCAGGTATTAGTTTCTGGGTTGAATCAGACCGTAGTTACCGTCTTTGCGCCGATAGAGAACATTGACCCGATTGCTTCTGGCATCTGTAAAAACAAGAAAATTATTGTTTACAAGACTCATCTGCATAATCGCTTCTTCAACATCCATAGGCTTATATTCAATATTTCTAACGATGACATGTCGTGTGGCCTCATCTTCCATAAAAGATGTGTCTTCGACAATGTTTTCCTTTGTATTGGATTTCGATCCGCTCCGATATTTCCTTATTTTTTCTTTGTTTTTCTTTATTTGACTTTCAAGTTTGTCAAGGGCAATATCTATGGCTGAATACATATCGTCTGTTACCTCTTTGCCATAAATGTTTAGCCTGTCACCGATGATGTTGATTTCAGCCATATGGCGAAATTTTTCGACTGAAAGGACAACATTTGCTTCAGCAGGGTTGTATAAATATTTGTCAAATCGATCCAGTTTATCTCCGACATATGATTTTAAATTTTCAGAGGGATCAATATTTTTAAATGTCACCGATGTTTGCATGCGTAAAACCTCCCTAAAATTCTTTGCGTTTGTTCGATGGTAATACTCTCATCATTTCACGATATTTGGCCACGGTTCTTCGAGCAATACTAATATTTGACTCCTTAAGAAGTTTCGCGATTTTATCATCGCTGTATGGTTTTTTGGGATCTTCACCCTCAATAATCTGTCTTATCTTTTCTTGAACACTGGCAGAGGCGATAGCTTCGCCTTGGACCCGCTGGATAGAACTGTTAAAAAAATATTTCAATTCGAAAATACCACGCGGTGTATGGACATATTTGTTGGTTGTTACCCTGCTGATAGTCGATTCGTGCATTCCAATGTCTTCCGCAACATCTCTCAATACCATGGGTTTCAAGTATGCGATGCCCTTTTCAAAAAAACGTCGTTGAAACTTCAGTATACTTTCCATCACTTTGTAAATGGTTTTCTGACGTTGATGGATACTTCGGATGAGCCATGTGGCGGATCGCATCTTTTCCTGAATATATTCCTTCGCATCGTCGGAAAAGGTTCCGCCTTCCTTGAAGGCGTTTTTGTAAAAATTGTTAACGTGCAGTCTTGGCATCCCATCATCGTTGACCAATATTACAAATTCATCTCCCAGTTTGTCGACAAAAACGTCGGGATTAATGTATTGGGCTTCTTCTTCGGCAAATTCTCTCCCGGGCTTTGGCTCTAAACTTTTGATCACTTTTACAGCAGTAATGACATCTTCGATGCTAACTTTTAGAGATTTTGTTATGGCCTTATAATTTTTATTTTCAAGATGATTGAGATGGTTTTCGATGATTTTGATCACAATGGTATCGTCGAGTTTAAAATGCCTTGCCTGTATGAGCAGACATTCCCCTAAGTCTCTTGCGCACACACCCGTGGGATCAAATGTTTGCATTAGGGCTAAAATTTGTTCAATCTTGTCAGGATCAGAACCGCTCATAGTGGCTATATTTTCGATGGACGTATCCAGATAACCATCTTTATTTAGATTGCCGACGATAAGACTTCCGATTTTTTCTTCCTCTTGGGTCGGAGATGTCATAAGAAGTTGCCAAAGCAAATGATCACGCAAAGATTCCTTGTGTGCTATAAAAGATTCGAAATCTGGTGATTCTTTTCTTTCGGTCTCGAAATGGGTTTTGCCCGAAGAACTGTATTCATTGATATAATTGTCCCAGTCGATATCATCAGGGATATTTTCCTTTATCGTGACCTCTTCTGTTGGGGATGAGTCGGTAGATGCTTTATCAGGCTTTCCATCAGGGGATTCTTCAGCAGCAACTTCATGGATTTCCTCTTCCAGTGTCGGGTTTTCCTCGAGTTCTTGTCGAATCGTATCCAGAAGCTCAAGTCTTGACAGCTGCAGAAGCTTGATCGCCATCTGAAGCTGGGGGGTCATGATCAGCTGCTGAGTTAATTTCAACTGTTGTCGTAGTTCAAGGGCCATTTTATAATTTAAACTCGTCTCCTAAGTATATCCGCCGAGCGGTTTTACTTGATACAATCTTTTCCGGAGATCCGGATTCGATGATCTTGCCGTCATTTAATATATACGCTTTGTCACAGGCTTCAAGTGTTTCTCTCACATTATGATCCGAGATAAGAATACCTATACCTCTATTTTTAAGATGCTCGATGATGTTTTTGATGTCGATTACAGCCAATGGGTCTATGCCCGCAAAAGGTTCATCAAGAAGAATGAATGAAGGATTTGTGGCCAGCGCGCGTGTAATTTCGAGCCGCCGCCTTTCTCCACCTGAGAGTAGATTGGCCTTTTGGTTCATCAGGTGTTTTATTCCGAGTTCATCAAGTAGCATATCTGCCCGTTCTTCCTGCTCTAACTTAGAGATAGACAACGTTTCAAGAATTGCCATGATATTTTGTTTTACAGTCAGTTTTTTAAATACCGACGTCTCTTGGGGAAGATATCCGACGCCCCTGCGTGCTCTCAGATACATAGGATACGTCGTTATGTCTTCATCATCAAGAAATACGTGTCCTTTATCGGGCTTTATCATTCCAATGGTCATATAAAAGGTTGTGGTTTTGCCTGCGCCGTTTGGGCCGAGGAGGCCAACAACACGGTTGTTTTTTATTTTCATGTTAACGGAATTTACTACCTGTTTCCCATTATATATTTTGACCAAATTTTCAAGCGACAATGTTGCCAATTATTTTATACCCTTTTGCCCCGAATAAAACACTGCTTCCACTCGTTTTTTATTCCCACTTTCAACACTAATGCGCCCGTCTATTCTGTAAAATGTTATTTTTTCTCCAGAAATAGAATCATTTTCACTTATGATCTTTGAGTTGTTTCCCGACAAAACAAGCACCATAGTTTCTGTATTGTATACGGCCTCTTGAGCAGTTGCAACCCTGTTGTCAAATTTTATTTCAACGTTACCCTTTGCAACGATTTTGTGTATCGATTCATTACTCACGGAAAGGGATCCTTTATTAGCAGTATTTTTTTTATAAAAAATTTTGAGACTATCTGAAGTAATAACGCTTTCTTCCTGGGTTGCCTTTACATGCCCTATAAATTCGGCATAACCGGCTTTTTTTTCAGCGATCAGCTTGTCTGATGTAATATGAATGGCTCCGTTTCCCCCGGGACCTTTTTTTTTCGGATTGCGCGACGTATCGTCAGCATTCGCCATATGTGTTAAAAAGCAAAAGATAAGCAAAAAAAGCACGGCCCAATATCGCAACGCTTTGAAATAATGTTTATTAAAGTGTGAATTGCTCACTAAAAGTTCCTTTTACTTTTCCTTCAAACAACGCCTTGTTGGTGTTTAAATTTAATGACATGGAATCAGCAACAAGCTCAAATAAATTCCCTGTAATGTTAACCGGAACTTTTGAAAAAATAATTCGCTTGTCATGGTTGTAATATAAGTTTTCACATCTTAGTTGATAATCTTTATTTCTTGCAACAACATTACCGTATATTTCCATGTCGTTAGAATCAGTTTTCAAAATTCCTTGATTTGCTGTTATATAAACCATGGTTTCATCTTTAAGATAAAATGTCACAGACAGATCCTTGAAAATTGCCTGGCTATCTTTATCCATATAATCTGCAGAGGCAGCGTCCAGACTCCATTCTTTTCTTCCATTTCGGGTAGCTGTTTGATGCGCCTTGCCGATGGAGATATTTGCTTTGCTTTGACCGATGGACACAGAGATGTCATTTTTTTCTAAAATATGGCGATATTGCAAAAAAACTGTTAAAATGACACCAAATGTCAGAAAAATAAAAGAAATCAAAAAAAATTTCAACTTTTTCTGATACGTGTTTTTTATGAATTTCATGCTAAAAACGTTCCAGAATGTTTTCCCATAGACCTTTAGCTTTTAATATCGCCTCACAAGCTTCTCTTACAGCCCCGTGCCCACCTTTGGCAGATGTTACCATATCCGCATTGTCAAGGATCGTTTTATGCGCATCTCTGACGGCAATTGAGAGCCCTATTATTTTCATCAGCGCAAGATCAGGCAGATCATCGCCGATAAAGGCAACTTCTTCAGCAGACACACCGGTTTGATCCAACAGCGCATCAAGTACATCGATCTTATTCCCGACACCATCGCAAATAAGGTCAATACCAAGATCTTTACATCGGCTATAAAGCGCATTTGAGCGTCTGCCGGTTACGATACCCAGATGAATTCCAGCCTCCATAAGGAGTCTTATGCCGAGGCCGTCCTTTACGTTAAAGACTTTTGTCTCTTCGCCGTTATCGTTATAAATTATTCCGCCATCAGTGAGAACGCCGTCAACATCAAGAAGAAGTAGTTTGATCCTTTTTAGTTTGCTTAAAACCATATAATTGAACGTCTCGAAAATTCTACAACCTTAAGAATTCACTTGTCATTTAATGAAATTCTATTCATGCCGCCGATATGGAAGAATGGAATGTTGGAATGCTGGAATATTGGGAATAAGAGCGGAAATAAATAATTTAAATTGTCAAAAAATCTTTCAAACCCATCATTCCATTACGCCATTACTCCAATCTGGGCGAAGCCCCTAACTTGCACTTTTATGTTAATCGATATTAAATTTATCGTAATTTTAACGGATAAACTTTAGTTAACTTTTAAGTTGAGCCTGGGACTTCACATGGGAAACTTAATTTGTGTCCAATAGATTTATGGATGAACACTAACTAAACAAAGCCTTTCGAATCGCTTTAAGCTGATAAAGCAATTCATATAAGGTGTTAAGCTCTAATGAGTTTGGCCCGTCACACAACGCTTTGTCGGGGTCAGGGTGAACTTCCATAAATATGCCGTCTACACCGGCAGCCACTGCCGCACTGGCAAGAGTTGATGCAAATTCACGCTGTCCCCCGGAACTTGTGCCGGCCCCGCCGGGAAGTTGGATGCTGTGCGTTGCATCAAATATCACAGGCCAGCCTGTGTCCTGCATTATTTTTATGCCGCGAAAATCGACCACGAGGTTGTTATATCCAAACATTGTTCCCCGTTCTGTTAGCAAAATCTGATTGTTTCCGGTAGCAGTCACCTTTTCCACAACATTTTGTATATCCCATGGGGCAAGAAATTGCCCTTTCTTAATATTAAGTGGCTTTCCAGTTTTGGCAACTTCTTTAATAAAGTCAGTTTGCCTGCACAAAAAAGCAGGAATCTGAATGACATCCAAAACACTTGCTGCATCAGCAATTTCGGATATCCTGTGAACATCCGAAATAATTACAAGATCGAGTTCCGATTTGATCCGATCTAAGATTTTGAGCCCATCCGTTAATCCGGGTCCCCTGAAGGAATTAATGGATGTTCGGTTCGCTTTGTCATAAGACGCTTTAAAGATAAAAGGGATATTCAATCGGGCAGTTAACTCTTTCAGAAATGATGCTGTTTGAAACGTCGTTTCATAATTTTCTATAACACAAGGGCCTGAGATCAAAATCAATTGAGATCCTTGTCCGATTGAGATATTACCTGTTTTAACAATATTGCACATTGCTTCTAAAACCCTTTAAAAAGCCATATGTCACCGATTTTCTGTGATTCATGTCGGTGGTAAGCACTTTTTGTGAATGTATCAACCTGGAAATTTTTATACTCAGATCGTATGTTGATTTATTTATAATTGTCAATCTTTGTCATTTTGTGCTTTAATCCGTTAACATTTATCGCGCATATGGGTAAAAGTCAAGAAACGAAAAAAGGAAAACAGTCCTTGATTACTGCCTTTTTTGCTGCTATTATCGACAATTTATAAAAAAGAAAGGGTGTCTTTAACCTATTGAAAACTGTTAAAAAAATAATAAAATCAAGGTTTGCCCTGCTGGTCTGCATCATCGTTCTTTTGCCTGCTGCATGGATCGTCGTGGGAAAGCTCGAAGGCAAAAAGCCTTCTATCCTTATAGAGTCTCCATCCCAGTATATTGGCAAGACCCAAACACTTTCTGTTACCGTATCTGACGCTCAAAGCGGTGTCCGAAAAGTATGGATCGGACTTGTTAAAGACGGCAAAGAAACTGTTTTGCTTCAGAAACATTTGCCCTCTGCAGGTATTATTAGTGGCGGGGAAAAGCAAGAGGCATCCTTTAACGTCAAAATTGAGCCTGAGAGCCTGGGAATTACCGACGGTAAGGCTATTTTGAGAATGGTTGCAAAGGATTTTTCCTGGCGGAGTTGGCTTAGCGGAAACACGACGTATTTGGAAAAGGATGTCTTCATCGATACAATACCCCCTGATCTGGATGTTCTTTCTAAGATCCATAATGTCAGTCAGGGGGGGACCGGACTTGTGATTTACAGATTATCCGAGCCATGCTTGAATAGCGGTGTCACTGTGGGCGAAAATTTTTTTCCTGGATATACGGGATATTTTAAGGATAAAAATTTGTTTATGGCTTTTTTCACGCTAAATTACAAGCAGGGGCCGGGCACCAATATCTTTGTTAAGGCAACCGATTTTGCTGGTAACAACACCAGGGCAGGGTTCCCATATTATATTAAAAAAAGAAAATTTAAAAAGGTTTTCATTAAAATTTCAGATAGTTTTCTGAATTGGAAGATGCCGGAATTCAATATCGATGTTTCCCCTGACTCTGAAACACCCATGGTCGACAAATTTCTTAAGATTAATCGTGAGCTTCGGAATTCCAATGGAAGGCAACTGTCAGAGATTGTTAGTAAAACAGATGAGAAAATATATTGGAATGGTGCATTTCTGAGGCTTCCCAATTCAGCAAGAAAAGCCAATTTCGCCGATCATCGTAAATATAAATATAAAGATCAGATCATTGATCAACAGGTCCACCTGGGCCTTGATCTGGCCTCGGTTGCACACTCACCGGTTCCGTCCTCAAACAACGGGAAGGTTGTCTTTGCCGGATATCTCGGCATTTACGGGAAAACAGTGGTCATAGATCATGGCCTTGGATTGTTCAGTACGTATTCACATTTAAGCTCTTTTGAAGTCAAACAGGGGAAGGTGATAGCTAAAGGTGAAGTCATCGGCCGTACTGGAAGTACGGGACTTGCAGGAGGGGATCACCTACATTTTGGAATAATTGTTCATAACACCTTTGTGAATCCTGTTGAATGGTGGGATGCAACCTGGATAAAGAACAATATTTCGACGAAAATTGAAACCATTAAATCTTTATATTAGTAGACCGGTTTTTAGGCGATCATCAGTAGAATTATGCTTTATGTGGTAAAATAATTCATTTTCGCCATCAAGGCGCCAAGACCCTAAGAAAAAATAACAAAAGATATACTTTGTGCCTTCCTGCCTTTTTGGCAGACAGTTTTTAATTCCGGTTTATGCGCATTAGGGATTTATTAACTTTAATTTTTAATGAACAGCAGTAAAGAGCAGCCAATGAAAAAACATAAAATTAATAAGTCATACCAGGATATTAATGAAAGGATCAGGACCGGAGAGGTTGTTGTTGTAACCGCCGAGGAGATCATAGATATTGTCAAAAAAGAAGGACCGGTTGAGGCGGCAAGGCGTGTAGACGTTGTTACGACCGGCACATTTGCGCCAATGTGTTCATCGGGTGCATTTGTAAACTTCGGACACTCTGTTCCAAGGATAAAAGCATCAAATGTTTGGTTGAACAATGTACCGGCATACGCCGGCATTGCAGCGGTAGATTGCTATATTGGCGTCACTCAACCTTGTGAGGATGATCCGCTGAACAAGGTCTATCCCGGTGAATTTAACTATGGCGGAGGACATGTTATTCAAGATCTGGTGGCAGGAAAGAAGGTCCATTTAAAGGCCGATGCCTACGGGACAGACTGCTATCCTAAAAGGATTGTTGAAAAGGAAATTTCATTGCGAAAACTTCCCAATGCCATACTCTGTAATCCTCGAAACGGATATCAAAACTATAACTGTGCCGTGAATCTTACGAATAAAACAGTCTACACCTACATGGGCGCTTTGAAACCTAGAGCTGCCAATGCAAATTATTGCTCGGCCGGACAACTCAGTCCGCTTTTAAATGATCCCTATTATAAGACCATCGGCCTGGGCACTAGAATTTTTCTTGGTGGAGCAGAAGGATATGTTACCTGGTCCGGCACACAACACAACCCAAGAGTTGAAAGAACAAAAAAGGGTTTCCCTAATACACCTGCCGGCACGCTGTGGGTTATGGGAGATCTCAAAAAAATGAAACCAAAGTGGCTCATGGGTGTGAGTATTCAGGGATATGGGTGTTCACTTTCCTTGGGGCTGGGCATACCCATCCCCATACTTAACGAGGAGATTGTACAATACACCGCGGTATCGGACGAGGAGCTGTTTACCCAGATTGCCGACTATGGACATGATTATGCAAACGGCATTTCAAAAAGCTACGGCCAGGTCAGCTACGCAGAACTAAAGAGCGGCCATATCAAATTTAGAGGAGAAGAAATACCCACGGCTCCGCTGTCCAGCATCGTGAGAGCACGTGAAATTGCCGAAATGCTAAAAAGGTGGATTTTAAAGGGCAAATTTTTAATCGGAGAACCGCAGTTTACGTTACCAATACGATGACAGGTAATAGGTTATAGGTAATAGGTTGACAGAATAGAATGCCCCATGATCCAGTACCTATAACCAATAACCCATCACCCATTACCTGGTTTTTTTATGTCGGAAACCATTCGAACGTTTATAGCCATTGAGATTCCGGGGAACATTATTTCCAAAATCCGTGAACTTCAGGAAGGCATAAAAGTTTATGGTCTTAAAATTAGATGGGTACGGTCCGAAAACATTCATCTGACCTTAAAATATCTAGGGGATGTCGAAGCGGTTAAAATCGGTGAAATTGCTGAGGCCATATCTAAAACCGTGGAGGGATATATACCGATATCTCTTAAGGCAAAAGGTATTGGTGTTTTTCCGGGTATAAAACGTCCCCGTGTTTTATGGGTTGGTCTCACAGGTCAACTTGAATCTTTGGTGAGACTGCAAAAAACACTGGATGAAAATTTAAAGGTGCTTGGTTTCCCCGGGGAGAAAAGACCTTTCAAGGGCCACCTCACCATGGGACGTATAAAGGCTAAAATCGATGTGAAAAAGTTCGGTGATGCACTGATGGCATTTAGAAGCTTTGAACCCGAAACATTTACTGCCAGCCAAATTATTTTGTACAAAAGCGAATTGAAGCCATCAGGCGCTGTTTATACAAAACTGTCGAGTGCATCTTTGGGTTAATACCTCAAGTTTTGCACCATGATTTTACGTTAAAAAATTTCCCGGCCTACTATGCTGTATGGATTTTTCTTATAAATAGGGTGCGAAACCCGAGTGGTAAATTAAACAGAATCGTTGATCGATCGGAGGGAACAATGAGCATTTCACCGGACAAAGAAAAAGCAGTAAAAACCGCCATGGTTCAGATAGAACGGCAGTTCGGCAAGGGTTCTATTATGATGCTGGGCAGCAGCAAGATTATCGATGTGCCGGTCATATCAACCGGGTCCCTTGCGCTTGATAAAGCACTGGGTATCGGTGGACTTCCCAGAGGCAGAGTGATTGAAATTTATGGTCCTGAATCTTCCGGTAAAACCACACTTGCGCTTCATGCGGTTGCAGAAGCCCAGAGACAGGGTGGTGTTGTTGCTTTTATTGACGCTGAGCACGCCTTAGATACTTCCTATGCCAGACAACTCGGGGTCAATTGCGACGATCTGCTGGTGGCTCAACCGGATACGGGGGAACAGGCACTTGAAATTGCGGATATGCTTGTCCGGAGCGGTGCATTGGACATCATTGTGATTGACTCTGTTGCCGCACTTGTACCCAGGGCTGAGATAGAAGGCGAAATGGGGGATTCCCACATGGGACTTCAGGCCAGGCTCATGTCTCAGGCGTTGAGGAAATTAACCGGTACCATCAGCAAGACGATGACCTCGGTGATTTTTATTAACCAGATTCGCATGAAAATCGGTGTTGTATTCGGAAATCCTGAGACAACGACCGGCGGTAATGCCCTTAAATTCTATTCTTCAGTCAGACTCGACATCCGCCGCATCGGCGCCATAAAGGATGGACAGGAGATTGTGGGTAACCGAACCCGAGTGCGTGTTGTAAAGAATAAAATGGCGCCACCTTTCACTGATGCTGAATTTGACATCCTGTATGGAGAAGGAATATCACCGACGGCAGATCTAATCGATACCGGAGTTATGGCCGGCATCATAGAAAAAAGCGGTTCATGGTATTCGTATGATGGAGAAAGGGTCGGTCAGGGCCGTCGGAACGCACAAAATTTTCTTAAAGATAATCCGGATATTTACAATTCAGCATTAAACAAAGTCAAAGAGGCATTGGGCCTTTCGAAGAAGAAACACGAAGGCACTGAAAGTGATTCGTGAATCGAAACGTTTATTACAATTCTAAAATGGAGTGAAGCATGACGGGTAACGAAATACGAAAAAAATTTCTTGATTATTTTGAAAAACATAACCACCAGGTCGTAAGGAGCTCATCTCTTGTTCCTTCTGACGACCCTACGCTTTTATTCGTCAACGCTGGCATGGTGCAGTTCAAGCGCTGCTTCTTGGGCGAAGAAAAAAGGGGCTATGTCAGGGCGGCCACGTCTCAGAAATGCGTACGCGCCGGCGGCAAACACAACGACCTGGAGAATGTCGGTTACACCGCCCGGCACCACACCTTTTTCGAGATGCTGGGCAATTTTTCTTTTGGGGATTATTTTAAAGAAAAGGCCATCGATTTTGGTTGGGATCTGCTGACAAACGGCTATGGACTGCCCGAAGAAAAACTGTGGGTTTCCATTTATCTTGACGATGACGAGGCCCATGAACTCTGGCACAAGAATATTGGGGTACCGGAAGAAAAGATTTTGCGCTTTGGTGAAGAGGACAACTTCTGGGCCATGGGCGATACAGGCCCCTGCGGACCCTGCAGCGAAATCCACATGGACCGCGGAGAGGAGTACGGTTGCGACCGGCCGGATTGTGCGGTCGGTTGCGAATGCGACCGTTTTTTAGAGATCTGGAATCTGGTGTTTATGCAGTTCAACCGCGAAGCCTCCGGCAAGATGGACCCGCTACCCAAACCGAGCATCGACACCGGGATGGGGTTGGAACGGCTGGTTGCCCTGATTCAGGATGTGCCCACAAATTATGACATCGACCTGATTCGGCCCATCGTGCAGAAGGTCGAAGAACTTGCCGAAACGAAGCTGGGCCAAGCGTGGGAATCCGATGTGGCTATGAAGGTCATTGCCGATCACAGCCGGGCTGCTTCATTTCTGATCGGCGACGGCATCCTGCCTTCCAACGAGGGCAGGGGCTATGTGCTGCGCCGGATCATGCGCCGGGCCATCCGTTACGGCCGCAACATCGGTCTAATCGATCCGTTTTTACATAAAACCGCAGAAGTCGTATTTGACATCATGAAGCCTGCCTATCCCGATCTTATTGATGCCAAAGCTTTTATCACCAATGTTATCCAAAACGAAGAAGTCCGATTTTCAGAAACTCTGGATCACGGTCTTAAAATCTTGAACGACGGTCTGGCTGATTTAAAAGCCAAAGGCCAGACCCGGGTGCCGGGCGACTTGATATTCAAACTCTACGACACCTATGGATTCCCGGTCGATATTGTCCAGGACGTGGTCAGGGATGAGAACCTGGATTTGGATATGAACGGCTATGATCAGGCCATGGAGAAGCAGCGGGCCAAGTCCAGAACGGTGACGGCGTTTGCCGAAATCAGCGAGGCATACAAGAATCTTTCGGGAGAAGGCGTCATGCCGGAGTTTGTCGGATATGATACGACAACGTGTGAATCGAAAGTTCTTCTTCTGGTCCAAGACGGCCGGGAAGTTGAAGAAGCGGTAAGCGTCCAGAGCGTTGAAGTCGTCACTGAAGCAACACCCTTTTACGGTGAGGCCGGCGGTCAGGTCGGTGACAGAGGCAAAATCACCGGCCCGGATTTTGAGATGGAAGTTATTGACACGATCAAAGATCCGACCGGAATCACCATCCACAAAGGCGACATGGTTTCAGGAAGCATTCAAAAAGGACAGAATGTGACCCTGACGGTCGACAAGACTTCGCGTAGCGCAACCGAGTGCAATCATACGGCCACACATCTCCTTCATTTTGCCCTGCGAAAAGTTCTGGGTGACCATGTCAAGCAGTCCGGTTCCTTGGTGGCGCCGGACAGGTTTCGTTTCGATTTCACCCACTTTTCCCAGACCACTGCTAAAGAGCTGGCAGAGATTGAAACCATCGTCAACCAGCGGATACGCGCCAACGTACCGGTTGAGACCGTGGAAATGGATGCCGAGGAAGCTTTCAAATCCAATGCCACCGCCCTTTTTGAAGAAAAATACGGTGATCGGGTCCGGATGGTTTCTTTAGAAGACTTCAGCAAGGAGCTTTGCGGAGGGACCCATACAGGGGTCACCGGGAACATCGGTCTTTTCAAAATCATCGAGGAATCGAGCGTGGCTTCCGGCATACGGCGAATCGAAGCCCTGACGGGCGGAGCTGCCTTGGCGCATATCCAAGAAACCGACAAGCTGATGGACGAAACCGCCCGCCTGCTAAAAGAGCGACCCGACATCGTGCCCCAAAGGGTCGAAAAAATACTGGCCCATCAGAAATCCCTTGAAAAGGAAATCGATCGTTTGAAAGTAAAGATCGCCTCCGAAGCGGTCGATGACATCGAGGCAGACGTTAAAACCATAAACAATGTCAAGGTTCTGGCCAAAAAGGTTGCAGTGGACCAACCGGCGGCTTTGAGGGATCTGGCCGACCGATTCAAGGACAAGATACAGTCGGGCATCGTGGTCCTGGGAAGTGCCGCTGGCAATAAAGCCATGCTGATCGTCATTGTGTCCAAAGACTTGACCGACCGGTTTCATGCCGGAGACATCGTCAAGCAGGTCGCGGACGTTGTCGGCGGTGGCGGCGGCGGAAGACCGGATATGGCCCAGGCCGGCGGAAGCAAACCGGAGAAACTGGATGCCGCCCTTGAAAAAGCCTATGAGATTGTGGAGAAGGGATCTATCCTGAATGTTTCATGAAAATTATCGAGAGATCTTTAAGCCAGAAATAGGAAAGAGAAAATAGGAAAGAGGATAAGGGAACCCACGGATAAACACAAATATTTTGAAAAATAAGAAAGTAAGAAGGTGAGAAGAACGGAAGGTTGGCACATTTTCTTGATTTCCAACCTTCTCATCTTCTAATTACATTTACGTCCCTTTGCAGTTATCTATTTTCTAATTCCTAATTCCTATTTCCAAAAAACGAGGCCTCTGGAGAGAACCAAAGTCTGTTCCTCCCCCGCGTGGCGGGATCTAAGATGGGCACTACTTAAACCCCTTTTAGCACATCAATCATTGAAAAAACCTGTCCCTGTACGCCTTCAGCAACTTTTTTGTCAAGATAAATCAAGGCGTCAAGAGTTCCCTGGGCATAGATATCGCGGCCGTTGACGTTGTGGATGAATTCGAACTTTACGGTTTTATCATTTGACACCAGAGTGTAGGTGTGCCACCCGTGGCCTGACAGAAATTCTGCAGGGATGCCCCATACGTGCTTCTGATCTTCAGAATCGCGTTCTTTGATAATGTCTTTTTCGGTAAAGGGTGTCCCCAGGCTGTTGAAGTACCGCACCATGGCCTTGGCGGTTCCGCTGGTGTCTGCTTTTCCTTGCTGATGGCTTTCCTTAATTTCAAGGGTATACCCTTCGAAGAGATTCGGAAATGCCCGGGCCGCATATTCCATCATGGCCTGAAATCCGACGATCTGTTTGGCCATATTGGGAGCGATCACCGCACAGATGGAAGATGCCGCTACGGTGTCCATCAGAAGATCCCTGTCACCGCCGGTGGTGCCCATGACAAAGGGTAGTTTGTTCCGGCAGTAAAATTCGGCATTGCCGTTGACTGCCGCAGGCAGGGCATAATCGACGCTGATAAAGGGGCCGCTGCTTTTTTTAATGGTGGTGACGGCCTGCTCCCTGTCCTGGGGCGGGATCAGATAAAAGGTCGTCGAATCAACGCTGGTTTCGGTGTCGGTGATTTCCGGCCCGGTCAGCGATTGAGCAATCAATTCAAATCGGTTGTCTTCCAAGGCGTGTTTAACAACATTTGCGGCCATATTTCCGGGTAATCCGTTTACCATGAGTTTTATACGGTTCATCTTGCACCTCCTATTTTTTTCACAATAGATGTTAAATTCGGAAATTCTGTATTCCCAAAAGAAGAAAGATTATACTTTAATGATTTTATAGCATTTGGGATGTGTTTTTCAAAGTATGTTTTTTTCTTTATGCGGCTCAGAAAACCAAAGGCCCCCAAAATTTGCAAATTGCGGGTGATGGCGCAGTATTGATAACAGGAAAAAAACTTGTCCGGGTCGATACGGATAACCGGTGAAAGCGTTTCCACGCCGAATTTCAATAGGTTATTTTGAACAGGCAGGGATAAATTGACATAGGGATCGATGAGTAAAGAAGCAAGATCGTACTGGACCGGGCCCAGCCGTCCACCCTGGAAGTCAATAAAATAAAAACGATTGTTTTTTACCATGATGTTCCTGGATTGCAGGTCACGATGCATGAATCCATTAATTGAAAATTTTAATGCCTTGTCTGCGAGAGATCTGAATTCATCTTCAAAATCCTGGAAACGTATGTCCATTTTCAAATAACCATTTAAAAAAGCATCGACAAAATAACGGCATTCCTTCTCAATGATGAGGTCCTTGGTATAATAGGCGGTCTGGTGGGTCCAGGCCGGATCAAAATCCTTGCCTCCTTCCATGGAGAGTTTTCCGATGTGCCGTATGAGCAATTTATAATGTGAGACGACGTTGTCCTGATTTTTGGTGTTTTTTACAAGTGTCTGAAAGCTGATATCTCCTAAGTCTTCCATGAATACATGGCCGGAAAACGTATCATAACTATAAATTTTCGGAACGGGTATGCCTTTGGCGTGCAGGTGAAGGCCGATGGCAACAAAAGCGTCTGTTTCACAGGTTGAATCATCTATCCTGATGCCGTGGTCAGCCATCACAAGGAATTGATTTTCACAGTTTACGCGGTACCATTTCCTGTCTGATCCATCCCCGCAAAGTTCAGTTCGGACAATGTTGTTACCCACCAATCCGGGAAAAGCCCGTTTGAAAGCTTCGGGGGCCATTTTATCGAAAACCGCCAGTCTGTATCTTTCGGGGGTCCCAAGATCTTTCCAGTAGTGGTCTTTTTTAATATAGGCACATATTTTTTTATTTTGAGATAGAAGCTTTTTATAACAATCGATAATGCTAAAAAACACATTGTCAGGGATTAACTCAAGCAATTCCGGATTCAGAATCTGTATTCCGGTAAAGGTGAGTCTTTTATATTCTTCGGACTCGAATGATTTTGAACCATTGATTGCGGAGTCGTAAGGGGCGGTCATGGAAAAACGTTCATCAAAATCTTGAATAAAACCGTCTTTATTTAATACTACGGTGTTAAACTCCGGGTCGTTGTGCAGAATCAGCGTTGCCGGATAACGATGATTTAAGTGAAATTCATAAACGCCTTTAAAATCTATATCTGTAACAATGTCACTGTTTATGACCATAAAAGGGGTATTGTCCCAAAAATCGGCTACGTTCTTTATGGCGCCTCCTGTTCCGAGAATGTCGGGCTCATGGCGGGTTGTGACCGGAACCGGATATTTTTTTCGGGCCAAGTAAGAATCTATCTTTTGATGCAGATGATGCGTATTGACGATAATCGCCTTAAAGCCAGAATCTATCAGATTGGAGATAATGATATCCAGCAGTGGACGTTGCGCAATGGTAAACAGCGGTTTGGGTGTGTTTTCAGAATAGGGCCTGAGTCTCGTACCAAGACCTGCGGCAAGAATGAGTGCCTTCATTTTTGATGGTAAACAGTGAACAGTGAATAGTGAATAGAAAACAGTAAATAGTAAATAGTAACTTACGTGTTCACGGGTTCAAAGGTTCAGGGGTTCAAAGTTCCCTTCTCGTCCCGGGACTGCATTTGGGATGCGTATTTACAAGAAAAACGTCAGCTTCGTCAGGCGTAATCCAAAATTTGGAGCCAAATTGGCAATTACTTGGGAAAATGAGCCTTTTTAACGAGGCCACAGTGTCTTGCCTTTTTTGTCCTTAACCCTGAACGTTGAATCCTGAACCTGTGAACGGTTACAGGCAGTTTAAGTATTTATGAATTCCGTCGGCATAGAATAATATTTTCTCGTTATCATCCGATCCCTTTACGCCATTGTAAGTAAAAAATTCTATCCCGTTTTTGTAATTGATTATGGAAAGCGCTTCTTTTCGTTCGACTTCCTTCTTTTTGTACATACGATTTCCGATGGTTTCAATTTTTTTCAATCGTTCTTTGGCTTTAATGGAATTTTGAGGATATTTCATAAAATAGTTTAATACGATCCAGTATGATTCAAAATATGGTTTCAGGAATCTTGAAAAAAGTTGAAGTTTTCTAAAACCGGAAGACGTCAGATTGTAAGTGTCAGGCAGTTTTGGATGCGGCATTAAAATGGCTTCGTTAATAAATGCCTTGAGATTTTTTCGCACAAAATATTCGGGTGTCTCGTCGACGTCATATGCGAATTCATATTTAAAGAAATACTGAAGAAAATTGTAGTCAGCGTGCAGATCCGATGCTGAAAACTGAAAAGCATCTTTAACAAGTATGGAAAGGGCGGCAATGGCTGCCGGAACAAAAAAGGAGATACAGTTGTTTTTGTAATATTCAAGGTTTGGACGTTTGTTTGCATTGACTTTGAATAACGCGTCGGCGTGAAGTGCGTCAGGGTCTTTGGTAACCTTATCTATAAATTTTCTTTGCACATAAGTGTCAAGCACGCGCTCTATGGTATTCATATGGTCCATTAGAAGAGTGTCGGCCAGTTTGGCTTTTTGAGATAAAAGATAGTTCATATATGTTTCAACGTGGGACATGAGATGATCAAAAGAAAAATTTTTTTTGGCACAGTTCAAAACAGCAGATGCAACAAGGGCATGGGGCGTTACAACAGAAACACTGTTAATAGCGTTGATAACCCTGTGCCCTAAGTTACGGCAGAGAATGTTAAACTCTTTGGACGTAATATCTTCAATGGGTGTGCCGTATTGAAGCAAAAGATCTTTAAGAGATATGGGTTCATGGAACTGTATATAGATTCTTCCATACCTTTTAGTTAAAAATTTTCTTGCTTTGATCACTTGCATAAAACTCTCAGGCTGCTTTTCTTTTCCCTCGATTTCGTTAAGGTATGAACTTTCTTCCAGAACCCTGTCGTAACCTATGAAAATCGGCGAAAAGATCAGGTCTTCACAAGCCCCGTTTTTATATGCGTTGAGAAGAATCGAGAGAAGCCCCAGTTTGGGAAGAATTAATTTGCCGGTTCGGCTTCGGCCGCCTTCGATGAAGAATTCAATATTAAATCCTTCAGCGAGTAAATTGTGAATATATTCTGAAAAAACCTTTGAATAGAGCACCGCACCTCTGAATGTCCGCCGAATAAAAAAGGCGCCACCCCACCTGAATATCGGGCCCATTGGCCAGAAAGAGAGATTTTTCCCCGCAGCCACGTGTGGGCATGGCATGTTATTATTATACAAAAGAAATGAAAGTATCAGGTAATCGATGTGACTTTTGTGACAAGGAATGAAAATAACAGGCCCCTTTTTTGACATGTTTTTTACACGATTCAGGCCATCCTCATTGATCGTAACCCCATCAAACAAGGTATTCAGAAACCATGTTAATATGATAGAAGCCAGTTTAATCAAAATGATATTGTAGTTGGCAGCTATCTCATCAAGAAAAGCACTTGCTTTTTTGTGTACCTTCTGAATCGGGATATTTCGGGCTTGTGAATGGTGTTCCATAAAATTTTGAAGTCGTTCTTTTGTGAGGATGTTTTCCTTCATCTCTAATCTTGATTTTAAAACCGGGCCCGTGATGCTTTGACGGTGTCGATTAATTTGAGACAACAGTGTGCGCCTTAATGCGAGAGCCTGATAATCGACATTTCTTTTTTGATTTTCTTCAAGACTAAGAAAAGTTTTGAGGTTGATCGGTTCGGATGTTTCCACAAAAACTTTGCCCGGATTCTTAAAAAGCATGAAGAGGCGTCTCATTTTCCCGGGGTTTTCTTTGGTACCAAAGAGAAAATCGATGATACTCGGCATCGATCGATGGGGATTTTTATCAAAAAACATAAGCTTTGGGACAAGAAAAATAGGACGATCGATGGATTGTTGCATTTTGATAAGATATTGGACCGGGTCTGTCTTTTCTTTTATAAACCTTCGATGAAAACCTCTTTGTTCAACCAGCGAAAGGAGTGCCGACCGTCCATTTAGGAGTTCCTTTTGAAAGTATCCCCTTTGGTAAGGATCAGGCAGTCCAAAGTTATGGATAAAGTACTTGATGTTCGAAAATAGGATCTTCCAAATGCGTGATATCGGCTGCCAGATTACCACGCTATAGTCGAAACCTATTTGAGGAAATGGAAGACCATCCTGTTTATAGCGGGTGTAATAAAAAAGATATCTAAAGTAACTTTTGTGCTTGGTTACATAGACGACAATACCCTCTTTATGGAGACTATTTAAATCAAGGGTCTGTTCCCTGATAACCTTTACGCCGGAAAAGAAAAGCTTGAGGATAAAGTTTGATATCGCACCGATATTATCCGGGAGCTGACAAAAAAAATGATCATAATCGTCCTGAACTGTTGGATCGATCTCTTCTTCCACTTTTTCTTTATATTTTTTCCGTTTTGATTTAATCCATTTTAGCATGGTAAAGTCCCAATGTGGCTTAATGACGAATAAGAGAAAGATTTTAAAAATGGTAGACTAAAATATAAAAATTTACAAATATAAATTTTGTTTGTAACTTTTAAAGAAAAATATCTTGTTGGAGCGGGATAGGACAACATTCAAAAATAACAGTGTCATTATAAAGATTCTTGTTTGGCAAATTTAAGCTTGCGTTACAAAATAAGTTGTGATAGTTTTCAAAATCTTAATCTGCTATTAACAACTATACGTATTTACAAGATATCTTATTCTGGTCCAAGTGTTTTTTTCCAGCACAAAAAACGTCTGTACGGTTTCAAGGAAAACGCATAATTACAAACAAGCCGATTTAAATTTTAATTCAAATTAAAGGAGGATGATTTTTTATGAAAACATTAATTGGTGGGGCGGTCGGAGCTGTATTGGGTCTCATTGGCATGTCCATATGGTGGAAACCCTTTTTGCAACTTTTGGCCGGTGCTATCCCGGTGATGCTTCTTCTTGGCGGTGGTTTGGCTCTTTATCTGGGTTTTGACGAACTTAAAGATTCCTGGAAGAAAGAGGATACAACAGTTGACACTTCTGTCAGCACTGACGAAACCGATGAGTACAAAAAGGAAATTGATGATCTGAAAAAGGAAATTGAAACTTTAAAATCTGAAAAAGAATAAGATAGAAATTTGTTTCTTAGATACTGATTTTTCTTGTGGGCAAAATTCTAAAAAGCCAAAACATACAGTACGGTTAAACGTACGTGAAAAGTTTTTACTGACAGGTCTATCGACTGCTGGCTGACAGTGAATGTTTTTGTGACCTTTTCAAAGACCTATATAAGCGCCTTGCAGATATAAGCGGGCGCTTATTGTCTTTGGTTCTTCTCCAATTTAGTTGGAGAAGAGGGTCCAAGGATTCAAGGATTCAAGGGGTCATGGATCCAAAGGTTTGTTTTCTAAAGACTTTATCAGCGCTTTTAACATTCTTTCGATTTATGC
>Ga0316194_10000530_pt1 | contig 24621 bp, 18 predicted proteins | sample CroRivsedime1_MG_FD_204936 | JGI IMG/M metagenome (GOLD analysis project Ga0316194, IMG submission 204936) | Coastal sediment microbial communities from Maine, United States - Cross River sediment 1 | ecosystem: Environmental > Aquatic > Marine > Coastal > Sediment | place: USA: Maine...
CACCGGACCAGTACATGCCGGCCCCGCTGGCGCTGACCCCTGCCGTGTAGGCCGGAGAGGTCTTGCGTGCCCGATCGCCGGCGTGACGATGGCGGTGGAATGACAGCGCTGCCATCAGCACCACGGTCAACACGCCGAGCATGACGTAGGCCTGGTTGTAGGACGTCTGCTCGGCCACCATGCCGTAGATCTTGGCGCCGGCAGACGAGCCGAGATTGGCGATCGACATATAGATCGCGAACTGGGTAGCGGAGTTGGCACTGGAACAGACCGCCATGGCCAGCGCGATCATCGACACCATGGTCACCGGTCCCAGCATGATCCAGATGGATAGCATGACCTTCACGTACAGCGTGTCCTCCCACAGGTACTGGGTCTTGGCCAGCAGGAACGCATGCAGGGCCACCAGCGAGATCGTCAGGAACAGCATGCGCTTGGCGCCGAAGCGGTCGATCAGCGGACCCAGGCCGAGGGCGACAGCGGCGCCGGCCAGCCCCATGACGGCCACCAGGTTCGACCACTGCGAGGTGGTGAAACCGAACAGCTTGATGGCGGCGATCGGCATCAGCGCGTGACCGTAGCCGCCGACCAGCCCGTCGAACACCATCACCAGCATCAGGATCAGGCTGACCCGGGTCCACAGCACCTTACCGAGGCCCTTGAACAGCCCGGAGAACGACTTGCCCGGTCGCGGCTCCAGCGCCGCCTTGCCGTCACTCCACGGCAGCCGGCGCTCGCCGTCGCGTTCCAGCACCAGGGCGAAGCCGAGTAACACGATGCCCGAGACGGCCGCCGCCACCATCGCCGTCACGGCCAGGCCCGCCGTCACCAGCAGCAGACCCGAGGCCGCAGACGCGATGCCCCAGCCGACCGCCTTGCCGAAGGCCATGGACGCGTTCAGCCGGCCCTGCTCTTCCACCGGCGTCAGATCGATCGACATGCCGTCGACCGCGACATCCTGGGTGGCCGCGAAGCTGTTGATGAGCACACCGATCAGCATCAGCAAGCCGATTTGCTCGGCCGGCTGCTCGACCAACACGAGGGCGAAGAAGGACAAGGTCAGCCCCAGTTGGGCACCCATGACCCACGGCCGCCGCCGGCCCATGGGCAGGAACTCGTAGTGGTCCATCAGCGGGCCGGAGAGCAGCTTGAAGGCCCAGGGCAGGACGATGACGGCCATGAAGGAGGCGATCTGCCCGGCACCGATGCCCTGGCTCGCCAGCCACGCCGGGATGGCGATGTGCAACAACCCTGCCGGGATGCCCTGGGCGAAGTACATGATTGCGCCGGTCGCATAACGCACGCGCGGGTTGTCCACGAGGATGAGCTTCGCTGCCATTGTTGTTGTTCTTCTTCTCTTGCCAGCGCGCGATAGTAACGCGGCCGCCTCCGGGTTGGCGACGGGAATTCGCGACGCCCGGGCGGTCATCGGCCTCCGCGGCCGGTCAGGGGCGATCGCCTCGGCGGGCCGGATGCCCGGATGGACCGGTCGGGCCGACACGGCAGCGACCGCCTGAGTGATGCGGATCAGGGCACTGGGCATGAATTAGATATACAGTTAGATACGGCATCGTTGTCCTTCAGTGGAGGGTCTTGCCATTGGCCAACCCGCGATCCGGAATGGCCGGTTTCTTCGAACAGCTGAAGCGGCGCAAGGTATTGCGGGCCGCCACCGGCTATGCGGTCGTGGCCTGGGTCTTGCTGCAGATCGGCGAGGTCACCTTCGAGCCTCTGGGCATCCCCGGCTGGGGTCTGACCGTGCTCATCGTGCTGGTGATCGCGATCTTCCCGGTCGTGCTGGTGGCGTCCTGGTTCTTCGACCTGACGCTCAAGGGCCTCAGGAAGGACACCGACAGTGGCTCGGCGGCGGCCGCCGATGAGACGCAGAAAGATCTTCGCAAACCCGCGATCCCGGCCGCACCGTCCATTGCGGTCCTGCCCTTCGAGGACATGAGTCCGGCACACGACCAGGCTTATCTGTGTGACGGCATCGCCGAGGAAATCCTGAACCGGTTGGCACAGATCGAGAACCTGCGTGTCGCCTCGCGCACGTCATCTTTCCGCTTCAGGGGCATGCCAGTCGGTGCCAGCGCCATCGGTAAGGAACTCAACGTTGCGACAGTGCTCGAGGGCAGCGTCCGCAAGGCCGACAGTCACTTGCGTATCACCACACAGCTGATCAATGTCGCCGACGACTTCCACCTGTGGTCGTGCAGCTACGATCGCGAGCTCGAACACATCTTCGAGATCGAGGCCGAGATCGCCACTCACGTAGCCAGCGCCCTGGAAGTCACGCTGGGCACCCGTAGCGAGGAAGAGTGCTGCACGACCTCCAGTGCCCGCGCCTACGAGTACTACCTGAAGGGCCAGCACTTTTTCAACCGCTGGGGAACGAGGAACATGTCCTTCGCCATCCAGATGTTCGAAAAGGCGGTAGAGATCGATCCCGGGTATGCGCGTGCCTGGGCCGCACTGGCCGACAGTTACGCGATGACCTGCATGTACTGGAACGCCAGCAAGGAGAACCTCGAGGCCACCGAACACGCGAGCGGCAAGGCCCTGGAACTGCTGCCCGGTCTGGCCGAATCACATGTATCCCGGGGCTTGAGCCACTTCGTTCGGCGGCACGATGGCGAGGCGATCGCCGAATTCGAGACCGCGTTGCGCCTCGATCCGGACTTGTTCGACGCATATTATTTCTATGGCCGGGTGCGCTTCCAGCGCGGCGAACTGGAGCGCGCCGCGGCGTTATTCGAAAAGGCGGAACAGATCGACGCGGACGATTTCCAGGCGCCGATCCTGCTGCGCCAGATCTATCGCAGCCAGGGGCGCCAGGAAGACGCGCACCAGGCCGCACACCGCGGTGTCGAGCGCGCCGAACGCAGGCTCGAGCTCAATCCGGACGACACCCGCGCCCTGAATCTTGGCCTCGGCGGACTGGCCGCGATGGGTGACAAGGCAAAGACCATTCAATTCGCCGAGCGCTCATTGGCGCTCGATGGCGACAACCCGGACACCCTGTACAACGTGGCCTGCGGTTTTGCGCTGATCGGAGAATCTGAACGGTCGTTGGACTGCCTTGAGCGTGCCAGCATGCGCGGCATGGCGATCGCTGAATGGGCCGGGAATGATTCGGACCTGCAGTCCCTCCATGCCCTGCCCCGTTTTCGTCAGTTGATGGACAAGCTCAGACGGCAGGAATCGGGCACCGAAGCCTAGGGGCCACTCCGGGATCGGCTCACTGCGGCCGCAGGATATAATTCGGACCGGCTGTCAGGGACAGACCGCTGCCGTGGAGTTTCACGCCCGCGCCGGCGGGTCCGGCTGGGCGAATCGATCCTGAGACCGTGTCCCGCACGATCGCATGCCGCGGTATCAAAATCGGCGCACCCTGGCCGAATACCGCCGTCTCGCGACGCTTCGTCCGGCCCGGCGCGGATGGGGCATTATCCGTATTGCCGTATATATGCCTGGGCATATGCTTAGCTTATGACGACGGCGTTGACCGACGTGTTCGGCGCACTGGCGGACAGCACCCGCCTGCGGCTGATCAGCTTGCTGGTCGCCGAAGGCGAGCTTTGCGTCTGCGAACTGGTGGCGGCACTGGATCTGTCCCAGCCCAAGATCAGCCGCCACCTGGGCGTCCTCAGAGGCCTGCGACTGGTCACTGATCGGCGTGATGCCAATCGGGTGTTCTATCGCCTGTCGCCTGATTTGCCCGCACCCGTGCGCGCGATCCTGCAGACGGTCGCCGGCGCAACGACGGCTGCCGAGGGCCTGGGGATCGACCGGCGGCGCCTGGCGCGCATGCCGGAGCGCCCGGGCGTGGAGAGGCGGGCGTGAACATCCTCACTCAACCGGGCGCGTCGCGCCGCGAGGGGCTGGTGCTGGTCGCGTTGATCGCCGCCTTCCTGGGCGTGTGCCTGATCCCGGTCGATGCGCCACGCTTCCAGAGCGCGATCCACGGCGGATTCTCGCTGCTGCAATGGTATGCCCGGGAACACGTCATTCTGTGCCTGCTGCCGGCGTTCCTGATCGCCGGCGCGATCCCGGTATTCGTCAGTCAGAATGCCGTCCTGCGACTGCTGGGCCCGACCTCCAACAAGCTCACCGCTTACTCCGCCGCGTCCGTTTCCGGCGGGATACTGGCCGTCTGCTCGTGCACGGTACTGCCCTTGTTCGGTGGCATCTACCGGCGCGGCGCCGGTCTCGGACCGGCCATCGCGTTCCTGTACGCCGGCCCCGCCATCAACGTGCTGGCCGTGATCATGACCGCTCGCATCCTGGGCGTCGAAATCGGCATCGCGCGTGCTGTGGGCGCCGTCGTATTTGCGGTGGTCATCGGTCTGCTGATGCACGCGATTTTCCGTCGCGAGGAACGCGCCCGATCCGCCTCGGCCGGCGGATTTGTCACCGCGGGCGAGCACGATGCCCGACCCATGTGGGAAGCGGCGCTTATCGTCGTGCTGCTGATCGCCATCCTGATCGCCGCCAACTGGACGGCGGCGAGCAACCTCTCCAATCCGCTCGCGGTCGCCATCGCTCATCATAAGTGGGCCATAACGGCGATCCTGTCTGCCGCACTGGGCAGCTTGTTGGTGGTGCGCCGCCACTGGTCGATCAGAGGGCTGGCAACCACCGCGCTGAGCGTAGCGGCGATCGCCGCCTGGATACCGCAACATCCGGACATCGCCTTCGCCGCGGGGCTGGTGGGCTTTGTCGTCCAGGCGTTTGCCATGGGCGGCGACGAACGCGAGTGGATGGAGCAAAGCTGGGACTTCACCAAGAAGATCCTGCCGTTGTTGTTTGGCGGCGTCTTCGTCGCCGGATTCCTGCTCGGCCAGCCAGGCGCGGAAGGCCTGATACCGGCGGGATGGATATCCGCTTCCGTCGGCGGCAATGGCTTGCTGGCCACGGCCGGTGCCTCACTGATCGGCGGCCTGATGTATTTCGCCACCCTGACCGAAATCCCCATCGTCCAGGGTCTGCTCGCCGCCGGCATGGGCAAGGGTCCGGCCCTGGCCCTGCTGCTGGCCGGCCCGGCGGTCTCGTTACCCAATCTTCTGGTGATCAGGTCACTGATCGGTCAGACGAAAACCCTGGCCTATGTCGGCCTGGTGGTCGTCATGGCAACCCTCACCGGCCTGATCTATGGACACTTCTTCGCTTAACGGGAGACCCACGATGATCGCGATCAAGATCTACGGAAAGGGTTGTTCAAAGTGCCAGCTGCTGGCCGACAACGCCGACCGGGCGGCCCGCGAGTTGGGGCTGACGTACACACTCGAAAAGGTCACCGACCTGGGCGCGATTGTCGATGCGGGCATCATGACCACGCCGGCGCTGTGTGTCGACGGGGATCTGAAAAGCGCGGGGCACGTACTCAGCCCCGAGCGCATCAAGCCGCTGCTGAGCTGATCGGGCGCGTCACCGGCCAAAAGCTAACCAGGATCAATGCCCGCAGCGTGCCGGTCGTCCTACAATCTGTTCAGGCTCTTCCCGACTCTCACCCGGACGCCCGCCTGCACTCGGTGTCGCAGGCTCCGGCGTCGGTTCCCTGGAGACTCACCATGCAAGACCTTCCTCATTATTACCGGGTTGCGGCGACCGGGCAGGCGGAGGGCGAAGTCATCCTCAGCGCTGATGACGTCGACCCGATACCCTCCGCGGCCCCGCCGGAGTTCGGCGGACCCGGGGGCCGCTGGTCGCCGGAAACACTGCTGGTCGCAGCGGTCGCCAACTGTTTTATCCTGAGCTTCAAGGCCATCGCGCGCGCCTCGCGGCTGCCGTGGACAGCGCTCAGCTGTGATGTCGCGGGCACTCTGGAACACGTCGACGGAACGATGAAGTTCACCGAGTTCCGGGTCAACGCCACACTCGAGGCGCCGGCGGATACCAGCGAGCACAAGGCACAACGGATACTGGAGAAAGCCGAGGCCAGCTGCCTGGTGACCAACTCGCTTACTGCGACCCGGCACCTGCAGGCAACCGTCGTACTGAAGTCCTGACGGCCCGCCCGGCCGCTAGTGGTTGGCAATGGCTTCGAGGAACACGGCGCCGTAGCGCTCCAGCTTCTTCTCGCCAACACCGGTGATCTCCAGCAGCTGCTCGTCGTTGGAGGGCTTCTCGGCACTCATCTGGATCAGGGTGGCGTCGCCGAAGATCACGTACGGCGGCACGCCATGCTGGTCGGCCAGCTCCTTGCGTAACGCCCTCAAGGCCTCAAACAGGTCCGCATCGGCCGCCGCCAGGCCCTGGGCGGCCTTGGGAATCTTCCTGCGCTTGGCCGGTGCGGCTTTCAGCCGCGGCCGCGCCAGCTCGATGCGCTCCTCGCCACGCAGCACCGGGCGCGCTTTCGGCGTCAGCTTCAGCACCGAGTAGTTGGCGATGTCCTGGGTGAGCAGGCCGCGGTGGATCAGCTGGCGGGTGATCGAGGCCCACTCGTCGTCACCCATCTCGGTACCGATACCGTAGGTGGACAGCCGGTCGTGACCGAGTTTGCGGATGCGGTCGGTGTCGGCGCCGCGCAGCACGTCGACCACGTGCTTGATGCCGAACCGCTCTCCCACCCGGTAGACACAGGACAGGACCTTCTGCGCCTCGACCGAGGCATCGAAGGTCTGCGGCGGGTTCAGGCAGATATCGCAGTTGCCGCAGTCGGCCGCCAACTCCTCGCCGAAGTAACCCAGCAGCACCCGGCGCCGGCAGGTCAGGCTCTCCGCCAGTGCGATCATGGCCTGCAGCTTGTGCGACTCGATGCGTCGTTGCTCGGGGTTGTCCGTGGCCTCTACCAGCCGCCGCGCCATCACCACGTCCTGGGCGCCGTAGAGCAGCAATGCCTCGGCCGCCAGCCCGTCGCGCCCGGCCCGGCCGGTCTCCTGGTAGTAGCCCTCGATGTGCTTGGGCATGTCGTAATGGACCACGAAGCGCACGTCCGGCTTGTCGATGCCCATGCCGAACGCCACCGTGGCCACGACGATATTCAGGTCGTCTTTCAGGAACCGCTCCTGCACGTCTTCACGCACTGCCGCCGGCAGGCCGGCGTGGTAGGCAGCGGCCTGGTGACCGGCCTGCTCCAGGTGCCCGGCGATCTCCTCGGTGCGCTTGCGCGACAGCGCGTAGACGATGCCGGACTCCTGCCCCTGGGTGGCGACGAAGCGCGATAACTGTTCCTTTGGGCGATGTTTCTCCAGCACCGTGTAACGGATGTTGGGCCGGTCGAAGCTGGCGATGTAGCGGCCGGCATCCTGCAGGCCCAGCACCCGCACGATGTCCTCACGGGTGTGCGGGTCGGCGGTGGCGGTCAGGGCGATCAGCGGCGCGGCGGGGAAGTGCGTACGCAGCCCGCCCAGGGCGGCGTACTCGGGCCGGAAGTCGTGACCCCACTGGGACACGCAGTGGGCCTCGTCCACGGCGATCAGGGCGATCGGTATCTCCGCGAGCCGCTGCAGGAAGTCCTCGGCCATCAGCCGCTCGGGGGCGACATACAGCAGGTCAAGCTCACCGGCGTGCAATTTCGCCAGCACCCGCCGGGCCGCCTCCGCGCCCAGCGCCGAGTTATAGAACTCGGCCGCCACACCGTTCTCCTTGAGCGCGTCGACCTGGTCCTTCATTAGCGAGATCAGCGGCGAGACCACCAGCGCCACGCCGGGCGTGAGCAGTGCCGGCAACTGGTAGCACAGCGACTTGCCGCCACCGGTCGGCATCAGCACAAACGCGTCTCGGCCGACCAGCAAGGCCTCGATGATGTCCCGCTGCAGGGGCCGGAACTCGCTCAGTCCGAAGACCGCGTGTAGCGTGGCGCCGGGATCCGCCGCTGCGGTGGCCGGCGTCGGCTCGGTCAGTGGGCTGTCTTGCATGCGGGTTCCAGCAGCTCGGTTCGGGGGACGATGACGGCTAGTGTAGAGAATCCGGAGCCGCAGAGGACGACATGGCTCGATTAAATCACCCGACAGTCGTCCGCGGAGGCCCCGAAAGTGACTCGTTCAGCAACGATTAGCGGGCACACGGCACAGGCCGGCGAATCATCAGGGCATTAGCAACACCGCGTGACACACGGTGGGTGATGCAGCGACACCGGGTGAGCAGCCGGTGAGCCATCACGTGGTCACCGGGGCCCGCAGGTGCCTTCAGGTCCAGCGGCTGCAGACAGGCTCATGCCGGCCTGACAGATGTCAGGCCGCCTGCGCTTCCACCGGGTCGACCTTCGGTGCGTGCATGACCAGGTATTCGAACGCCGTCAGCGCGGCCTTCGAGCCTTCGCCCAGGGCCACCACGATCTGCTTGTATGGCACGGTGGTGACATCCCCGCAGGCGAAGATGCCCGGCTCGCTGGTCTCGGCCTTGTCGTTGATGACGACCTCGCCGTACTCACTCAGCTCGACGACGCCCTGCAGGAAGCTGCTATTGGGCACCAGGCCAATCTGCACGAACACCGCCGACAGGTCGAGCTCATGCAGGTCACCGCTGACACGGTCCTGGTAGACGATGCTGGTCACCTTGCCGTCGCTGGCCTTGATCTCCTGCGAGGCCGCATTGGTGAGGATGGTGATGTTGTCACGCTCCCGGGCCTTCTCGATGAGCACCTTATCGGCCTTGAGCTCCGGCAGGAACTCCAGCACGGTGACGTGCCTGACGATGCCGGACAGATCCAGCGCCGCCTCGATGCCGGAGTTGCCACCGCCGACGACCGCCACGTCCTTGCCCTTGAAGAAGGGCCCGTCGCAGTGCGGGCAGTAGGCGACGCCGTTGCCGATGTTCTCCTTCTCGCCGGGGACGCCCAGTTCGCGCCACTGGGCGCCGGTGGCGACGATCAGGGAGCGGGCGCGGATGACCTCTCCAGACGACAGGGTCAGCGTCTTGATGTCGCCCGACTCGATGGCGTCGACGCGCAGATGCTCCTTCAGGGTGATGTCGTAGTCCTTGAGGTGCGTGCCCAGGCCATTGACGACCTCGGGCCCGGTGGTCGAGGGCACCGACACCAGGTTCTCGATCCCCATGGTGTCCTTCACCTGGCCGCCGAAGCGTTCGGCGATCAGCGTGACCGAGAATCCCTTGCGGGCGGCATAGATGGCTGCCGACACGCCGGCCGGGCCGCCGCCGATGACGGCCACGTCCTGCAGCGGCAGGGTCGCGGCCGACTGCGCGCCGGTTTTTGCCAGCTCGGGATATCGGGCCAGCAGTTTCTCGATGAGGGTGGCGGTGTCGATCTTGCCGTTGGCGAACGGCTCGCCATTGAGGAACACGGCCGGCACGCCCTGCACGTTGCGGGACTCGGCCACCTCGGTGTAGACGCCGCCATCGATCATTTCGGCGGAGATGTTGCCGTTGATGCTGGCGAACTGGTTGAGCGTCTGCACCACGTCCGGACAGTTGTGGCAGCTGAGACTGACGACGGTCTCGAAACGCAGCGTCTCACCGACCCGCTCGACGATCGCCTTCAGGGAGTCATCGAGCTTGACCGGCGTACCGGCGTTGTTCAGAACCGCCAGCATCAGCGAGCTGAACTCGTGTCCGCCCGGAATGCCGGAGAAAACGATACCGGTCGATTCGCCGTCGGCCTCGAGCAGAAAGCTCATTCCGCCCCTCAGCGGCTGACCAATGTCGCGCTCCTCGACGTGCAGGCGCCCGGATACGCTGGCGAAGGCGTTGAGGAATTCCAGCAGTTCGTCGCGCTGCTCATGCTCGCCGGTCTGTACCACGAAGGTGATGTCGCGGGTCAGGTTGGCGGTGTAGCTTTCGACCGCCGTCAGCAGTTCCTGGTTGAGCATGCGCTGGGTCCTCTTGTGAGGAAGCGGGGCGGCATCGCCGCCCCGTTCCGGTTGTTGGTGTTGCGGGTTGCGGGTTGCGCCGGTCAGATCTTGCCGACCAGGTCGAGTGAGGGCGTCAGGGTCTGCTGGCCCCGCTCCCAGGCGGCCGGGCAGACCTCGCCGTCGTTGTCGCGCACGTACTGGGCGGCCTTCACCTTGCGCACCATGTCCTTGGCGGAGCGGCCGACACCCAGGGTGTGAACCTCGTAGACCTGGATGAGGCCGTCCGGATCCACCAGGAAGGTGCCGCGCAGCGCCTGGCCCACTTCCTCGATCATGATGTCGAAGCCACGCGTAATGGCGCCGGTCGGGTCACCGATCATCGGGTAGGTGACCTTGCCTATGGCATCGCTGCTCTCGTGCCAGGCCTTGTGGACGAAGTGCGAGTCGGTGGAGACCGCGTACACCTCGACGCCCAGCTTCTGCAGCTCGGGGTAGTGGGACGCCATATCTTCCAGCTCGGTGGGGCAGACGAAGGTGAAGTCGGCCGGGTAGAACAGGAAGATCGCCCACTTGCCCTTGACGTCGTCAGTGGTGATCGTCTTGAAGTCGTTGTCGTGGAAGGCCTCAGCCTTGAACTCCGGGATGTGCTTGCCGATGAGTGCCATGTCAGTCGCTCCTTTCGGGTGGTGATTAAGTACTGGTTGGGCATTCTTCCCGAGACCCATCCATAGGTAAAGTCAATAATTTCTATATTTATGATAGTCTCTGCCTATTGCTTTCAAACCTATTTAGTTCAATGGCTTAGCACGATTTTGCCGGCCTTCCCGGCGACCGCTGACCGGGAGACGGCCCTATCCGAGGCTTCCGGACGATCAAAGGCCGCGCCGGCCGCGCGGAGGTCATGGTCCCGACCCGCCACGGTGACCTCCGCGCGGCCGGATTCCGCTGCCGGCTCACCGCCGTCGAGGCCGGCGGCACGCTGCTGGTGGAAGCCGGCTTCACGCCGCTGCAGACGCTGTCCATGGCCACGCTCACCGGGGCGAAGTTCCTGGGCGTCGATGACGAAGTGGGCAGCATCGAGATCGGCAAGCGCGCCGACCTGATTCTGGTACAGGGCGAGCCGGACAAGGACATCGCCAGCGTGCAGAACGTGGCCCTGGTGTTCAAGGATGGCATCACCTACGACCCGGCGGCGCTGATCGACAGCGTTCGGGGCACTGTCGGGCGCTGATCGATAGCGTGCCGGACACCGTCGGGCCCTGATCGTGCTGGTACTGCACGAAGGTTTGGTATGGATGGGGCGAGCGGGTACTCTTTATGCAGTCCGCGCCGCCAGGTGACCCGAGCTTGTCCCTTTTAAACGAACTCAAGCGTCGCAATGTCTTCCGGGTAGGTGCCGCCTACGTGGTCGCCGCCTGGCTGGTCATCCAGGTGGTCGAGACCATCTTCCCCGCCTTCGGCTTCGGCGATGCGGCCATCCGCATCGTCGTGATCGCGCTGGCCATCGGCTTCGTGCCCGTGCTGATCTTCGCCTGGGCCTTCGAGCTGACCCCGGAAGGGATCAGGCGCGAGCAGGACGTGGACCGCAGCCGATCGATCACGCCGCGGACGGGGCGCAAGCTGGATCGCGTGATCATGGTGATGCTGGCCGTGGGCCTGGCCTACTTCGCCTTCGACAAATTCGTGCTCTCGGAATCACGCGAGGCATCTATCGCCGACACCGCGCGCCAGGAAGGCCGCAGCGAGGCCTTGGTGGAGTCCTACGGTGATGCCTCCATCGCCGTGCTGCCGTTCGATAACATTAGCGACGACCCGACCAACGAGTACTTCTCCGACGGCGTCACCGAGGAGATCCTCAATCTGCTTGCCAAGATCCCGGAGTTGCGCGTCGTCTCGCGCTCATCGGCGTTCGCCTACAAGGGCAAGGAGATCCACCTGCCGGAAGTCGCTGCCACGCTGAACGTCGCCAACATCCTGGAAGGCTCGGTACGCAAGGCCGGCAACCGGGTACGGATCACTGCCCAGCTCATCGAAGCGCGCTCGGACACGCACCTGTGGTCGGAGACTTTTGACCGGACTCTGGAGGACATCTTCGCGGTCCAGGACGAGATCGCCACCGCGATCAGCGATGCGCTGAGGCTGCAGCTGGTCGACGGCCCACCCACCGCCCTGGTGACCGATAGCCAGGCCCACGAGAATTTCCTCCAGGCCCAGTACTTCTATAACCGGCGCACCGAGGCGGACTATCGGAAGGCCATCCGCTACCTGGAGAAGGCACTCGAGGAAGATCCTGAATACGTGCCGGCCTGGATCACACTCAGCTCCACCTACGCCATCCTGGCCAATAGCGGGCTCATGCCCTACGACGAGGGCTACGCGCTTTCCGTGGACGCCCTCGACGAAGCGGCGAGACGGGATCCCGACTCTCAGCACGCGATCCGCTGCTGGATCGCCATGATGTACGAGCACGACTACGCCGGCGCCGCCCGGCCCTGTCGGCGTTCCCTGGAATTGCACCCGAACAATGCCTCGGTTCTGAACAATGCCGCTGTGTTCACCCAGATCCTGGGCCGCACGGACGACAGCATTGTCTTCCTCAGACGCGCAATCAGGCTGGATCCGACGAGCCCTATCATGTACATCAACCTGGCATCCCGTTACACGAGTCTCAACATGCTGGACGAGGCCGAGATGGCGCTTGGCAAGGCGCTGGAGCTCAATCCCGACCTCTACAATGCACCCGCGGAGCTGGCGTTTGTCAGCCTGTTCCGGGGGGATGCGCAGCAGGCGTTGCAGCGAGCCGAGGGCGTCGGGCGGGAATCCGTCGCCTTGATGATCCGGGCGAACGCCTTGCACGACCTGGGTGAGATCGAAGAATCGAGTCGTCGGCTCGAGATGCTGATCGCCGATCATGCCGACAGCGGGGCCTATTTCATCGCCGCGGCCTATGCCTGGCGGGATGAGGCTGACGTGGCGTTCGAGTGGCTGGATCGCGCTATCGACGAGAACCAGAACATCGACGCCCTGAAGACCGAACCCCTGCTCCGCAACCTCCACGACGACCCGCGCTGGGAGAAGACCCTGGGCCGTGTTGGACTGGCAGACTCGCAGGTCGCGGGTATCGCGTTCGAGGTCACCTTGCCGAATCTGGCCGGAGGCACCTGAGAAAGCTTGCGCGAGCCGGTGCGGTCGATGCCAGACCGGCAAACGCCTGAAGCCAGGGACGCTCGACAGCCATCCCGCTAGTTTTTCCCCGTATCCAGCGGCAGCGTCGTGGCGCCCGCCCCCGCGGCTGCCGCGTCGCCCGGGCGCGGTCCCGTCTTGCGCCACTCCAGCACCGTGACTGTCAACGCCGGCAGCATGGTCAGCGACACGACGGCCGCGCCGAGGATGCCGAACAGCACGATGGCGCCGACGCCACGGTAAAGCTCGGTGCCTGCCCCGGGGATGAACACCAGCGGCGACAGGCCGCAGATAGTGGTCAGGGTCGACATGGCGATGGGGCGGAAGCGCACGTGCACCGCCTCGCGGACCGCGTCCCGGGCACTGGCCGCACCCTCGTTCATCAGCCGCATGGCCCGGTCGACGATCAGGATGGGATTGTTTACCACGGTCCCCATCAGGATCAGGAAGCCCAGCATGGAGATCATGTCGAAGGGCTGATGGAAGCTGTCCAGGCCGATCAGCGGCAGCGCCGCGCCGATGCCGTTCATCACCGCCAGACCGACGATGCCGCCGGCGATTCCCAGCGGGATGGTGGTCATGATCAGCAGCGGATAGCCCCAGTGCTTGAAGATCGCCACCAGCAGCAGATAGACGATGATCAGCGCAACGGGGTAGTTGGCCGCCAGGGCAGCCTTGGTTGCATCGAGCTGGTCACTGGCGCCGGAGATATCGACGCTGACTTCCGCCGGGATCTCACCATTCGCGCGCAGCGCCGCGATGACCTGCTGGCGCACGATCTCGACACCGGTTTCCAGCGGGATGGTGAGCGGCGGGATGACGTTCAGCGTGACCGTCCGCTGGCCGTTGATGCGCCGGACGGTGCTGGTGTCCACGGTCTCGACGATGGTGGCGATGGCGGACAAGGGCAGGATGGTGCCCTGGGGCGTGAATATCGGCAGCTGGCCGAGCGTATCCAGGTCCGCCTGACCGTTGTCGCTGCCGTACAAATAGATGTCGATCTTGTCATCGGCCAGGAAGAACTCGTCCGCATAGGCGCCGTCGGTCAACGCCGCCACCGTGTAGCCGACGCTGCCCGCATCCATGCCGAGCTCCGCCGCCCGATCCCAGTCGGGCCGAACTTCCACCAGCGGTTGTGACAAGGAGAGTGACGAAGGCTGCGACCGTATGCGGGGATTGTCGAAGACTTCCTCGGCCTTGCGGTAGGTCGCCAGGGCGGCATCGTAGATCACCGCCAGGTTCGGTCCCGACAGGTCCAGGTTGATGCTGCGGGTGCCGCCGTCGTTGCTCGAGATGATCGAGCCGCGCGCTGCGAACGCCCGCATGCCGGGATATTCACGATACTTGCGGGTGATGGCATCCATCAGATCGTTGATGCGATCGGCGTCGACAGCCTCGGCGATGATACGCATGCCGCCGGGGCTGATCCGGACGTTCAGGTACTTGATGGCCGGCACCTCGGCCGCGCCGCGCTCGAAGCGAGCCGGGTCGTCGCCGACAAACTGCAGGAAGTAATCCTGTATCTCCAGGCCGATCCCGGTCATGGTCTCCAGGTTGTAGCCGGGCGGCGCGCTCAGCGAGGCAAAGGTCTTGGGCTCCTCACCTTCCGGCAGGTACTCCGCCGGCGGCGTCAGCAGGACGATGATCGCGAGGCTCAGGACGATGGTCGAGACGATCGTCACGAGCCGCCGGCGCGGCTCCCTGATCAACCAGTCCACCATCGTCATCAGTGGCCCGCCCGAATCGGCGGTCGGGCCGTGACGGGCCTCGGTGCCGAAGGTCAGCCGGGCGGCGGCGGTCGGGATGAGGGTGATCGCCACCAGCATGGACGCCATGATGGCCGCGGAGATGGCGATGGCGATATCCGAATACAGCTGCCCCGCCTCTTCCTTGATGAACAGCACCGGCGCGAACACCAGGATCGTCGTCAGGGTCGAGGCGAGCACTGCCGGCCACACCTGGCGGACGCCCTCGACCGCGGAGTTGAAGCGGTCCATGCCACGCCGCCGCGCCAGCTCGATGCTCTCGATGACGACGATGCTGTTGTCCAGCGTCATGCCGATGGAGAAGGCGATACCGGCCAGGGAGATGACATTGATCGTCCGGCCCGCGGCCAGCAGGCCGATGAAACCGGCGATGGTACAGATCGGGATACCGATGACGCCGACAGCGGTCGCGCGAGCGGAGCGCAGGAACAGGTACATTACCAGCGTCGCGAGCACGGCCCCGAGCCCCAGGTTGAGCCAGACATTGCGCACCGACGCCTCGACGTAGCCGACGTCTTCGGCGATCAGCTTGATCTCCATGCCGGCCGGAGCGAGGACCTCCCGGTCGATACGCGCGACGGCGTCGAGCATGGCGTATTTGATGTCGATGACGTTGGAACCGGTCTCGCGGCGCACCGCCAGGTTGATCACCGGGTCGCCGTCGACGAAGGTCAGGTCGCGGATCTTGAAGTGATCGAATTCCACCCGGGCGATCTCGCCCAGGCGGATCAGGGTGTCACCGCGGCGCTCGACGATCAGTTCCTCGAGCTGCTGAACGTCGTCGAAACGCCCGATGGTGCGCAACAGGTAGCTGCGCTTGCCGGTGTCGATCTCGCCGCCGGAGACGTCCTGGTTGCGCCGGCGGATGGCGTCGCGGACGTCGGTGATCGACACACCGCGGTCCGCCAGTCGCACGGGGTCGAGGATGACCCGGATCTGTCGCTCGGCGCCACCCCACACCTGCACGGCGGAGACGCCGGGGACATTGGACATGCGCGTGCGCACGTTGTCCTCGATGAAGTCCCGCATCATGTCCATATCGAGCCCGCGCGGGTTATCCGGCAGCGGCGAGACGTTGAAGAACATGAAGGAGTTGGCCGAGAACGAGCTGGCGTAGACCCGCGGCTCATCCACGTTGATCGGGTACGACGGCACCTGGGTCAGCGCGTTGTTGACCCGGATCAGCGTCTCGGTCATGTCGACGCCGAACGGGAAGTCGAGTTCGATGAAGGCGCGGCCGCTGGAGGCCGACGCCTCCAGCCGCTGCAGGTTGGGCACGGTGCGCAGGTACTCCTCCTGCTCGATCAGGATCTCCTTCTCGATGTCCTGCGGGGTCGCTCCCGGCCAGGACGTCTGCACGGTAACCGTGCGAACCTCGAGATCCGGGATCATCTGCACCGGGATGCGTGAAGCCGCCAGCACCCCCAATACCGTCAGGATCAGGGCGCCAACGGTCATCAGCAGTCCATTCCTGACGATCGCATCGAACATCGTGCTGGTCCCCCGGCCTGCGCTACTGGAGTTCTACGGACTGGCCGTTCTGCAGCGCTTCGTTGCCGCGTGTGACCACCGCCACGCCCGCCTCCAGACCACTGCGGATCTCGACCAGGCCGTCGAACTCCTGACCGGTCTGCACGCGCTGCTCGTGGACGGTGGTCTCAGCGCCGCTGCTGTCCGCCACCCAGACGGTCTTGCGTCCGTCCGGGTAGAGCAGCAGCGCGTCCCGTGGCACGACGACGGATTCGTGACCCGTGTCTACCCGGATCGTCGCCCGGGCCGACATGCCGGGCGTCACCATGAGGGGTGTGTCTGACTGGGCGACGACTCGCAGCAGGAAGGTGCGGGCGCCGGGGTCTTTGACCGGCACGATGGCCTGAATGCGTCCCGGGATACTGATGTCGGGCAGCGCGTCCAGCGACAGCTCGACGTCGGTGTCCGTGTCGATGCGAGTGTAGTAGGTCTGCGGTACGCGGAAGTCGAAGCGCAGCCGGTCGGTGGCGACCAGCTCAATCAGGCCGTCCCCGGGGGCGATCCACTCGCCCACTTCGGCGTAACGCTCGCTGACGACGCCGGCGAACGGGGCGCGCACGTCGTGACGTCGCACCACCGCGGCCTGCTGTGTGGCCGCCGCGGTGGCCGCGGCGAGCGCGGCCCCGTCGCGCACCACCTCGGCCCGCAGCGACTTGATCTGGGTCTCGGGGATGCCGCGCTCGGGACCGACCTTCTCGGCCTCGGCGAGGCGTCGACGTGAGTCCTCCAGCTCGGAGCGGGCCTGGGACTCCTCCGCCCGCACGCGCTCCAGGTCCAGACTCTCGAGCTCGCGATCCATCGCCACCACGATCGCCCCGGCCGCCACCTGGTCACCGGCGTCCACGTCGATGCGTTCGATCAGTCCGCCCACTGACGGCGACAGCACCGCTGACTGCGGCGAGGTGACGGATCCACTGACCATGACGACCTGCACGACCGGCCGGGTGGCGGACTGCTCGACGCTGACGGGGGCCGCAACGGACACCGTCGGGATCGCGGCCAGACCGAGGATCAGCGCTGTGGTTATCACTGAAGGTGAGCGTTTCATATGCGGCGTCAGTGTCGCTTGGTGTTCTGGGGAGCGCAACAATGGGCTTTGTCTTCGACGGCCAGGGATACTATGGATTCTCGCCCCGGCGACTGTTTTTTGGGGCCGTTTACTTGATTGATTGTCCCGCCAACCTGGCCAGCTGTCTCAGTCAATTAAGTGAACTGTCCCCGACATGCACCTGCTCGGACCCCGGGGGTTCGGTCAAGACAGCAGGCTTCGAGCCGGCGGGCACTCTTTCGCAGCGCGCCTGTGATCCGCTCCAGGCCCCCGCTAGTCGCCCGCCGACGTTTTGGACAGGAACGCGGCACCATCGTCATCCTTGCGCCCGAACATGCTGCGCAAGTGGAGATCACGCTGCGGGAAGGGCACCTCGATACCGTGCTCGTTGAGCTTGGATTCTATCTCCCAGAGATAGGCGGCATGCACGGCGCCGGGGCGCTTTACGGCCTCCGGAGTGAGCCAGACGATCAGTTCGAAATTCAGACTGCTGTCACCGAATTCGACAAACCACACTTGCGGTTCACGCCCCCTGGCATTACGCAGTGTCCAGGGAACCTTGTCGGCTGCTTCCAATGCCGCCTGTTGAACTAGTTCCTTGTCTGTTCCGTAGGCGACGCCGAACGGTATCTTGGTCCTCCGGTAGGCCTCCCGCAAGGTCCAGTTGATCACCCTGCCACCGACGAATTCCGAGTTGGGCACCAGGATGTCGATGTTGTCATTGGTCGTGATCAAGGTGCTTCGCATGTTGATCTCGTTGACCTGCCCGGTCACGCCGGATTCCAGTTCCACGAAGTCACCTACCTTCAGGCTTTTCTCGAAAAGGATAATCAGCCCGGCGACAAAATTGCCGATCAGCGTCTGCAGGCCGAAACCGATACCAATGCCGAGCGCACTGGCGAACAGTGCAAACTTGGTGAAATCGATACCGATGGAAGACAGGCCGACGACAATACCGATGGTCAGTACTGCGTAGTGAACCAGTCGGCCAAAAACATACAGCGAGTTCTGACTGACGCCGCCGCGACGTTCTCCGACACGGCTGATCGCCCTTCTGATGCCTTTGGACAGCCACAGAGCGGCGGTCAGAATAAGGGCCAGGCGTAGCAGATCCAGTGTGGTGACCGGCGCCTCGTTGACTTCGAACAGGGTTGCGCCCAGAAGATCGATAGTCATCGACCAGGAGTTGCCGCTCATATCTTTCAAATCGGTCAGGTTCCTGTCGAACCAGTTCTCCGTCGCGTTTTGGCGCGCCTTGAGCAGATCGGCCACGAATCCGGTGCTTGGCACCTGCTGGTCGAGCTTCAGCAGCGCGCCGTCAACCTGCTTGAGCCTCGTCAGGATCGTATTTCGTAGCTTCACGGCCGTCGTGTCCCCGCCCTCCGGGGCTGCTGCCGCTGCTATCGAACGGCCGCGCTCCGCGATGCGCCGCCAGCGGTCGCGTTGCTGCCGCACTTGTTCTTGCAGTTCTCTGTGCTCGGCGAGTAGTCTTCGAGCCGCCTCTGTGTCTGTGTCCTTGTCCACGACATCGCTGATAATTGGGATGAGATTGCGGGCGAGTCTCGCCTGCATGGCTACCAACTGGTTCAGCCGAATCTCGATGTCCTGGGATACCGCAACGAGCACCGAGTGCTGCGTCTCGCTGAGACCCTGCCCCGAGTCGACCAGCTTGGGGTCGGAGAGCGTGCTCTGATCGATCTGCTCGCGCAGTCTGGCGATGACTCTTTCCGCCCGCTCCTGTTCCTGTTGCCAACGCGCGGCGTCACGGGGCGAGCTGACCAGCAGTTCGGGGATCGCGTCCAGTTCTGCCCGCAGCCGCAGCAGCCGTTCCTCAGCCTGGCTTAACACAAGTCTGCGGCGGTCGAGATCGAGACGTTTGAGTTCGACAGCAAAGCGGCTCAGCATCAGACCGAGGCCGGTCTGTGCCCGCTGCGGATCGGTGTCTTCAAGCTCAAGGTAATTGTTCCGGCGTCGCGACTGCTGTTGGCGCTGTTCGGCGATAATGACGCTCTGCCAGTCCGATTCCTCGCGCTCGGCGTCGATCTGCTGATTCAGATCTCGCCAGGCCGCATGGCGCTGCAACGCCTCCTCCAGCGTGTAACTGGCCGCCACCGGGCTGGCCGGTCTGCTGACCGGCGCCGGGGCAGTTCTCAGTTGCTGAAACCTGGCCAGATCGACCAGGAGTCTTTCCGCGACTCGTGCCTGCTCGGCGTCTCCCTCGCTGCGCAAAGTGTCGCGATACGCGGCCAGAGACGTCTGCGCAGCAGTGACCCGTTGCTGGAACTTGTCCGCGTCCAGCGGACTCTCGGTAACGAAGTAGCTCCACCAGTCGGCGCCGAGATTGCGCGGGTCCGGAACCGGGGGCGACGCTTCTTCGGCAGAAGCGAAACCCGCGCCCAGAGCGAGGAGCAGTGCGAGCAGTATTCTCACCATGGCCATAACCCGCGCTTCTTGCGCAATACGACAAGCAGGATCGAGGCGATGACGCCCATCACCCGGAGCAGGATGACGTCTCCGAAGCGGGAGTGCAGCTTCGGCATGCTATCGACCTTCATGCCGTAGATGCCCGCCAGGCAACTCAGGGGCAAACATATCGCCATTACTACCGCGAGAACCTTCATGATCTGAATCAGCTTGTGGGAAGCGACCGGGATACAGCCCTCCGTCATGTCGGACGCCAACTCGTAATACAGGCTGGCGAGACTGCCGGAGCGCGACCAGCTCCGCGTCGCCGGCCAGCAGTTCTCCACTGGCAGCGTCGAAAGATAATGCGCGGATCATTTGGCCAAGCTCCTGAACATGGATTAAAAGTGCAAGCGTCAGTCAGCGCGTTCCAAATCATGTTGACATCAGCAACGAGGAATAAACTTACGAAAGTCCTGGCAAAGCACCGCCGTGTCTTCCGACGGCGAGTTGAGACAGCCGGCAACCCTGCTGTTGCACCGTGTCATTGACGTCGGAGCTTACGCCTGGGAATACAGCCAGTTCTCGAACGCTTTTGATCCCGGTCATGTGACCGGCGCCAAGACAGCCCGGCCGCAAACTGCCGGACATATCCCTTAGACAGGCCCCCGGCAAAAGATCGGTCGCACTCTCTGGTGACAGTGGCGCGATGCCCCTAAGCCGAAGTTCTCGTCATCCATTGTACGCTGCTGTGGGTGCGCCGCGACGGCGAGCCTGCTCGCGCTGTGGCCGGAGTTTGAGGCGGAATATTACCGCAAGGGGCTGGTGAACCGGATGCGCCACCCGCCGGGTCTGGTGGCTGATATCATCGACCGGCTGCGCCAGGCCAGTCCGGACATGGCGACGGACTGACGGGCGGATGCGCTTGCGCCACACCGCCGCCTGCCATGCCGCGAGCGCAGGCCTGGGTCAGTATGGTCACGGACCTGGGCCGATGCGAACGTGATCGTTACCGATCAACTGCCGTCCACCAGCCTGCGCTTGTCAGCCGCCGTCATCTGCTTGATCGCGTACTCTCTCTTCAGGGCGGCGCTGCGGTCAGGCGCCGGTTCCCGATACACCAGTACTACGGGCAGACGGGATCGGGTGTAGCGGGCGCCGTCGCCTGAATTGTGCTGGCGCAGCCGCGCTTCCACGTCCCTGGCGATGCCGGTGTAGAGACTCCGGTCCGCGCAACGGACGATATAAACGTGCCAGTCGGACGACATCAGCATGACCTGTGCACAGCGGACGCTGCGGGAAATGTTTAGTGACTCTCGCGGTCTGCGCGCGCCCCTGATCCTGTGCGGGCCACTTACCGATGACCCGGCGCGGCGACCTGCGCCTCAGTCCCGGGTTGCTGTCCGCCGGGACACGCGATGATGTATTGGGTCATCTTGCTGCCTCAGTGCTCTATCGGATCTGGTGACTGTTCGCATCTTTGCGTAGCTGCCCGCCCAGGGGCCACCTTGCCCGCACCTCTACGGCACCCAGCATCGCAATTCCGGCGAGGTCGGCAGGCCCATCTTCTCCAGGAACGCCGTCCAGCGCGGGTCGTCATACAGAGAGGCGAACAGCGGTTCTAGGAGCAACTCCGACAGCCCGCCGTCACGCATCTCGTAGGCGTGATCAAGCCAGTTAAAGGCCTCATCCACTTCGCCACGGCGAGCATATATCGTGGCGATCTGTACAGCCATGTGGTCCTTGAATTCCTCTGTGTACTCTTCCAGCAATTGCTGTGCCTCGCCCTGGCGCCCCAGCGCATCCAGCGCCATCGTCTTGATTTGATCACGCCAGGATGGATCCGCCTCTCTCTCGCTTTCGGCAAGCGCGGCCTCGGGCTCATTCTTCAGAAGCAGGCAGCGGGCGATAACACCATGGGCACCGGGTTGGACGGGATTAAGACTGAGGATATGACGCGCCGCTTCCATCGCTTCGTCCAGTCGGCCCAATGACATAAGAACGAACGCCAGATTGTTGTAGCCGGCGGTGACCAGGGGATCGAGCTCGATGGCCCTGGTCACTCGCTCCAGGGCTTCTTCATATCGGCCCTGATTCGCGATCAGAAGACCCGCCCGACGAACACACTTGGCATTGCTGGGAGCAAGCTTGACCGCCCTGTCGATCGATGCCTGGGCGCCGGCCCAGTCCCAGTCGAACACCATCTTGATGAATCCCTCGCCGGCGTGTGCCTCGGCCAGGGTGTCGTCCAGCTCCAGCGCCCGGGCAACGGCTTTACGGGCCATGGCCGCGCCCTCCTGCAGTCCGAGCTGCCCGGTGTTGGTCTTGGCTATGTAGACCCCCGCCAGGCCATCCCAGGCAGGCGCGTAGTCTGGATCCAGTTCCAGCACCTGCTCGAAGGCCCGGTGCGCTTTCTCCAGGTTCTCCTCATCTCCAAGATCAAAAAAGTGGGCGCCGTGCAGATAGAGTGCGTAGGCCTCCGGATTGGTCTCGCGAACCTTGGGCACCTCACCCAGCAGGCTGACCTTGAGCGCATCGACCACCGACTCGGCGATCTCGTCCTGCACCGCGAAAATATCCTCCAGGGTCCGGTCGAAGGTCTCCGACCACAGGTGATAGCCATCGGCCGCCTTGATCAGCTGGGCGGTGACGCGCACCTGGTTGCCCGCCTTGCGGACGCTGCCCTCCAGGACGTTGGCGACCTTGAGCTTGTCCGCCACCGCCGGGATGTCGATCTTCTCGCCCTTGAAGGAGAACGACGAAGTGCGCGCAGCGACCCGCAGCGAGGGTATCTGGGCGAGCAGATTGAGCAGTTCCTCCGACAGCCCGTCGGAGAAATACTCCTGCTCCGGATCGGAACTCATGTTGATGAAGGGCAGCACGGCGATAGATTGCTCCGACGGCGCGGCGCTCGCGCCGGTCGGCATGGAGGACTGGCTCGCCGGACCGCTGTCGGGCACGGAAGTCTCCCCAGCCGCCGTCGCGGAGGACCCAGCTGGAACTGTGTCGTGCGCGGCGACCGGCGCCATTGCTGCCCGGGTTCCGGTTGCGCCGGCATCCTCGGGCGCCGGCCCCGTGTCCCGTTTCAGGCCCTCCGGCGTGAGCTCGAAGGCCCAGGCGCCGATGACCACCAGGGGGAAGCCGAGCAGGATGAAGATGGTGAACATCTGCACGACCCAGTCGGGCGCGTTGAATGTATCCCCGGCGAATCCCGCCACCTCGGCCAGCACCCAGCCCACGGCCATGTAGATGACCGCGACCCTGATCACGTGACGGCGTTTGAGTTCCTCGATGAACGGGGGCATGGGTGTGGGCGAAGCCTTGGTATGTTTTTTGGCACGCCGATGATATATCAGCCCGGGCGGGCTGCGGGCGCCTTTCTCCCGACCTTCGCATCATGGATTGCTCACGGTGGCAGGCGGGATGAAGGAGGCTCTGGCCAATTGCCGTTAAACTGCCTGCCACTGCTACCTGTCTTCTGCCCCACCGAGGCCCCACATGTTCAAGTTCAGAAGCGGTCCTGGCGAGCATCCGATTCAACGAGCCGTGTTCGAATTCCTGGTCATCGTCACCGGCGTGCTGGTCGCCCTCGCGGTGGACGAGTGGCGACAGGAGCGCGCCGAGATTCGCGAACTCAATCAGCACCTCATCAGTCTCCTGGATGAGGTCGACGGCAATCTGGAGTCGATCACCTACATCAGGGTCGCGTTGACTCAGGTGAAGATCCCCGGCCTGGAGACCGTTATCGCCCACCTCGAGTCGGGTGAAACTACCGTCGATGACGCGGACGAATTCCTGAAGGCGTTCGCGGACAGCACCTTCCTGGCCGTCCCCTGGTTCCAGAGGAACCGGTTCGATGCGCTGAAGAACTCGGGCAGTCTGCGCATGCTGCATCCGGAGACCGCGGGTCAGATCTCAGGCGCGTTCGAGGCACCGGAGATCCTGCTCCCCCAGGTCGTACACCTGCAGGGCGACTATCCGGTCGTCGCCCAGCAATTCATCCCGGCAGACGATCAGAGCGAGCTCAACTCGCTCCGCTATTACCTTGTGGACACGACCGCGCCGGAGTTTGTGTTTGATATCAGCGCGGACGAGGCGATCGACCTGATACACGAGAATCGAGATGAGTTGCTGCTGCTCGCCCGTGGCGAAGCCGCGGCGGTCACCGCCAACTGGTACGCGCTCAAGCGCCTCGAAGTCGAGTTCTCAGCCTTGAAAGAGTTGCTGGAATCCGAGATCGTCGCGCACCAGGGGTGACGGCGGAATCCAGGGGTCCAACTCTCTGTCCCGGATGACGACGCCCGCCGGTCCGGGTCGAGACCCGCACCCGGGCATCGATGCGAAAAAGCGGCCATAATCATGAGCCGGCTCCCGATGACGAGAGGATTGTATGGCGGGCGGTTTCGCAAAAGACGGTGCGGTGCAGGAGCAGATCGACGCGACGGTCGAAGACGCGGTCAATCGCGTCCGCAGTCGTCTGCGCGAGGGCGACAGCGCGCGCGAGTGTGTCGATTGCGGCAAGGCTATCCCCGAAGCCCGCCGCCAGGCGGTCCCCGGCGTGCGCCTGTGCGTGACCTGCCAGGAACTGGAGGATCAGCAGCAGACGGCCAACGCGGGCTACAACCGCCGCGGCAGCAAGGAAAGTCAGCTGCGCTAGACGCAAGTCAGGCCTCGGACGCGTAAGGATTCCGAGGCCGAAGGATGATCGCCTCTTCGGCCGTGTCAGGGCGGGGCCACCGCCGCAGGCACACTCATCCGGGCGTCATTGTGCCGCTTCTCGACGCTGGACTCTCCGACAACAGGCGGGAAGAGTCCGGACAGGCGCTACGTTCTGATGCAGACGAGTTCCGATTCTGACCCCCATCGGCTGCGGCTCAGCTAAAATATCGGACTGGCCCCGGTTTGCAATCCACAACTTCAATCCCCATCAGGAACACGT
>Ga0316194_10000531_pt1 | contig 24616 bp, 28 predicted proteins | sample CroRivsedime1_MG_FD_204936 | JGI IMG/M metagenome (GOLD analysis project Ga0316194, IMG submission 204936) | Coastal sediment microbial communities from Maine, United States - Cross River sediment 1 | ecosystem: Environmental > Aquatic > Marine > Coastal > Sediment | place: USA: Maine...
TTCTGGAAGTCGGCGCTGTTGAGTTTAACCGTCACCGGAAAATCGGCACCCACCGCTGCCCGCACGGTGTTGACGATATCCAGCAAGAAACGGGCACGATTGGCCAACTCACCACCGTATTGATCCTTGCGCTGGTTGGTGCGCGGACTGAGGAACTGCGACACCAGGTAGCCGTGGGCTGCATGCACCTGCACGCCGGTAAAGCCCGCTGCTTTGACAGCGGCTGCGCTTATACCAAAACGAACTACGATGTCCTTGATCTCGTCGGTAGCAAGGGCCACGGGCTCTCCAAACTGGCCACCAGGCAGACTCAGTTTTACCGGGGAGGGAGCTTTCGGATGGGGATTCACGTTCTTCTGGGTCTGTCGTCCGGCGTGACTGATTTGTGCCCAGAAGTGGTTGCCGTTGCGGGTAGCTGCCGCGGCCCAGCCAGCAAGGGCTTTGCGCATGGTTTCGTCCGGCTGCCGGTCAATTACCACGTTGCCGGGGCGCTCAAGGTGGTCAGCATCGACCTGTATGTTGCCGGACAGCAAAATACCCGCCCCACCATCGCTCCAAATACCATAGAGGCGTTCCAGTTCAGGCGTGGGAACACCTGCAGATGTCGCCAGGCCTTCGGTCATCGCCGCTTTCGCCAGGCGATTGGGGATGACAGCACCGCAGGGCAGGGTGAGTGGTTGCGCAAGGATAGCGGACATGTTGGTTCCAAAGTTGAAGGATGGGATACGCGCTGATTATACGTCAGGAATCCAGTTGTCAGGTTTAATGCGGATTCACGCCACAGTACGAAGGCCTCGAAGCGCTGTATGCGAAGTACAAGGACCAGGGCTGGTGGTACTTGGGTCACGCCATTATTCCATGACCCCGTTATTCCGCCCATTTGTTGGCATTTTAGGGATTAACGACTAGTCTTGAAGGTAATAGACACTAGATGCAATCCAACCTTGTCCTCATTCAACGCACTCAAACGTCTTCATATCCGTCTCTGGGTTGATGAATGCCCGGCAGCTTGAACTGCTCAATTAATAATAACGAGAGGAAATAAAAGCATGGACCGAAGCAAGACTTTCAGACTGATGATATTGGCGGGGCTGCTGGCTTCCATTTGGGTGTCCCATGCAAATGCCATGTGGACCAACAGGTATCCAAAGCTTGACGACTTTCGTCATCAGATTTATTTGGAACAACATGAACTTCCTGCGCTTGCAAACGGACCGACCGATCCCGCTCCGTCGCCGGATGGCAAGGCCGTGGCTATTGCGGCGCAAGGCTGGCTGTGGACTGTTGACCTCGAAACAGGTATCGCAACCAGGATAACAGACAAGGCCGGGATAGATTCGCGCCCACGCTTCTCGCCCGACGGCAAGCAATTGGCATTTGTTCGGGATTACGGCAAAGACACTGCGGTGATCGTTCTGAACCTGGATAGCGGGGACGAAAAAATCATCGACACCGCTGCCATCGATTTGGACCCCGAGTTTTCAGCAGATGGCGCCTATATTTATTATTCCTCCGGGGTTTCAGGCTCGCTAAGTGTCTGGAGCCATCATTTGGCTTCCGGCACTGCACAACAACATACCGATTTACACCAGGTCGAGCGCAATATCAGGCGTGTTCCGGGCAGTAACAGTATTCTTTATTTGCACGGGTCCGGAGCGCACCGGTCACTCCGGCTGAGAGATTTTGTCTCCGGCGAAGACAAGATCGTTCATGCAGAGACATTGACCTACCATTTAACCGCAGATGTTCACCCCAAACAGCGGCTGGCGGTTTATAGCGCACCCATTAACGGGGATTATCACCTTTGGACGATAGACCTGGATGACCCCCGGGTTCGCCATCGTCTGACCGATGGGACGCGATATGCGTTAACACCCGCTTTCAGCGCAGATGGCAATTTGATTTATTTTGTAGAGGCCGACGAACAGCGCCAGTTCGTCCTCAAAACGATCAAGACCTATGGCGGGGCCATCGAAAATATTGATATCAAAGAATGGCGCTATGGCACTGCAACGGGCAAAGCCGTGGTGAAAATATCCGGCAAAGATGGTCAACCAGTGGCTGCGCGTCTTGTCATCACAAGCGAGGATGGTCATCCCGTCACATCCTTTGATGATGCAACTTATTCAGACCCCTATACGGGCAGACAATATTTTTATGTTGATGGTGAGGCAGAATTCAGCCTGCCGGTCGGGCGTTATACCGTTTCTGCTGCGAGGGGTCCCATGACCCCCGTTGAGTTTACAACTATAAAAGTTAAAAAGAGCAAGGTGGCCGAGGTTGGTATCAAGCTTGAGCCAATTTGGGACGCACAAGCGGCGGGTTACATTACGGCTGATTATCATAATCACCTTAATGGGGACGGCACCAGCAGGGCAAACCATCAACAGACGCTTAGAATTATTGAAGGCGAGGACCTGGATCATGTTGCGCCGATGACCTGGAACCGGTGGGAGCGCCGGATTGATCGCGAGATTTTGGGGCTTCAAAGCGAAAACTCAGGATATATTGTCGACCAGGGGCAGGAAGTTCGATCCCATTTTCATGGGCATATTGGGCTAAATGGCGTGGATGTGCCCTATGAGCCATGGTTTTTTGGTCCATCCAACCCGACGCTGGGTGACCCGGATCTCACCAATGGTGATGTCATTGCCTACGCAAAAACGGTTGGCGCATTTCCAACCTATGTGCACCCGGTCGGGGGTGAAACAGATCCATTTCTGGACCTCAGTAGCCCGACGTTTCCGCTTGAGTTTCCCACTGATGCGATCCTGGAAGAAGGCGTAGGCCTGGAGATTGTTACCGCCTGGGCGAGCCCGACGGCTGCCGCCCATTTATGGTACCGGCTTCTCAACATAGGCAAAAATGTTCCCACCATCTCCGGTTCGGATGCCTGGGTAGATTTTTACCGCACGCCTGCCGTGGGCACCGCACGCAATTACGTGCGCGTTGAGGATGGGGACAGAAGTTATGATTCGATCCTGGCCGCCGCCTTCGCAGGCAAAGGATTTGTCAGTACAGGGCCTGCCCTCATATTCAGCCTGGGTGACGAAAGCAGGCCCGGCGGTGTTACATCCCCGGGTCAGCAAACCTGGTCTTTGATGCTGGCAAGTACGGTTAATATCGATACGGTTGAGATCATCGTGAATGGTCAAGTTGCAGAAACCCTGGCCGGCGTTGCCGCAGGCGAGACAAAGACCCTGACCGGCAAGCTGAATTTACCGGAAGGCGGATGGGTGGCTGCGAGGGCATATAGCTCTGTGCAGCCGGATGACCCGTGGCCGATTATGCACTACATGCCATTTGCGCATAGTGCGCCGATCTGGATTGGCAGCGTTGGAAGCACGCAGAGCGATGCACGATCAGCCGCTGCGGCAGACCTGATGCGTGCCCTGGATTCTGTTGAGCTACGGATTAAGCAGGCCTATGGCACACAGCCCATGACACGGTTGATGGATCGCCTTGAGCGTGCCCGGGAAGTGCTGAGCGGAATGCTGGAGTAGGTACCGGCCGGCCGGCGGGTTGAGCTGCTCAATTAAGAGCAGCATTCTCCATAAGCACGCAAGTTTTAACCAAAGGTTTGTTAAGGGCCGCTGCCAGTTCCTCTGAGAGACACTGCTCCGACTTGCTCAGCTGGTTGCGATCTGCACCACTGAGGGTGCCAGCTTCTTTCCTCAAGACCAAGGCTTTATATACCTCGGCGAGAGAGAATGGATTGCCATCGTCGAGCTTCCGTTGTTGCACCTTTGACCTTGTCTTCCACTCTTCGCTTGTGGATCCAATCCATTCGCCGATATGTGCCAGCACCTTTTGGGCCTCTGATTTCTCAATAGGTTTTCGAATAACATCAGCAAGTTCGCTTTCACGAACCATCATGCTCAGTCCCTCGCGGGGGAAAAACAATTTTGCGAATCTGGAGCCTTTAGGCCCTGAAAAACTTCTTGTTCGAATGGATTGCACCGTGCCGATGCCATGCTGAGGGTGATGAATGGAGTCGCCGAGGGAAAGTGTAATAGTCTATCTCCTTGAAGGATTGAAGGGGAAGAAAAAACAATAAGATCAGTATCTTACATTGAATACAAGAAGATTACAAGTGTTGCCGGCGTCTTTTCACCGGGAGGGGCTTGGTCAAGGTACGGGCCAGGGGTGGTGTCATTTTCAGCCACTTGCAGCAGTGCGGCAGGGAAAACAACCATGCAGTAAATCAATATAAGGTTGATTATTTTGACATGAGTACTCTCCATTAACCGGTATCTGATTATACTCGTCCATATGGATTAAAATTACCGCCGCAAGTTGGCCGGAAAGAAAGCCTGGTTTCGGGAGAACACATCAATTTAACAGGAGCGACGTCATGAGCCTGGACTGGATTGCGATAGCCCTTGGTGACGTGGCCTGGATTACTATTGCCTTTCTAATGGGTTTCGGTGCGCGCCTGATCGGGCTGCCGCCGTTAATCGGATTCCTTGCAACAGGCTTTCTGCTCAGCACGCAAGGGATTGTCACTGGTGAGGTTTTGCAGAAGCTCTCCGACCTGGGTATCACCTTGTTGCTGTTTTCAATAGGACTCAAACTCGATTTACGCTCATTGGCGCGCCCACAGGTTTGGGGTGTGGCCAGCTTACACATGGTGATCGTTACACTCGTTTTCGCTGCACTGCTGGCGTTGCTGGCTGTTGGCGGTTTGCCGCTGGTGCAAGGCCTTGAACCGCACGCAATGCTGCTGATTGGTTTTGCACTCAGCTTTTCAAGCACGGTGTTCGTGGTGAAACTGCTGGAAGACCGCGGTGAAATCAACTCGCTGCATGGGCGCATTTCTGTTGGTGTGCTTATTGTTCAGGATATTGTCGCCGTATTGTTCCTGGCGGCCTCGACCGCGAAGCTACCGTCGCTATGGGCGCTGGTAGTGATTGTTACGCTGTTCGCAGCGCGGCGCCTGCTTTACGCAGTGTTGCAGCAGGTCGGTCATGGCGAGTTGCTGGTGTTGTACGGCATTATCCTGGCGTTGGGAGGTGCAGAACTTTTCGAGATGGTAGGCCTGAAGGGTGACCTCGGAGCCCTGATTATCGGTACCCTGGTTGCAGGTCACGCACGATCGGACGAGCTGAACAAGACGATGATGGGTTTCAAAGACCTGTTCCTGCTCGGGTTTTTCCTGTCGATTGGTGTTGGCGGTATACCGACAGCAACGATGGTCGTGGTAGCGATCCTGCTTCTGCCGCTGGTACTGATTAAAAGCGGACTATTTTTCCTGCTGTTTTCCCGTTTCCGCCTGCGTGCCCGAACCTCGGTTTTGGCCAGCCGCAACCTCAGCCAATACAGTGAGTTCGGACTGATCGTGGTCGCAGTTTCGACCGGCAATGGCTGGCTACCGTATGACTGGCTGGTGGTGCTGTCCCTGGTCGTGGCGTTCTCCTTCATCACTGCCGCGTTGCTGAACAGACCGGGCGACCGTATTTATAGCAATCGCAGGACATTCTGGCGGCGTTTTCAGTCGACGGCCTTATTGGCTGACGAGCAGAGTATTGATATCGGTGAGGCTCAAATCGTCATCGTTGGCATGGGCGGTGTTGGCAGTGGTGCCTATGACCAAATGGAAAGTCGCTTCCCCGGCAGGGTGATCGGCGTCGAAATCGCGCCAGCGGTTATCAAGCGGCAGCAGGAGGCAGGACGTCGCGTATTGCTGGGCGATCCGGCGGACGCGGATTTCTGGGACCGTGTGCACGTGCCGGAGCACGTCGAAATGGTCATGCTGACCCTGCCGAAGCTGGCCACCTCGCTGGCCGTCCTGCGTCAGCTGCGCCAGTCGGCCTACATGGGACCGGTGGCGGCGATCGCCCGCTATCCTGATGAGATTCGGAAATTGGAGGCGGGTGGCGTGTCGCTGGTCTTCAATATCTACACCGAGGCCGGGACCGGTTTTGCACAGCATGTTTCGGAATCGATGCCTGTTAGTCAATAACCTCATCACGCTGTCGGTTATCGGCTGGAAATGAACTTTTAAATGTATCCGGCCCCTTTTATCGCTTTTATACTAGCCACTCTCCCGGCAAGTGACAGTGATGTTTAAATTTTTTGAATCCTTGACCAGACCATTTCCCGAGGGCGAGTCTGAACGGCCACCCTCAGACCTGTTTGCATTCTGTCGTTTTTACACCAGGGGATTTGAAATGCCACTGGTCGTCATGTCTGTTTTGACGGCGGTGGTCGCAACACTGGAGGTTTTCCTGTTTGGTTTTATGGGTCAGTTGGTTGACTGGCTGGTGACCAGGAATCCCGAGACACTCTGGCAGGAAGAATCGGGTACATTGATCACGATGGGTGTCGTGGTTGTGTTTGGAATTCCCTCACTGATTTTGCTGCACTCTTTGTTGGTACATCAGACCTTACTTGGAAATTACCCGATGGCAATCCGCTGGTCAGCGCATCGCTATCTGCTAAAACAGAGTGTCTCCTTCTTCCAGAATGACTTTGCCGGCCGTTTGGCTACCAAGGTTATGCAGACTTCACTTGCAGTTCGGGAAACCGTTATGAAGTTACTCGATGTGATGGTTTATATCATCGTGTACTTTTCGGCGATGCTGGTTCTGATTGGTAGTGCCGATAGTCGGCTTTTAATACCCATGCTGCTCTGGTTGGCAGCCTATGTTCTGATCCAGATATTCCTGGTTCCCAAGTTGAAAGAAATATCCAAGCAGCAGGCAGATGCCCGTTCCGTGATGACAGGGCGCGTGGTGGATAGTTATACCAATATCTCAACGGTTAAGTTATTTGCCCATAACCAACAGGAAGCCGACTATGCAGAAGACAGCATGATCGGGTTTTTGAAAACCGTTTATTACCAAATGCGGTTGGTCACCAAAATCAGCTTCCTGGTACAACTGAATAACTATTTATTGGCTTTTTTTATTGCAGCGTTTTCAATCTGGTTGTGGTCAAACAACGCCATCAGCGTCGGAGCCATCGCAGTGGCTGTGAGTTTGTCGCTCAGACTCAATGGCATGTCCCAGTGGATCATGTGGGAGGTCAGTGCCTTGTTTGAAAATATTGGCACGGTAGCCGATGGCATGAATACCTTGTCCAGACCGATTGATGTGAACGATCAGGAAGATGCCAAACCACTGGTGGTGAGTGAGGGAAGGATAGCCTTCGATGCAGTGAGTTTTCATTATGGCCAGGCATCAGGGGTGATCGAACACATGAACCTGGTGATCAGGCCGGGCGAAAAAGTCGGGTTGGTCGGTCGTTCAGGTGCCGGCAAGTCGACCATGGTGAATCTGTTGATGCGTTTTCACGATGTCGAATGTGGCCGCATCTGTATTGATGGCTGCAACATCAAGGAAGTTACCCAGGACTCCCTGAGAGAGAACATCGGCATGGTGACACAGGACACGTCCCTGCTGCATCGTTCAGTGCGGGAAAATATTCTCTATGGCAAGCCGGATGCAACAGAGGCTGAACTTGAGCAAGCCATTGCACAGGCCCAGGCAAGTGAATTTATTGAAAACCTGGCAGATCCCAATGGCAATGTGGGCCTGGATGCGCAGGTCGGTGAGCGCGGTGTCAAATTGTCGGGAGGCCAACGGCAGCGCATTGCGATTGCCCGGGTGCTGCTGAAAAACGCACCCATCCTGGTACTGGATGAGGCCACTTCGGCACTGGACTCAGAAGTGGAGGCGGCCATCCAGGAATCACTCTATCGACTTATGGAAGGCAAAACCGTCATTGCGATCGCGCACCGTCTTTCTACCATTGCCGCGATGGACCGGTTGATCGTTCTCGATGGCGGTGAAATAGTGGAACAAGGAACACACCGCGAGTTGGTTAAATCTGACGGTATCTACAGTCAACTCTGGGCACATCAGACTGGTGGTTTCCTGGGCTTGCAATAAAAGGGGCCCCTTCGTTTCTTTTTTTCTTTTTCAGGGGTTTTCCTTCAAAGCTTCATCAAGCATTTTGACCAGTTCATCCCGACTGTAGCTGTAGGTATGATCCTGGTTCAGCTGGGCCAGTTCCTGTATCGCCTTTTTGATGGTCCATCCGGCCTGGTCCTGGTTGGGTACAACCAGGTAACGGCGTTTGGGGTTCTCACTAAACATGGCATGCAAGGCTGCCTGTGCGACTTGCCGCGGGTCGCCGTTTTCATCTTGACCTTTCTCGGCCTCAGTCACCCATCCGCTGATACGTTCATAGTTGGCTTTATAGGGTGAGTTTTCGTCATAGCCTTGCTTTTTCATTCGGGCAAGTACATTTTTTCCGATATCAGATTTATAGTTTCCTGGCTCAATGATGCTTACGTGTACGCCAGCATCTTCCATTTCACGAGCCAGCGAATCGGTAAATGCCTCCATCGCGTGCTTGCTCATACTGTAGGGTCCAAACATGGGGCCCGACAGGATGCCGGAAATGGAACCGGTTGTGCTGATGCGGCCTTTTGATTGAACAATCAACGGTGCAAATGCCTTGGTTACCCGAAAAGGCCCGTAGAGATTGACGTCCATCATCCACTCAACTTCGCTATCCGGTGCCTCGGCCAGTGCGTATAGAACAGCAACACCCGCATTGTTGATCAAACCATACAACCCACGGCCTTCGTCGGTAATGGTTTTGACAGCCGCGTCTATCTGCACCTGGTCTGTGACATCAAGTCGGACCGCCTGGATGTTTTCGATGGCGTTCAGCTCGGCCATGTCTTTGTCCTTGCGTGCACCGGCATAGACAAAGTGACCTTCGGAAGCCAGCAACTCGGCCATTGCTCTGCCCAGACCTGTGGACGCACCGGTAATTAGTACGGCCTTTTGTGCATCTGCCTGTTGTGGTTGGGCGTGCAGGGGCGTAGTGAATATCACCAAAATTAAAAGCAAGACAAAATATTTTTTCATGGGGTGGCTCCGGTTGAAGTCATGTGGCATACCTTAAGGGTGGTTGGCTCAAAAAAGGGGCCGGATACATTTATCCAGTCCTCAAAAAATCACCATCAGGCCAGTTCGCGCTCGAACAGGGCCAGCAACCGGGCCCATGCACGTTCTGCCTGGACCTTGTTATAAACCCTTGAGTCAGGTGGACACCAGCCGTGCAGCGTGTCTTCGTAGACTTCGATTTCTGCATTGACGCCAGCGCTGTCGAAGGCTTCGCGTAAAAGTACCTTGGCGTTGGGGTCTTTCTCATCATCGTTTGCAGCAATCGCAATCAGCATGCCGGCCTTTATCTGCGGCGCGAGTAAATGCGGGCTGTCTTCGGCATCGGTTGCCAGGCCACCGCCGTGGAACGAGCCACCAGCGCCGATTCGCCCGGGCATGTCGGCGGCAAGACGCATAGTATACGAACCCGTCATGCAATAACCGGTTGTGCCGATTTTTCTGTTTGTATTAACCGATGCCTGCTTATCAAGGTAGCTCACAAATGCGCGACCATCTATCAGGCAGGTTCCAGGCGACAATGACCGGGCATGCGGCATCAAACGCGTTCGCACCTCGGGATCGCCAAATGATTCGCCATCTTCGATCACCGCACCCTTCGCTGTGCGATAGTAGGGGTTCACAACCAGTACCGAGTAGCCGGACTCTGCCAGGCGCTTACCCATCATGCGAAACGAGGTGCGGATACCCATGATGTCGGGCCAGACGATAACGGCAGCATGCGCTCCGCTTGCTGGATGCACGAAATAACAATCGGCCATTCCATCCGGTGTTTCGACAAGAACCTCTTCTTCGACAAGCTCCAACGCGTTGGCAACGGCTGGCAACATCATGACCAGGGCTGCACCCATACCAAGTTTACTAAACTCGCGCCGGGACAGGCCCTGTTTGCGAAAGAATTCCTCGTTGTCCTTTTCAGTTAAATCATCACACATATGTTCTCTCCCAAAGTTCAATAACAGGAATATTTAACGGCCCGTGGTGTTTGTCAGTCTTTGTGCGGATTGAGCCACAAGAAAACGCTTCAAAGAGATGAAAAAGTCACTTATGAACGTGGCCTCCGCAAAGGCGATTAGTATCTTTATCAGTTCTTCTCTTGCCCATAACTATAGGTCAAGATTTATTTAATGCAAATGACTACAAGTGCTGGGGTCAGAGTCAAGTGCCAGAGTCAGCTGACTCTGACCCCGGAATTTTGCTTTCGTATGCGTCGCTGTATCGAATAATCCGCCAGGTGCTGCAGAAAAGGGGCCGGATACAATATTGGCTTGTAGTCTTTCAGAAAGAAACTCGAAAATGTATCCGGCCCCTTTTTTACATTCATTTATCCGGCCACTATGCTGCGCTTTTTGAACCACCTTTGATTCGTACCCAAACCGGCCCGATAAACTGCTTTACCAGGGGGATCAACAGCATGCCCAGCGTGAGACCGAACACACCATCCATTGCAGCCTTGCTGAACCATTCGACGGTCGCTCGCCAGCCTTCAGAAACCATGTGGCCCAGGGCATAGGCCCAGTCATGTATATGATGCCCCAGCCAGCCCATACCCAGTTGCTCAAGACCATGGATGATAATTGAGCCGCCAACCCACAACATGGCGGCTGTTCCAACGGTTGTAAGTACTTTCATGAAACGCGGCATTGCGCGCACCAGGCCTCTTCCCAACCAGCGCGTTATGGCGAAACGACCGTTTTCAGACATGTACAGGCCGATATCATCGGCTTTGACTATCAGCGCGACAGTGCCATAAACCGCAACGGTAATACCAATACCAACGGTTGCCAATGTGGCCGCTTCCATCCAGAAATTGCTGTCAGGTATTGCTGCCAATGCGATGGTCATAATCTCTGCCGAGAGGATAAAGTCGGTTTTGATGGCGCCCGCAGCCCGCTTTTCTTCAAGCAGGGTCGGCTTACCGGCATCGGCCTTATCGTGGGAATGATCTTCATCATGGGGAACCCAGACGTGATAGATTTTCTCTGCACCTTCAAAACACAGGTAAGCACCACCCAGCATCAAAAGGGGTGCAACCAGCCAGGGCGCAAAATTTGATAACAGCAAGCCCGCCGGCAACAGGTAGACCAGCTTGTTTTTTAATGATCCCTTGGTGATTCTCCAGATGATGGGTAGTTCACGGCTGGCTTCGAAACCGTGAACATACTTGGGTGTAACCGCCGCATCATCAATGACCGCTCCAGCGGCCTTGGAGCCGGCCTTTGCCGCCTGCCCCGCCACATCATCAATGGAGGCAGCAGCCACCTTTGCAATTGCGGCCACATCATCAAGCAGCGCCAGCAAACCACTCATGCGCGATTACCCTTCACTGGGGTGGGTGATTCAAGTTTGCTGTAAGGTTCCGCGCGCATCAATTCTTCCCTGTTGAATGGTCGTTCAAGCTATCTGAGGGTGGGGGTATAGTCAAGTTGCGGCCTTGCGTAGCCTGGGAGTAAGCAGTCAATATAGCCATGAGGGTAGAGGTTGTTTTCATTATTGAACGACGGGTACAAGGACATGACCAAGCGAGTTTTAGGAAAAATTACGCATTGGAACGAGGGGAAAGGCTATGGCTTTATCACACCTTCCTCGCACGCCAGTCGTGTGTTCGTACATATACGTGCCTTCAAAAAACGCTACCCATCACCCGAACTTAACCAGGTAGTCCAATATTCGTTATCCACCGATAAGCAGGGCCGGCGATGCGCTGCCAAGGTCACACGACCAGGTGAAAACCTATCCGGAAATTCAAACCCCATCACCGGCTTGTTTCAGATTCTGATCGCTGTTAGCTTCATCGTGGCTGTCAACTGGTCGGTTTCGGCATATAACATGCCCATTCAGATTCTGTACCTGTATCTGGCAGCAAGCGCATTCACTTTTTTGGTTTATGCAAAGGATAAACGGGCAGCACGCAGAAACCGCTGGCGCACACAGGAAAGTACACTTCACACCCTGGCTCTCGTTGGCGGATGGCCGGGCGCGCTTATTGCACAGCAGGTATTGCGGCACAAGTCGCGGAAAAATGTGTTTCAGCTGATGTCCTGGATGATGATTGTTCTGAACTGTTCTGCTTTCGGGTGGCTTTTTACAGCGCAGGGTGCTGAATTGTTACGTGCGCTTGTTGCGGCTATTGGTAAGTGGAGCGGGTAGCTTCACTCGTTATTTGAATCTGCAAGTGGTCAGGCGCGCAACAACCCATGGGCCAGGCAGGTTGGTTGGAGGGTGACCTGAACAAATGATTTACGATATAGTTTGACGCTGTTTAATTCCCTATGTGGCACCAAGCTATGATTCGAAATCTCAATTCCTTTCTGTACCTGGTCGTGATCGTCTTCACGTTACTATATTCGGGCCATGTTCAATCATCAGATTCCCCGGATTACGTCGCCCTTGCCAAGTCCAGCCTGGTGGAAATGGATGAAATGGATACGGGAGAAAATTGGTTTTTTACGACCACTATTCACACTGATGAAGAAATACTGGTCTCCCGAAACGACCCAAGCAAAAAAGAGGGCGCCCGTCGTGAGTTAATCAGCGTCAATGGCGAGCCACCCACTTCAAAGCGGCTGGAGAAGTATAAAAAAAGAGAAGCCAAGCGCCTTGAGGATCGTGATAACGATGACAGCCGATCAAAATTCAGCGAAATGGTCGATTTTTCAACAATTGCGCTGGTTGAAGTCACCAACGGACAAGCGTTACTTTCATTCACTCCCGTGCTGGAGGGGCTTGAAGACGAATCAGACAAGCTCAACGGCAGCTTGCGAATGAATGCAGATACTCACTTGATAGAGGAACTCAGCCTGGCCAACACGGAAAAACTTTCCCCGGCTTTTTCTGTTTCCCTAAAGACATTCAATATGATTTTTTCTTTTTCTCCGGTTGATGGTGTGGTGCTATTGAGCGGGATGAAAACCAACATTGAAGGTAAGGCGGGGTTTTTGAAAAAATTTAAAGAGAGTACTAAGATTACGTTTAGTGATTATCATCGAGGAGTAAAAGGGGCCCCTTTTTAGCCCCTTTACTTCAGTCAGATAATGATGCGGCTGCCAGTGAGCCCATGGAACAGTTTTTGAGGTGTTAACTGCGGCAGCAAAAGCCGACGCGTGGCCATCAATGCCCGGTCCACCACATCTACCGCGTATCGCAACGGTTCTTCCGGCGATGCGAGACGCGCCATGGTGTACTGGTAGACCCCTTCTTTTGCAGTGGCGATCAGCGGGCTCGCGATGATGCTTTCGCCAGCGAGCAGCCAGGTGGTTATATCGCCGAAGGAAATCAACATTGGCATGGGTGCAGCCCGGAATCGTTTCAATCCTCGATTGCTGAGTAGGCGTGTGATGTTGTCGCCCGCGACCTCACCCATGTCCATCGCATAATATGCCTGCTTGCGGACCGGTTCAGGCAGGCCTGCACAATCACCGGCAATGAAAATATTTTCCGCGTAGCGACTCTTGAGGGTGTCATCCACAGGCAGCCACTTATCACCGGCGGCGCTGAGCCCTGAGTCGCGCAGAAAATCGGGTAATGTCGTGCCAGCAGACCAGATACATAGATCCGCAGCCAGTTTTTCACCACTTGCGAGGGTCACGCTGCGGGCCTCCACTTTTGCAACAGCAGCGTCTGTGTGCAGTGTTACCGGGTACGGCGCGAAGCGCTGTATGGCATCGTCGGCCAGGCGCTTGGTTTGTCGTTCGAGAATACGTGAATGACGCTCAACGACATGAATATCAAATTCGTCACCTTGTTCCCGTCGCCGTAGAATCTCTCCCAAGGCTTCGATGCCGGACACGCCACCACCGGCAATCACGACCGAGGCGCGGCGCTGACGTCGAGCGAGTCTGTCGAGCCGGGCTGCGATACGCACGGCATCATCTACATAACGTAGCCCCAAAGCATGTTTGTCTATACCCTCGATACCGGAAGACTTTCTCTGGCTGCCAGCAGCGATCAGGCAGGCGTCAAAAGGCAGCACCAGCCCGCCCTCAGTACACACCACATTACTGTCTCGATCGATATGAGTTACGCAATCGTGTACGAATTTATGACCATAGCGGCTAACGCACTCCGCGCGTGGTAGCACAACGTTCTCGCGGTTTTTCACTCCGGATAGTATTTCGTGGATATTGGGTGTCCACTCAAACTCGGCGCGCGCGTCGACTACTGTCACATCGTGATCAGGGGACAGGCGGGATGCGGCAACAAGCCCGGCAAAGTTACCGCCGATAATGACGACGCGTGATTTGGATGAAGTCATGACTGTTTAACCTGACAACCGTGGTTGCGTGAACAAGGCAGGCGATTATAGCCGCGTACGACTTAGATTGTGAGTTGAGGGTGAGAAATCAGCGATCGATTGCATCGGTGCTCCCATACAGCCACACTTGTCGCTTGTCTCTCAGCATGGATTTCTCAAGTGGAACTCATTGTATTTGACCTTGATGGCACACTCCTGAACCAGGACTCTGCTATCGCGGATTACACGAGTGAAACACTCAAGCTGCTTGCCGAAAATGAAATTGCCTACACCGTCGCTACCGGTCGCACGCTGCATGGCGCGCGAGCCATCCTGGAGGGGCACCAGTTCCTGCTGCCGCAGGCCTATAAAAACGGCGTCATGATCTGGCATCCGGAACAAAAGCGATTTTCAAGCGGGGCCATGTTAACGGCAGATGAAGTCGACCATATCGTCCATGCCTGTATCCAGCAGGGTGTTACGCCCTTTGTTTTTACCCTGGAGGACGACCAGCAGAACATTGTCTACCATCCAGGGCTGCAATCAGAGGTCGAGCAGCGACTGATCCACAACCTGGGCATTGAAGACAACATCCCGGCGCGCGCCCTCCACGAGTTGCCCGCTGACGCTGCCATCACCCATGTCAATGCCATCGGCTCAAGCGAAGCGATCAAGGCGGTGCTGAACAGCGTCAATGACGAGCCGAACCTGGTGGCCTATTCCGGCATCGCATGGGAAGGCCGGCAATGGCGCTGGCTTGATGTGCACCATAGTGATGCAAGTAAAGGCGGTGCCATCAAGGTCATGAAGGAACTACTGGGTATCGAGCGTGTTGTCTGTTTCGGTGATAGCGACAACGACCTGAGTATGTTCGAGACTGCCGACGAGAGCTACGCGCCAGCCAACGCCAACGACGCTATCAAAGCCGCCGCCACGGCCGTCATCGGGCACCACGACGACGAGGGCATCGCGCGCTTCCTTCGGGAGCGTTTCAGCCTGGGGTAGGGCTGAGCAAAACCGCTTCGCAACAAAAAAGGGGCCGGATACATTTAAATGAAAAATGTATCCGGCCCCTTTTTTTGCAAAGAACAAAACTCATCAATTATTACTCACAAAAATGATATCCAATTGCTGATTTTTATTTTGTAGGAAGTGAATAAGACTCTATTGATGGGTCAATATAGAAAGTTTTGCACCAAAAATGGTACACTTAAGCAAGTAAGAAATAACCGCAAGGTTTTTCAGGTTTTTTTTTACCGGTCAGCATCTGGTCGGGAGCCTGTCCGGCAGTGGTTAAAAAAGCCCGATCCGGTCAACCGAAAAAGAATCGGCGAAGATTTGTACACACTGCAACTGGGTTGGCCCCTTGGAATGCCACTGGCCAGAAAGATTGAAACGAACTTGTGGGAGCTGAGAAGCAAGATAGTAAACGGGATAGCAAGAATAATGTTTACGGAAAAGAAAGGACGTCTGATTCTTTTACATGGGTTTATCAAAAAATCGCAAAAACTCCCTGCGGCAGACCTGAAGTTGGCGCGCAAGCGCTTGTTTGTTGTTGGAGTGGGTGAAAAAACATGAACAAAGAAAACCAGAATATTGGTAGTAGCCTGAATGAGTTTCTTGAAGAAGAAGGTCTGCTGGAGACCAGTCAGTCTTTTGCAATCAAGCAAGTACTCGCCTGGCAAATCGCTCAATTTATTGAGCGGCAAGGGCTGACCAAAGCCGATATGGCAAGTCGAATGAACACCAGTCGCTCTGCGCTTGATCGTTTGCTCGATCCGGATAATGATTCCGTTACGTTGAAAACCCTGCAGAATGCCGCATCAACCATCGGTGCTCATCTCGAAATGAAGCTTGTCTTTAACAAAGTGGCAGCTTGATAAAAATTGAGATAGATCCGGCCCCTTTTTTTTGAGTCAAGTGCCAGAGTCAGCTGACTCTGACCCCGGAATTTTTCTTTCGTATGCGTCGCTGTATCGAATAATCCGCCAGGTGCTGAGCTTGTCGCCGTTGGCAAACTCATCGCCGCGGGCTGCGACCTCCATCATTGCCTGCCCGATTTGCGTTGCCTTTACCGCCGCGCCGAGGGGTGAGAAGAACCAATACAGCAGTGTCTGACCCATGTGCGCTTCTTCAGCGGTCGGGCCAATGTAATCGGGGCGGTAGGCAATGACGCGCAATTTTGTATTGCTGGCGAAATCGAACAGGACTTTCTCGGACTGCACCTTCACACGCACCCACATGGTCGTGGAGTCTTCCGAGATGTCACTCGAACTGATGAAATGAAAAGAAATGTCAGGTTTGGTGCTGATACTTGTCCACTCCTGCACAAACCGAAGGGGAAAATCGACGTGAATCCTTCGGTAAGTTTCCTCATCGACGCCAATGGAACTGATGCCAATCGCCCAGAAAACCGCATCGACGTCGGCCATTTGTTCGCGAATGGCAGCATAGTTGAGATAGTCCATGTGTTTTGTCATCTGGACTTTGCCTGAAGCAACACCTGTTTCGATTCGGGGCGTCGTTCGCCGCGTAATGACATGTATCTTTCTGATATCGGGGTTTGCCAGCGCAGCCTTGAGAATGCCATCTCCAGCCGTTCCGCTTGCGCCAAATATGGCGATCGTTTCCAGGCTGGCCGGCGGCCCTGCCGCAGCAGGAGCCTTGTTGTCATAGGACGCGACCCAAATCGCCATTGCAATGTAGAGAATGACAAACAGGAGCACGGGTGTGAGCAGAATGGTTTTGAGTTTGGGCATTTTCATGGGTGGCAATGTTAGCACTCGGAGGTGTTGGGTGGGGCCAGCCACTGTCATCCGCTTCAGTAACTTACCTTTCTGTGGCACCATTGAGCCACGGGAGAGTGGCAATGGTTGCGATTGACGGGACACCCAAGCTAGTCGTACTGATTTTGGCGGGCATTTTTGCCATATGTCCATTGGCAGCGGCACGGAACAACTCCCAACTTGAACCTGACGTTGTCGCTTACGTTTGCGCGCAGGAAGCAACCCCCTCCTTCGGGCCCGATGGCCATCTTTACTCTACTTTCCTGATTGCGCGCTATGCGGGCATTGACGGAGCGAATGCCTACACACTGGCCTATTACTCCCAATATCCCGATTTGGACAGTACCTTCAAGGCGACCTCCCTGTTTATCGGCTACCCAAACTGGCGCTCTGATGTGAGAGAAGTACTGCACTCCCTGCACGGCAGTGAACGTGAAGCGATCGATGCTCGCCGCGAGGCGTTGAAGAACTTCATCAAAGACTCACTTAGCCAGGACCCGCCCAACTACTGGCAAGCCGGCTTGATGATCCACGCGTTTGCAGATGCCTACTCGCACACGAAAAAGCCACTGGGTGACCCAGACCAGAAAGCCTATGGTTCTGTCATTGGACACCTGCACCATTGGAAAAAACCCGATCAAATAGCTCGACAAGAAGTGTTTCCAAAGTACCGTGAATTTGCTGAACAGCTCTACGACATCCTGGAACTTAAGGGAGCGGGTGACAAGGAGCAGCTAACTGAGTTTTTGAACACGATCGAGGAATTGGCCTGCGAGAATGGCTGTTCTGGCAGTGATGTTGAACGCGTTGAAGCAGCGATCATGGCTGCCAGCTACACAACTGGGTCATTTTCTGAAAGTTGGTACGAATGTATTGAAGAAAGGGCCCGGCCTTTGAGGAAAGAGGAAGTTCAGGGTGTTTTAGACCGGGTGAAAGAGTAACCACCCGCAAAAAGGAAAATCAGCGGTTAAGGGGAAATAATAAACTCGGAAAAGGGGCCGGATACATTTATCTGCTTTCCTGGTTGCGTGAACCAAAAATTAAATGTATCCGGCCCCTTTTTCCGTAAAGATGAATATCCGGCATGACACCCAATTCGGCAATCCGCTCGAAGCCAACCGGGTTGATGCCGGCTGTTTGCAGTGCCGATCGATCCCTCAGTTCCACCATCACAAACGGCAGACCAACCGATGCGATGATGGGCGGATGAATGTCGGTGACGATCTCAGTCGCATAAAGGCATGTTGCCTCGGCCACCATTTGGGCCGGCAGTTGTTTTCCCAAGGAAAACGCCAGGGGAGCCTTGAGCTCGCAGCTTATGATGCCTTGGTCAGATTGACGTATGGATATATCAACCAGACCGGCTTTCTCTTCAAAAACGACTTCGGTGGATTGGCCAATTTCTCCAAACTCGCCACTGGTCGCCAGCACAAATGCCGTCCCGATATTCGGGTGTCCTGCGAAAGGCACCTCCCTGGCGGGTGTGAAAATCCGCACCTGGCGTGTTTGCCCCTCAATCGCCGGGAAAACAAATGTGCTTTCCGAGAAATTGAATTCCCTGGCAATCTGCTGCATCTGCCTGTCATCAAGCCCCCTGGCATCGGGTATCACGGCGAGTTGATTGCCGCCGAATCGCTCGTCTGTGAATACATCACAAATGCAGTAGCTGTATTTCATTATCTGTCCATTTCATTCGGGATTTTGGAGAGCCCCCACATTTTAGCCTTTTCCGGTCCCAGGAATAGAAAGCTGGCCCCGTAACCGGTAGGCATTCACTCCGGCACTTTACTCTGACCCCTCACATTTATGTATTTTTTACTTGCTTATCGTTTATCGTCGATATACGATATAAATATGAGCAACGTACCGAATGTTAATAGTTTTGAATTTCTGGCCACAAGCTGCAAAGCACTTTCACACCCGGCCAGACTTGAGATATTGCAAACTTTGGCACTTCGCGGCACCTGTATTTGCGGGGAGATCGTCGATGTTATGCCCCTGTCCCAGGCAACGGTCTCCCAGCATCTGAAGGTATTAAAAGATGCTGGTCTGATCTCCTGGGAAAATGACGGCCAGAAGTCTTGCTACTGCATCAACAACGAGACCATTCGAGTACTACGCGAAAAAATTGAGCTCCTGTTCGGCTCACTCGATAACTGTTGTTGAAAAGGAATTAGTTATGACGCAAACAAATGATCAATTACGCGAAATGGTTCGGCAGAAATACGCTGAAATCGTAACCACACCCCTCTCAGAGTCTAGTACATCCTGTTGCGATGCAGGGGACAAGCATGAGAAGAGTTTCAGCATGATTGGCGACGCCTATGACGGGGTCGGCGGTTATGTTGCCGATGCGGACCTGGGTCTCAGTTGCGGGGTGCCGGTTGAACATTCCGGCCTTAAACCCGGCCAGACGGTGCTTGACCTTGGCTCCGGTGCGGGACTCGACGTGTTTGTGGCACGCAATGAAGTCGGCGAAACCGGTCATGTGATCGGTGTAGATATGACCGCAGAAATGGTAGCCAAAGCAAGGCAAAACGCCGAGCAGTCCGGTTTTGACAACGTGGAATTCCGCCTCGGTGAAATCGAACACCTGCCGGTTCCTTCCAACAGCATCGACGTCGTTATTTCAAACTGCGTACTCAACCTTGTACCGGACAAACAACGTGCCTTCGCAGAAATTTTCAGGGCGCTGAAACCAGGTGGACATTTTTGTATTTCCGATGTCGTTTCGTCACAGAAGTTACCGGAATGGTTAAGGGGAATAGCTGAAGCCTATGCAGGATGCGTATCGGGGGCGATTCCAAAAGAAGACTATTTGAAGATGATCGAGCAAACCGGCTTTACCCACATTGCCATAGCAAGCGAAAGACGCATTCATGTACCGGCCGAACTGATCGCAAAGTCGCTGACCAGCGAGCAGCAGGAAGAGGCAATGGGCAAGGATCTGCATGTGTTGTCAATCACGGTGACGGCCGAAAAGCCCTGATCCCCAAAAAAAGGGGCCGGATACATTTCTGGAAAATGTATCCGGCCCCTTTTTTTGGTTAAGAACCGTACTGCCTCTCCCGGCCCTTTCTAATTACATCCACAATTTCGGCAGAAGACAAACCCAGATCAACACCCTTCACATCCAGCGGGGATTTTTTGGGTGGTGCCGGTTTCAGGAAAAATGTTTCGCCATCTCTCTTTTTGATGCAAACAACGCCTTCTTTTTTTGCTTCATCCAGGATTGCTGCAAAGGACTGCCGTGCTTCTGTAAAACTGTACTCTCTCATTGCATTACCTCCAGTACATGAACACCAACCTGCTGAGCTACGGACTTCAATCCATTATCCAGGGTCAGCAAAGACGTGCTGGTTTGCTGGGCGCATTGGATAAGGTAGGCATCATAGGCATAAATGTTTTGAGCTTTTGATATTTCCAGCGTCGCCTCGAGTGGAACATCAACAAATTTGATCGGTATACCGCTATAAACTGTAAGTGCTTGCTGTGCCCGCTTAATATCCAGTTTATGGCTCTTAAACATCGAGGCAAAAGCATTTCCAATTTCCCAATGCACCGAGGCAGGAGCGTATAACGAGCAGTTCGCAGTTAAATCGACGATACTTTGTTTTGAAGCTTCATTACCAATCACGGCAATTAATGCTGAAGTATCAATTGTGATGTACATATGTACATGATAGTTAATCATGTGCAATTTGTATAGTGAGTTTTATCCTTTATTGTTGTCGTCGATACCTTTAACGTTTGTAGGCCAAAGAAAAAAGGGGCCGGATACATTTTTAGAAGAATGTATCCGGCCCCTTTTTTCGGCTGGTATATGACGGCTTAAAAATTGCCCTCCAGAATGACTTCACCGGTTTGCCGGTCAATGATAGTGATTGACTCGGCATCCAGCCTTTCTGTGCCCCGGTAGAGTGGAACCACCAGTGACCAGTTGACCGTGCCGTCCTGGGGTACCCAAGTGAGAGGATTTTTTGCGCCCTCTTTCTCATCCGCTTCCAGATATATCGGATTGAATACATAAAAAGAATTTTGTTTGCTGCCGTCGATAAGAACTTGCCAATCTCCACCCTTACGATTGAAAACTTTCGGCGCTATTGAGTCGATACGTTTGGCCTCAACAACTTCAGCCTCCAGAATTCTGCCGCCTTCGGCCTGAAACTGAATGTTCAGCACAGCAACCTGGCGACCGTCGCTGGGACGAACTGCCGGTTTGGGATTATCACCGGGATCAATCCTAGGCGCTTTCTCACGGGGACCAACTGAAACTTCATCCTGGGCATGGGTAAAAGTCGTGACCACCAAGACAAGTCCGACAAGCCCGACGATTTTGAGTATTTTCTGCATGAGTTAACTCCTTTAAAAGCCGTGTTAATCGGTTCCCAGCCTAAGGCGTAGGACGGTCCCAGTTGGCGGGTGCCACAACGCTCGGATCACCTGTGCAAGAAGCTCCACACGAACCGGGTAAACTTTGAAAAGCAGCATCCATGACCGCCCAGTCGGCGGGTCCAAACTCCCACACAGTCGCACCGCCGTTTACCATCAGCGCACTGCTTGTAATGTTACTTTCCGAGCGCCACCAGACACTGCCATCGCGTGAGGATGTTAAAGAACCGCAATTTCGCCAGGCTGAGTTAGCTGCGTCACCGGTGCAACTTGCCTGCGAGGTATACATGATCGGCGGAAATGAAGAATACCCGCCATCACAGCAGTACTCGTCAGGCATTCCGAAAATCGCGTGTGCGGTTTCGTGAGCAGCGGTTCTGAAACTGGTGGGTTCCGTAGTAGCCCTGCCACTGGCCGGATTGGCACAATCGCGCAGGGTGTTTGTATGGATCAACAATGTTGCGTCTGCAAAAGCCCCATCGGTACCTAGGGCGGTTGGCCAGGTAACGGTTGGGCATCGAAATGAACCATCCGGCGCGGGCGCTCGCGCCACGACCGATCCACTCACGTTCATATAATAATAATTGAAGTATGCAAGATTGAAGTAATAGCCCTGATTCTGCCAATACGTACTTTCAATCAGGTCAGTCAGGTCGTCAACAAAGGCCTGCCTGTTCGCCAGAACCGACTGATCACCATACGATGCATCCGGCACGAACAAGATATTGTAAGCCCTGTCCTGGTCACGCTGGATCACAAAAAGCTCATACACGGTGCTGCCGGATACCGTTGTATCAGTATCCTCGACAGTAACGTCCAGGTCACAAGCCGCAGTCATGAGCGATAGGAATGTGATCAAGGCGAAACGAAATACGTGTGTGCAAGTCATTGATGTACCTCTCTAATCGATCAGCAAGCTATACATTAAGAATAGGAGACAGATGGTGAAATATCTACGCCACACGCTGGGCGATGAGAATTCAGATGGTGGTAGATGGGGCGAAAAATGTGGGATCGATCGGGTTTTCCCCAATAAAAGGGGCCAGAGCCCATTTAGAGCAAAAAGGGCTCTGACCCCCTTTTAGATTCAGCGCGAAGAGCTTATGAATAGCTACTTCACACCTGTGCCGACTGAAACAGCCGTGCGCCTGATCGGTAAGGACGGTACCCTGAAATCACGCTCGTCCGACTTGGATCTCGAGGCTACGTTTGGCGTGATCGACCAGATGCCCATGCGACGCGCGGAGATGCGGCGCAAGAGCGACGGTTCGGATTAAAAGAATTTTTGGGTCAGTGTCAATTTACTTTGGCATTTTACTCTGACCCTATTATTTTTGGATTGATAGGTGTTTACGCCATGCGTAGCAAAGGAAAGATCACATTCTGGAATGATGAAAAGGCCTACGGCTTTATTACGCCTGACTCGGGTGCAGATAACGTATTTGTACACGTACGTGCATTTGCCAGAAACGCGGAACCACCTGAAACTGGCGATAGAGTTTCTTATTCCTTATCAGCCGACAAGCAGGGTCGGCCTTGTGCCGTAAAGGTATTGCGGGAGGGTGAGAAATTGCCCCGAAAGAAAGGACGCAATGACTATTCCGGACAGGTGTTGGTTGCACTGATCTTTCTCTCGGTGGTCGGGCTTTCAGTTTTGGTTCTTGGTATTCCGATACAGGTTTTGTTTTTCTACCTGGTGGCCAGCTTCATTACAATTGTTGCCTATGCCCGCGATAAATCGTCAGCCCGGAATGATGGCTGGCGAACACCTGAAATGACGCTCCACATTTTGGCACTGGTTGGAGGCTGGCCGGGCGCCCTCATAGCTCAGCAGACATTGCGCCACAAGTCGAGCAAGAGATCTTTCCGCAGGGGGTTCTGGTTGACAGTAGTTTTGAATTGCGGAGCTTATCTTTGGCTGTTTACGCCATCCGGCAAGGCCTTGTTGCAGTTGCTGATTGTTTACGGTGCGGAGTTTTTAACGGCGTTTTGGCGGATGCTTGTTTCATCAGCAGGATAAGATTAGAAACAGATTCAACGTGGATCTTTGGTCCTAACACCTAGAACCCATTCCAATGCTCCCACAAAATTATTGAACTCACTGTTTTTCCTTTCACCCCCTGGAAAAACATTACAACCATAACAATCAACAAAACGGCTACCCATGCGAACCTTCAGCTCCCATTGAGTACCGTCCTTTATGTGGGGATCATCATAGGTTTTTCGCCAATTCCAGAAGTCGCAGCCTTGCTCATCAAGGCGGGCCCATAGTGCTACCCAATCGTCTTCCTTCATTTGCTTTTCGGCGACAACCAGGTCAGCCCCAGCATCCTGACACATGTGCGGCGGGCAGCCTTCTTCATTAACCATGTAACGCAGCCAGCCATCGTCCAGACGGTATTCTTCGTAGGGGCCACAAAAGCTACCGATATAGAAAAGGAATTTATCCGGGGTGACTTGATTTTTCATGTGTACAGATTATTACATTAGTGCAAAGTCCGGTCCAAAAAAACATCCTTCCAGACGCGGTTGGATTCCTCGCTTACATCTTCAGCATGCGACTCCCCAACAGTAAAGGCAGTAAAGGGGTCAGAGCCCATTTAAGAGGGAAAAGGGCTCTGACCCCTTTATACCCCACCTATGCGTGCGTTGGCCGAACAATTGATAGCTGACCTGGAAACCCAAGGCCCGGTCTTGATGTACACAAGTTACGAGAAAGGCGTTATTGGAGACCTGGCGGATATGTTTCCGGACATAGCGGGTGAGCTACAAGCCATCATCAATCGATTGGTTGACCTCCACCCGGTCACCAAGGCGAATTATTACCATCCGGATATGCTCGGTTCCTGGTCCATCAAGGCCGTCCTGCCGACAATTGCCCCGGAGATGGATTATAAATTGTTGGAAGGTATCAACGTTGGAACCGAAGCATCGTCCGCTTACCTGGAAGCAATAAATCCTGAAACAAGCGAGGAAAGGGGCGAGGAGATTAGAGTGGATATGTTGCGGTATTGCAAGCATGACACGGCGGCCATGCTGAAGCTGGTTCAGTTTTTTGCAACGTAGTCCGCAATTCCTCTGTTTTTTCGATTGGCCGAAGCAAAACCTTTCAATTGGCCGAAGTAAAACCTTTCAATTAGCCGACACCAAAGGTTACAATCAGCCGCATGACTGATCAGACAATTTACCCTCGCTATCTGCGCCCCCGATTGATCGAAGCCCTGGCAGACACCCCGGTTGTCCTGATTCACGGACCACGGCAATGCGGCAAAACCACGCTGGCAAAG
>Ga0316194_10000534_pt1 | contig 24600 bp, 25 predicted proteins | sample CroRivsedime1_MG_FD_204936 | JGI IMG/M metagenome (GOLD analysis project Ga0316194, IMG submission 204936) | Coastal sediment microbial communities from Maine, United States - Cross River sediment 1 | ecosystem: Environmental > Aquatic > Marine > Coastal > Sediment | place: USA: Maine...
ATACTGATTATTGCTGAGCACGATGGCACGTCGCTGAATCCGGTAACGGGAAAATGTGTCACCTGCGCTGCGGGAATTGACGGGGCTGAAATTGACGTCCTGGTCCTCGCGGATGCAGCCGGAGACGTTGCCGCGGAGGCGGCCAGAATTGACGGCGTACGTTGCGTGCTTACGGCTGAACGTGCCGAAAACGCAAATGCGGTAGCGGCATTGCAAGCCCCACAAGTTGTTGCACTTGCGGACGGTTACTCACATGTACTTGGTCCATCGACGACGTTCGGCAAGGACCTGATGCCCCGTGTTGCAGCCCTGCTTGGCGTTAACCAGGTCAGCGACATCATGAGCGTCGAAGGGGCGTATTCATTCAAGCGGCCAATTTACGCAGGCAATGCGGTCGCCTCTGTCGAGGCCCCGGCCGACAAGACCCTGGTTGCTACCGTTAGAACAGCGTCCTACCAGGCGCCGGCTAACGATAATTCGGCAGCGATTGAAGCTGCGGACTGCGCGGTCGAACTTCCGTCGCATACGCGCTTCATTGGCGCTCAGTCCGGTGACTCGGATCGGCCCGATTTGCAGACTGCGGCGCGAGTCGTGGCGGGCGGGAGAGCGCTGGGAAGCGAGGAGAATTTTGAGCTGCTCAATAAGCTTGCCGATGCACTCGGTGCCGGCATTGGCTCGTCACGTGCGGCTGTCGACGCGGGTTATATCGCACCTGAGACCCAGATAGGTCAGACCGGCAAGATCATCGCCCCGGATCTCTATATTGCGGTCGGGATTTCGGGCGCGATCCAGCACATAACCGGGATCAAGGACGCGGGAACGATCGTCGCGATCAACAAGGACGCGGAAGCACCCATTTTTGAGGTTGCCGATATCGGCTTGGTTGCGGACCTCTTTGCCGTCCTGCCAGAGCTTACGGACGCTCTAAGTTAGATTAAAGCACCTCCAAAACAGCCTCGGCCTTGCTGACCTCAAACTGGGCCGGGGCTTCTACCGCTACATGGGTGGCGACCCCGTCATCGACAACAATGGCAAATCGCTGACCGCGCATCCCCATGCCGAAACCAGTCCCGTCGAGTTCGAGCCCCAACGCGCGCGAGTAGTCACCATTACCGTCCGCCAGCATCAGAACCTTGTCACCAACCGCGCGATCCTTCCCCCAGGCGGACATGACGAAGACGTCATTGACGGCCATGCAGGCGATAGTATCCACGCCCCTGGCGACAAATTCGTCCGCATGATCGACGTAGCCCGGAAGATGGTTCATTGAGCACGTTGGCGTGAATGCTCCGGGTACGGAAACGAGAACGACCCTCTTTCCCGAAAACAACTCGTCTGTGCTCAGGGAACTCGGCCCTTTCTCCAGCATAATTCCCAAGACACCATCCGGCATCCTTTCTCCTGCGGCTATAGTCATTGATTTCTACTTCCGATTTGGTATTGAGTGGTTGGCCAATCTGGGCAATGATCTGCGCCCGTATAAAGACAAATAGTAGCAGGAACAGGTAAATAATGGATTTCGCACTCACCGAAGAACAACAGATGATCCAGGATGCCGCCCGCGACTTTGCCCAGAGCGAAATCGCACCGGTTGCAGCAGAGTTTGACATCAGTGGAAAATTTCCGTCTGAGACCATTCGCGCCACGGGTGAGCTTGGCTTCATGGGCGTAGAAGTGCCCGAAGCCTATGGCGGCTCAGGCCTCGACTCGATCTGCTACGCCCTGGTGATGATCGAGATTGCCGCAGCCGACTGTGCTCACAGCACCATTGTCTCGGTTAACAATTCTCTATTTGGTGTCCCGTTCCTCGAATTCGGGACCGAAGAGCAGAAACAGACATACCTGCGGCCGGTCGCCTCCGGTGAGGTCAATGGTGCTTACGCATTGACAGAACCCCAGTCCGGATCCGATGCACAGTCGATGCGGACGCGGGCGGTGGCATCGGCAGATGGATCGAGTTATACGATTAGCGGCACAAAGTCGTGGATCACGTCGGGCCCGGTGGCCAAATACATGGTGGTGTTCGCGCAGACCACCAATGCGGCCGGGGAAGACGTGGGCATCAGTGCGTTTGTCGTCGATTCGGACGAGCCCGGTTTCAAAACAGGCAAGACCGAACCAAAGCTGGGCATCCGAGCGTCTGCGACCTGCGAGATAGAATTAGCGGACTACGTGTGTCCCGCGGAATGTCGTATCGGCGATGAAGGCAGAGGATTCAAAATAGCCATGACGGTTCTCGATTCCGGCCGAATTGGCGTCGCCGCACAGGCAGTAGGCGTAGCGCAGGCAGCTTACGAAGCTGCGGTTGAGTACTCCCGTGACCGCAAGGCGTTTGGCAGTGCTATCGGCAGTTTCCAGGCCATCCAGGGCAAGATTGCCGATATGAAAATGCGCCTCGATGCCGCGCGTTTACTCGTTTTAAAAGCCGCCTGGACCAAGGAGCAGACCAAGAAGAGCGGCGGACGATGTTCCACCGAAGCCAGTGTCGCGAAGTTGTTCGCCTCTGAGGCCGCGATGTTCATCACGAACCAGGCCCTGCAGATCCACGGTGGTATGGGCTACAGCAAGGAGCTGCCTTTGGAGCGCTATTTCCGTGACGCGAAGATCACGGAAATCTATGAAGGCACCAGTGAGATTCAGCGTATGGTGATCGGCCGCAACGAAACCGGTCTGCGGTAGGCTTTAGTAGTCGTTCTCGGCAACACGGACGACCAGGCCGTCCATCTCATCTGACACCTCAAGCTGACAGGTCAGGCGGCTGTTCGTCTTGCGCTCAAATGCGGCGTCCAACATGCTGTCCTCCATGTCATCCATCGCAGGCATTTTATCGAGCCACGCCTCATCAATGTAACTGTGGCACGTTGCACAGGCACAGGCCCCGCCACATTCAGCGACAATGCCGTTGATGTTGTTATTAATTGCGCCTTCCATAACGGAGTATCCGCTCTCAACCTCGACCTCGTGGCGGTTCCCGTCGGACGTGACATAGGTAATCTTGGGCATTGCTGGTCTTCCGTGTTCAAAGGCGCGAAATGATAAGGGCGTTGACCGTTACCGGTCAACGCCCTTTGACATTTTTATAACCGTTAAATCAGACGCTGGCGGCCCTGCGCTTGGCCTCAAGCTCTTCACGCTTCTTACGCGCGGCTTTCTCAGCGAGATCGATCTGGCGATTGCGTTCGACTTCCGCGTTGATCACCCGGACCCACTGCTCGGAGGTGCGTTTCGAGCGTGGCGATTTGCCGGCGGCGACGAACGCCGATCTTGCGTCTCCGTACCGTCTAAGGTTGTAGAGGCACATACCCAGGGAGATCTGAGCATTGTCCGGGCTCTTCAGCCCGCCCTTGCGAATCGCCGTGTTTGCGGATGTCACACAGTCCCCGTACTCGCCGATATTCAAGAAAGCATTTGCGAGTCGCAGGTCAAGCTCACCATCCGTAGTGAGGGCTGCTGCGGCCTTCAGTGCGGGAATTGCTTTGTTGTCTTCCTGGGAGAGCATCCACGCCTGGGACAGGAGGCGGTAATGTTTTTCGGATTTCTCCACCACACCGGCGTCCATCTTCTCCTGCAACAGCGTGGCTGCCTTGTAGGGCACCTCGGCTTGCAGATAGAGCTGCGCCATCGTAACGAACTCAGTGTCCTTTTCCAGCATACCCTGGGTATGGGCTGCATCGTAGGCGTAAATCAGCTTTTCATCCTCGCCAAGCTCGGTGTACGCGCCAGCAAGAGACTTCCAGTACCGGGCTTTCGGCCAATTCTGCAACAGGACGATCTGGATATCGCGAACCTTGGCGTAATTTTCCAGTGAAAAATACGCGTAGTTGAGCAGGCCATACCAGTCCTCTTTAACCGGATTGCCACGTGCCCTCGCGACGTCCATCGCCGTCTCAATTGGAGCGACCATGTCGCCAAAACGATTCAGGTTGTAAAGGATTTGTGCCTTGAGAATATACGGCTCTGGCGCCGGATTGGTCTCCAGTACGAACCACCGCTCAAGCGTTGACAGGGCCTTTGCATATTGCTCCTCCATCGTAAGCAGCTGCACCAGGGTATAGGTGGTTTGCTTTGCCATCTGCGGTTCGAGCGAGGGAATGGCCAGCATCCGCTCATACGTTCGGACCGAGTTGGTTACGTCGTCCATGTTGTAATAAACGAAACCAATGTAATTGAGTACATTTGCCTGTTCGTACTCTGTCAGCTTGTCGGGGTTGTAGAGGTTGTTCAGCAATCGAAGGGCACCCTGGTAGTCTTTCTCGTCGACCATTTCCTGTGCCTTCGTAATACGTTCGTAAACTTCCTTGCTTACGGCCTGTGCCTGCTTGGTCTTGGTCGTGTCCGTTTCCGCATCCGCTCGATTCGCTTTCTGTGCCGATGCCTGCCCAAAGGCGAGCACACCTACGACCACTGCCAGGCACAACTTCAGAGTAATTCCACGATCTCGGTTCATGTCAAAAAAAGTCATGTGTAAAAATCCTCAAGAATGGCTTCCCCGCCATTTTTACCAAAGGTGTCTATTCCTCTAGCTGGAATGAAATGCGAGTCTTCACGCCCGGTACCCTTACCGGAACACCGTCAACTACCCGTGGTTTGTATTTGAACTTCAGTACAGCCCGAATTGCTGCTCTTTCGAACAAGCTACTCGTCGACTGGAGCACGACCGGATCCTCGACGGTGCCGGCCGTTGTGACTGTGAACGACAAATCGACGAAGCCCTCGAGGCCGCGCGACAATGCTCTTGCCGGATAGACTGGCGCCACTCGGACAATCGGAAGGTAATCACCCTCGGCGATATTCATTCCGCCTGGTCCACCGATGCCGGTATCAGCCTGCACCGTTGGAGGTGCTACGTTGATAGTTGGTGCATCCGGGTTCACGTTATCCATATCCTGAGGTGGAGTCTCAGGTGGAGTCTCGGGCGGCTTGGGCGGCTTTTCCGGTACGATATCCTCGACGTTGAGGTTCTCGTTGCGCTTGACGCGAACAAACTCAAGTTTGTGACGCTCTCGCGGATCGGTCAATGCCTGCTTACCGGTTACGATCAGTAACTGCATGACAAACAGCAGAGTCACAGTGACGACCGAGCCGACCACTATTGAAATTACGTAACGACCTAACATGGTCCAGTTCTCCTCAGCGGACTAGCCGCTCCTTCGCTTGCCCGCCTGCTTGCATTGTCTGAGACAGTTATCATGCGTGCCAGTTCCTAGTCGTTATCGGACGCGATAGCGACATTGGTGACGCCCGCCCCTTTCGCGGCTTCCATCACGACTATGAGCGTCTCATGCGTGGAGCCCTCGTCTGCCTGTATAACGATGGATCCTTTCGGATTCTCCGCATGCAGACGCTCAATGATGCCGCGAACGGCACGTGGATCTCGTTCCTGACGATCAATCCAGATTTCGTCGTTTGCGCTGATAGCTATCAGAATTGCGGCATCGTCCTGGGTGTCCGCTGTCACCGTATCCGGGCGTTCAACCTGGATACCGGCTTCCTTGATAAAAGTCGCAGTAACAATGAAAAAGATGAGCATGATGAACACGACGTCGAGCATCGGCGTCAGGTTAATCTCATTCTCTTCCTCTTCTTCGGCGTATAAAGAGCCTTGTTTTCTACTCATTGCTTATGTCCTTTCGATTCCCGCCTTGCCAACCGCACTAGCGGGAATCCGCGATAGAGATGCTGTAAACGCCCGCGCTGCGTGCCGAGTCCATTACCTCGACAAGCATCTTGTTAGACGACTTATTATTCGCCTGAATGACGACCGACCCTTCCGGGTTCTCGGCGTGCATACGCTCAATGTTCGCGCGTACCGCCCGTGGGTCAATTAACCGACGATCGATCCAGATTTCGTCATTGGCGTTGATCATCACAAGGATATTGGCGTCTTCCGGCTTGCTCTCCGTCATCGGAGCATCAGGACGGTTGACATCGATACCGGCCTCTTTGATGAACGAGGCTGTAACAATAAAGAAGATGAGCATGATAAATACGACGTCGAGCATCGGCGTCAGGTTTATCTCGTTTTCGTCTTCATCGACATGAATATCGTCGAGATGTTTTCTCATGGCGGTATTCCCCTAGTGATCCATCGTGAGTGAGTCCTCGAGGAACTCGACCTCGTGGGCAGCACGACGGCTCAGCAACGTGATTAGCAGAACGCCTGAAAGCGCCCCGACCATTCCCGCCATCGTCGGTACCGTGGCCTGGGAAACGCCCGCAGCCATAGCGCGGACGTTACCGGAGCCGGACACAGCCATAACCTGGAATACGCTGATCATGCCCGTAACGGTGCCTAGCAGGCCGAGCAATGGACACAGTGCAACCAGGGTCTGGATGACATTGATACCCCGATTGGACGCCTCGCTGAAGCGCGAAATCATCAGTTCGCGAATCTGCTTTGCGTTCCAGGACTGGCGTTCGGGACGCGACTCCCAGTTATCGTGAATTTCACGCGACATCATCTTCATCGAAGAGCGGAAGAAAATAATCCGTTCGACGATCAACACCCACATCAGGAAGATGGTGACCGCGATGGCCCGGAGTACCGGACCACCGAGACCCATGAAGTCACGAATGGCTTCCAGACTGTCAGCAAGCCAAAGCATGGCGACTCCTCTGTTATTGAGACCGCTCGGAATGCTGCGCAACCAGGCCAGCACTCTGCGACTGAAGAATATTCACGATCTTGCGGCTCTTGCCGCTGACAACCGTGTGCAACAGTACCATCGGGATGGCAACGCAAAGACCCAGTACCGTGGTCATCAGCGCCTGCGAGATACCACCAGCCATCATCTTCGGATCACCAGCACCATACAACGTGATCACCTGGAAGGTCTTGATCATGCCCGTAACTGTACCGAGCAGACCCATTAGAGGTGCGACGGCTGCTACAACCTTGATGAACAGAAGGCCCTTGGTGAGGTCTGGCATCTCCTTGAGCGCCGCTTCACTGAGTTTCAGTTCGATGGTTTCCGTATCGGCGCCACGGTTGCTCTCGTAAGCGGCCAATACGCGACCCAGTGGGTTGTCTGTGCTGGCCGATTCACGTTTGAGCTGTGCTTTGACCTTGCGGTCTGCAGTTGACAGGGCAAGCCATCGCATGATGGCAATCAGCAAGCCGATGATGCCGAGGGCAATGATGCAGTAGCCGACGATACCACCCTGCTCAATTCGATCCCTGATCGTCGGAGATTCAACCAGCAAGGCAAGAATGCCACCGCGCGTCACATCAAGGCCGAAGGCCACGGTGCCGCTCTCAGCGCCCATTAGATCGCCGGTAGTGGATAAGTAGCGACCATCTGGTTGACGCTGCAATTCAGAGACGTCGCCGTTCTCATATTTCAGGTAGCCGTTTTCCGAAATCAGGTTGAACGTGCCAACGCGGATAACTTCCATCTGTTCCTGTTCACCGTTAGCTTTGGTGACCAGTTGGCTGAAGCTTGCGTTCTTGCCTGATTCAACGACTTCCTGCTGCAGCATCGCCCAGAGGCGTTCGATGTCTTCGATCGACGCAAGACTGCTTGCGCCAGCCATCTTGCTGCCGAGTTCAACGAGAAAATCGCTGCGATCCGGGAACTGGATGTTGGTCAGCGATGCGGCAAAACGACCTTGCGTATCACCGGACACTGTCTGCAGAACACCGAATAGCTCTTTCAGGGCGCCGAGACGCTCGTCGAGGGCCTGGCGAGCAGTAATGATGCGCTGCTGGTTCTCTTCGAACTGGGTTTCCAGTTGCGAAGAAACGTTCTCCTGGCGGGTGCGCTCTGCGCGAGCCTGGTTCAGCAATGACTGCTGCTGGTTGCGAGCCTGGGCAAAAGCGGCTTCGCGCTGGCGTGATTCACGCGAGTCGCGAGCCTGACCCTGTTCGATGAGGCGAAGAAGTTCCGCCATCGAGGCTGCACCGGCGTCTTCCTGTGCGTTTGCCGTGGCGAACCCGAGAGTCAGCAGTCCAGTGGCAATAATGAGTGTAATGCGTTTCATTTATGATCCCTCCGCTGCTTGAACCGGGACAATGATGAGTTCCGGAGCAATCAACTGGCGAGCCACTCTCAGGCCTTTCCGAACTTCGTTTCGAACTGAGTTGTCGACTTCCCAACCGCGTGTCTGGTTATTCCAAAGACCCGTAATCTTCGTGTCATCAGACTGGAAGTAAAGGCCGATGCGCCCGACGCGCAACATGTTGAATGAACGCGTGGCCCCGTCAATCGTTAGTGACTGCGAGTAGTTCTCGATCGTCGTGCCGTAGTCGTTCTCGATCTGGTAGGCCTCCATTACCTTGCGGAATTTCTCCGCAACGGTAACGTCGGAACGCTCCATGATCGTCTCGAGGGCGGCAATGCGATCGTTGCGCTCGTCCATCAGGAACGGAATATCCAGGGCAACAGACTGCTTAATCCCATCGATCATGCGTTCCATTAGCGGGAAGATCTGGCGGTTGATTACGTCAACCTGGTCCATCGACAAAGCGATATCTTCCAATGTGGCTGCCTGACCTTCAACCTGAGCCCTCATGAGGCGGTTGTAGACCTTCAGTCCGTCAATTTCCTTGTTTATAGCCCGGTACTGGTCTTCCAGCGAACGAGTACCTTCAACAATGTTGTTGATTCGTTCTTGTGATTGCTGAGCCAGGTTCAACCGACGTTGATCAGCCTGCAATACCTGATCGACGGTTTGGGCGAAAACGCCGCCGGAAATCGTCAGTGCCGAGACCGCGAAAAACGCGGTGGCAAGACGCCGACTGCTGCTTATGCACCGTTTCATGAACGCTCCTTAAAGGTCGTTGTTTTATTAAGTATTTTGGAGAGGGATGCAACGTATCCGCTGAATACATGCACAAGTGAAAACGGCAACACGGAAAGTGTCACCAATTGCGCACGCGGCCCTCTCCACCTTCGCCGCGCGGCGATGAATTTTTTTGGAAACCTTTATTTTCTCTACTCTTTGGCTGTCCCGGGTTGCCCCAGGTTTCCCCGCCATTTCTTCCTTTTAATATTTCAGGTCCCCTGAATTACGAGCCAAGAATAACACATGGTTCAGGTAGTGCCAGTCCCATGAACAACATAACGCGAGACATTATTAAATCGAACAAGGTGCTGGAAGTTACAGGAAATTTTCAGACATCGCGTTTCTATATCCGGCTCATGCATACCCCTCGACAGCCGTGCTTCATGACACTTGTATATAGGGTGGCCGGCGCTTGTTTCGGAGCAATAATTGTTTAGTCTTATGAATTAATACGTTACGCAAGTTTCTTAATTTTGTTTATTTAGTAACACCCGTAACCGTATAAGAAGCGGTTGACATCAATCGGGTGTTCCAACATGATTCGGCGCTATGACGTACGCGGACACCGCCATTTTTTCGAACGAAATTCTTGTGCTTCGACTCGAGTTGCTTCTCCTTGGGAGGCAGAGCGGGTAGCGCGTAAATTGTCACCGGACAACGCCAGCCCCGCATCCCGAAGGATCGTGGGGTTTTTTTTGTTTTGATATTTGAAAGCCATAGGTAACACCATGCAAATGTATTCAGAAAGTGATGTCGATATTTCCTGTCTGCGCGATCAGAAGATCGCCGTGCTCGGCTACGGTAGCCAGGGCCGTGCCCACGCGCTGAATCTCAAAGACTCCGGTTTCAACGTCGTTGTCGGGCTTCGCGAGAGTGGCGCGAGCTGGCCGCTGGCAGAATCCGATGGACTCGATGTTGCGGCACCCAACGAGGCAGTCAAGGGAGCCGCTGTGGTGATGTTTCTCACTCCGGATATGGTGCAAAAAGCCCTGTACCAGTCAGTTGTCGATGACATTGAGGAGGGAGCGCTGCTGTTATTCGCTCACGGGTTCGCGATTCATTACGGGCAGGTCGAGCCTCGCGCGGACCTCGATGTCGCACTGATTGCCCCGAAAGGCCCGGGTGGCCTGGTACGGCGCCAGTATGAGGAAGGACACGGAGTGCCGTGTCTTGTGGCCGTACACCAGGACGCAACCGGCAATGCCCTCAAGAAAGCACTGGCCTACTCCGCGGGAATCGGCGGAGCACGCGCCGGCGTCATCGAGACAACGTTTGCCGAGGAGACCGAGACGGACTTGTTCGGCGAACAGGCCGTACTCTGCGGCGGTGCGACTGAACTGATCGTCGCCGGCTTCGAAACGCTTGTGGAAGCCGGATACCAGCCGGAGGTGGCCTACTACGAGGTTATGCACGAACTGAAGTTGATCGTCGACCTGCTGCACGAAGGCGGTCTGGCGAAAATGCACAAATTTATCAGTGACACGGCCGCCTGGGGCGACATGGTTTCAGGCCCCCGAGTAGTGGACGCAAATTCTCGCGCCGCCATGAAGGACGTTCTCACGGACATTCAGGATGGCACGTTTGCACGCAACTGGATTGCCGAGAATGAGAACGGCATGCCTGAGTTCAAGGCCAAAATGCAGGCCGATCTTGATCACCCCATCGAGAAGGTCGGCAAGGATCTGCGCGGCCGTATGGACTGGCTGACAGAGTAAGGCGAGAACAACAGACCCGGAGGAATCCAAGATGTCCGACAAGCAAATTCGCATTTTCGACACCACCCTGCGTGACGGGGAACAAGCACCTGGCTGCAGCATGACCCTGCAGGAGAAGCTACGTGTTGCGAAGGCGCTTTCGGAACTTAATGTCGACATCATTGAAGCCGGTTTCCCGGCTGCGTCACCGGGTGATTTCGACTCGGTGAAGGCTATCGCCGAGCGCAATTTCGGGCCCGTGATTTGCGGCCTTGCTCGCTGCAACGCGGAAGATATCCAGAAGGTCTACGATGCGGTAAAAGCTGCTGAGCGGCATCGAATACACGTTTTCGTAGCGACGAGCGCGATCCATCGTGAGCACAAACTCAAGATGGCCAAGGAAGAGATCATCAAGAGCGCTGTGGGAGCGATCCAGATGGCGCGCGAACTCGTCGACGACGTGGAATTCTCGCCCGAGGATGCATCGCGCACGGAGCTCTCGTATCTCGCAGAGGTTGTATCAGCGGCGATTGAGGCCGGAGCGACAACAGTCAATATCCCGGACACTGTGGGCTATACCGTTCCAGCGGAATTTGATCGCCTGTTCCGCTACCTCAAAGAGCATGTAGCACGCATCGATGAAATCACGCTGAGTGTGCACTGCCACGACGATCTGGGTATGGCCGTGGCGAACAGCCTGGCGGCTGTGAGTGCCGGTGCGCGACAGATCGAATGCACGATCAACGGCATTGGTGAACGTGCCGGCAATTGCTCGCTTGAAGAAGCTGTGATGGCGGTTAGTACGCGGGCCGAGTTCTTCGAACTCGAGACCGCAATTGACACGACCAAGTTGTACCCGACTTCACGACTTGTTTCGAGTATTACGGGTATGCAAGTCCCCCGTAACAAGGCCATCGTTGGCGAGAACGCCTTCGCTCACGAGGCCGGAATTCATCAACACGGCATGCTGCAGCACGCGTCCACCTACGAGATCATGCGACCCGAAGATGTCGGTCTTTCGAAATCCAATCTCGTGCTCGGCAAACACAGCGGCCGCCATGCATTCCGTGATCGACTGGTCGAACTCGGATTCGAGCTCGACGAGTTCGAGACGAACCGTGCGTTCAAGGAATTCAAGAAGCTTGCTGACAAGAAGAAGGACGTTTACGACGGCGATCTCGAATCGATTGTCATGAATGCCGGCGGGGCCTCGTCCGGACCCTGGACGCTAAAGTCACTGGAAGTGCAAACCCACACGGATGAGCCCGCAACGGCGGCGGTCACCCTGCTCGACGAGGATGGCAAGGAAGTATCAGAATCGGCGCATGGTGATGGGCCGGTTGCGGCCGCATTCCAGGCATTGGAACACGCGACCGGCGTCCGGCTGATTCTGCGTAATTTCGAGCTGCACAGTGCATCAATCGGTGAGGACGCACAGGGCGAGGTCACGGTGTCCGTCGAGTATGAAGGCCGTGACTATCGCGGGCATGGAGCGAGTGTGGATATTGTGGAAGCCGGTTGCCGCGCCTGTCTCGAAGTAACCAATCGTATCCTGCGCCGAGCTCAACGCGGCGCTGCGGCCCCTGGCGACGGTGATCCGACTCGCGCCACCATCTAGGAACGGAAGAAACACCTTGAACACACCTACCACCCTGTTCGAAAAGGTCTGGTCAGATCATGTCGTTGTAGAAGAAACGACGGACACGCCGGCGGTCCTATACATTGACTTGCACATCGTTCACGAAGTCACGACGCCGCAGGCGTTTACCGTACTCCGCGAAAACAAGCTGCCGGTCAGACGACCCGATCTCACGCTGCCAACGCTGGATCACTCGACGCCGACAACGCCAGTCAGTTCATTCAAGGATTTGCTGGTCGCCGGGGAAGGCGCAGCCAGGCAGGTGCGGCAGATGGAGCAAAATTGTGAGGAGTTTGGACTCGATCTCCTCGGCTACGGGAGTGGCCGGCGCGGCATCGTGCATGTTATTGGTCCGGAACTGGGGGCGACGCAGCCGGGCAAAACGATTGTCTGTGGCGATAGCCATACGAGCACCCACGGCGCGTTCGGCGCCCTCGCCTTCGGCATTGGCACGACCGAAGTCGGACACGTTCTTGCGACGCAGTGTCTTCTGCAACGTAAACCGAAGACCCTGGCGGTCAATGTTGAGGGTCAATTACCGCCCGGTGTCACAGCCAAGGACCTGATCCTGGCGGTAATTGGCAAGATCGGCGTCGACGGCGGTACCGGTCATGTCATTGAGTACCGAGGCAGTGCCATTACAGCACTCGACATGGAAGCACGCATGACTATCTGCAACATGTCGATCGAAGCGGGTGCACGAGCAGGAATGATCGCTCCTGACGAAACGACATTTGCGTACCTGGAGGGGCGTGAACGATCACCGCAGGGTCCGGCGTGGGATGAAGCCGTGGCGCGCTGGAAGCGCCTGCGCACCGACGACGGAGCGAGCTTTGACAAGACGGTCACGATTGATGCGAACGAACTGACGCCCATGGTTACGTTTGGCACGAACCCCGGCATGGTTGTCAGTATCGAGGACGCAGTTCCAGAACGAAGCGATGCAAGTTTCCAGAAGGCACTTGACTACATGCAGGTCGAGCCCGGCAAACCGATGACCGGAAATTCTGTCGACGTCGTTTTTGTCGGAAGCTGCACTAACGGCCGGGTCTCGGATATTGCGGATGCGGCGCGAGTGCTCGAAGGACGCAAGGTTGCAGACGGCGTACGGATGCTTGTCGTACCCGGCTCCGAACTCGTCAAGGCTGAGGCCGAAGCCAGGGGGCTCGATAAGATCATCGTTGCGGCCGGGGCAGAATGGCGTGAAGCCGGATGTTCAATGTGTATCGGCATGAATGGCGATATCGCGCAGCCAGGGCAGCTCACCGTCAGCACCAGCAATCGAAACTTCGAGGGCCGCCAGGGTGTCGGCGCTCGCACCGTGCTCGCCAGTCCGGCGACTGCAGCCGCTTCAGCTATTGCGGGTCATGTTGCGGACCCGAGGGACTACTCATGAAGCCTGTTACTCGTATTCAGTCGCGTACCGTTGTACTTCCGACGCGGGACATCGATACAGACCAGATTATTGCCGCACGCTTTCTTACGACGACATCCCGGGAGGGACTCGGCAAGAATGCGTTCTATGATTTGCGCTACGACAAGAACGGTAAGGAAAAGCCCGAGTTCGCCCTGAACAAGCCGGAAGCGAAAGGCTGCGGAATTCTGATCGCAGGCAACAATTTCGGCTGCGGTTCGTCGCGCGAACACGCACCGTGGGCCCTTCTAGACTTCGGTATTGAAGCTGTCATATCCACCGAGATTGCCGACATCTTCCGTAACAACGCGCTCAAGAATGGCCTGGTTGCAATCGTTGTTGATTCGGAGTCGCACCAGTGGTTCATGGATAACCCGGGTGTCGAACTGACCATCGATCTAGAAGACCTGAGCATTACCACCAACGGTGGCCGCAGAACTTCGTTCTCGATGGACGGCTTTGCACGTCATTGCCTCCTGGAGGGAGTCGACCAGCTCGGGTTCCTGCGTCAACAGCAGGACGCAATCGGTCAGTTTGAGGAGAATCGCGCATGGAAGCCCTGATTACGCTGCTTCCCGGTGACGGCATCGGCCCGGATGTGACTGCCTGTGCACGGCAGGTTCTGGACGTGGTCGCGGACCAGCATGGCCACGCATTCGAGTATCGCGAGGAACTCATTGGCGGCGCCGCGATTGACGCGGTGGGTGATCCTTTGCCACCGGCAACTGAAGAAAGCTGTGCGGTGGCCGATGCCGTTTTGTTAGGCGCTGTCGGCGGACCCAGGTGGTCCGACCCCAATGCGAAGATTCGTCCCGAGCAGGGCCTCCTGAAGCTGCGCTCGGTCCTTGGCGTTTACGCCAACATTCGTCCGGTGAAAATCTATGACGAGCTTGCCGGTACGTCGCCTCTGAAGGCAGAAGTACTGCAGGGCGTCGATATGCTGGTCATTCGTGAGTTGACCGGCGGAATCTACTTTGGCAAGAAGACTCGAACTGACACGTCGGCCAGTGACCTGTGTGAATACACTGTCGGGGAAGTCGAGCGAATCGTGCGCGTCGCCGCCAGGCTGGCTGCAGGTCGCCGGGGCAAATTGTGCTCGGTCGACAAGGCTAACGTCCTTGAAACGTCACGACTGTGGCGAGATACAACCGATCGCGTTATGGCGGAAGAGTTTCCGGCTATCGAGCTTGAAACTCTCCTGGTAGATGCGGCCGCCATGCACCTTCTGAGCCGACCCGCTGACTTCGACGTGATCGTCACTGAGAACATGTTTGGCGATATTCTGACTGACGAGGCATCGATGCTGGCCGGATCCCTCGGTATGTTGCCCTCGGCGTCCCTCGGTGACTCAAAAGCGGGCCTCTACGAACCGATCCACGGGTCTGCCCCGGATATTGCCGGAAAAGACCTTGCGAACCCTTGCGCGACCATTGCGAGCGCGGCTCTTCTATTGCGTCACAGTCTGGGGCTTGAGAGCGAGGCGTCTGCCGTTGAGGCGGCTATTGCTGGCGCCATCGCTGGCGGTGCCCGGACTGCGGACATTGTTGCAGCGGGTGAATCGCACATTTCAACGACGGATATGACGGCCGAGATAATCAGCTGCCTGAGCTGACCACGCGTGTCGGCGACTCCGCCTGTTGCGCTTCCCGAAACTCAACGATCATCCTGCCGAGTGTCTCTGTCTCGATCAGGAAGCCGTCGTGGCCGTGTGCGCAATCCAGAGACTCGTACCGTGAGCCCGGAATGTGCTCAGCAAGGTAGCGTTGCTCCTCGGGTGGATACAGGGCGTCCGAACTGACGGATACAACCAACGCTGGCTGCTCGATTTTGCGAAGTACGTCAGGGTAGTCACCGCGTCCCCGTGAAATGTCGTGCGTGTGCATCGCGTGCGTCAACGTGACGTAAGTGTTCGCGTCGAATCGATCATTTATCTTCTCCCCCTGGTGCTGCAGGTAGGATTGCACCTGGTATTGGTCGTGCGTGCGCTGGTCCCGGCCAAATCGCTCGTCAAAACTTTGCCAGCTACGATAGGTGCAAACGGCCATCATGCGCGCCGCGGCCAGGCCTTTCTCCGGCGGTTTTTCGTCACTGTAATAACCGTTGTTCCAGTTTGGATCCGCCGCGATTGCCGCTCGCTGCGCCTCGCTGATCCCGATACACCACGCTGAGTGACGCCCTCCTACACCGATTGGCACGACACTCCCGACGCGTTCCGGGTACATCAGGGCCCATTCGAGCGCCTGCATGCCGCCAAGAGATGGTCCGGTCACGAGTTCGACACGAGTAACTCCCAGTTCATCGAGGAGAACGCGTTGCACCTCGACCATGTCGCGCACCGAGACCCTGGGAAAATCGGCCAGGTATCGCGTGTCGCTACCCGGTTTGCAGCTCACGGGACCGGTCGTCCCGTAGCAACTGCCAAGGATGTTCGCGCACACGATGTAGTCCACCGCCGGATCGAAAGCCTTACCCGCACCGATAATGTTGGGCCACCAGGCCTCGACATCGGCAGAGCCCGTCAACGCATGGCAAATCAGGATAGCCCGATCGGCTGCGTTCTCCAGGTTGCCCCACGTGCGATACGCGATCTCGACATCCCGCAGGATCTCGCCAGTTTCGAGCACAAACTCGCCCGGCACACGCAGGTACTGCGTTTCAGGAGCTATCTGGGCCTGCAGGTGCTTAGGGATTGTCATAGTCGATCAACAAGCCGCGACGGACGCAACAGCCTTGAGCTGCGGCGCTGTGCGGGCCGCCTCGAGCGCCTTGAGCAGGTCGGCCACGAGATCCTCGGCGCTTTCCAGCCCAACCGAGAGGCGAATCAACGTCGACGTCACTCCAGCGGCGGCCTTGCGTTCTTCCGAGACCGGTGCATGCGTCATCGACGCAGGGTGGCAAACAAGACTCTCGACCCCACCGAGCGACTCCGCGAGCGAAAAGTAGGTGAGATTCTCGACAAACGCGCGGACGGCAGCGTCGCCGCCATTGATCTCAAAGCTGACCATTCCGCCGAAGCCGCGTTGCTGGCGCTTGGCCAATTCGTGGCCCTCATGATCCTCGAGACCCGGATAGAAGACCTTGTCGATATTTGTCTGCTCGGTAAGGACATTCGCGATCAGCGCGGCGTTTTCTTCGTGCTGTCGAATTCGCGGGTGCAACGTACGAATGCCTCGCAACGTCATGAAACTGTCGAACGGCGCGCCGGTTATCCCGATCACGTTAGCCCAGTACGCGCATTGTTCGGCCAGTTCATCAGTAGCGGCGATAATCGCCCCGCCGACCACGTCGCTGTGCCCGTTGATGTACTTCGTCGTTGAGTGAATGACCAGGTCCGCCCCGAACTCGATTGGATTCTGCAGTGCCGGAGAAAGGAACGTGTTATCGACGGCAAACAGTGCGCCGCATGCGTCAGCAATTTCCCGGATCGCACTGAGATCCGAGATGCGCAGCAGAGGATTCGAAGGCGACTCGGTCAGGATGATCTTCGGCCGCATGTCAGCACAGACCGATCTCAGTGCTTCGAGGTCCGTCTGATTGACGAACTCCACATCGAACAGACCCTTCTTCGACTGCTGCTCGAACAGTCGATAGCTGCCGCCATAGCAGTCATGCGGTGCGATGATTGTGTCGCCCGGCGACAGGAACTGAGTGAGGACCGTTAATGCGCCCATACCGGATGCTGTAACTATCGCACCGGCACCCCCCTCAAGCTCCGCCAGTGCGTCGCCAAGTGCATCGCGTGTCGGATTTCCCGAACGTGTGTAGTCGTATTGCCGTGGCTCGCCGAGTCCCGCAAACGTGTAGTTCGACGACAGGTGCAAAGGCGGCACTACGGCGCCGTGCTGCGTATCGGATTCGATAGACGCACGTACAGCGCGAGTGGCTTTGCTGGTTGAGAAGGTCATTTTCGGTCTCCACATTGGTTCCGTGTTGCTTCTCATCGGAACCCTGCGAAGCCCGCAAGGGAGGGTTTTTACCGCCCTTCACCCAACCCGGGTGCTGCAGTAACCCTCATCTTTCGATGTCCAGAAGACATCGCAGGAGTTGGCACCTTTTCGGAATGGTTAGTTCCGCTGGTTGCCCCGGCGTCGTCGGGCCTATCCCTCGACCGGTCTCGATGAGTTTCGCAAAGTGTAGGTGTGGCCCCCGGAAAGGTCAAGTGCAGAGTCGAAGGTCTTAAATCCGGGAAAATCAGTTACATACGTAACCTCAATTGCTCTCGGGGTCTGGATGGGCGCTCAGCAGCATCAGGTTGAGCGCAATTGAAATGCGGTCCCGATCGCCTTCATGAGGACGTACCGAGTGCCGTAGCCAGGAGGGAAACATCACGATCCTGCCGGTGACGGGCCGTATCGATATCAGCGACTGCATCGGGTCCCGGTTCGCGTCGCGAAACAGCAGATCGGGCACTGTCATATAGGCCGTCGGGTAGCGCGGGTCCTCAAGCAACAGTTCACCGCCATTTCCTTCAATTTCGGAGCCACCCGGATCCGGATAGTAGACCGCTGACCAGAATGCGGCCGGATGACAGTGCATCTGATTCGAGCACCCCGGCGGGTTAACGTTGGCCCACATTTCGATCGACCAGGTGAATTGCCGCTTGCCGCCAGGCGCCATATCCACCATGTGGGCGCTGGCCGTCTTTACGGCGAAATCGGCAAGGTCGCGCGCCGGTTCCCGGCCCCATGCTGTCATGTCGGAATCCGAATGCCATCCACCAATATTCGAGCGTTTCAGGCCCGGGTGGGTCTCCTTCTGTGTCCGTATTGCGGCTAATAACGCGGCATTGAGTTCCTCCGCGTTCGGTGGCGACGCCTTGAGGATTGGGGTCGAAAAGATGTCCATTCGTTCTGTCATGGGCCAAGGTTACCAACACCCATTCGGCAATCCCAGCGATTACGGAAAGGTCCGTCTTTCAGGCCTTGCAATCGTTGGTTAAGTGTAATAACGTGTTAGTACGTTATTACATTGTTACAGCTATGAAGCCCAACCGAAATGATACTCCGCGACAGCAGGCCAGCGCCGAAAGCGCGCTGTTCGCCGCAATTAATAGTCTTGAAAGTGTCGAGGAGTGCGGTGATTTCCTCAAAGACCTCTGCACGCCTGCGGAGCTCCAGGCCCTCGTGGACCGCTGGCAGGTCGTGGAATATCTGCAGCAAGAGCTTCCCTACCGAAAGATCCATGATCTGACTGGCGTCAGTGTCACCACTATCGGGCGTGTCGCCCGTTTCCTTGCAGACGGTTATGGCGGTTACCAGACGGCCATCGAACGTACCCACCAATCCCAATAAGGACAGCTGAATGGAAACCCCAGAGCAGCGCATTCAAATTGCGGTGCAGAAAACCGGTCGCCTCACAGATCACTCGATCGATCTGCTCGAGCGTTGTGGCCTGAAGCTGACGAGGAGCAAAGACCAGCTAATCTGTTATGGCGAGAACATGCCGATCGACCTGCTCCTGGTTCGGGATGACGATATCCCGGGGCTCGTCGGTGAAGACGTCTGCGATCTCGGGATCTGCGGCCTCAACGTCGTCGAGGAGAAGCGGCTCACGCGGGAGTCCGAGGGACGCGAGACTTCGTTCAAGCAGGTTTTTGAGCTCGACTTCGGTCATTGCCGACTCGCGTTGGCGGCACCCGACTCCGTCGAGTACGAGGGACCGTCTTCGCTGGAAAATACCCGAATTGCAACAAGTTATGTCGGACTTCTAAACCAATTCCTTAGTAATAGTGGCATCAATGCGGAAGCGGTCTACTTCTCCGGCGCCGTAGAAATTGCGCCGAAACTGGGTCGTGCCGAGTACATCTGCGATCTCGTCTCAACCGGCGGCACGCTGAAGGCCAATGGACTCAGAGAGGTGGAAACCCTCCTCGACAGCGAGGCAGTTGTGATTCAGACGCAAAAGCCGCTCGGGGCGGAGAAGCAGGCCCTGGTGGACAAGATCCTGCAGCGCCTGGACGGCGTCCTGCAGGTTCGGGAGAGCAAGTACATCATGCTACATGCTCCCAAATCTGCGCTTGCGGAGATCCGTGATTTACTGCCCGGATCCGAAGCACCCACCATTTTGTCTCTTGATGGCTGCGATGACAAAGTTGCCGTTCACGCTGTTTGCCGGGAAAACGTGTTCTGGGAGACTCTCGAGAATCTCAAGGCAGCAGGCGCGAGTTCACTGCTCGTCCTGCCGGTCGAGAAGATGCTGGCCTGATGACCATGAAGATCTACAGTTGGGCAGACTTGACGAGGGACGCACGCAATACGCTCCTCCAGCGCCCTGCCGTCGCTGACAACAAGGCCATCCGCGATGGGGCTCAGTCGATTATCGACCGGGTGAGACAGGACGGCGACTCTGCCTTACGCAGCCTGACAGCAAAGTATGACAGCGCGGAGCTGACGAGTTTGCGAGTCCCGGACCCGGAGATAGTTGAGGCAGAAGCCAGGCTGACATCAGAACAGCTCGGCGCGATAGATCTCGCCATCGCCAACGTGCGCCGTTTTCACGAGGCCCAGGTGTCAGTCGACCTGCGCGTAGAAACGATGCCAGGCGTGCTCTGCGAACGGCTCAGTCGTCCTATTGAAGCGGTTGGGCTCTATGTGCCGGCGGGCACGGCACCCCTGCCCTCCGCGGCCATCATGCTGGCGGTGCCGGCCCAAATCGCCGGCTGCCCCACGAGGATTCTGTGCACTCCACCACGACCCGATGGAACCGCTGATCCGGCGGTACTGGTTGCCGCCACGCGGGCCGGCGTGAGGGAAATTTACAAAGTCGGTGGTGCCCAGGCCATTGCTGCCATGGCCTACGGAACCGAGTCGGTGCCCAGGGTGCGAAAAATCTTCGGCCCAGGTAATGCCTGGGTCACGTGTGCGAAAACGCTGGTCAGCATCGACAGCGAAGGCGCAGCCATTGACATGCCTGCCGGCCCATCCGAAGTGCTGGTGATTGCGGATGCAGAGGCGTCGGCTGAGTTCGTTGCATCCGACCTCTTGTCGCAAGCGGAACATGGCGTCGACTCGCAGGTTGTTCTTCTCACGACATCTGGCGAACTCGCCGAGCAGGTCGTAGCGGAACTCGACGAGCAGCTGGGCCTGCTGTCGCGTCGTGAGATCGCTGCTGCGGCGCTCATTAACTCGCGCGTTATTGTAGTTGGCGACCTGGAAACCGCCATTGAAATAAGCAACAGCTATGCCCCGGAGCACCTGATTCTGCAAGTCGCTGATGCGCGTGGTTTGGTGGCGCGCGTGAGCAATGCCGGGTCCGTTTTCGTGGGCCCATGGACCCCGGAATCGGCCGGCGACTACTGCAGCGGCACCAATCACGTTTTGCCGACCTACGGCTATGCACGTGCCTGGAGCGGATTGGGCGTGGATCAGTTCTTGCGACAAATGACCGTGCAGGAACTGTCCCGTGAGGGCTTGGAGAATCTCGGCGATGCCATTGTCAGCCTTGCCGGGCTCGAAGGGCTGGATGCGCATGCCGCAGCCGTTACCCGCCGCCTGAGGGCCAGCACGTGAGTATCGTCAAGCTGGCGCGGCCGGAAATCCAGGCTCTGCATGCCTACGACGCCGCGGAACAGGTCGATGACACGATTCGCCTCAATGCGAATGAGTCGCCACGTGATTGTTCCATTGGCAATTTCCGGCGACCGCTCAATCGTTACCCGGAGGTCCGGCCGCAAAAGCTACAGCATGCGCTGGCGCAGCGCTTTGGGTGCAAGCCCGATCAACTGCTGGTGACCCGTGGTTCGAGTGAGGCGATTGACCTGGTAATACGAACCTTCTGTCGCGCAGGCAAGGACAGCGTACTGATGACCTCGCCATCGTTCTCGATGTATCGACACTACGCAGAAGTACAGGGCGCAAGGCTGATCCAGGTTCAATCGGACGCGGAGCAGGACTTCGCGATCGATGTTGATGCCATCCTGGCCGCGTGCGACGACACGACGCGCGTCATCTTTGTGTGCTCGCCCAACAATCCGACCGGCACTACCCTGCCCCGTGCTGAACTTGAGAGATTACTGGAGCAGCGTGGCGAGCACTCTGCTGTCGTTGTTGATGAGGCCTACGTCGAATTTGGCGATCACGCGTCGGTCATTGAAATGCTCGACCGCTACAGCAACCTGCTGGTGCTGCGCACGTTGTCCAAGGCGCTGGGTTTCGCGGGTGCGCGCTGCGGCGCGGTGGCAGGTCAGGCCGATGTTGTCTCGATGCTCAGCGCCGTGCAGGCGCCCTACGCCCTGGCCACGCCGGTCGTTGAATGCGTCGAGGATGCCCTGCAGGACGATCAGCTCGAATTAGCCCGCCAGACTGTGAGTGAGATATCCAGCGAGCGGGACCGCCTCGCCGAGGCGCTCACACACTACGGTTTCGTTCTGAAAGTCTGGCCCAGCGATGCCAATTTTCTGCTGGTGCGTTTTGCCAACGCGGAACGCATCATGCGACGCTGCGCAGAACAAAATGTCTTGTTACGCGACTTCGACGGCGAGCTGGCGAACTGCATTCGCATCTCCATAGGCAGCCAGGACGAGAACAAGCAGCTCCTCCGGACCCTGGACACGCTGGAGGTCGAAGCCAATGGCTAGGAAGGTCCTGTTCATCGATCGTGACGGTACGCTGATACATGAACCGTCCGACTTCCAGGTCGACGCACTCGACAAGGTGCGATTGGTTGAGAACGTTATTCCGGCCCTGCTGGAGCTGAAAAAGCATGGCTACCGATTCGTCATGGTGTCGAATCAGGATGGCATGGGAACTGACTCGTTCCCGCAGGAAGACTTCGACGCGCCGCACGCATTAACGCTGGACCTCTTTGCGTCGCAGGGCATCCAGTTTGACGAAATCTTCATCTGCCCTCACCTGCCGGACGACGGTTGCGATTGCCGCAAGCCGCGTACCGGCCTCCTGACGAAATACCTGGCAGCAAACACCATCGACCTGTCGTCATCAGCCGTTATCGGTGATCGACAGACCGATATGGAACTGGCCCGGCGCATCGGCATCGATGGCATTCTCGTCAATGCAGACGATGACGCGGCGTTAACCTGGGCCCAGATTGTCGAGCGCCTGTGCTACTCCGATCGAGTGGCAAGCTCCGAGAGAAACACGAACGAAACCCGCATTCGAGTTACCGTCAATCTTGATACGAGCGGCAACACGAAGGTCTCTACGGGTATTGGTTTTTTCAATCACATGCTTGAGCAAATTGCCAAGCACGGCGGATTTAGCCTGGAGCTGGAGTGCGCCGGCGACCTCGAGATCGATGAGCATCACACGGTCGAAGATACCGCCATCTGTCTCGGCACGGCATTGCGCGAGGCACTCGGAAACAAGTACGGCATAGGACGCTACGGGTTCCTGCTGCCCATGGATGAGAGCGAGGCCGAGGTTGCTCTCGACCTGTCGGGACGAGCGGCGTTCCAATTCTCCGGATCATTCCCACGCCGGAATGTCGGTGAGCTCTCAACAGAAATGGTCGAGCATTTTTTCCGTTCACTGGCCGAGTCGTTAGGCGCAGCACTGCACATAAAAGTTGCTGGCGAGAACACGCACCACATGATCGAGGCTTGCTTTAAATCGGTAGGCCGTGCACTGCGCCAGGCAATCCAGAGAACAGGTAGTGAATTGCCGTCGACCAAAGGAACCCTGTGACGAGGCTCGCGATAATCGATAGCGGCGGCGCGAACATAGCGTCGGTGCAGTACGCCCTGGAGCGGCTTGGAGTGACTGGAACGTTGACGGCAGATCGCGAGGTAATCCGTACCGCGGACCGGGTTCTTCTACCCGGGGTAGGTGCCGCCAACGATGCGATGCGGCGCCTGCGCAGTGCCGGGCTCGTCGAAGCTATACGCGGCCTTAAACAACCCGTCCTCGGCATTTGCCTGGGTATGCAACTGTTGTGCGACGGCTCGGAAGAGGAAGACGTCGAATGCCTGGGCGTCATTCCTGGCACCGCGAGGAAACTGACGGTTGCCGAACACTTCCCCGTGCCCAACATGGGCTGGTGCAGGACGCGGAAAGTGGCGTCGCACCCTCTGCTCAATGGCCTGGATGATGGCAGCTTTTTTTACTATGTCCACAGTTACGCGCTACCTGTTTCAGCGAGCACGCTGGCCACGGCGCAACACACGACAGAATTCTCGGCGATTGCAGGGAAAGACAACTTTGTTGCCGCTCAGTTTCATCCTGAGCGATCGTCGTCAAACGGCGCACGCCTGCTAAAGAACTTCCTGGAGATCGACGCGTGAGGATAATTCCGGCGATCGATCTCAAGGGCGGCCTGTGCGTCCGGCTGCTCCAGGGGGATTTTGACAAGGTCACCGAGTACTCCTCGAACCCCGTGGAACTTGGAGAGCGTTTCTCTGCCCTCGCGGTTGAAGACCTCCATATAGTCGACCTGGATGGGGCCCGGACAGGCACCCAGGAAAACCAGGGAATTGTGCGCAAGATTGCCCAGGCGACCGGGCTAAGCGTTCAGTTGGGAGGAGGTATCAGGACGGCTGAGCATGTTGCATCATGGCTCTCAAACGGCGTGACGCGCTGCGTCATTGGGAGCGTGGCAATTAATGAACCCGCCGCCGTAATGTCGTGGATCGAGGAATTTGGCGGCGATGCTATTGTCCTGGCCCTCGACGTCAAGCTGTCAGTCGACGGCACACCGATACTCACGACCCAAGGCTGGACCGAAGACACCGAAACCTCACTCTGGGAGTGCATTGACGCCTATGGGAGCGCCGGCATTCGTCACGTCCTGTGCACAGATGTCGCACGCGATGGCGCGATGAGCGGACCCAATTTCCAGCTGTATGCAGAAATCCTGCAGCGCTACCCGACCTTGCAACTCCAGGCCTCGGGTGGCGTCCGTGACATAGACGATCTGGAACTTTTGCGCGAGATCGGCGCGCCTGCGGCTATTACCGGGCGAGCGCTGCTCGACGGCGCAATTACAGAAGCAGAGGTGGCGACATTCCAGCGAAGCGCATAGTCCCCTGCCTCGATGTTCGCGACGGCGCCGTGGTCAAGGGCGTGCAGTTTCGGGACCACCGTGTCGTTGGCGACATCCTCGAACTGGCGACGCGT
>Ga0316194_10000536_pt1 | contig 24576 bp, 30 predicted proteins | sample CroRivsedime1_MG_FD_204936 | JGI IMG/M metagenome (GOLD analysis project Ga0316194, IMG submission 204936) | Coastal sediment microbial communities from Maine, United States - Cross River sediment 1 | ecosystem: Environmental > Aquatic > Marine > Coastal > Sediment | place: USA: Maine...
CACCCGTTAATTGCTGATTTCCATAACCTCAACTGTCCATGAAGTTCTTCAATACTTCGAGAACCGTTTGGATATCCGCTTCCGTGTGGTCGGCGGAAACCTGAAATCGGATTTCTTCATCACCCTGCGGGACAACCGGATAGGTAAGCCCGGTGGCCAGAATGTTGTTGTCGAACAGGTAACGGACCAGTGTTGCGGCGGCTTCCGAAGGGGTGATCGGGTTGGAATAGACGTAAAACGGCGATGTTTGCCGCAGGTACTCGATGACCGACGCACCGGCCGCGATATAGCCACCGTTGACTCCCAGGGATTTGCCGAGAGTGGCAATCAGCATGTCGATCCTTTCAGCCTGCGTGACCTCTTCGGTTCCGCGTCCCGTTGCCCCAAAGGCCCCGACGCCGTGGGAGTCATCCACCAGGACATTGATGCCACGCTCGAACGCATGGTCGTATTCAGCCGCAATGTCGGAAATCAAATTCAGTGGCGCATGCTCGCCCCGCATACTGAAAATACCGTCTGTGACAATAAGGAGGTGCTGGCAGCGATTGATGGCCCCCTTGACGCCTTTTTCAAGATCGCTCATGTCCAGGTGACGGTATACGCCCTTGTCTTTCGGTCGCAAAAGCCGGAGAGCGTTAATGATGCAGTTGTGGTTAAGAGCATCACTTAGCACGATGGTGTCTTCATCGATCAGCGGTGTGATGACGCCCATGACGGTTGCATAAGCCGAGCTGAAGATCATGGCCGCTTCCCGACGGTGAAAAGCAGCCAGCTTTTTTTAAAGCGCGACGTGGGTCGTGAAAGTGCCGCTGATGAATCGCACTGCTCCAGGGCCAGCACCGAACTTTTCGGCTGCCTCCTCCTCTGCTGCAACGACTTCCTTTCGAAGGGACATACCCAGGTAGGTGTTGGCGTTCATCCGTAAAAACGGCCGGTCGCCGCAGCCTTCCAGAAGATATCGGGGTCCCCTCCTGTCATCGGCCGGTATGATGCACCGAATGACCCTTTCCCGCCCTTTGATCATACCATTTTGTTTTAGAGCGTCCAGTTTCAGTCGCAAGTGCTGTTCCTGCCTGCTGATGGGCATTTGCTTGCCTCCATAACAGCCCGTTTTCTGTTGGTTAGGGTTCACGAAAAAATAAGTTCGCAATTTTGGGCGTTGAGGCGCCCGCCTGGCAAGGCGCGAAAACGCAGGAATATCTGGACATTCCGAGTTTTCGCGACGCGGCCAGACGGGATGCATTGGCATCCAAAATGTGAAGTTATTTTTGAGTGAGCCCTTAGCCAATCCAGGCTTATTTGTTGGTGTCCCGCATTCGTGAAATATTGTCTACCATTTCCCGGGTCATGGCGGTGAGGTCGTACTCGGGGTGCCACCCCCATTCTTCGCGGGCTGCACTGTCATCCATGCTGTCCGGCCACGAATCGGCGATTGCCTGACGCAACGGGTCGATATTAAAATCGAGGGTGAAATCGGGAATCAATCTTTGGATTTCAGCGGCGATCTTTGTCGGTGAGAGGGTCATGGCGGCGATGTTAAAGGCGTTGCGGTGTTTCAGTTTAGTCGGGTCGGCTTCCATGAGTTCAATTGCGGCCCTCAAAGCGTCCGGCATGTACATCATGTCGAGAAAGGTCTCCGGTTTCAGGTAACAGGTGTATGATTTGTGACGGACGGCTTCAAAATAGATTGCTACGGCATAATCAGTGGTACCGCCGCCGGGCGGTGCTTTGTATGAAATTAGACCTGGATACCGCACCCCACGGGTATCGACGCCGTATTTATTAAAATAATAATCGCAGAGCAATTCACCGGTCAGCTTGCTGACGCCGTATATGGTTGTCGGACGCTGAACAGTGTCTTGCGGGGTTCGTGTCAGGGGCGTGGACGGGCCGAAAGTGGCAATGGAACTGGGGGTAAAGACTGCACAATCATGCTCACGGGCGACCTCCAGCACATTGGTGAGCCCCTCGACATTGACTTTCCACGCATACTGTGGATTTTTCTCCGCCGTGGCCGACAGAATGGCCGCCAGGTGGTAGATGGTGTCGATCCGATAGGTCTTGACCAACTCGGCGATCGTTTCGATCCGGGTACAGTCGATGTAGTGGAAGGGACCCGACGCGAGGAGATTTTCCCTTGCTTTTTTGATGTGTCCGGCGGCGACGACTCGATGGCCGCCTAACATTTTTCGCAGGCGTTCCGTCAGTTCCGATCCGATCTGGCCGACGGCCCCGGTTACTAGAACCCGTTTCATACCGCCTCCTGCGGGTTGAGGTTATGCGGGTCACTATCAGTCGGTAAAGTGACGATAGGGCAACTTGCCCCAAACTTTGGAGGGGTGAACACTCGTCTTTCTCATTATTTAGTATTAAAACAATAAGTTAATTCACATTCATTTTTTTTGACGCACTGTTTTCCTATTTCGATGGCCTCTGCTGCTCGATGAAAATCCATAAAACCGATGATGCGTTTGCCTGCAATCAATCCTCCACTTGTCAGAGTTAAACCAAAGAATCTTGCCACGCTCAACCTGTCGAGTGAAAGCAGCCATTCTTCCAGTTCCTCTATATGTCCTGCGGCATAAGACCCACCCACGAGAGCGCCGGCGGAAGTGCCACAGACGACGTCCGGTCGGATGCCGATATCAACCAGTCCGTGAATGACGCCAATATGGGCCCAACCACGTGCAGCCCCTACACCCAGCGCTAAACCGATCGTCACATCTTCCATTTAAACCCTCAATTACAACTCGTTTGAAATTTGCGGGTCAAAAACAGGTCGAAACCAGCGCCCCTGGGGCTCGGGTTACGGACCGAGGACATCGATAACTCCCTTTTGGATTGCCTCCACGGCAAAGGCGATCTCCGCTTCACTGATCACAAAAGGGGGCGCCACCAGGAAAGCGTCACCGTTTGTGCCGGCCAGCCCCGTGGACTTATACACCAGAACCCCTCGTTTGAAAATCGCATCGTAGAGACGTTCGGTGATCATTTCCTTGCGCGGGAAAGGACGCAGGGTCTGTTTGTCGGCGACCAGTTCGATACCCCAGAGGAACCCGAGGCCGCGAACCTCGGCCACGTTGGGATGGTCTTTGAGAGCGGCTTGCAGCCGCTGCCCGAGAAGTCGACCAATCTCCTCGACGCGTTCCACCAGGCACTCGGTTTCCAGGATGCGCACGGCAGCCAGCCCGGCCGCGGCGGCAACCGGGTGGTGCGAGAAAGTGCCGCCATGAACAAAGGCCTTGCCGCCGTTGCAAATCGCATCGAAATGGGTGTTCCGGACCCCCACGGCCGAGAGGGCCAATGTTCCGCCTGAAAGCCCTTTGCCGAGTGTTATGATGTCGGGTTTTACGTCGTAGTGTTGGCAGGCAAACCACCGACCGGTGCGTCCCATGCCGCACAGGACCTCGTCCAGAATCAACAGCACCCCGTAATGGTCGCAGATTTCGCGAATGATTGTAAAATAATCCGGCGGCGGGGCATAGGCGGCCAAAGTGCCGCCGCTGACCGTTTCTGCCAGAAAGGCCGACACGGTCTCCGGCCCCAAATTTTCAATGGTTTCTCCCAGTGCCAGGGCACAGCGGATACGGCAGTCGGGGTAGGTGAGGCCGTAGGAGCACCGCAGGCAGTAGACCGGGGGGATGTGGACGACGTCTGTGAGCAGGGGGGCATAGGGGGTCCTGAAGGTGGTGCGTCCCGTGGCCGCCAGGGCGCCAAAGGTCAATCCGTGGTAGGATTTCCAGCGGGAGATCAGGCGAAAGCGTTGCGCGCGGCCGGCGTCGAGGTGGATCTGGCGGGCGAGCTTGATGGCGGTCTCAACGGCTTCGGAGCCGCTGGAGACGAAGTAAAACCGGTCCAGTCCCTGCGGTGTGTGCGCGGCCAGGGCCGAGGCCAATTTTTCAACCACCGGCGTGGTGAACATGGTGGGATGCACGTAATGATGGGAAAGGATCTGGTCGCGCACGGCGTCGGCAATTTCCCGGCGGCCGTGTCCCAGGTTGACGACGATGGCGCCGCCGCTGGCATCCAGGTAGCGCCGGCCGGCATCGTCTTCTATCCAGACTCCCTCGGCCTTGACGGCGACGGGTAGGGGTCGGTTTAGAACGCGCGGAAAAAGGTTTCCGGGTATTCGATTCATTCGGGGTCCTTTCAACGGGGCGGTGTTCGGCAGCCCCGTTTGCACCCACTTGAAGCGGGTTTAACCGATCCACAGGTATGGACCGGGGGGTCATTCGGAGCCGGTCTTTAAATTCGGTCAAGTCAGCCGAGTAACGGCAACAGAACGAAACGGGCGTTTCATCCTCACGGCAGTCTTCATTTCAAGCGCAGTATCCTCCGGGCCTCCTCCGGCCCCGCCGTCTCTCTGCCGAGTTCCCGGCCGAGGCGCACCATGCGTTCCACCAGTTGCTCGTTAGCGGCCAGCTCCCCTTTGCGATAATAGATATTGTCCTCGAGCCCAACCCGGGCGTGGCCGCCCATGAGGATGGCCATCGTGTTGATGGGCAGTTGGGCCGGTCCGATGCCGGCTGCTGACCACGTGGAGCCGGGCGGGATGGTGTTTTTCATGTGCATCAGGTTTTCCGCCGTGGCGGGTATGGCGCCTTTGAGCCCCATGACGAAATCGAAGTGCAGCGGCGGCTGCACCAGGTTTTTTTCCACCAGGTTCAGGGCGTTTTGGATCATGCTTAGATCGAAGATCTCCATTTCCGGCTTGATTCCGTAACGCAGCATGTCTGCTGCAAGCTTTTCGATCAGTTCCGGACTGTTGGCATAGACGCTGTTGGGAAAGTTGACCGAACCGGTGGTCAGGCTGGCCATCTCAGGGATCAGCCGCAAGCGTTCGCAGCGCTCCTCGTAGCTCATGCCCGCCCTGCCACCGGTTGAAATCTGGATGATCAGGTCGGTCTCGACCCGCAGGCCTTGGACCACCTCTTCGAAGAGGCGGAAATCGGTGGAAGCGGATTCGTCCTGCAGGTTGCGGACGTGAACATGGATGATGGCGGCACCGGCCGCCTGGCAACGCACAGCGGTTGCGATGATTTCGCGAGGCGTGATCGGAACGTGGGGGGTGTGCTTTTTTTGAGGCAGGGAGCCGGTCGGTGCGACAGTGATGATCAGTTTTTCCATGCGGTGTTTTCCCGATGGCAGAAGTTTCGCCTGAACCCATAGGCATATCGTTGCGACGGCGTATCTGTAATTAGACAGATTCGGCACCGTAAATCAAGTGCAGTCACATCACATTGCCGAGCAGGTAGTTCTCCAAGTTTGCACGGCTTTTTTGGGGTATCTCTTCCAACTTTTGCTTACAGTCGGGACAGACGCAGAGATGCTTTTCGCTGAGGTAAAGCTGACCGTCACAAGGTTTCTCGCCGCACAGATCACAGCCGGCCGAAGAGTCGGTGATTTTTTCGTACATGGCATCCACTTCCACTCGATTACGGTTCCCCGGCATCAACGCATTTGCGCTCCCCAGCGGCGGACAATCAACAACTCACCACCCAAACGGTCTGCTCGTTTATGAGCTGGACCAGTTTCATCGGCACCCTTCCGATGGGGAAGGCCTTCACATTCGAAACCCCCCGGCGCCCGACGACGATGGTGCCGAAGTCACCGGAAAGGGCCTGCGCATAAAGGGCGCCGCCGCGGGTGGCCATGCCGGAGATCACCTTGACCGATATTCTCTCGGAAGAAATGCCGGCAGTTTCCAGGGAGGCAACCGCTCTTTCAAACACCGGCACCAGGGCCTTTCGGGCGCGCATCTCCTGTTCGGCGGCCGCCTCGGCGGCGGATGGATCCGATTCGGAAACCAAATCGGGCCCCGGGTTGCGAATGGCGTGAAACAGCGTGATCTCTGCCGGGCTATCAGAAAGCATCCGGCCGACAAGGTCGATTACGCAAACGGCAGCCGGCGAGGCGTCGATGCAAACGAGCACCCGCCGGCAGTCCGGCCGGCCGTCCACCAACCACAGGGTGACCCCCGTCAGGGCGGCAACCAGTTTGCTGGCCACGCTGCCCATCACCAGCCGTGTAATCGGGTTGCGGCCAATCTTTCCGGCCGCAACGGCCCGGTATCCGCGACGGGCTTCCTGAAGGATATCCCGGGCAATTCCTTCCTGCCGGGGTTGAACGACGACCCGGACGGCTTCATCCGGGAAGCCGCTGTCGGACAACACCTTACGGATACCGTCCATGAAGACTTCCATCTCGGTTTGATGGCGCGCCAGCCACCCCCGGTACGGTTCGGTGCCCGATGATTCGGGTGCCGTCCCTGTATCCCAGAAACTCTCCGAGACGGGCGAGAGCACGTGAAAGAGCGTCACCTCGATCCGTTTCGGCGCGCAGATTCCGGTCACATAGCGCACAACTTCCCGCGACTGTTCGGAGCCGTCGACGGCCACCAGCACCTTTTGCCTCTCGGATGCCATGCTCCCCTTCCTTCCCGGGTTTCCCGGGTTTTTCACTGGCCATGTTCGGACACGCAACCGTATGCAGCGGTTGGGAACGCAGCGGCGCCATCGCCGAATACACTGTGTGGTGCAAAACCGATACCATCCCTTCCCGCTATGGCGGTACGTGGCTAACAGCCAGATTCATCATTAAAATCAAACTGTTGTGCCGATCCCTGCCGGAGCGGACCTCGGGAACGGCTGTCGGTTTCTTTTACAGACTGTAAAGCGCTGTGGATTCGTTACCACTTTTCCGGCCGCCGACCTTTGCGGTTCAAAGCCGGTGTTGATGTCGGTCGCATTGTTTCTGCCTGCCGTCCATTTATTTCGGTTGTGCGAACGCTTTACATCCATGAGGTGATGATTAGTATTTTTTCGTCGACGAGCAGCGTTTCGGGCCTTATCGTTTCTGGCATCATCAGCACAGCTTCACTCCGAAAAACGACGGTATCGACATGCATGACATTGTTCGCTATGGCTTGAAATTTGGAATAATAGGAAGGTTGATTCATAGATACTGGGTGCGAAGTCGTCTGAAGGATATTTTTGACTATCGAAAAGAACAATTGCGCAGATGGTTGCCTGTAACCAGCACGGCGACCCCGGTTGCCTCACTCAACCGGTAGGAGCGGGTGCTCGGACCTTAAAACGATGCAGACGGAGGAAAAGATTTTGAGATTTTCGAATGTCCTGACGTGGCTGTTACTCTGCTTTATGATTCAAAGTTGCACTATGGCCGCCAAACCTATACACACGGTTAAATCAGTGGACCTCGAGCGGTTCATGGGAGACTGGTACGTGATTGCCAATATTCCCACGTTCATTGAAAAAGGGGCGCACAACGCGGTGGAGTCTTATCATCTTGCCGAAGACGGCACCATTGAAACCACCTTCACATTCAACAAGGATGCATCTGACGGCCCGCTTAAGGTCTACACTCCCCGGGGCTTTCTTCAAGACAAGTCCTCCAATGCCGTGTGGGGAATGCAATTTATCTGGCCCTTCAAGGCGGAGTACCGAATAATTTATCTCGACGAAAATTATACGCAAACCGTTATCGGCCGGACCAAAAGGGACTATGTCTGGATAATGGCAAGAACGCCGAAAATACCGGACACCGATTACGCCCGTATATTGGATTTTTTAGAATCCGAGGGCTACGACATCCAGAAAATAAAGAAAGTCCCCCAATCGGGTTAATTTAAAGAGTTTCTCAGGAGGATTAAGTCCACGAATGGAAATTTATATTTTATAAACGGCACACGGTCGCGATTCAACACCTTTAGAAACCTTTATTTGGCGGTTTAGAAAATCAAAGGAGGTTTCTCATGGCAAGAAGCTATTTCGCTATTCTTGAGGTGCCGTCAGGCGCAACCCCTGAAGAAGTTCGATCAGCCTATCGACGATTGGCCAAGGAATTTCACCCGGATCATTACGAAGGAGGCAGCGAGCCCTTCCGGCAGATCCAGGAAGCCTATGCGGTTCTTGGAGATCCAGTCAGGCGCAGAGCTTACGAAAAGTCTCTTGCGGACCTACTGGTAAAGAGGACGACAGGCCACACACTTTACTCAGAACCGGAGCCCTTGATACCAGAAGAGGGATCGGTCAATATCAGAGAGATTTCACCGGTTCGTTCTTTTCAAACGGTTTCGCCTTCATTCGGCGAGATTTTCGATTGGTTATGGGACAATTTTTCCAACGTCGATCGGCCTAAATCAGGAAGGGTCCGTCGTCTTACGCTTGAAGTTCCCCTGACCAGAGAACAGGCGATCCGCGGCGGTAGCGCCAAGGTAATGGTTCCGGTTCGGGCTGCTTGCCCGACTTGTCGAGGATATGGAAGTGTCGGGTACTATGAGTGCTATCGCTGCGCGGGGATAGGTTCTATTTCTGGAGAGGCGCCGGTATCTATCGCGTTCCCACCAGGCCTTGTTCAAAACCACTCTGTGATAATCCCCCTGGAACGGTTTGGTATAAGGAACCTTCACTTGACTGTGCTGTTCCGCCCCAGGGATGTTTAAAAAAACACTTTTTTTCAGGAGCGCCGTTAAAACCAACCAATACCCTGGCTTGACACGATCCTGCCCTGAAGAGACGTCATCTTTTAGGCATTAATTTGTCTTTTCGGATGGCGACCAGTGCGGAAAAGCGTTGCTGCGGTGTCTGACTTTGCCAGAACGCCAGATCCCAGTATTCGGCATCCTGGAATGATTGGGCCCGATGACCAACGATGCGTGCTTTTCGTTTGGCGGCTCGTTCGCGAATCCCCATGACAAGTTGCCGGCGTCGGGCGCACGGTCGGCCCGGGGCGGAATGGATGTTGTTGACTGTGAGAAGCCGATCGCATATAAAAGGATGAAAACGAGTACTGGAAGGAGGGATCCAAGATGCCAAAAAAAATCATGATTATCGACGACGACCCCACGGTTGTGCGATACCTGCAGGCCGTTTTCAGCGACAACGGTTATGCGACTTGCTCCGCAACCAGCACTTCCGAAGCTCTCGAACTGGTGAGACAGGAAAAGCCGGACCTGATTACACTGGATCTGCAGCTGCCCGATGAATGGGGCCCCCGGTTTTATCGTAAACTCAGGAAGGAAAAAGAGCTGAAAGAAATCCCCATCATCGTTATCAGCGGCATCGACGGAGATCATGCCGTCAAGGACGCCATCGCGTTCATCGCCAAACCCTTTGATCCCGAGAAGTTGATCGGAATCGTCAAGAACACGATCGGATGACGCTGCGCCGGCACCCTTATTCGACAGCCGCCGTGATTTGTGTCTATCCCATGCGGAAGGACGCCTGTCATAATCGAGAGAAATGAAGAAGAACGTTCTTTTTGCTGAAATATTGATACACAATGGAATCCAAATATAACCAAAAAGCCTGGGAACAGGAGACAGAACTTGGCCGACGTCTTTACATTCACAACTTCGGCATGAAAGGCATGGAGTTCGACGGATGGGAGCTGGTCAACACCACGTCTGAAAGCCATCCGCCCGATGAGTCCGAAAAGGTATATATGTGGAAACGCAAGGCCGGCAAGGAGGAAGGACTTGTTCAGGTTCGTGTGGTTGAAACCAACAATTGGCGCAATGCCCTGCAGTATCACCACGGCCGGCTGATGCAATCCATGCGTTCCGACATCCCGCGCGGAAAAGGAAAAACGGCCGGGATTGGCGACATACAACACGTGGGACAGGCACCTACCAATGAAGTCGCGGTGGTGGTATTTACCCGTGGCAACTTGCAGATATCCGTCAGTAGCGTTGGCCTTAATCTCGTGGATGTCACCCCGCTCGCCAAAGCTCTGGACAATCGGCTGACCAAGTCTCCGACCAAAACAGACGAAAAAAAACTGACGGCTACCCGGCAAAAGCCTTTAAAGGTGAAGATCAGGAAAAAGGAAAAGACAGTTATCATCGATACGCTACCCGAGCCAATCCCAAGTTCCGGTTGGACAAGGGTTTTGGCGACAGACGGTGAAATTCGCAAGGAAGGCGACACGCTTTACCTTGTCGACGAACAGGGCGGAGATCGAACAGTTGAGATAATCAACTATAAGCTGGAATAGCCAGGCTTTATCTATAATCAATCGACATGACTTCGTGTATTTATGATTTTAAAGAAGGTACGTGCATTAAACCTATTGATATCATCCAACAGATCACCGAACCAGCTGCATTGTGATACCCGCCAAATAACCTGCTAAAATGGATTTCACACAGTGTGCGATCATAAAGTAAGTCGCACGGCAATAGGAACCGCATACCTGCGAGCCGGGCATCAGTTGTTTGAATCACAGCCGCGGATCCTTGATACCTTAAAGAAGATGCCATCGATGCAGTGCTCCGGTGTGTCGCAACGTTTCCGGCAGGCAGCGAGATCGTGCTGACATTCGCGCCTCCAACAAGCGACTCTCTTTCGCCACTAGCGCTGCATACCGCAAGCCTTGGCGAGCCCTGGTTGAGCTATTTCGAGTCTGATGCTTTCGAAGCAAAATTGATTGAAGCCGGTTTTTCCAAAGTGAAGTTTCTTTCACCCGCAGAAGCCGATGCACAGTACTTTCGGCATCGCTCAGGAGAGCTTCCAATACCGAAGCAAACGAACATTCTATGTGCAGTGCTGTAACCATTGACTCGGTCACGGTCTTCATCGGCAAGATTAAAAAGTTGCCGTGTAGCATTGGATGTTTTTCCTTCGGCGTCGCAATAGCCCGGCTCCAGATGACAGCTAGCGCCTGGAAAGAGTCTGGAATTCTACCAGAGTCGGATGGGGCAGAAATTGAAGTGCTTGAAAAGATAGGGAAATAATGGTGGAGGCGGCGGGAGTCGAATCCGTTATAACTTGCTGATATTTTATGATAAACGGTGATGAAAAATTATCTAAAATTACAATATGAATAGCTTTTTCATCACCAGCCTTTCCGTTCAAGATGTCATTGTTTATTATTCGGCATCACCGTTTATCAGCCCAAAATAGGCACAATTTTAGACACAATTTCAAGTATAGTCAAAAATCGCTACACTACGACTCTTCATACAGGAATGAAGGAGTAATGGTGTTATAAATATAGATTTCCAGCCCGCTTGATTTCACACGCTTCTCAACAGCAGTCTCCTTCGCCGCCGCAGCTGGCGTTTTCCTTGCCGTGGATCCAACCGGAAATGATGTAGGCCGCACATCCGACCCCTGGGGTGACCCGAATGGCTTCCGTGGGACAGTTCAGGGCACAGGCGCCGCATTCCATGCAGCCATCCTTATCTACCAAGCGCGCCTTCTTTTCATTCATGACGAACACTCCGTGCGGGCATACGATAGCGCAAGTGCCACAACCAACACAGCTTTCTTTATCATAGACCAGCGATGTGACGCCAGGCAGGTATCTGAAATCCTTCATGGTCCTTCTCCTGAAACGGTGTTGTTCACTATCCCATGAATCCGGCACTCACCCATAGCACGACGGCAGCAAGGGCACAGGCCGCCTGGGCCGGGATGGCTTTGCGCATCTCTTTTTCAACTCCGGTGGGGGAGGTAAAAGGGGTTGAACCAGTAAAGTTCATAGCCAGATAAGAACTGACGGCCATAATGAATAGCGTCAGGGCCAGCATTTCCAAGTAGACCAGCTGTCCGGCGAAAAGGGCCGACAGCAGGGCGCCGGCGGCTGCGCCCATCACGGCTCCCTTGACGGCAAAGGACCTGCCGGGCAGCCAGGGTAGAAGGGCCGGCGCCAGGATAACCCCAGTTACAATCGCCAGGATGTAGGCCAACAGGGCCGTTGCACCCCGTGATACGGCGCTGCCGACCGAAAAAATACCTTGACCCACACCTGACAGCAGAAACAGTGCCGGAACCAGGTACAGCGTCGGCTTACCCATGTGGCCCAGCTCCACCGGGATCAGTTCCACCCGCTCCCGAAGCGTAAAGGTCACTCTACGCATGTTCGCTGTGGCCTTCATTTGTTTGTCCAAAAATTCTTTTATATGCTTAGCGTGCACCGGGCCCCAAACCACCTCAAATCCGCACAGTTTTTTTACCTCCTTCAGGCCGGCAGGAGCCTTTTGGCAGGTGCAGGAAGATGGAAAAGAATCCTTTTCTTCCGGGCAGCACGATGTCATTGTTTGCCTCGCAAATCTGGTAGGCATGCTGGGGGTTTAGATTGACCTTACGGTTTTTTTGAAGCTCTCTAAAATTTCTCTGTCCAAACAATAGCAGGTGCGGGGGCCTTCCACCTCGCCCTTTACGAGTCCCGCTGCCTTCAGCACTTTCAAGTGTTGACTCACGGTGGACTGAGCCAGGGGCAGGATCTGGACAATTTCGCCGCAGATGCAGTGATCGATGGCCTTCAGGTGTTCGACGATCCGAATCCGGGCTGGATGCCCCAACGCCTTGCAAATTTGGGCAAAGCTCAGGTAATCCACAGTCGATTCAACCTTTTGATCCATGGACGATTCCGTTTTGTTAGTGCAGAGTCTTGTCTATTAATCGTTGATCGACGATATACGATAGAATAATTGATGTCAACCGTGTGTTTCCAACTTATCCCAGAGTTTTCGAATTATCGATATCTCTATATCAAACCTATTGAAATTATTTATCTTCGGTTCGCCAATCTAAAATATTTCGAGCCTTTTAAAGTTTAGATTTAGGGCACGATACCTAAACAAAGCGGGCCGCTAAAACAGTATTGGTTTGTCAGGCACATCTACTAACATATCTTTTCTGTAGTTTTCCGGTATGCAAAACTATTGTTTTGCGGCGCAGTACATGCCCAACATTCAGCCAGTCCCAAAAAACAATCATGGGACAAACTGGATGCGCCTTCGTACCTTTGTATAGCTGAATGGTGCTGCAGAAGAGTACACGGTGGGTGAATGACAGCTACCTGAAAGAGCGCTGCGAGTGCGTCCCCGCCGATCCCGTGTATACTTCCAGCGATGCAACCCGATTACGGGAAAATATACTGCCGGTACACTGAAGCCGCGCTGCTCTCACTGAAACGTGAATCTGCTTTTCCCCAATACAGTTTTTGCTTGACACGGCAACGCTGAATTTATATATTGCTAAACAAGAATATAGGAGATACTATGAAAGCGTTCATAAAAGTGATGAAAGCCCTTTCCGATCCGAACCGGGTCAAAATCGTCAAGTTGCTGCAGCACAAGAGGCTGTGTGTCTGCGAGCTGCAATGCGCCTTGGGAATCAGCCAGCCAACGGTTTCAAAGCACCTTAAAATTCTCGAAGAAGCCGGACTGGTAAGTTTCAAGAAGGATGGTCTATGGGTTAATTACCACCTGGCCGACGGAGGGGAAAGCGCCTATGCGGCGAGCCTCCTGGGCAATCTGAAACACTGGCTCAACGACGAACCCGAAATAGTCGTGCTGGTAAAAAAGGTCCCGCAACTCAACCGGTTTGAGATCTGCGTGAAAAACTGACGTTGGGTATTTTAAATACCTATATCACGATTTATAAATTAGCTTGACCATCCGACCCAACCCTTTGATCGAGGGTTGAGTCTGGTGGGCCGCTCATGAACGAGGGGGAAATATAAGATGAGCAACGTTGCATCAATAACCGAAAAAAGACAGACACTTGCGGACTCCGAGGAGGCTGCAGAAAAGGAGCCCGACCAACCCAGCCTGATCGACTGGAAAACCATCTGGAAGCCCCTGAGTGTAATTACCGGCGTGTTTCTTATCATTTTCTGGCTGCCGCTCGGCAGCAGCCGGTTTACCGGGGCGGTGATCGAGTCCCTTGCTCTGACCAAGTGGTACGCCCAGGAGCATGTGCTGCTATGCCTGGTGCCAGCCCTTTTCATCGCCGGCGCCATCTCGGTGTTCGTCTCCCAAGCGGCCGTCATGAAATACCTGGGGGCGGGCGCCAAAAAGGTGATGTCCTATGGTGTGGCCTCGGTGTCGGGCTCTATCCTGGCGGTCTGCTCCTGCACTGTATTGCCTCTTTTTGCCGGCATCTGGAAGCGGGGCGCCGGACTCGGCCCGGCGATCGCCTTCCTATACTCCGGTCCGGCCATCAACATCCTTGCCATCGTGCTGACGGCCCGCATACTCGGCCCCGAACTCGGTCTTGCAAGAGCCCTGGGGGCCGTCATTTTCAGCGTTGTCATCGGTCTGATCATGCACCTGCTGTTCAGAAAAGAAGAACAGGCCAAGGCCGAGGCCGCCCTGCACATGCCTGAACCCGAAGTGGAGCGGCCGCTGTGGCAGAATGCCGTTTATTTTGCAACCATGGCGGGCATCCTGATCTTTGCGACCTGGGGAAAGCCCGAAGAACCGGTGGGTCTGTGGAACGCGGTTTACGGTGTCAAATGGCTCTTGACCGGTCTTTTCGCCATCGGCCTGGGCGTGCTGTTAGTAAAGTGGTTTCGCGTAAAAGCCTATAAAGTCGTTCTGGCGGCTGCCGCGGTTCTGGTCCTGGCGCTTCTTTTTCCGCACGAGCCGCTGATTGCCTTTTCGGCCGGCATCGTTGCGCTGGCGGTGCTGATAACCTCCACGCGGGGAGAAACTGAGAGCTGGTTCCTGGCCACCTGGGATTTTACCAAGCAGATCATGCCGCTTTTAATCGGCGGTGTGCTCGTCGCCGGATTTCTTTTGGGACGGCCGGGCCACGAGGGGATGATTCCATCCGCCTGGGTCAGCGGCCTGGTGGGTGGCAACTCTGTAGCGGCCAACCTTTTTTCCTCGGTGGTAGGGGCGTTTATGTACTTTGCCACCCTGACCGAGGTGCCCATCCTGCAGGGGTTGATCGGTGCCGGCATGGGCAAGGGTCCGGCCCTGGCTCTGCTTCTGGCTGGACCGGCCTTGAGTCTGCCCAACATGCTGGTCATTCGCAGCGTGATGGGCACCAAAAAAACCGTCGCCTATGCAAGCCTGGTGGTGGTGATGGCCACCATCAGCGGTCTTATTTACGGACACTTCTATGCCTAAAAGAAGGGGAGAACGCTATGACTGCCGATGACATCGCCCAGATCATCGTTGCCGGGTAGAGGACCGGTATCGTCAGGCTTAAAAAGACGCTCGAGGAGGTCGCCGGACAGTGTGCCGGAAGACCGGATGCGGAAATAACGGTCGAGCTGATGGCGCGGCTGTCAAAGAAGAACTACATCGTGCCCAAGGTCAAGGATGCCTATGAAAAGGCATTTCTGCGAGAATACAAAAAGTTCGTGGGCGAACCTTTCGAAGAAACCGTTGATCCGGATCTGGTGCAGATCAAGGTGCTCGGCCCCGGATGCCCCAACTGCGAACGCCTGGAGCAGGATCTTATGGCCGTGATGATGGAATTGCGGATCAAAGCCGATCTGGAGCATGTGCGCGATCCGGTTGAGATCGGCACCTTCGGCGTGATGGCTATGCCGGCCTTGGTGATCAACGGCAAGGTAAAAGCCGCCGGCAGGGTGCCGTCAAAGGGAACCATCAAAGAATGGCTTTTGAAAATAAACAAAAGTGTCTGATCGGTTTAACTGACTTAACTGACCCAACCGATCAACGGACCTAACTGACGTAACGGATTGAACCGACAGAAAGGATAAAAATCATGGAGATCAAAGTGCTGGGCCCAGGGTGCCCCAAATGTCAGAAGACTGAAAAAATCGTCAAGGAAGCCGTGACAGAAACCGGCGTCGATGCCGTCATCGGCCATGTAACCGACGTCATGGAGATCGCCGGTTACGGGGTGTTCGGCACCCCGGCGGTTGTCGTCGACGGCGAGGTCAAAAGTGTCGGCAAGATTCCCAGGAAGGAGGAAGTTAAAGCATGGATTTCAAGTAAAGGTTAACTCCAAGTATATTGCATAAGGAGGAAATCATGGTTGTCGAACAAGAAATGGCCGAAATTTACCCTCCCGATCCGGAAGACCTTTGCGAATTCCTGCCGGAAAACGATTGTGCAAAGTGCGGATACCCGAGCTGCATGGAGTTTGCCGCCGCTATCTTAAAGGGGGAGGTCGACGCTCATACATGCTCTGATTTGGATAACGAATTTGCCGAATTGTTGAAATCGACCGCAGCGTTGAAAAAGGATCCCATTTCCTACAATGTGATGATGGAGCAGGAGCCTTGCAAACTCATCGAAGTTAACGCCCCAAATGAAAAGGCCCCGCTTCTGATTACCTGCAATTTCAGTCAAACCGTAACCATAATGAAAGAAATCCTTGAAAAAACCGCGACGCGTGCATTTTTGCTGCCGACTTTCACCCATGGTTATTCGATCGACAATGCTATCCACGAAAAAATGTTCAAGGCCATCGAAGTCTGGAAGGCAATTCAAGAAAACGCAGTAACCGAAAAGATCGCACATTCCCAGATGATAATCCCCGGCCTCGCTGAATCTGAAAAGAACTCGATCAGACAGTTGACGCGGTGGAATGTCCTCGTGGGCCCGGTTTCCGGATTTCTTGTACCGCTCTATCTAATGGAAAATGGATTATGGATGAATAAGAACGCATAAGCATCAAATGCAACAAAGCGATCAAACGGTGACGATAATAGACTTCGGACCGCGTTGGTGCGGTTGATCCGGCACAGGAAATTTTTCATATATGATGCATCTAAAGCGATCCTTGATTTTTCTGCTCTTTGCAGCCTGTCTGTCATCTGTCGGGACAGTCCTTGCCGATACCGCAGACCTTTACAGGTTCTCAGAATTGCCCGTCAAGGGAATGGTCACAATGATCGATCTGGGAGCCGAAAAGTGCATACCGTGCAAAATGATGGCTCCGATCATGGCAAAACTGGAAAAGGCTTACGCGGGCAGGGCTGCTATCGTATTCATCGACGTGTGGAAAAACGAGGAGCAGGTCGGACGTTTCGGCATCAGGGCCATTCCGACTCAGGTTTTTTTTAACGAGAATGGAAAAGAGATCTACCGGCACATAGGGTTTATGAGTGAAGAGGACATAGTGGCTCAACTCGAAAAAATGGGTGTCCGGTAGACCGAAGGCAGAACTATCCGGGCAGGGAGACAAGGTTTGTGCTGGAAAACTTTTTCTTAACCGTTAACATGTGGATGAGTGGCGAAACCGCCCTGGCCGGCATTGGATGTTTTCTGTGGGGCATGATCAGCGTGCTGTTCAGTCCCTGTCACCTGGCTTCCATCCCGCTTATCGTGGCCTATGTGGCCGGACAGAAAAATGTCGTCGATCCGCACCGTGCCGGCGGATATGCGGCCGCTTTTACGTTGGGCCTTTTTATCAACATTGCTGTGATAGGGATAATTTGCGCCTGGTTGGGCAGAATGCTCGGCGATGTGGGCATCTGGTGGCAGGTGCTGGTCGGCGCAGTATTGGTCTGGGTGGCCCTTGACATGCTGGGTGTACAGGCCTGTTCCGTATCCGGTTCTTTGATTTACCGCTTAAAATTACGCGGTTTAAAGGGTGCGTTCGGACTGGGGTTGGCCTACGGGATATTGTCCGGATCATGCACCTTCGGTTTCATCGCCCCGATTCTGGCCATCGTTACCGTGCAACAGAAAGTGATGACCGGCATAGGGATGATTGTTTTGTTCGCCCTGGGACATTGTCTTCCTATCGTAGCCGCCGGCAGCTCATCGGCCTTTGTCCGCCGGCTCACCGAGAACAGCTCGTGGCAGGGGGCCGGTTTGTGGTTCCGAAGGATGGCCGGTGTTGTAATCGCCCTTTTGGGGATGTATTTCATCATCAATCCCATTGTTAGCACAGTCTGATTCGCTGGATGGAGTCCTCCAACGGTTCTCGACCGTACATCAAACAGGTGAAGCTATATAATACGTTGCAGCCCAAAATCGGATATACCGTGCTCTTGGGGAAGAGACCCGGATTTCATCACCGGAGGCGAGAAGATGCTGCTGGAAAGTTATCGACTCGAAATATTCAATAACAAATGCATGCCCGGGGCGGAGACGGTGAACTGCTTCGCTCACCTTGACCAGAATGTGAGTGCCGTGTTGCCGTATTTGAATTCCGTGCTGGGCGGATTCGAGTATGTTCAAGACCCGCCCGCGGTCACATTCAAAGCGCACGGAAAGCTGATAACTGTGCACGGACGCAGGATTGCCGTCAACGCTCTTAAAGACGAGGCGGAGGCTTGCAAAATCGTCGATTGGCTCAAACGCGAAATCAACGAAACCTGGGAAAACCGGGACAGCATCCCGCCCAGTACGAAGGGCGCGCCCCGGCCCAAGATCATCGAAATCCTCAAACTGCTGCCCAAAACAAATTGCCGCGAGTGCGGCGAACCCACCTGCATGGTTTTCGCCACCCGATTGGCGGAAGGGGTGAAGGGTGCAGGCGATTGCCCGGCGATGGATGCGGATGACCGGCAGCGATTGGAACAGTACATCTCACGGTTTCATTTCGATATATAAAAATGAAAACTTCTGAACCGGAGAAAAAAATTCGAGAGGTGGTGGACGCCTGCACGGACTGCGACGTGTGCCGCCACCTGATGGATGCCGACTGCCTGTTTTTCCCCGAACTTTACCGACTGTGGGATCAGGAACAGGCTTCCGGCGAAGTGATCTCGGCCAAAGCACTGCGACGGTTGGTGGATCTCTGTAATTTCTGTGCCCTGTGCCCATGCCCGAACATTCGCGCCGGCATCATTCAGGCCAAGACCCAATTCATCGACCGTGATGGCCTGAAATTCGGTGTACGCACCATCGAAGATGTGGAACGCATCGGAAAAATCTGTGGAACGTTTCCGCGGCTTTTCAACGCTCTGTTAGGGAAAAGCCCCACTGGCTATCTGCTGAAAAATGCGGCCAGCATTCACCCTGATCGAAAATTTCCGGAATTCCCCATCACGAATTTTACCCGCTGGGCTCAAAAACGCTGTTTGAATATCAAGAGCAATCCGGCAAAGAAACGCAAGGTCGCTTACTTTGCCGGTTGCACCGGACGTTTCCTGTTCCCGGAAGTGCCGCTGGCAGCGGTATCGGTGTTTCAGACGCTTGGGGTCGATGTCTACGTACCGGAACAGAAGTGCTGCGGCATGCCGAGTCTTCTGGAGGGTGACCGGAAGCTGACGCTGGAATTTGTCGGCTCTAATCTCCGGCAGCTGGCGGATGCCGTCCGGGACGGCTACGACATCGTTTGCTCCTGCCCCACCTGCGGGTTCATGCTCAAAACCGTTTTAAAGGAAGGCGCGTATTACTCGGCGGAATACCAGGCGTCGGTGGGTAGCGGGGAGGCCCACTTGAAAGTGCCGGCCGGCAGGGATCTGATCGACGGACATAAGGAAGGCGGCTTCGTCGTGCTTCAAAAATCGATTTACGGCAGCATCCTCAAAGACAAGGGCTATTTCTCCAGTTTCAGCGCCCGGGACCGCATCCGGGTGGCGGAGCGCACCTTCGACCTTGGCGAATACCTGAATCGTTTACAGAGCACCGGGGAACTCGATCCTCCCGCGAATACCATAGCCGGCCGCATGCTTTACTTCCCTCCCTGCCACGGTAGAGAGCAGAAAATCGGTCGTCCGTATATGGAACAGCTGGGCCGGATACCCGGCATTCGGCTGGAATCCATCGATGGGCACTTTTACTGCTGCGGCATGGCCGGCATCATGGGGTTCAAGCGGGAGTTCCACGAACCGTCCATTCAACTGGGCCGCCGCCTGATGGACAAGATCCGTGAGATCGATCCGGACCGGATTGTCACCGACTGCCTCAGCTGCCGCCTGCAGTTCAACCAGCTCCTGCCCTTTCCCGTGTCGCATCCTATCGAGGTCTTGCGGGATGGCTACGGCTGCAATGGGGCATGAAAAAAAAATAAACAATTGGGAGATTATCTCTTCATGAGTGAAGCCACCACCAAAAAGCTCTCCTCTCTTGACCGTTTCCTGACCTTGTGGATCTTTCTGGCGATGTTTGCCGGTGTCATTTGGGGCTATCTCTTTCCCGGTGTTCGCGACGTGATCAACTATTTCCAGGTGGGTACCACCAACATTCCGATCGCCATCGGCCTGATCCTGATGATGTACCCGCCACTGGCCAAGGTCAAATACGAACAGCTGCCGCAGGTATTTCGCAATGTGAAGGTGTTGACGCTATCTTTGGTCCAAAATTGGGTTATCGGCCCGGTATTGATGTTCCTGCTGGCGATTTTATTTCTGTCCGGCCGCCATGAGTACATGGTGGGATTGATTCTCATCGGTTTGGCCCGCTGCATCGCCATGGTGATCGTCTGGAACGACCTGGCTGCCGGAGACCGGGAATACTGTGCCGGTCTGGTCGCCTTCAATTCGATTTTTCAGGTCCTGTTTTTCTCGGTCTATGCCTATTTTTTCATCACCCTCGTACCGCAATGGCTGGGGATAAGAGGAGCGGTGGTGAACATTTCGATCGGACAGATCGCCGAGAGCGTCTTCATTTACCTGGGCATCCCCTTTCTCGGCGGCATGCTTTCCCGGTTTCTGGGCCTGAAATTGAAAGGCAGGCAATGGTACGAACAGCGATTTATCCCCAAAATAAGCCCCATCACCCTGATAGCGCTGCTATTCACCATTTTGGTGATGTTCTCCCTCAAAGGCGAATACATCGTGCAGCTGCCCTTCGACGTGGTGCGGGTGGCGATACCGCTTTGCATCTACTTCGTGGTGATGTTTTTCGTATCTTTTTACCTGTCCATGAAAGTGGGGGCCACCTACGAGCAGTCCACCACATTGAGTTTTACGGCGGCCTCCAATAATTTCGAACTGGCGATTGCCGTGGCCGTGGCCGTCTTCGGCATCGATTCCGGACAGGCGTTTGCGGCGGTGATCGGACCTCTGGTCGAGGTGCCGGTTCTGATCGGCTTGGTCAATGTGGCCCTGTGGTTCAAACGTAAATATTTTCCGTTTACGGTACAGACGCCCACCGGTGTCTGCCATGTAACATGCGAAACCTGACGCGAACAAAAAACTTATGGTCTATTGCTGGAGATGAAATGGATAAGTTTACGGTTTTTCCGAATGCGACCATAAAAGCAGCGGGCCCAGTCTCAAGCAAATTTCTGAGTTTGGGTACCAATGGATTTATCGATGCCTGCCGCTATGTGCATGAGCTGCCATACGGGTATAACACGGATCGCGACGACCTGATGATTCTGTTCAAGGAAAAAATGGGCTCGTGTACGACCAAGCATGCGGTCATAGCGACCTTGGCCGCGGAGTTGGGGCTGCCGACCGAAAAGGCAATCGGCATCTACGCGATGACAGAGGAGATCGTCAAGGGTGCGGGTACGATTCTTGATCGATATGGGCTGCCCTATGTTCCCATGCTGCATTGCTTCCTGGTCTACGGTGACCACAGAGTCGATCTGACCGAAGGCAACAACAACGGCAAGAAGCGATCGATTGAAGGCTTCCTCTATACGGAAAAGGTTATTCCAAACATTTCTGCCAAAGATGAATATCTTTTGTATCGGAAGGCATTGAGTGATTTCATATTGATTAAAAACGAATTGAAAGGGATCGATTTAAAGAAAATACTGAAAGCTCGCGAGGAGGGGCTCGCCCTGCTAAAAGCCAATATACATCAGTAATGATCCTTCCCGGAACGGGAGATTTGAATATATATGGATATATTCATTCAGCCATTGGAGACCAGCGTCAAGCGTCTGTTGAACGAGTCACAGCTCATCAGTTCGGATTTGACTCCTGAGCACCTGAGGTATTTCTTCGGCCTGGGGACAAAGGAGGAGCCGGAAGGTGTCGTGGGGCTGGAGTTGTTCGGCACCGTCGGCCTTTTGCGGTCGCTGGCCGTGGTTTCATCGCGCCGGAGGACCGGACTGGGGTCAAAACTGGTAGCGCATGCCGAAGACTATGCCCGAAATAAAGGCATAAAATCTCTTTATCTGTTGACCAACACCGCCGAGGCGTTTTTCAAACACCGCGGTTATAAGCGCACCGGGCGGGACGATGCGCCTTTGGCGATCAGGGAGACAAAAGAGTTTTCCGAGATTTCCCCGGTGAGCTCGGCTTTCATGGTAAAGCATCTGTAAGGGGTTGTCAGCGCGTGACTGGAAGCCTGTACGGCGTCTTTTGAGTTTCCGGGTTGCCGGAAACAATTTTGTAATCGGAGGAGATCGAATATGAAAGAAAATGATTCAGAAAAAATACGGCAAATGGTGAGAGATCGGTATGCCCAGGCAGCGGGCGGAGAACCCTGTGGATGCCAGGCGGGGCTGGTAAATGCCTGTTGCGGTTCTTCGACAAACATTGCCGATTCCATGAGCCAGGTTATGGGATATTCCAACGAGGATCTCAGCGGTGTCGTCGAAGGGGCTAATCTCGGTCTTGGCTGCGGCAACCCGACCGCCATCGGGAACCTCAAGGAGGGTGAAATCGTTTTGGACTTGGGTAGCGGAGGTGGGTTCGATTGTTTTCTTGCCGCCAAGAAGGTGGGGGATGGGGGGCATGTCATCGGCGTAGACATGACAGCTGAAATGCTAGCCAAAGCGCGTATAAATGCTGCGAAAATGGGAACCCTCAATGTCGAGTTCCGCTTGGGTGAAATCGAACACCTGCCGGTGGCCGACGGCAGCGTCGACGTGATTATCTCCAACTGCGTGGTTAATCTTTCGCCCGACAAGAGACAGGTTTTTAAAGACGCCTACCGTGTATTGAAGCCAGGCGGACGACTGGTCATATCCGATGTTGTCGCCACGGCCGAAATGCCGGATCACATGCGTCAGCAGGCGGCGCTTTTAACCGGATGCATAGCCGGGGCCGAACATATTGACAAAATACGAGACCTTTTGGAAGAGGTCGGATTTATGGAGGTCAAAATCGAGATCAAAGCCCGCAGTAAGGAACTGGTCAGCGGGTGGTTCCCAGGAAGCGGTGCGGAAAACTATGTGGCATCTGCTGATATCGAAGCGCTTAAGCCATACCAACCTTCCTAATTGTGCACTTCAGTGGATATATCACACCAGACTAAAAAAACAGAGGGTAGCCAAATACCCGACTGGAAAAGAGGGTCTTGAAACACGCCATCATAACAATCCCTGACGATAATTTGCCGAATGTTGTCGCTTCTTTACAAAGCATTTGGGTGGTAAATACACGTGTGGGGGCGTTATGTCGATGCGCTTTGTCTGCGCAGGGAAAGAAAAGTACTTCTCACCGTTCCCATTTCACCATCGGGATGATTCAATAACCGCTGGCGAAACGTCATAAACCATATGCAAGCCCAAATTGGATTGAAACCGAGGATGTTCATGCACCCTGCAAATCGCGCCGGTTGAAGACGCTTGGAGATATCCAAATGAAGCACAGAAAGAATCTGGAAAACGAAAGCCTCCCCGAAAAAGTTTGCGTACAGTTGGCATCAGAAATTGAACACCAATTGCTGCCCAAGCGTTCACCTCTAATTGATGGCGCAGAGATCACCGGATGGACAGTATATTCCGGAATGCTGGGAGGCGACTTTTTTGATTATCATGATTTCAGTGGTGTCTGTTGCCCTTCGACGACGCAAATGCATATCGTCGTCGGTGATGCCTCCGGTCATGGCTTGTGTTCATCTCTGTTGATGACTTCTATACGTGCCTATCTGCGCGCAAGGGCAATGCAATCGGGAAATTTGAGTCAGATCGTCGCGGGCGTCAATAAATTGCTGTGTTTGGATGTCGGGTCAAGCGGCCATTTTGTAACCGTCTTTTACGCCTCGATTTTCGGGTCTGAGAGGAAGATTGAGTGGGTTCGTGGCGGACACGATCCGGCCTTGTTGTACAATCCCGCTACCGACGTGTTTGCTCCCTTGCAAGGTAATGGTGTGGCATTGGGCGTCGACCCTTACGCCGATTACCAGGTCAACAGCCGATCCGGTCTCCCGAAGGAGGCCATTGTTCTGATTGGAACCGATGGTCTTTGGGAGATCGATCAGGGTGTCGGGCGCACCCATTGCAAAGGGATGATAAAGGATTTGGTTCGGAGGCATCGGCATGAAAATGCGGTATCCATTGCTGAAGTCATAAAAAGAAAGGTCGGCGAATGTTGCCGAGGTTTGCCGGCCGAAGACGACATGACGTTGATAACCATTAAGTTCGGAGACGGTCCAAAAGCCACTGGAGAAACTTCATGAACCTTCAACCGATTCAGATTCGACTATCGCCCAGCTTGGCGAAGGATTCGAGGCGTGCGGAAGATTTTGACGCCGTCACTGTGAATATGGCCACTATCGATCGTTACATCTCCCAGGTGAATCCCGTTGCGAAATTTCAAATGGGGGAGAAGGACTTCAACATGCAGCGCACCGAGAATGATGTTTTTGAGGACAGCCGTGAATAGCGTTTTATGAATGTGGTTACCAAAATACAGTAATCTGATCTATTCGGATTCTATTCTGACTGAACCTTACCAAATGGGAAACATACAAATTGATAGGACTGTGTAAACCGGCTATAAAGACACAAACGCTACTATTTTCATCTTTCTGCAGCTAATCTTCAATATTCTCTGACCGCAAGATCCCTCATTTCTTACCCTTTTTCAATAATCATAATTTGACGATTGTAGGCATTTTATCTGCGCATAAATCATTTGTATTTTGCGCAGGCTTATCTTATATAAAAACCGATTGTATTTCAGGAACTTAGTTTTTCAAAATTCGTGGGGTTTTTTGCGCACCCTCTATACCGAGTTTTTTACAGGAGGCGAGCAATG
>Ga0316194_10000538_pt1 | contig 24544 bp, 18 predicted proteins | sample CroRivsedime1_MG_FD_204936 | JGI IMG/M metagenome (GOLD analysis project Ga0316194, IMG submission 204936) | Coastal sediment microbial communities from Maine, United States - Cross River sediment 1 | ecosystem: Environmental > Aquatic > Marine > Coastal > Sediment | place: USA: Maine...
CAATGGTAAAATAAAATGCCATCGAACCGTCGAAGGTGGAACTGCTATCTTGGAAACACCACTGCCAGTCCTCTTTACAACTCAACGCGGAATAAACGAACCCCGTTATGCTTCTCTTCCGGGAATCATGAAAGCGAAAAAGAAACCCATTGATATGAAAACCATAACGGACATCGGGCTCGATCCTGAAACCGTTGGGAAGCCGTTAACAAAAATCGTCTCATTGAAAACACCTCCGGAGCGAAAAGGCGGAATAATGATAGAAGGCGACTCTGCACAGGCAAAAGCGGCTAAAATTGTCAAAATTTTACACGAAGAAGCAAAAGTCCTTTAATGAGGGAGATGAATATGGCACAGAATGTCTTAGCAATCGCAGAACAAATAGAGGGTGTTTTCCGAAAAGTGACTTTCGAAGCATTAAGTGAAGGACGGCGTATCGCTGATCATCTGGGTTGTGAACTTAACGCCCTTGTTTTGGGAGATAACATTGAAAACATTTCAAAAGAACTCAAGCAATTTGGGGCGGACAGGATCATCGTTGCAGAAAATTCTGCCCTTTTTGAATATTTGCCTGATACATATGGCAATGTCATCGCCGATGTCATCAACAAAGAAACGCCGGATGTCGTGATAATGGGCGCATCCACCCAAGGAAGAGATATTGCAGCGCGTCTGAGTGCACGCCTGAACGCCCCTCTTGCCATGGATTGTGTTGCCATTCGTTTTGAAGACAATGACCTAATGGCAACCCGTTATATGTACGGCGGAAAAATTCTGGCAGATGTCGTGCTCAGCGGAAAACCGCAAATCTTAGCCATTCGACCCAATACCATGACCATCGCCAGTGCTGCCGGAACCGGGTCTATTGAAAAGTTTGAGGTCAATACCGGTACCCCCCTAGTGAAATTCATTGAAAAGCATCTTGATACCGGCAAAGTTGAACTTACCGAAGCGGATACGGTCGTGTCCGGGGGAAGAGGAATGGGTGGCCCTGATTTTGCTGTCATAGAGGAACTGGCTCAGGTGCTCAAGGGTGCTGTCGGTGCATCGCGATCGGCTGTAGATGAAGGCTGGCGCAGCTCCTCGGATCAGGTGGGACAGACCGGGAAGGTCGTTTCTCCGAATCTCTATTTTGCCTGCGGCATATCCGGCGCCATTCAGCACCTTGCCGGAATGTCGTCATCCAATGTCATTGTGGCCATAAACAAAGATCCGGAAGCACCCATTTTTTCCAAAGCCGATTACGGTTTACAGGGAGATCTTTTTGAGATAGTTCCCTTAATTACAGAAGAAATTAGAAAATTAAAAGGCTGATTTGGTTCGACTGAAGGGGGGGTAATAAACCTTTTAATAATGAACACTTCATCCAAATATGATTCCATACGGTACTAATCTCGTAACAAAATTTTATGCCCTTTAAAGGCTGCCGATACCTTCCGGGAGCCTTTAACATTTTTTAATAGTTACAGGGCGCTTGAAACAAATCGATTTCAAAGGAGCTTCAGGTATGATTAAATTTTTGCTGGAAGCTGTCTGAGTGGATTAGGGATCGTTTTGAAAGAACCATAGGCGATTTAACTTTTTGGATGCCCCCCCTGTTAAAGCAGAGACTTTTATTAATAGCCCGGGCAGGTTCTTTCATTACGAGCCCTTATTCACGAGTTCTTTCAGCCAAAATTTAATTATACCTGAAGCGGTAATGTTTTCAAAAAGCTAAAGTGTTACAATATTTTAATGGATGTAATTTTTATCAAGGATATTCATGAAACTCTATTTGGCCAGCTTGGGTTGTGCGAAAAACCTCGTCGACAGCGAGGTGATGCTGGGTCGATTGATAAAAGCGGGATGGCGCATCACACAAGATCCACAAAACGCCGACACAATCATTGTAAATACGTGCAGTTTTATTGAATCCGCGGTCAACGAATCCATCGACACCATTCTGGAACTTGCAAGATTCAAAAGCAACGGAACCTGCCGACGTCTCATCATTACCGGATGTCTCCCGGAACGCTTCAGGGAAGCCATGGTCGAAACACTGCCGGAAGTCGACGTGTTCTTAGGTACCGGTGCTTTTGATAAAATTGTAACGGCTGCAAACGACGATCTGAATATTGGGAGGTGTTTCCTACCAGACCCCAATATCATTTCCTATGGACAAGAGGAATCTTCGAGGGTTCGGAGTTCTTCTTACATGGCGTATCTTAAAGTTGCGGAAGGATGCAGCCGTCACTGTACATATTGCATCATCCCAAAGCTCAGGGGAAAACATAGAAGCCGTCATCTCGAAGATATTGTTTCCGAAGCGCGTGATTTGATCTTATCCGGAGTCAAGGAACTCATTTTAATTGCACAGGATACCACCCATTATGGCACGGATCTTCACCCCCCCGTACCGCTCTATCGACTGCTAGAAAAAATATCAGAAATATCCGATAATATATGGATTAGAACACTGTACGGACATGTGGAAAGCATAGAGGATTCTTTTATTCGAACGGTTGCCGAACATCGGAACATATGTTCTTACTTTGATGTTCCGATTCAACATGCCAGCGACAGGATTCTAAAGAAGATGGGGCGTAATTATACATCTGAAGATCTGTATCGGCTCTTTGACAACATTCGATCCAACGTTCCTGATGCAGCGCTCAGAACAGCCATCATCGTTGGTTTTCCCGGAGAAACAGATAAAGATTTTGAAGCACTGTCAACGTTTATACAGGACATATGTTTTGATAACCTTGGGGTATTCATCTATTCCGACGCTGAAGATCTTCCTTCCAACAAGCTCCCGGACCCCATTCATAGAAGCATCGCCCTGGATCGATACAATCGACTGATGGCTGTCCAGCAGAAAATATCTTTGCTCAATAACCGTAAGCACATCGGCAAGAATTATGACGTCCTTGTGGAAGAATCGATGGGAAATCACCTGTATAAAGGTAGAACATTTTTTCAAGCTCCGGAAGTCGACGGCATAACCGATATTCATTCCAGGAACCTACACATCGGGTCCTTTGTTCATGTTGGGATTGAGGAAGCTTTCGAATATGATCTCAAGGGAAAAGTCGTATGAACGATTTAAAACATAAAATCCTTATGCAGGTAAAAAATGATCTTGAAGAAATCGAGTTCGCCCTTCAGCAAAACTTAAATCCGTATTTAGACCTGGTCTCTCAAATTGCCGGGCATATATTGTATAGCGGGGGCAAACGTTTAAGACCTTTACTCATGGTTTTATCGGCCAGGATTTGCGGTTACAAAGGAGACTATGACAAGGTTTTTTCAACCATTTTTGAATATCTGCATGCCGCCACCCTTTTGCACGACGATCTTGTGGATGAAGCAACGTTGCGAAGAGGTAAACCTGTGGCCAACTCCATATGGGGTAATGCCGCTGCTGTCCTTGTGGGAGACTTTCTGCTTGCTCGATCACTGGCCATTGCCGCTGAAACAAACCGCCCGGATGTTATTAAGATCGTATCAGGAATCACAGAAAATATGTCCCAGGGCGAAATTCATCAGTTGATGAGAAAGGGCAGCTTGGACCTCACGGAAGCAGAGTACATGGAGATTATAAAACGTAAGACTGCTGTGCTATTTCAGGGAACATGTCGTTCGGGAACCCTGATCGCAAATGCGCCACTATTAAAAGAGACCGCCCTGTCAGATTATGGTTTCAACCTTGGCATCGCTTTTCAGATGGTGGATGATCTTCTCGATTATACATTAGATACCGTCACACTTGGAAAAGAAGTGGGGGCAGATCTCAAAGAGGGAAAATTAACCCTACCGGTCATTTATTCACTCAAATCGGCTGACGAAAAAGATCGAACCCGCATGGAAAACATAATAAAAAACAAAAATTTCTCTGTTAACGATTTTAAAACATTGATAAGGATGATAGACAAGTACGGCGGCCAATTGTATACTCAAAATCTTGCTACAGAATATGTTCAAAATGCAAAGGAAGCACTCGCCGTCTTTCAAAATTCAAAAACAAAAGAGGTCCTGTTGATGATTGCTGATTATACTTTGTTCCGGAACTTTTGAATAGACTATTTTTGTTGATTCAAGCTTGACGGTCTCGTAAAAAGTCAAAAAAACGACCTTTTTACGAGAGTGTTTTGTATTTAGTGTTTAGTATCTGATAATCTAAGAATACGGTATTACAGCATATATTTTAATCAAAAAACAAAATACTAAACACCTGATGAATTCGACTTTTTACGAATTCATCAAAAGATAAATATCTTAGCGAAGCTTTGTAAATATTATAACATTCATTGAAATAAATGTCAGGAGCGGAGGTAAAAAAGATATGGATGTGTCTTCTAAAACCTTAATCAGATTTATTTTTATGGTCTTTTATCTTTATGCTTTCTTTGCACATTCTGTGAATCTTCAGGCTGAAGATCAGATTGCCACAAAAACCGTTGTGGTCATCGGAGCCGGTAAAATCTATAAAGAGAATTCTGCCCGTGCAAGAAAAGAAGCCATTGAAAATAGTCTGATATCCGCCGTAGAGAGCGTGGCACTTGACCTTATACCACCGGAATCTCTACATAAAACATTTCAAAGCTTCAACGAAGCGCTTTATAATAAAAGCAGCAAATTCATTCAGGGCTACAAAGTGCTTGCAGAGGTAAAGATTAAAGATTCTTACAGGGTAATGGTGGAAGCAAACGTTTCCATCGCCGGCTTAACAAAACTTATGTCAGACGCCGGGATTATGTCAGGTGGAAAGTCTTTGCCGATAATACTGGTTTTAGTTTCAGAACAAAACCTTGAAGACACTTCACCAAAATACTGGTGGGGGAAAAAAGCGGTTGAGGGGGAAACATTTTCGGTCAGCGCTTTCATAGAAACCATGAAAAGCATGGGGCTTCCAGTGCTTGATCATCCGAGTATCGCTCAAAACACAAGCATTGATGATGGATACGACAAAGCTGATCTCGATAAGGAGGAAGCCGTCGACCTCGGTCTCAATTTAAAGGCGGATATCGTCATTGTCGGTAAAACAATTATAGATCAAGCACAGAATATCATGGGAAAAAACATAAGGTCGTTCAAGGGAGTGGTATCCGCACGTGCCATTCGGACAGATACAGGTGAAGAAATCGCCACCATAACGCAGAGTGCTGTCACAGCAAATGCCGATGAAACAATAGGCGCCCGGAAAGCGCTATCTGCTGCCGGATCACTTGCAGGTGAAATACTGGCCAGCCAGATCATTGATGCCTGGCAGAATAAAGATGAGCAGACCAACATTATAGGGATCGTCGTCGAAGGTACGGACAATCTGGCAAATTTTGAGAAGTTCATCGGCATTATCAATAAGATATCCGGGGTGAAGCATCTTCAGATAAAAGAATTGAAGGCCAAAGAGACCGTCATCAGCGTTGAATTTAAGGGAAAAGCCAAAACACTCGCGGACGCCTTGATGCTGAAATCCTATGGATCGGTCGATATTAACATTTACGAAGTTTCAAAGAATCACTTGAGAGTTGAGCTTATTCCCGGTTAATTCTAAAATGGAAACATAAATCATTGAGCATCAATATTCCCAATATTTTAACCGTTATCAGGATCTTGCTTACGCCCCTTTTTGTAATTTTCCTTCTAAAAGATCTGTTTCACTTTGCGCTTCTGGTATTTACTATTGCAGCCATCAGCGATGGACTGGATGGCCTGCTGGCAAGATATTTTAATCAGTACAGTGTATTGGGTGCTTACCTTGATCCCATTGCCGACAAGCTATTGTTGGCGTCTGCTTTTGTAAGCCTGGCTGTTCTTAAAATAATTCCCGGCTGGCTGGCAGTAATCGTCCTGAGCCGTGACATCCTGATTATCACCGGCGTCGCTGTTTTTGCATTAACGGATATTCCTATAGAAATAAATCCGAGCCTTGTGAGCAAATGGACGACGGTTGCACAGTTTTTAACGATTCTCCTGACCCTTATTGATCCGGACATTCCAGGAATTCAAATAACTAAATGGTCGCTGTTCTGGATTACGGCAGGCCTTACCATAGCTTCCGGCCTTCATTATGTATACTTTGGCTTAAACGTTCTACAGAATTCTTATGGTAAAAACCAAAAAAAATGACGTCACACATATTGCGTTTACCCTGATTTTATAATTCCGTTAGTAAGTCGGTCATAATTTGATATTGAACTTTTCTTTTCAAATAAAATGATTAATATAAGCTTGTTTATAATTTGAATTATATCAAACACAGGAGGATACCATGTGGGAATATACAAAAACGGTGAAAGATCACTTTCTCAATCCTCGAAATGTGGGCGTGATTGAGAATGCCGACGGCGTCGGAGAGGTCGGATCCCTGGCTTGCGGGGATGCCCTGACGCTTTATTTTAAGCTGGATGAAAATAAACAGATCAAAGATGCAAAATTTCAAACCTTTGGCTGCGCAAGCGCCATTGCTTCTTCATCGGCCCTGACAGAAATGATTAAAGGCCTTACGCTGGAAGAAGCTGAAAAAATCACCAATGATAAAATTGCGGAATTCTTGGGTGGCCTGCCAAAACAAAAGATGCACTGCTCGGTATTGGGACGTGACGCCCTTGAGAAGGCAATTACAAATTATCGTGGGGAAGCCGAAAAGAAGGTCGAAGGTAAAATTGTTTGTGAATGCTTCGGTGTAACCGACCTTGAAATAAAACGGGCGGTTACAGAAAACAGTCTGAACTCTATTGAAGATGTGACCAATTATGTGAAGGCCGGCGGTGGATGCGAAAGCTGCCATGAAAATATTCAGGAAATTATCGACTCAACCCTCGGCCGTGAAATCAAGGCAAAGAAAAAAGTCATCCGTTTAACCAATATTCAAAAAATCAAACTGATTGAAGAGACATTAGAACGTGAAATCAAACCGGCACTGAAAAAAGACGGCGGCAATATCGAACTTGTGGACGTGGATGGAAACAACGTTCTTGTGAAACTGCATGGAACATGTGCCACCTGCAGCGCATCCCAAATTACGCTCAAGCATTATGTCGAGTCAAAACTCAGGGAATTGGTTGCCCCTGAACTCCTGGTAGAGGAGGTGCAACAGTGAAGGTCATTTATGTCGATAACAATGCCACGACACAGGTTGCGCCGGAAGTACTGGAAGAAATGCTTCCCTATTTTAATGAATTTTACGGAAATCCATCCAGCATGCATACATTCGGCGGTATGGTGGAACACAAGATCGTTGAAGCGCGGGAGCGTTTGGCCGGACTTCTGGGAGCTTCTCCGGAGGAAATTATAATTAACAGCTGTGGAACGGAAAGTGACAGTACTGCCATCCGGGCCGCGATTTTATCGAATCCTGACAAAAAACATATTTTAACTTCCAGGGTTGAGCATCCGGCAGTCAAGAATCTCTTTGAGTATCTGTCTAAAAACGGCTACCGGGTAACATTTGTGCCCGTAGACCGTAAAGGGCGGCTCGACCTGGATTATCTGTATAAAAATCTTAGTGAGGATACCGCCATTGTCAGCATCATGTGGGCCAACAATGAATCCGGTGTCATCTTCCCCATCGAAGAAATTGGAGGGGTTTTAAAGGAAAAAGAGATTGTATTCCATACGGACGCTGTTCAGGCGGTTGGAAAAATTCCGATAGATCTTAAAAACGTTGATGTGGACATGTTCTCCCTTTCAGGGCATAAGTTTCACGGGCCAAAGGGCGTAGGCGCTTTGTATGTTCGAAAAGGAACCAAATATTCACCTTTTTTAATTGGAGGCCATCAGGAAAAAGGCCGGAGGGGCGGAACCGAGAATGTTGCTTCCATTATCGGACTGGGAAAAGCAAGTGAACTTGCCGCCGCCAACCTGTCGGATGAAAGCATCAGAGTTAAACGGTTAAGAGACAAACTTGAAACCGAACTATTAAATCGCATTCCCAACTCAATCGTTAACGGTGATATAGAGAATCGCCTACCAAACACCACAAGTATCGCATTTGAGTACGTAGAAGGCGAAGCCATTCTCTTAATGATGGACGAGTATGGCATCTGTGCCTCATCCGGATCGGCTTGCACATCCGGTTCACTGGAGCCATCCCATGTTCTGCGGGCCATGGGAGTACCCTTTACTGCGGCTCATGGTTCGATCCGTTTCAGCCTCAGCATATATAATACTGAAGAGGAAATCGACTTTATTATCGAAAAACTCCCGCCGATTATTGAGCGGTTGCGAGAACTGTCCCCTTTCTGGAAAAAAGCCCAATAGGAGTGAGCGATGTACAAAGTCATGGTTAGGGACAATATGTCCCCTGCTGCAAAAAAAGTACTTGAAGCAACCGGAAAAATAGAAGTTGTCGTCGATAATGACAAAGCAACATCCGATCCAAAGGTTTTGTCTAAGATTATCGGTGAATTCCATGGCCTTGCAATTAGAAGCGGAACCCGGATCACAAAAGAGGTATTGACAAACGCCGGGCAGCTCAAGGTTATCGGCCGGGCCGGCATAGGGGTCGACAATATCGATGTGCCGGTTGCCACAAAACATGGAATCGTGGTTATGAATGCTCCCGGTGGTAATACGATTACCACTGCAGAGCATACCATATCTCTTATGCTGGCCCTGGCCAGAAACATTCCCCAGGGAACGGCATCTATTCGCGAAGGGAAATGGGAAAAGAAGAAGCTGGCAGGCATTGAAATAACCGGAAAAACATTGGGAATCGTTGGCCTTGGTCATATCGGCAGGGTGGTGGCGGATCGTGCTAAGGGTTTGAAAATGAAGGTCATTACAGCCGACCCTTATGTTAGCGAGGAAGCGGCAAAAGCCCTTGATGTGGAACTTGTTCCCTTGGATGAATTGCTTGCACGTTCAGACTTTATAACACTTCATGTGCCGCGTCTCCAGGAAACGGTGGGCATGATCAATGAAACGACCATTCATAAGATGAAACAGGGGGTAAGAATAATCAACAGTTCCCGGGGAGAAATCGTCAAAATTGATGATCTTTACCAGGCCGTCTTAAGTGGACATGTCGCCGGCGCAGCCCTTGATGTACTTCCCCAGGAACCGCCGGAACCGAACCTTCCCATCCTTCAGCATCCAAATGTCATTTTTACACCCCATTTGGGCGCCAGCACAGGAGAAGCCCAGGTAAAAGTGGCGGAAATGATTGCCAACCAGATGGCCGTTTATCTCTTGGGCGGCATTATCACCAATGCCGTCAATTTTCCGTCACTCCCCATGGAAGTAATGGATCAGCTCCGCCCCCTTCTGGATCTGACTGAAAAAATGGGCTCCCTAATGGGACAGCTTGTCAGAAAAATTCATGATATCACAATTAGTTACAGCGGCAGTGTCGCCAAATTAGACACACGCCCGCTGACACATGCCGCCCTGAAAGGACTCCTTGGTTCTTTTACCGACAAGCCGGTAAACTATGTCAACGCGCCGGCCCTTGCCCAAGACAAGGGGATCCATGTCCATGAAACCATCAGTTCGACAACGCATGATTTTACCAGTTTGATCCGGATGAAACTTGAAGGTCATGAAGGAGAGATCGACGAAATCTGGGGAACAATCTATGAAAAAAAATATCCGAGACTCGTAAAAATTGGAGAAATATACTTGGATGCCATCCCTGAAGGATGGATGATTGTGATTCAAAATATTGACAAACCGGGGGTTATCGGAAATGTGGGAACAACCCTTGGCCGCCATAACATCAATATCGCCCGTTTTCAACTTGGAAGACGCGGCGACCGGGCCATATGTCTGGTAAATATCGACACCCCGGCAGACGAAAAGGTTATTCATGATTTAAGTAAGCTGCCAAATATTATCGCCGTTCGGCAGGTTCACCTGGCATAGTTGATATCAAATGCTTTGGGCTAATTTTGTCTTGTTTTTATCCTGCTTGGTATTTTTATCTGTCCCGACCTAAATTTGATTTGGAAGAATCGAAAGGCTGATATCTTCAATTTTTGGAGTGGAAGTAACCCATGTGTGCGGATTATGAACGGCTTTAAACGGATAGCTGAAATTGAATAATAACAAAAATACACATCCACAACGAGATATTGAAAAGAATGGAGAACCAGTAAACCGCCTATTAACGACTGCTGTTTTATGCGTGGTAATTCTCTTCTTCGGTCTGCGGTTGTGGTGTTCAGGCAAGATGGAACTTCTGCCCCAAGAAGCGTACTATTGGACTTATGCACAGCACCCTGCCCTGAGCTATTATGACCACCCACCTTTGGCAGCCTGGACGATTCAGCTTGGGACGGCATTGTTTGGCGATATCGAAATAGGTGTTCGAATCGCTACCATCATTTTGTCGATGGGAGGGAGCATACTTATGTTCCTGATCGGGAGGATATGGTTCGGACGGCACACGGCCCTTTGGGCTTTTTTATTGTTCAACCTCCTTCCTATCTATGTGGGTACGGGATGGCTGGCTTTTCCTGATGGCCCCCTCATATTTTTCTGGCTACTTACACTTTATTTCCTTTCGAAAGCAATACTGACGAGATACACAGCATACTGGGTGCTGGCCGGGGCAAGTTTCGGCTTCGCTCTACTCTCAAAATATACTGCTTTGCTGCTGGCCCCCAGCCTGCTGATATTTCTATTGGCCGCACCTTCCCACCGTTACTGGATATTTCGAGCGCAACCGTGGATCGCATTGTTGACAGGATTGCTTGTATTCAGCCCGGTGATTATCTGGAACGCCAAGTACGATTGGGTGTCATTTCTGTTTCAGACGACCAGGACTGTCGGACAAACCCCCCAGATGATAAAGTATGTATCGGAATTCTGGCTGTTCCAATTAGGCATTCTCACGCCGGCAATTTTCATCCTGTTAGCGGCAGCAACCTGGCACGCTATAAAACGCGGATGGTTCAACCGACAGGACCAATGGAATTTCGCCGTTTCGTTTTTTCTGCCGCTCTTTCTTGTTTTTTTTCTGGCCAGCTTCAAAACAAAGGTTCACGTCAACTGGACGGCCCCGGCATATCTCTCGATGCTTCCGGCATCCGTAGCGTTTTTCAGAGAAGGTCTCTTTAACCAATCTAATCTGCTTTATGCGCGCTGCTGGCGAGTCGCTGCGGCATTGTCGCTCTCATTGTGCGTGGTGATAATTGTTCTGGCACTTTCGAGTCTTACGTGGGGAGTGCCCAGGAAACTGAGCGCAACCCAGGCTGGGGGGTGGCGCCAGCTGGCAACGCTGGTGAAGGAGGCGAAAACAGAGCTGGCATCTCAAACTGGTCAAGAACCTTTTATTCTGGGCATCGACAAATTTTATTTAGCCTCCGAACTGGGATTTTACACGCAGCGTCCGAAAGAGACTGTTAATTGGTTTGCCGTTGGATATCCTGGACTGGGATATCGTTACTGGACTGATTTGAAAGCCTTGGATGGACGGCCGGCAATTGCAGTGCTGCCGGATCTGCGGCTTCTATCCTCACAGAAACTGCAGACCTATTTCAACCAAATCGGAGACCCCAGATATCTTAAAATTCTGAATGTCGGCAAACGGGAACGTAATGTTTATCTGGTCGACTGTTACGGCTATCGAGCGCCAAAATAGGGCGCTATGAATCATTTAAAGAACACCAAGATGGAAAACCCTTAACTATAACTTTTGTTTTCAGCTTTTTAGGCAAATCTGCCCAACCCGTTTTATGATATCAGCCGAAGGCAAGTTGAACTATGCCGAAAAGTAAAGCGTCCCCCGCAATGCTGGACAGGCTTGGCCCATGGAAGATCCCGCCTTGGCGGGGAAGGACCCGGCTTTTAAGATCGAACAAAGTGGTAACTACTTGAAAATGGATGTTAACTTTCAACCCAGTGTGGACCGTATCATAGGTACCCTTATATGATCAAATGTGAGCTATCCATCATTGTTCCTACCTTGAGGGAAGCGATGAATATCCCGATCCTGGTGAAAGAGATTACCACCGCCCTTGAGCCTGTCCTTTCTGATTGGGAGATAATCATTATTGACGACAACAGCCGGGATGGTACTATCAAAATTTGCGACAGGCTTAGCCGAGAAGGTGCGCCACTTAAATTGGTGGTCAGAAAAAATAAGCGGGGGCTTGCAACAGCAGTGCTTGATGGGTTTGCCCATGCCAGGGCTCCGGTATTTGTGGTGATGGATGCTGATCTTTCACATCCGCCGACCTCGATACCCCTGTTTTACAAGATGATTCAGGACGGGGCCGAATTCGTATTGGGCTCCCGTTACATCCCTGGCGGGGGTACCGATGACCGCTGGACAGTTTATCGTTTACTCAATTCGAAATTTGCCTCGCTGCTCGCAAGAGACCTGACTTCAGTAAGTGACCCGATGTCCGGATTTTTTGCCCTGCCGCGATCGCTATGGGAAAGATGCGAGAATCTGTCGCCGGTTGGCTATAAAATCGGACTTGAACTTATCGTGAAGGGCCGCCCACGAAATATCAAGGAGGTTCCCATCCATTTTCGTACCAGGATGCTTGGTGAAAGTAAATTGTCTCTCAGACAGCAACTTTTCTACTTGAATCATTTGCGTTCGCTTTATTGGTACAAATTGAAATCTGACAAGGCTTTAGAAGAGTAAAGAATCCTGGCCCAAAGGACCAGGCTTTGGTTTACCCCTAAAAGGGGCTGTTTCCCTGAAAGCCAGACAAGTTAAAAGTGCCTAAAGTGATCTAAAGTGCCTAAAGTTATGGAGTCGCTTCGCTCCGCTGGTTTTATATAATTGATAGAATTCCTTAACCCTGGCCCAGACCGATCATCAATACTATATACTCAAAAAGTCATGTTTGTAATAGTCCATAAGTCAGATCAATATATGAACGATTCGCACCAGGGCGGGCTTTAGCTCACTTTAAACTTTAGTTCACTTCAAACTCTTGCATCAATTCTTTTGGCAGAGCCAGAGAACTCTGACCTGGCCCAGAGGACCAGGTTTTTCAAGACTAAATAAACGGGTGCAAAACTTGAAGATAACGCTTTATCCATGAAGCTTTTGAATCAGCCATTCGATCCATAAAACATTTGAAAAAGAACGACCCTCTAAACCAGCAATTTTGCCATGATCAGAACACATAATCGCAGCAAAGAATTTTTTATCAAACACCGTGATATATTTGTGTGTCTGTTTCTCATTATGGCCACTCTTATTGTTTATTGGCAAGTACACTCCTATGAATTTGTAAACTATGATGACGATTACCACGTCTACACAAATCGCTATGTTCAAAGCGGCTTGACGATTGAGAATATCATCTGGGCTTTCACAGACGGCACACTAATATCAAATTATTGGATTCCATTAACCTGGATCTCACATATCCTGGATTTCCAGCTTTATGGTATGAATGCCGGCGGACATCATCTGACCAGTCTGTTATTTCACATTGCAAACACCTTAATATTGTTTCTTGTTATCAAGAAAATGACCGGGTATTTCTGGCGGAGCGCTTTTGTTGCGGCTCTTTTTGCCCTCCATCCCTTACATGTTGAATCGGTGGCCTGGATTTCCGAGCGCAAGGATGTGCTCAGTACTTTCTTCTGGTTGCTTACCATGCTGGCATATGCTCACTATGCCGAGCGTCCTGGATTGAACCGTTATTTTTGGGTGTTGTTCTTTTTTGTTTTGGGTCTGATGGCCAAACCCATGCTGGTGACACTGCCCTTTGTTTTACTGCTGATGGACTACTGGCCGCTGGGTCGTTTGCAACTGGGGCAGTCGATCAGCCCGGGTAGTATCAAAATTCAAAAATCGTCAACTTCTCTTCTAATTGGAGAAAAGATTCCCTTTTTTGCGCTTACCGCAATCGTAAGTATAGCGGCTTATATTACCCAGCGTAAAGGCGGGGTCGTACCAGGCATGGATTTAGATTTGATAAAAATTCAAACAGCCAATGCCCTTGTTTCATATGTAAGCTATATCGGAAAGATGATTTGGCCCAGCCGTTTGGCGATTTTCTATCCGCATCCCGAGAATTTACCCATTTGGCAGGTAATTGGAGCCGGAACATTGCTGGTATCTTTATCTGTTTTGTTTGTCCGGTGGGGACGCAAGTATCCCTACCTACCGGTTGGATGGTTCTGGTACTTAGGAACCCTTGTTCCGGTCATTGGACTGGTCAAAATAAGTAACTTTGCCATGGCCGACCGATATACATATGTTCCGCTAATCGGTATTTTTATTATTATTGCCTGCGGTATCCCTGAACTTGTGGCGCAGTGGCGGCATAGAAAAATATGGCTTGTCACATTAGCAACCGTCCTTTTTACAGTTCTAATGGCAACGACTTGGAAACAAGTAGGATATTGGGAAAATAGCATTACACTTTTTGAACATGCCCGAAAAGTCACTATCAACAACTATGTTTCGCATAACAATCTGGGTGTTGCCCTGTACGATCAGGGTCGCACAGAAGAAGCTATCGAACATTATTTACAAGCGCTGCGCATGGAACCAAAATATTTGAAAACGTACAACAATCTGGGAATTGCGCTGAACAAGATAGGGCATACGGAAGAAGCTATCGAATATTATCTACAAGCGCTGAGAATTAAGCCGGATTATTTGGACGCACACTACAATCTGGGCGATGCTCTGATCAAACAGGATCGCACAGAAGAAGCTATCGAACATTATTTACAGGCGCTGAGAATTAAGCCGGATTATGAGGAAGCTTACAACAATCTGGGAGTTGCGCTGAACAGGCAGGGACGTACGGAAGAGGCCATCGAACATTATTTACAAGCACTGAGAATTAAGCCGGATTATTCAAAAGCACACTATAATCTGGGTCTTGCTCTTCTTAGCAAAGGCGATATCAAAGGGGCTGTTGACCGTTTTCGAAAAGTATTACAGATAGACCCTAACAATACTGAAGCACTAAATACATTAAACAAGACATTGGCGACTTTTGAAGAACTTGACAGGAAAATATCACATATTCAAGCAGAGCTGATGCTAAAACCGGAAGACCCTATGTTGAATTATAACTTAGGCAATATGTATAAAATTAAGGGGCAATTGGATATGGCTGAAACTTATTATCAAAAAGCTGTTTCATTGCAGCCCAAATTTCCAGGGGCTTTATATGAACTGGCCAAATTGTATATCAGCCGGGATGAATATGACAAAGCTCTGACTCTTTATCAAAAACTAATATCCATTTGGCGGGATAACCCGGCGGTTTACTATAATGTCGCCTGTATATACGCCAAACAGAACAAACCCGAAGAATCCGTTGCCTGGCTCAAAAAAGCCGTTGCCAAAGGCTTGGATGATTGGAACCATATCAAGATCGACAGGGATTTGGATAACATTAGAAGCTCGGTACAGTACAAAGCGTTTATAAAGGGTCAATAAACGTCTTTATAGGATAAATTTTAACATTTGTGTTAAGTTTTCTTGTGGCGCTTTTGCTTGAGCCATTCGATCCATAAATCAAAGCCCTCTTCTGTCTTCGCGGATATTTCAAAAACCGGCATTTGGGGATTGACTTTAAGGATATTTTGAACTGCGGCTTTTCTGTCATAATCAAGATACGGCAGCAAATCGATTTTATTGAGTAACGCCGCATCACATACGCGAAACATCAAAGGATATTTCAAAGGTTTGTCTTCTCCTTCGGTGACGCTCAGAACAACGATCCGCAAATTCTCACCCATATCGAACTCAGCCGGGCAAACCAAATTCCCAAGATTTTCTACAATTAAAAGATCAATCTCATCCAGGTTAAAGTTACCGGCCGCTGTTCTAATCACATGGGCCGCCAGGTGACAGTCACCTCCGAATGCATCTGTGTTGATCTGAACAACAGGTGCACCAAAACCGGCAAGCCGGTCAGCGTCATTAGACGTACAAATATCTCCGACAATAACGGCACACCTGATTTTTGGCGTGATATGAGACAATGTCTTTACAAGGATAGCGGTTTTCCCGGATCCCGGTGAACTCATGACGTTGATGACAAAAACGCCTTTTTCCCGAAACAGTTTACGATTCTGATACGCGATGGTATCATTAACATCCAGAACCTTACGAACGATTTTTATTTCTCTGGTGTCTGTGTTCTTACTGCCCACCGAACCGCCGCCACCGCCATGAGAATGATGAGGTTTCTGGAAATCCTTGTGATGAAAATATCTTTGGTTTTTATGCATAAATGCCAGCATCTTAAGCATCCTTGTCCACAACTTCGATGGAAGTGATATCCAGTTCCCGGCCCGACAGCATCTCTACGGATGTGCCATTGCATTTTCGACACACAAAAACCGGTTCATGTGCGGTCCACTCAACATTACAATCCGTGCATCTGACTTTCAAGGGAATTTCTTCAATATTGAGATCCGCATCACAAAGGGGGGTATCCTGAGCTGCAATTTGAAAACAAAAATGAAGACTTTCGGGGACTACCGCCGCCAGTTTTCCGACTTTTAGATTGACCCTTTTAACCTGTGCATTCTTCAAATCGGCAGGTATTGAAGCAACTGCAATCTCGATGATCTGCATTGCAATACCCATTTCATGCATTAATTAAACACCTGCGCACATAGCTCTCCTAACGTGCCGAGGTTTTCACAGATATGGATTCCCGCCGATTTCATGGCATCAATTTTCCCTTGGGCGGTACCGCTGCTGCCGCTGATGATTGCGCCTGCATGACCCATGCGCCTCCCCGGAGGTGCCGTCAGACCTGCAATAAATCCCACCACCGGTTTTGTAACATTCTTTGTTATAAATTCGGATGCTTCTTCCTCAGCAGTTCCACCGATCTCTCCAACCATCACAATGCCTGTGGTGTCGGAATCTTTTTCAAAAGCTTCCAGGCAGTCAATGAAATTGGTGCCGTTGACTGGGTCTCCGCCAATACCGATGCAGGTGGTTTGACCGATGCCCTGGAGGGTTAGCTGATGAACCACCTCGTAGGTAAGGGTCCCTGATCTTGATACAACGCCGATGGGACCGCCGGGTTGATGAATCGGGCCCGGCATAATACCGATCTTACACTCACCCGGTGTAATGATTCCCGGGCAGTTTGGGCCGATGAGACGGGACTGGGAGCCCTCAAGATAATTTTTAACCTTAACCATATCCATCACCGGAACACCTTCTGTAATGGCAACGATAAGATCCACAACGGCATCTGTGGCCTCCATAATGGCATCGGCTGCAAATGCCGGTGGAACAAAAACCATGCTGCAGTTTGCCCCTGTCTGATCCACCGCCTCTTTCACGGTATTGAATACCGGAACATCATCCATTTTTTGTCCGCCCTTGCCCGGCGTTACCCCGGCAACCACATTCGTTCCGTAATCGATACACTGCCGTGCATGAAACTGTCCTTCTTTTCCTGTTATTCCTTGAACCAACAGACGTGTGTTCTTGTCAACAAATATGCTCATTCTTCATTCCTCGACTTTTTCGTAATAAATTATTTTGTAGCTTCTCAAAAGCGAAATGGATGTTCCTTTTTTTGAGAGTGTTTTGTATTTAGTAATAGTGTTTGATAATCTAAGAATATGGTATTACAGCATATATTTTAATAAAAAAACAAAATACTAAACACCAAACACTTGATGAATTCGACGTTTTACGAATTCATCAAATTGTTACTGTTTTTTATTTATCCGCAACAAACTGAGCAACTTTTTGTGCTGCGTCCTTCATATCGGCAGCAGTAATAAGGTTGAGCCCGGAATCTGCCAGAATTTTTCGGCCCTCTTCCACATTGGTCCCTTCCATCCGCACCACCACAGGAACACTGATACCGATTTTTTCCGCTGCACTGACAACGCCTTTTGCCAAAATATCGCAGCGCAAAATCCCGCCAAAAATATTGATCAGAATTCCTTTGACATTCTCATCACCGAGCATAATTCGAAAGCCGTTCTCAACCATCTCGGCACTGGCCCCGCCCCCCACGTCTAAGAAGTTGGCCGGTTCTGCTCCGGCAAGCTTGATGATGTCCATGGTCGCCATGGCCAGACCTGCGCCATTGACCATATTGCCGACATTGCCGTCCAGTTTGATGTAGTTGAGATTAAATTTGGATGCTTCCACCTCAAGGGGGTCTTCTTCATCGATGTCACGGTATTCAAGAATATCTTTATGACGATAGAGCGCATTGTCGTCAAAGTCGACTTTGGCATCCAGTGCTATCACCGTCTGTTCGGCGGTGATGACAAGAGGATTGATCTCCACAAGCGAACAGTCATAATCCATAAACAGCCGGTACAGACTTGACAGCATTGAAACAAACGGTTTCATGACTGCCGGCGCCATATTCAGACCAAAAGCAACCTGTCTGCAGTGATAGGGTTGAATCCCCATAAGGGGATCAATGTACACCTTGATGATCTTTTCAGGAGTGGCGGCTGCCACCTCTTCGATATCCATGCCACCGGCCTCACTGGCCATGATAACAACCTTCGCCGTTGCCCTGTCCGGAATGATACTCAGGTACAATTCCTTTGCGATGTTGAGTCCCTGTTCCACGAGCACCTTCTTAACAACCCTTCCTTCCGGACCGGTCTGGTGGGTCACCAGATTCATTCCGATGATCTCGCCGGTAATGGTGGTCACTTCATCCATAGATTCTGCAAGTTTTACCCCACCGCCTTTGCCCCGGCCGCCGGCATGAATCTGGGCTTTGACAACAACAGGAAATTGGCCCAGGTCTTTGGCAATTTTCCTTGCCTCATCCGGGTTGAAGGCTACACTCCCTTCCGGGATGGGAATTTTATACTTTTTGAACAAATTTTTTGCCTGGTATTCATGGATCTTCATTAAACCAATTCTCCCTTTACAATTGACTATTGATAATTGAAAATTTAATTATTTCATCCGATCACACACAACACATCGTCCTTTGCCACGGAATCTCCGCTGGAGAAATTAATGGCCTTAACGGCGCCGCCCGCAGGGGATGAAAGGGCATTTTCCATCTTCATGGCTTCCAGAATAACCACAGTCTCACCTTTACTTACTGCATCCCCCACCTGTTTGACATATTTAACGATCATACCGGGCATCGGCGCTTTCAAGGGTGTTCCTTCAACTCCGGCAGCAGCCGGTGCAGGTGCTTCCGGCTTGGGCGGCGCCGGTGCCGGTTCAGCAGGCGCTGAAGGTTTGGGCGCTGCAGGTGCTGCGGGTTTGGGCGCTGCTGGCGCGGCAACAGGCGCGGCAGGTGCCGGCGCTGAAACCGGTACTCCGGCCGGCAATTGTTGCACGTAGCTGATAATCGGCGACCCACCGGGTTCTTCCACACCAACTTCAAAATATTCGTCATCCACAAACACATCAAATGTTCGAAGGGCATCGGTTTTTGGCGGCCCTTTCTTTTCCACTTTTCGGACCAGCTTACCCAGTTTAGCAAGTTTCACCAGCTCCTCTTCGTCTTTAATCTCTTCCAGGGTTCGAGGCTTGACTTCCACTGGCGGATCTTCCTTGCCGTATTTCCATTTCAAAAACCGCTTGCCGGTAACAGGATAAATGGCGTACGTGACCACATCGTCAATGTCTTCGGCCAGCCCTTCGGTATCGATTTTAGCCTGTTCAAGCTCCGGCTCCAAAACTTCGGCCGGCCTGCAGGTGATCGGTTCTTCTCCCCTTGGATATCCTGCAAGTGCTTTCTTTTGAATATCCGGATCGATTGGAATGGCGGTTTTGCCGTATAAACCGTAACACAGATCTTTGACCTGACCGGTGATCATCTTGTAACGTTCCTTATCATCATCAAAGAGCACATTGTTGACCGTCTGGATCCCCACGATCTGACTGGTGGGCGTTACCAGCGGAATCTGACCCAGTTCTTTTCTGACTCTGGGAAGCTCTTTATAAACCTCATCGATCTTATGCAACGCATCCATCTCCCTTAACTGGTTGACAAGGTTGGACAGCATCCCGCCCGGTGTCTGGTGCAACAGCACATTGATATCGACAATCGACACCTTGGAATCGTCCAAAAGATGCTTGTATTTGGGCATGACTTTCTTTTCGAATATTTCATTGATCTCCGCCAGTTGCTTAATATCGAATCCGGTGTCTCGGTTGGTCCCTAAAAGTGTCATCACCAGCGGTTCTAAGGCGGCATGCGACGTCCGATAGGCATACGGTGACATGCAGGTATCAATGATATCCACACCAGCCTCGATGGCCTTCAAATGGCTCATGGGAGACATTCCGGACGTGAAATGACTGTGCAGATGAATGGGAGGCTTCACTGTCGCCTTTAAGGCCTTGATAATCTCGTAAGCATCATAAGGCGCAATCAGACCCGCCATGTCCTTGAGACAGATGCTGTCGGCACCCATGGCCTCCAGATCCTTGGCTTTGTTGACATAGTAGTCTATATTGTAAACATCTCCACCCAGCCGCGGCTCGGTCATGGTATAGCAGATACAGCCCTGAAAATGTTTTCCGCACTTCTTGATAACACGAACAACCGTTTCAAAGTTTCGGTAGTCGTTTAAGGCATCGAATGTCCGGAAAATATCCAGGCCGTTTTCTGATGTTCGCTCCACAAAAGCCTCAGCAAGATCATCGGCATAATTCCTGTAACCAACAAGGTTTTGTGCTCTTAACAGCATGGAAAACGGCGTCTTGGTCATGTACCGTTTTAACGTCCGGAGCCTTTCCCAGGGATCCTCGTTCAAAAAACGGTGCATGGTGTCAAAGGTGGCGCCACCCCATGTTTCCACGGCCCAGAACCCGACCTCGTCCATCCTTTCGGCAACCGGAATCATATCTTCGGTTCTCCCCCGGGTAGCGAACAGAGACTGGTGGCCGTCCCGCAGGCTGAGATCTTGTATCTTAACGGGATTTTCAGCCGTCGGCCTGTCCTTGCTGTAATCCATAGTCGTTAATTTCACCTGGTTGTGATCGCTCATCTTAATGTTCTCCCCTTTTTAATGTAATATTTATGATTGACGATTGAAGATTGCAATCTTCAATTATCTGAAAGTTCTCATTTGCATCAAATTACGCATCTGCATCTGGGCCTGTCTCCCGCTTGCCCCCCACAGTTTCACCGGTGCTGCAGCAAAAGGTGCCGGCGACGGTGTCACTGCAGGTGTGGCCATGGACTGAATGCAGATCGCTTCTTCTTCCGTTGTGATGTAGTTCATCACTCCAGCCATTGCAGCTGCTACTTTCTTATTGTTTTCCATTGTTTCACCATTTACAACGGTTATAGGTTATGGGTTTTCAGAATGTCCTATTACCTCTTACCTATCACCTATTACCTATTACATAGGTATATTCCCATGTTTTTTCGGTGGGAGGGTTTCCCGTTTACTGCACATAACCTCCAACGCGTCGATCAGACGCGGCCGGGTTTCGCTCGGAACAATGACGGCATCCACAAAACCCCGGCTTGCGGCACAATATGGATTTGAAAAGAGTTCCTCATATTCACTGATTAGTTCCTTGCGTTTGGCCTCAGGATCATCCGCCCCCTTGATCGCCCTGCGATGAATGACATTGCATGCCCCTGCAGCCCCCATGACCGCTATTTCCGAGCTGGGCCAGGCAAACGCCATGTCGGCACCCAGATCTTTTGAACACATGGCAAGATAAGATCCCCCGTAGTCCTTGCGCGTAACCAGAAGAATTTTGGGCACAGTTGCTTCTGAGTAGCACCAGAGAAGTTTTGCGCCATGTCGGATGATACCGCCCCATTCCTGCTCGCTACCGGGAAGATACCCCGGTACATCCGCAATGGTCAGCATCGGGATGTTGAATGCATCACAAAAACGGATAAAGCGGGTGGCTTTGTCCGAGGCATTGATATCCAGGCATCCGGCAAGAACCTGGGGCTGGTTGGCGATAATTCCGATACTTCTCCCGTTCAGTCTGGCAAAACAGATGACGATGTTTTGGGCAAAGTATTCGTGAGGCTCAAAAATCTCACCATTATCGACGATTAAACGGATAATTTCTTTCATGTCATAAGATTGGTTGGGATTGTCCGGAATAATGGTGTCGAGCGCCGGATCCATACGTCGCGGATCATCTCCGGTATTAACCATGGGCGGATCTTCCATGTTGTTTGAAGGCAGATAAGATAGAAGTTTTTTGATCTGGTTGATGGCATCTTCATCGTTTTCACATGCAAAATGCGCGACACCGCTCTTTTCATTATGGGCCATGGCACCGCCGAGTTCTTCAAAGGTAATCTGTTCCCCGGTAACGGATTTGATGACATCCGGTCCGGTAATAAACATATAGCTGGTGTTCTTGACCATAAAAATCCAGTCTGTCATTGCGGGTGAATAGACAGCCCCGCCGGCCGTGGGACCCATAATTGTCGAAATCTGGGGAATGACACCCGAACTCATGGAATTGCGATAAAAAATCTGACCGTATCCGGAAAGGGAATCCACTCCTTCCTGGATCCTGGCCCCACCGGAATCGTTCATGCCCACAAACGGAACTCCGGCTTTAAGCGCCATGTCCATGATCTTGCAAATTTTCTTTGAATGCATTTCACCCAAACTACCGGCCCTAGCCGTAAAATCCTGAGCAAAGGCAAATACATGCCTCCCTTCCACAAGACCATGGCCGGTGATGACACCGTCAGACGGAATATCAAGCTTTTCCATGCCGAAATTTACACACCGATGACTGACGAACATGTCGATTTCCCGAAACGTACCTGGATCAAAAAAGATATCCAACCGTTCGCGGGCGGTCAATTTTCCCTTTTCTTTCTGTTTGGCAACCCCTTTATCACCGCCCATCTTAAGAATCTTGGCTTCTCGCTCTTTAAGATCCTTGATTTTATCTTCGATAATACCCATTACAAAATTCCTTTCATCAATTCATATTGACCTTTTATTTTTTTGGATTCAGATTTTAAATCCGATATCAGATCAATAGCATACTTCACTCAAAAATAAACAGAAATACATCTTGTGCCTTTTAACGGCAAAGTGTTACTCGTCATGAACACCCAAGATGCATTTTAGATTCGCTCTAATCATAAGTATACACCTCGTAGTCTGTCTTTTCACCCAGCAAATGATCGATTTTTTCCTGTGTTCCCCTTCTTCCGTCGCTCATCACCCATGCTCTCCAATTTTCCATGGACTGCCAGGTACTGACCACCAGACTTTCACCCGGACGATCGATTCGTTTAAATGTTTCTCCGGAAATATAACCGGGTTGCTGCATGGCCAAATTTCTAAGTCTTTGAAGTAGCGGCTTTAAAGCTTCAGCCTTGTTTAGCGGTACGATTCGTTTAATGATTATCTTTACTGCCATTTCGCAATCCTCCTTTCATTGGATACAGGCCCCGTTCAATTAAATGCGGCCCTCATCACTCTTGACGGGTCTTGGCTTTAACTTACCCTAACGTTCGACGTTTTTATTTACGCAACTTTGGCACCTTAATTGTGAATTTTGTGCTTTTTGTGGCAAAACTTTTTTCTTCTCGCCACAAAGTCACCAAGACACTAAGAACGAATAACAAAATAAAATCCTTTGTGCCTGCCCGCCATCGGCTTCGCCTTAGGCGAGGCGGGCGGGTCTTTGTGCCTTGGTGGCAAATATTTTTGTTTCCCCGACAAATCGGGATTTCCGCTTCGCTTCAACCGGCTTGTCCGGGTTAGGGTTTATCGTCCAAAAGATCCAGCAATCGACTTGCGGCGACGGTGGATGCAATGGTACCGTTTTCAACCTCCTTCATTGTTCCGGGAAGAATTTTTTTAACTTCAGGGTTTTGATAAAAGCGGTCTTTTAGACCTTCTTTAACAAGGGACCACATCCAGTCAACGGCCTGTTTTTCCCGGTTTGCCTTAAGTTCTCCGGTCTGCGTAAATATTCCGTGATGTTTTAAAACATTTTCCCAGATCACATCAATATCGATCATTTCCAAAGCACTGCAGGTCAGAACCGGCGGTGCCCAATTGGGCGATGAAGGCGCCAAAAAGTGGAGTGCCGTTTCATATTGCTTTCTGGCAAATTCCGCCCTCTCAACATTGTCACCATCGGCTTTGTTGACGGCAACCGCATCGGCAAGCTCGAGAATGCCCTTCTTGATGCCCTGCAATTCGTCTCCGGCACCGGCAATCATCAGCACCAAAAAGAAATCGACCATAGATGCCACTGCTGTCTCGGACTGTCCCACACCCACGGTCTCAACGATGATAACATCAAAACCGGCGGCTTCACATAAAATCATGGTCTCCCGGGTTTTACGGGCGACACCGCCCAACTTGCCTCCGGAAGGAGAGGGACGAATAAACGCTCTTTCCTCTACTGCCAGCTTTTCCATGCGGGTCTTATCTGCCAGTACGCTGCCGCCGCTTCTTTTGCTGCTGGGATCAACAGCAAGGACTGCCACTCGATGCCCCTTTTTTACAAGCATTGTGCCAAGGCTTTCGATAAATGTACTTTTACCCACTCCCGGCACCCCTGTTATGCCAAGTCGTATCGCCTTTCCTGCATAAGGAAGCAATGGATCGATAATCGTTTGTGCCAGCCGTTGGTGGGCGGGCAGAGAACTTTCAATCACCGTAATGGTCTTGGCGATCAGGCGACGGTCATCGTTCA